>Ga0335072_10000124_pt1 | contig 159645 bp, 148 predicted proteins | sample Lox_Sample_21_FD_206725 | JGI IMG/M metagenome (GOLD analysis project Ga0335072, IMG submission 206725) | Soil microbial communities from Loxahatchee National Wildlife Refuge, Florida, United States - Lox_Sample_2.1 | ecosystem: Environmental > Terrestrial > Soil > Wetlands | place: USA...
TAGTAACCGAATGGCACAGCTGCCCGTGTCATCCAGCGATCCTTGCCGTAGCCAGCGACGATTGGTGTTGGTTGTGGTATGCCCGCTGGCCCGTTTAGTTGAGCGTGAAGCCCCCTACGTGGCCCGGCATATCGAACGATTTCTCCGTCTTTTGATGGTGCAGGACTGAAACGGGGGAAGTCGAAGCGGACGCTGCCATGTAGGTGTAGCAGTATGGCTGGATCCTCCGCCGAGCGATCACGAAAGCCTGCAAAATCGAATGTGCCGCCTTCGCCGTTGCTAGTTGGCGGACTGAAGCCGTCGTACCAGTCCCCAGCACGATCAACGATGTCATCGTAGTTGAGAGTGACGACCGTTAGATCGAATGCAACCTTCAGTGAATTAAAGAATTCCCGAAGGCGATCTGGTGGCGCGCAGGCTGTTCTGTCGATGAAGAAATTCTTAATCTGGCCGACTACTTGAGCGCGAGTAGCGGCAAAATTCTGATCTCTCATCTCCGCGAAGTCGCACACATAACCCGTGAAAGCGCTCAGGCGGTCGTCGACATATTGTTCAAACGCCGTTGGATGGTGCTTCCGAGTGCCGAATTGGTCGAGGTCTTCTAAAGCCGCCAAAACTGTCTCAAAGTTGAAATTTCTAGAGACCGTATCGTTTGGCGAGGGGATGCTACGCTGTTGTTTCAACCGATCAACGACGGCGCGAAGGGGTTTGTTGTTCGGAAGCGTGCAGACGAATTCGTTGACCTCGTCGGTGGAAGGAGCCTTCGCATGAAGCGTTGATCCCGCACCGAGAATAACAAGAACTCGCTTGCGCTTCCCTTTCAACCGTTCCGGCACCATCGCTTCCGTGCTTACCTTTATCTGGCGACCATGACCCAGCCCGGTGCGGTCTAGGGCCGCGCGCCGCCGGTCAGCGTTCTGATCCGCCTGGTTCCTATGTCGAAAAGGCCGCTCCGCAGTGGCCCCTCCTCTCTGTCTTTTACTATTGATAACAGATTTTATCGAGAGAGGCGGCATTGCATACCGCATCCGATCACCCCGTCGAGATAGGTAGGCGAATGCCCGATCGGCGTCGCGACCGCCGCCGGCAATCTGTATAGACGAACGTCTGCTCGTCGGCGTTGTTAACCCCCAACCCGCCGTTCCAGTATCGGCCAAAACATCGGGCTTCGCGCGAACAGCTTTGAATCTTCGCCAAGAGCCGTGATCGGACTTTCCCCCCTGAGGCCCTGCCCACAATCCGTGCCTCTTGGACGGGCGCGCGCCTCCGCGATAGGCTGATCGCCTCGGCGTGGTCGATCGCCGCTTGAGGAGAGCGCCATGTCCTACGCTTTCACCCTTGCCGGCATCGCGGCAGCGAACATGCTTGCCTGCCTTTCTCCCGGCCCCGCTTTCCTGCTCATCAGCCGCGCCGCCGCCGGCCGTTCGCGCACGATCGGCCTCGCCACCGGGCTCGGTATCGCTCTTGCCGCCACGCTTTGGGCCGCCGCGGCGTCCTTCGGCGTGGCCGCGATCATGACCCGGCTTGCCACGCTCTATGGGCTCATTCAGCTTGCCGGGGCGGTCTATCTGATCTGGCTCGGCCTCGCAGCCTGGCTTCATCCCGACAGCGGGGAGGCTTCTCTGCCCGCCCGCGGGCTCGAGAGCCGCAGCCGGGCCTTTCTGGTCGGGCTCTCTCTCGGGCTGACCAACCCGAAGATCGTCATCTTCTTCTCAAGCATCTTCGTCGCCCTGATCCCCGCCCACGCGCCGCTTTCGCTCCGTCTCGCCGCCCTCGCGGTCGTCGCGGCGGATGAGGTGGTCTATGCCGGGTTGGTGGCCTGCCTCTTCTCGACGCCGCGTGTGCGGGCCCTCTATCAACGCCTCCGCCATGGGCTCGAGCGTGTGGCCGGCGCTCTCTTCATTGCGATCGGGGCGCGCATCGCAGCGCTTGCACGTCTTTAGAGCGAGAGCGATCGGCCGATCCCGTTCGACCGCGATCTTCCATAGGGCAGGCGGTAGAACGCAACGCGCTCTGTCTCTTCCTCCTTCGCGCGGCTGCGGGCGCGGAGAAGGTCGCGCCAGCCGAAATATCCGACGAGCTTTCCCCCCTCGCGCGAAACCACCGCCATATGGGCAATGTTCGCCCGCGTCATCCGCTCGATCGGCCCTTCGAGATATTCGTCCGGATCGGCGAGGGGCGGCTTCTGCCCGGCGAGAAGATCGGCAAGCCTTGCCGCGCGCCCCGTGCCCGCGCGGCGCCAGCCGATCAGCGTCGGCGGATCGACGATGCCGAGCACGCGCCCTTCGGGATCGAGCACCGGAAAGCTCGGGTGCATCGTATCGGGCCGTGTGAAGAAGCGGATCGCCTCATGGAGCGTCATCGTCCCCGGCAGGGACCGGACCTCCGTCACCATGATGTCCTTGACCCGCATCAGCGCGAAGGGATCGACCCGGTACTCGCGCGTCAGATGATGGCCGCGGCGCGCCACCTTCTCGGTCAGGATCGAGCGGCGCATCAAAAGAACCGTCACCGCGTGCGCGGTCACGCAAGCCGCGATCAGCGGCAGCAGCACATGCGTGTTGCCGGTGAGCTCGACGGCGAAGAAGGTCGCGGTGAGCGGTGAGCGCATCGTTCCGCCCATGGTCGCGCACATGGCGGTGAGCGCCCAGAATCCCGGGCTCGCATGCGGCAGGAACGATGCCAGCGCCGCGCCGAGGCCGCCGCCCATGATGAGGAGCGGCGCCAGCACGCCGCCCGATGTGCCCGAGCCGAGCGCCACCGCCCAGATGATCGCCTTCACCGCCAGCAGGAGGAGCGCCGAGGCCGGCAGCACACCGCCCGCGAGCATGTGCGCGATATTGCCGTAGCCGACGCCGAGCGCGCGCGGGTCGATGAGCCCGCCGACCCCGACCACGAGCCCGCCCAGCAACGGCCACCACATCCAGTGAATGGGCAGCTTCAGGAATCCGTCCTCGCAGGCATAGACGAGCAGGGTGAGCGCGCCGGAGAGCAGGCCCGCCAGCAGACCGACGAAGATCCAGGCGCCGAGCCCGAAAAAGGAGATCGCCATGCCGCCATGGAAGGGAAAGAGCGGCGAGGGCAGGGCAAGCCAGTTGCGCTCCACCTCCGCGATGATCGCCGCGGTGGCGACGGGCACGAAGCTGCGCGGCGACCATTCGAAGAGCAGAAGCTCGACGGCGAGCAGGATCGCGGCGATCGGCGTGCCGAAGACCGTCGTCATCCCCGCCGCCGCGCCCGCCACCAGAAGCGTCTTTCGCTCCGTGTCGCTCACGGGCAGCATCTGCGCGATCAGCGAGCCGACGGCGCCGCCGGTCATGATGATCGGGCCCTCCGCGCCGAACGGCCCGCCGGTGCCGATCGCGATCGCCGAGGAGAGCGGCTTGAGGATGGTCACCTTCAGATCGAGACGGCTTCGCCCGAGCAGGATCGCCTCGATCGCCTCCGGAATGCCGTGGCCGCGGATCTTCTCGCTGCCATATCGCGCCATCAGCCCGACGATCAGCGACCCGCCGACCGGAACCAGCACCCGGAACAGGCCGAGCGGCGACTGGGCAAAGGGTCGGACCGTGGCCGAGACCAGGCCGAAATAGGAGAGATTGGTGAAGATCCGGATCAGGCCGAGCAGGATCACCCCGGCCGCCACCCCCGCGGTGCCGACCAGCACGGCGATCGCGGAAATCAGCAGCACACGCGGTCCGGTCGTGAAATCGCCGAGATGGCGGATGCCCGCGACGGCGTCTTCGATCCTTTCCGCGGCGGGGGCGGGCTTCCCCCCAAGAGCCTCGATCTTCGTCACCTGTGGCGTCTTTTCCCTCGTGATGCGCCGCGCGAGCGGCGCCGCCATATATCGCAATGCGATATAATAGGACAAGGGAAGCCCGGCCATGACGGGTCTGCGTCAGCGCGATTACCGCACGCTCGCCGGCTTCCGCCATCTGCTGCGGCGTTTTCTCGGCTTCAGCGAGGCGGCGGCGCGCGAATCCGGCCTCACGCCCCAGCAGCATCAGGCGCTGCTCGGCATCAAGGGCTTTCCCGGCGGGGAGGAGGTGACCATTCACGATCTCGCCGCGCAGCTCTGCATCCGCCACCACAGCGCGGTGGAGCTGGTGGACCGGCTGGAGGGATCGGGCCTCGTCGTCCGCCGGCACGATCCTTCAGACCGGCGGCGCGTGCTCCTGGCCTTGACGGAAGCGGCGGAGGCGCGGCTTGCCGATCTTTCGGCAACGCATCTCGAGGAGCTGCGGCGGTTGCGCCCGGCGCTCCTGGAGATCCTCGCTCTGCTCGGAGAGGAACGTTAGAGCAGGATGGGATCGCTCGCGCTCACTCATCCTGCTCTTGGTCTTTGTTTTGTCGCGTGATTCAGACCTCCGGTGATTCCACCTTCGGTCATCACGCTCCAGCCCGCCTGGAATTAGCCCCCGTAGAACACGGATTCGCCGAGATCCTTCATTTCCAGGATCGCGGCGTCCGGCCGCCCCGAGGGCGGCTTGGCGAGGTGCGCCTCCGTCACCTCGGCGACGACGATGTGATGATCGCCCTGCTCGACGATCGTCTTCACCGCGCATTCCACGGCCCCGATCGCCGCTTCCAAGATCGGCGCGCCATTGGCGCCGGGATGAAATCCCTGGCCGGAGATTTTTTCCCCGTCCAGCTCGGCGGGGCGGAAGAAGGTGAAGGCGAGCCCCTTGCCGTCCTTGCCGAGCATGTTGAGCGCGAATGTCCCCGCGCTCTTCACGATCGCGGCCGCCCCCGAGTCGGCCTTGACGCCGACCACGAGGAGCGGGGGCGAAAACGCCGTCTGCGTCACCCAGTTGACGGTGGCCGCCGCCACGCCGCCCTTGCCGTCGAACGCGGTGAGCACATAGATCCCATAGGGGATCATCCTGAGCACGGTCTTCTTCGCGTCCGCGTTCATAAATTCTTTTCCTCCGCGGGGCTCTTTTCCCCCGTCAGCTCCCGCACCAGCGCCTCCCATTCCCCTTGCAGCGTGCCCATCGCCGCCGGCTTCCCGGCGCGCGCGTACCAGTAGCGCGCATTCTCGCTATCGCCTTCCTTGCGGTGCAGATAGGCATGAACGGCATCGCCTTCCTTGCCGGGATCCTGCTGCGCCAGCGCGTGGGCGCGGTTCCAGTCCCCCTTCGCATCCCACCAGAGCGCGGCAAGCGCGCCGGAAAGGCCGGCAGGCGGCGCCTCATTCCCGAGGCTCGCGCGAAAGGCGGCAAGCTCGATCATGGTCTCTCCCGTATCACGGCGGGGCCCGGGGGGCCAAATCGGGCGCGGCTTACCGCGGCGCGCGAAAGATGAATTTCTGCCGCGCGCCATAGTTCCAGAGGAAGACCACGGCGGTCGCGAACAGCTTGGCCGGCAGCTTGCCCATATCCGCCATCTCGATCATCACCCAAAGCACCGCTTCGTTGAGCAGGAGGCCGATGGCGCTCACGCCCAGCACCAGCCCGACTTCGTGATGTTTTTGAAAGCGCACCCCGCTCTCGAAGACGAAGCGGATCGAAAGCGCGTAATTGACGACGACGGAGACGAGGAAGCTCGCGACCGCGGCCCAGAACCAGGGCACGCCGAACATCGCGATGAGCAGCATGAAGCCGCCGATATCGACCACGGTGGCGACCCCGCCGACGACGAAGTAGCTGTAGAAGGTCGCCGGAATCGCCTGCATCGGCCGCATCAGCCGGACGCCGAGCCGCTCAACATCCATACGCCGGGGCCTCCCCGATCGCGAATGCCTCATGAAGCAAGAGAGATCCCGCCCAAGGTGTCGCCCCAAGATGCCATCTCTCTGCCGCGGGCGCGTCTCCGCGTCCAGCGCGGCCGCGCGCCGGTGAGGTGCTTCACAGGGCCTCCTTCGCATAGTGCGCGATGAAGCGGGCGCCAAGCTCTGTCAGCCGCGCGACCAGCGCCGCGCCGGTCTTTTCGGAGCTGAGGCGCGCATCGGCGAGTGTGCCGCCGGGGGCCGCTTCGTCGAACGTGATCGGGATCTGAATCTCGGCCCCCTCGAATTCCGCCGTGCCGAGGCCGCCGACGGGAAGCCCGAGAAACCGGGCGGGTCCGGCCGGCTCGGGAACGAGATCGGGGCGCATCAGCGCCGGGAAGAGATGCATCGCAACGCTGGTGAGCGGGTCGGCGCCATGGCCGCTCGCCGCCCGCGCCTTCTCGGCGCCGAGAATGGCGGGCAGGAGCGTGTTCGCGACGCGCCAGAGCGGAAAGGTCGGGACGACGATGCCGCGGGTCTTGCGGATCGCGAGCGCCACCTCATGGATCGCCGGCGCATTGCCGCCATGGCCGTTGATGAGCACGAGCCGCCTTTGTCCGTGGCGCAGCAGCGCTTCGAGGATCTCCGAGAGCAGGGCCTCGAACGTTGCGGGCGAAAGCGCGATGCCGCCAGGCGCATGGCCGAAATAATCGGCGGCGCCGAATGGCACCACCGGCGCCACCAGCGCGTCGGTGCCGAGCCCGGCGGCACGCGCGGCGATCCGCTCGGCCATCACCTCGGCGAGGAGGTAATCCCCCATCGGGGCATGCGGCCCCTGATCCTCCTGGCTGCCGAGCGGGACCAGGATCACCGGGCGTGCGGCGAGCCTCTCGCGCGCCTCGGCCGCCGTGAGCGCGGCGAGAAGCTGTTTCGTCATGACAATGCTGCGGCGCATGATGAAGCGCCGCGACCCCCAGGGCAAGAAGCCGGGCGGATGGGCATCCCTGCGTTTGTCCGGGGGCCCGCGTTTGTCTGGAGGCCCGCGTTTGTCCGGGGGAGGGTCATCGGCGATAATCCGGAGTGAAGACCCCGACCGATTGCCGGAGGCAGCGATGAACCTCATGGAGCCCTCTCCCGGCCCGGCGCCCGCTTCGGGCGCCGCCGGTTCCGGCCGCATCGTCCCGGTGATTCTCTCCGGCGGGGCGGGCACGAGGCTCTGGCCCCTCTCGCGTGAAGGCTTCCCCAAGCCGCTCTGGCCGCTCGTCTCGGAGCGATCGCTGATCCAGGAAACGGCGCTGCGCGCCAGCAGCGCCGACTTCGCCCCGCCGCTGATCGTCTGCAGCGAGGCGCACCGCTTCCTGATCGCCGAGCAGATGCAGGCGGCCGGCATCGCGGAGGCGCGCATCGTGCTCGAGCCGGAGGGGCGCAACAGCGCCCCCGCGATCGCCGCCGCCGCGCTTCTCGTGGCCCAGGAGAATGCGGACGAAGTCCTCTGGATGATGGCCGCGGATGCGGCGATCGGGGCGCCCGAGGCGCTCGGCAATGCCCTCGCCGCGGCTCTGCCCGCCGCCCGCGCGGGCTGGATCGTCACCTTCGGCATGACGCCGACCCGCCCCGAGACAGGCTATGGCTGGATCGAGCCGGGCGCGCCCCTGGCCGAAGCCCAAGGCGTTTCGGCCATCGCCCGCTTCATCGAGAAGCCGGACGAAGAGACGGCGGTCCGGCTGTTCACCGAAGGCTCCTATCTCTGGAACTCCGGGATGTTCGTCTTCACCGCCCGGACCCTGCTCGACGAGCTTGCGGAGCATGAGCCCGCGCTGCTGGAAGGGGTGCGGCGGGCGGTCGAGACGAGGCGTGAGGATCCGGACTTCATCCGTCTCGGCGTCGAGGCCTTCCGCGCCTGTCCGAGCATCAGTCTCGATTATGCCGTGGCCGAGCGGACGCGCCGCGCCGCCGTTGTCGCCGCCGATCTCGGCTGGTCGGACATCGGAAGCTGGCGCGCGCTCTGGGAGATCGGCGCCAAGGACGAAGCCGGCAATGTCGCCGTGGGCGATGTCGTCGTGGAGGATAGCGCCGGCTGCTATGTGCGGAGCGAGGGCAGGCTCGCCGCCGTCGTCGGCCTCAAGGATGTCGTCGTGGTCGCGACCGATGATGCCGTGCTTGCCGTGCACCGCGACCGCGCGCAGGACGTGAAATCGGTGGTGGACCGGCTGAAGGCGGCCGGCCGGAGCGAGGCGACCCATCACCGGCGCGTCTTCCGCCCCTGGGGCTACTACGAAAGCGTGATCCTCGGCAAGCGGTTCCAGGTCAAGCGCATCGTCGTCAATCCCGGCGGCATTCTGAGCCTGCAGAAGCATTTCCATCGCGCCGAGCACTGGGTCGTCGTCGCCGGCAGCGCGCTCGTCACGGTGGGCGAGGAGAAGCGGCTGCTCGGCGAAAACGAGGACATCTACGTCCCGCTCGGCGAAGTGCACCGGATGGAGAATCCGGGCCGCATCCCGCTCACGATCATCGAGGTGCAATGCGGCGCCTATCTCGGCGAGGATGATATCGTGCGTCTTGAGGATAGTTACGGCCGCGCCTGACGCGTGATGAGCGGAGGTCTGAATCACGCGGGAAAACGAATGAGGAGAGCGGGACAAGGGAGCGGAAGCGAACGGATGGACCCGCTCTGAGGAATCGGCCGCCCCGGCTTGCCGCTCCTTGAGGCCCAGTCCAACTTCGCGCGTTCGCAGAGGAAAGGCGCGCGATGTCCGGCATTACATTGGCCCAGGCCCGAACCATCGTCGCGGCGGCGCGCGAGCGCGGGAGGGCGCTTGGCTTGGCGCCACTCACCGTCGCCGTGCTCGACGATGGTGGCCATCTCGTCGCGCTCGAGCGCGAGGACCGTTCGGGGATCCTTCGCCCCGAGATCGCGTTCGGGAAGGCATGGGGCGCGCTCGGCCTCGGTTTCGGCTCGCGCGAGCTTTTCGCCCGTTCACAAACCTCGCCTTCTTTCGTGAACGCGATTGCGATGGCGAGCCAGGGCCGGCTGGTGCCGGTTCCCGGCGGGGTGCTTGCCGAGAGCGCGGTGGGCGAGATCCTCGGCGCCGTCGGGATTTCCGGTGATGTCTCGGACAATGACGAGGCTTGCGCCGTGGCGGGCATCGAGGCAGCCGGATTGAGGCCGCGCACCGGAACTTGAAGATGAAGGGCTCTCAGCTTTTGTTGGCGAGCTCCGCAAGAAGAAAGTCGCGGAAGACGGCGACGCGCTTGGAATTCCGGAGCTCCTCCGGATAGACGAAGTAGACATCGACCTTGGGCGACTTGAGCTCGGGCAGGACCCGCACCAGCCCCTGCATCTCCTGCGCCATGTAATCGGGCAGCGCGCCGATCCCGAGGCCGGAAAGCATCGCAAGCGCCATCGCGTGCAGGGAATTCACCTCCAGCGTCGCCCGCCGCATCGCGCCCGCCCGCCGCCCGGCATCCGCAAGCCAGTTCACATCGTCCACCGGCGGGCGGTAATCGCCGAACAGGATCAGCCGATGCGCATCGAGATCCTCCGCCCGCTGCGGGACCCCGAAGCGCTTGAGGTACCCGGGCGAGGCGCAGACATGCCAGCTCATCTCGAGCAAGTGCCGCTGCACCAGCTCCGGCTGTCGGGGCGGGTGCATGCGGATCGCGACATCGGCTTCGCGCATTGCGAGGTCGAGCTCGAGATCGTCGAGCAGCAGCGTCATCGAGACATCGGGATAGAGGTCGAGGAACCGATGCAGGCGCGGCGCCAGCCAGTGCGAGCCGAAGCCGGCCGTGGTGGTGACCTTGAGGCGTCCGGCCGGCTTCTCCTTGCTCTCCGTGAGCAGTGCCTCGGTCATCGCGAGCTTGGCGAAGACCTCGCGCACCGTGCGGTTCAGCGCCTCGCCCTGCTCGGTAAGGATGAGGCCACGCGCATGGCGGTGAAAGAGCGGCACCTGCAGCGCCTCCTCCAGCGCCGAAATCTGCCGCGATACCGCCGATTGGCTTAGATTCAACGTCTCTCCGGCGTGCGTGAAGCTGCCCGCCTCCGCCACCGCGTGGAAGACGCGCAGCTTGTCCCAGTCCATCGTGTCAGCCATCCCCGTGCATCCGCCCCCGGGCGGAGATCCTCAGCATCCGTTCCGGCCGGATGCCTGCGCGGCGTCCGGCGCAAAGAAGCGATGATCGACGACAGGAGCCGTCGGTATTCATTCTGCCGCGAGCGCCGGGCGGTCCTGCTGCGCCGCCAGCCACTTCTCCGCCTCGAGCGCCGCCATGCAGCCGCTGCCGGCGGCCGTGACCGCCTGGCGGAAGATGCGGTCCTGGACGTCCCCGGCCGCGAAGACCCCCTCGACCGAGGTGCGCGTCGAGCCCGGCGCGGTGAGGAGGTAGCCTTCCTTGTCCATGGCCACCTGTCCCGCGAAGATCGCGGTGTTCGGCTGATGGCCGATGGCGACGAAGACTCCGTCTGCCGCGAGCTCACTTCTCTCGCCGGAGCGGACGTTCCTGAGCCGGAGGCCGGTGACCGATTCCGGCATGCCGCCGCCGATCACCTCTTCGACCACGCTGTCCCAGATCACCCGGATCTTGGAATGGGCGAAGAGGCGCTCCTGGAGGATTTTTTCCGCCCGCAGCGAATCACGGCGATGGATCAGCGTCACCTCGGCGGCATGATGGGTGAGATAGAGCGCTTCCTCGACGGCCGTGTTGCCCCCGCCCACGACCGCCACCCGCTTGCCGCGGAAGAAAAACCCGTCACAGGTCGCGCAGGCGGAGACCCCGGCCCCGCGGAGCCGCTGCTCCGAGGGCAGCTCCAGCCACCGCGCGTCCGCGCCGGTCGCGATGATCACCGAATCGGCGCTATAGACATCTCCCGAATCGCCCTGGCAGAGAAAGGGCCGCTTGGAAAAATCGACGCGCGTGATGAGATCGGCGACGATCTTCGTGCCCACCTTGGCGGCCTGCGCCGCCATCTGATCCATCAGCCACGGTCCCTGGATCACCTCGGCGAAGCCGGGATAGTTCTCGACATCGGTGGTGGTCGTGAGCTGGCCGCCCGGAGCGAGCCCCGCCACCAGCAAAGGGGAGAGCGCGGCACGGGCCGCGTAGATCGCAGCGGTGTATCCCGCCGGCCCCGCGCCGATGACGAGGACGGAGCTGCGATGCGACTCGGGCATAAAACCTTCCTGCTCGGATGACAGAACAGAATATTGGCGCGGCAGTGCAGCACGCAAGAAAAAGACCTTCCCTCTGGCGCCAAGCCTTCTTGCGGCGGGTCCGCCGTGCAATAATATTTCAATCTTCCCACCGTCAATCGAAACGGTCCCAAAGCCGGATCACGCTCGCGAAGACCCATCCGATGAAAACCCGCAACGCCGAACCGCCCGTGCTGGATGGCATCGACCGCCGAATCCTCGCCGAGCTGCAGGCCGATGGCCGGATCACCAATGTCGAGCTGGCCGAGCGCGCGGGCATTTCGGCCCCGCCTTGCCTCCGCCGGGTGCGCCGGCTCGAGGAGGCGGGAGTGATCCACGGCTATCATGCCGAGCTCGATCCGGCGCGGCTCGGCTGGCCCATCACCTTCTTCGCCATTGTCGGGCTCGACAGCCAGAAGGAGGCCGTGCTTTCGGCGTTCGAGCGGCTGGTCGCCGATTGGCCGGAGGTGCGGGAGTGTCACATGATCCGCGGCGGGGGCGACTTCCTGCTCCGCCTCGTGGCGCGCGACACCACGCATGAGAACCAGCTTACCGAGCGCCTGACCGGCGCGCCCCAGGTAAGCCAGGTGCGCACGCTGCAGACGATCCGCACCAGCCGAGACCTCGCCGGCGTGCCCATTTAGCCCGATGCCGGCGGCGTCCGAACCGGCGTCCGAACCGGCGCCCGAGTTCAGCGTGCCCGAGCTCAGTGTAATCGTCCCCTGCTACAATGAGCGGCCGAACGTCGCCCCGCTCGTCGCCCGCCTCATCTCCGCGCTGGACGGGATCGCGTGGGAGGTGATTTTCGTCGATGATTCGAGCCCGGACGGCACCGCCGCCGAAGTGCTGCGGCTGGGCGCGGAGGATTCCCGCGTGCGCTGCATCCGCCGCATCGGCCGCCGCGGCCTTTCCTCCGCGGTGATCGAAGGCGCGCTCACTTCCTCCGCCGCATACATCGCGGTGATGGACGGCGATCTGCAGCACGACGAGACGCGCATTCCGCCGATGCTGGCCGCGCTGCGCGCCGGCACGGCCGATCTCGCCGTGGGCAGCCGCCATGCCGCGGGCGGCGACGCGGCGGGGCTCGGGTCGGCCTGGCGCCATCGCATCTCCGGGCTCGGCATCGGCGTTGCCCAGCATTTCCTTCCGGTCCGCCTCGCCGACCCGATGAGCGGATTCTTCGCCCTTCCCCGCCCGCTCTTCGATCGTCTCGCGCCGCGCCTGACCGGAGCCGGCTTCAAGATCCTGCTCGATATCCTGCTGGCGGGCGGGAAGGGGCTGCGGGTGGTCGAGGTTCCCTTCGTTTTCCGCCCGCGGGTCGCCGGGGAAAGCAAGCTCGACGTGCTGGTGGTGCTCCAGTTCGCGGCATTGCTGCTCGACAAGCTTTCGGGCGGCCTCCTGCCGCTGCGCTTCATCGCCTTCGCCTGCGTCGGGGCCTTCGGCGTGCTCGTCAATCTCGCCGTCCTCGGCATTCTCAACAAGCTCGCCGGGCTCGGCTTCGAGCTCTCGCAGGGCCTCGCCACGCTGATCGCGATGCTTGCGAATTTCGAGCTCAACAACCGCATCACCTATCGTGACCAGCGCCTGCGCGGCCGGATGCTATGGCAGGGCAGGGCGCTCTTCGTGCTGGTCTGCGGGATCGGCGCGGTGGCCAATGTCGGCATCGCCGGCATGCTTTATCGGCGCCACGCCGGCTGGTCGCTCGCCGGTGCCGCGGGCGCCGCGATCGGCGTGGTGTGGAACTACGCGGTCTCCGCGACCCTGGTCTGGCGGGCGCGATGACTGATGCCGGAATGCTTTATGCCGGGACTGGGGTAGGCGAGAGCGAGAACGCGCGCGCAAGCAGGGTGTAGGAGCGCCGCCGCGCGGCCGGATCGTGCGTCGTGGTCAGAACCGCGATCTCCTCGACCTTGAGCGTCTGCCCGAGCGCGGCGAGCTGCTCCGCCACGTGGTCCGCCGCGCCGAAGAAGCTGCGGGCGCGCATCCGCTCGACCCGCGCCTGTTCGGCCTCGCTGTAAGGGTAGGCGGCGGCCTCCTCGGGGCTCGGGAAGGGCGGGAAGACGCCGCGATCGCGATGAAGCCGCCAGAGCGCGCGGGAAAGGAAGAGCGGTTCGGCCTCCTCCTCCGTCTCGGCGGCGATCGCGAAGACGCAGAGCACGACCGTCGCTTCCGGGTGTCTCGCGCTCGGGCGATAGTTGCGGCGATAGATCTCGATCGCCTCTGCCGCGCCGCGTCCGTCGGTGATGAAGTGGGCGAAGCAGTAGGGCAGGCCGAAATAGGCCGCGACCCGGGCGCCATAATCCGAGCTTCCGAGCATCCAGACCTCGGGCATCGTCGGGCCCGCGGGCTGGGCGCGCACGCCATGGAAGGGATGGGTCTCCGGCGGCGTCCGGCCGGCGAGCCAATCGAGCACCTCGGCGACCTGGGCCGGGAAATTCTCCGCCGCGCTGTCGGCGTTCGGATTGAGCGCATAGGCCGTGCGGCCGTCCGAGCCCGGCGCCCGTCCGAGCCCGAGATCGATCCGCCCCGGCGCGATCGCCTCGAGCACGCGGAACTCCTCGGCCACCTTGAGCGAGGCATAGTGCGGCAGCATCACCCCGGCGCTGCCCACCCGCATGCGCGTCGTGGTCGCGGCGATGGCCGCGATCAGGATCTCGGGTGCCGTGCCCGCCTGGGAATCGGAATTGTGATGTTCGGCGAGCCAGTAGCGGGCATAGCCCAGCGCCTCGCAATGGCGGGCGAGCGCCAGGCTTTCGCGGATCGCACTGTCCGGCGAGCGGCCTGACACGATCGTCGATTGGTCGAGCACCGAGAGCCGCATCAATCGTCTTCCTCAGAAGAGATCCACCGGACCGAATGTTGCGCGCAGCACCGCATAGACAATGCCGCCGACGAGGAATCCGACCAGCGAGCCGTTGACCCGCACGAACTGAAGATCGCGCCCGACGAAGAGCTCGAGCCGCTGCGTCAATGTTTCCGTGTCCCAGTTGGCGACGACACCGGCGATGAAACCGGAGAGCTGCGCCTGCGCCGCCGGGAGAAGCGAGACCACCACGGCCTCGAGCGCGTTCTGCACGCGTGCCTGCACGCCCGGATCGCTTTCGAGCAGCCCGGCGAGATTGTGCAGCATGCCCTCCATGACGGCGAGGCTGTGCCCGCCCGGATCGGCAATATCCCGCTCGAGCGCCTCGCGCAGCCGCCGCCAGACGTCCCAGAGCCAGGTCTGGACGGTCGGATGGGCGAGGACATGCCGCAGGCCCGCGCCGATCTCGGCGGCGCGGGCGGGGTCCTCCTCGATGTGGTCGATCTCGCGCCTGATCCATTCGTCGAAAGCGAGGCGGAGCTCCGAGCCGTCCGGGCCCATCTTGTCGAGTTCCTTGTTGACCGCGCCGAGCACGCGCCGCGCGATCGTCGCGCCGACGGCCCAGCCCACCAGCCGCCCGCCATGCTCGCGCACGCGCTCCTCGATTGCCGCGCGCAACTGATCCTCCTTGGTCGCGAGCGTCTCCTTGAGCTGGCCGACGAGGAATCCGAGCACCTTCTGATGCCGCCCTCCCTCGACCAGGCTGCGCAGCGCGCGGACCATCATCCGCCCACCGGCGGGGCCACCGAGCAAGCGTGGGATGAGGCGCGAGACGAGCCGCCGCGCGCGGCCGTCCTCGATGCTGGCCGCAAGGCGGGGCAGCATCGCCGCCATGGCGCCGGCAGCCGCACGGAGCGAGCGCTCGTCGGCGAAGAAATGCGCAAGGATGCCGGAGAGATCGAGGCCCGCGAGCGTGCGCGCCACCTCGGCCTCGGTGAACACATGGTTGGCGACGAAATTGCCGAGCGCGCGGCCGAGCCGTTCCTTGTGCGCCGGCACGATGGCGGTGTGCGGGATCGGCAGGCCGAGCGGATGGCGGAAGAGAGCCGTGACCGCGAACCAGTCGGCGATGCCGCCGATGAAGCCAGCCTTGGAGGCGGCTTCGAGCAGGCCCGCCGCATAGGTCGGCGGCAAAAAATGGCTGCTCACCGCAACCACGCCCATCACCACCAGGAGAGAGGTCGCGAAGGCTCGGTGGCGGGCGAGGGAACGGCGAGCCTCGCGGTCAGGATCGCTCATCGGAAGGGCAGGCTATCACGCACGAACGGCGGAACGGCAATCGGGGCGGCTTTCGGCCCTTGGCGCAGCCCAGACCTTGGCGCTCCCTCGGCCGGAGGGCATGCTGCACGGCTTGATCGAAAGGAAATGCAAGAATGAGCGGGCGCACATTCGTGCTGCTGCACGGGGCGTTTCACGGCGGCTGGTGCTGGGCACGCGTGGCGAAGGTGCTGCACGCGGAAGGCCATCGCGTCTTCACGCCGACGCAGACCGGGCTCGGTGAGCGCCGCCATCTGCTCTCGCCTGCGATCACGCTCGAAACCTTCGTCGCCGATCTCGTCAATGTGCTCACCTTCGAGGATCTCGAGGACGTGGTGCTGGTCGGCCATAGTTTTGCCGGATCCGTCATTGCCGGTGCGGCCGATCGCATGCCGGAACGTATCCGTCATCTGATCTATCTCGATGCGGCGATTCTGGAGAATGGCGAGGCCCCTTTCGATCTTCTGCCGCAAGCGGTGGTGGCCGAGCGCGTGCGGCTTGCCCAAGAATCAAGCAACGGTCTCACCATACCCTCGCCGCCACCATCGGCCTTCGGCGTGCCGGAAGGGCCGGATGCCGCGTGGCTGGCCCCCCGCCTGACGCCGCATCCGCTGGCGACCTTTACCGATCGGCTTCGGCTTGCCAATCCGAACGGGAATGACCTGCCGCGCACCTATATTTGCTGCACGGGCCCGATCTATGCGCCGCTTGAGGTGGCGCGGCAGCGGGTCAGGAACAAGCCCGGCTGGAACTGGCGGGAAATCGCGACCGGACACGACGCGATGGTGACGGAGCCCGCCCTGCTTGCGCGCATGCTGTGCGAAATCGCAGGAGCATGATGAGCGAAGACGGGATCGCCGCAGGCCTCGATCACGCGATGAAAGAATGACCGGCAGCGGGACGGGTGAGCGCTGGCGAACCCATCCCGCTCCGGAGGTTCCGCCAGAGATTGCAGGAAAAGCCGAAGAAAAGATTCGAATTGGAAATAAGTCCGCCATCCCTGCAATTTTGAGAAAGCCCAAAAACAAGGGGCGCGGCGGATTGACTTTTTCTTTGTCCCCCTGACTATTTCGCCCGGCTCTGAAAAACTGACAGGCCCGTGAGAAGGAGCGCCGGTGAACGAGGACGAGAACGAGGGACCGGCGCCGCGCGCGGCTCCGCGCCTGCCGCGGCGGGCGATGGTTCATGGTGCGGGCGCGGCTTCCGCCGCGGCCGCGCTCGGCGCGATTGCCGGTGTGGCGATCGCGGAGCCGGCGCGGGCCGCGGAGGCCGGCCCATTTCCCGCCCATCCGCGCTGGCGCTTTGTTTTCGTCAATCACGTCACCACCAATCCATTCTTCGTCGCCACGCAGTACGGCATCCAGGATGCCTGTGCCTTGCTCGGCTGCGCCTATCAATGGACGGGCTCGGAGATCAGCGACGTCGCGCAGATGGTCAATGCGATGAACGCTGCGGTCGCCGGGCGGGCGGATGCGATCGCGGTCTCGCTCGTCGATCCCAGGGGGTTCGATGCGCCCGTGGCGCGCGCGCTCGATGCCGGCATTCCGGTCTTCAGCTACAATGCCGATGCCCCGCCCGGCAGCCCGAACGAGAGGCTCGCCTATGTCGGCCAGGATCTCTTCCTTTCCGGCGAGATGATGGGGGAGCGGATCGTCAAGTCTGTGGGGTCGGGCGATGTCGCGCTCTTCATCGCGACTCCGGGCCAGCTCAATCTTCAGCCCCGCGTCGATGGCGCGATCGCCGCGATCAAGAAATCGGGCGCGCCGATCAATGCCGCCGTCATCGCGACCGATCCGACGGTGAATGTCGGGCTTTCCAAGATCCGTGCCTATTACTTGGGCCATCCCAAGGTGAAGGGGATGTTCGGCACCAGCGGCAGCGATACCGAGAATGTCGGTTCGGTGATGCAGGAATATGATCTGGCCAGGAAGGGCGTCCACGGCGGCGGCTTCGACCTTCTGCCCAAGTCGCTGCAGGCGGTGCGGGACGGGCATCTCGACTTCGCCATCGATCAGCAGCCCTATCTTCAGGGCTTCTACACGGTGATGGAGATGTTCGCCTTCAAGGTCTCGGGCGGGCTCGTCGGCCCGGCCGATATCAATACCGGCCTCAAGTTCGTCATCAAGGCTGACGTGATCCCCTATCTCACCACAAAGACCCGTTACGAAGGCAGCTCCACCGAAGCTGAGATCGTGCCGCGCTCCGGCCCGATCAGCGGCTGAAAAGCAACGCTCCCGTTGACTTCCTTCGCTTTCACGGCCTAGGTTCCCGGCGCCCGAACGAGATAACCAAACGGGATGGAGGAACGTCGATGAGCGAAGAATCGGACGAGCAATTGGTGCGGCGCGCGGCTCTGCGCCTGCCGCGGCGTGCGATGGTTCACGGTGTAAGCGTGGCTTCCGCCGCGGCCGCGCTCGGGACGATTGCCGGTGGGGCGATCGCCGGGCAGGCGATGGCCGCGGATGCCGGCCCGTTCCCCGCTCACCCGAAATGGCGGTTCGTCTTTGTCAATCACGTCACCACCAACCCGTTCTTCGTCCCGACACAGTACGGCATCCAGGATGCGTGCGCCCTGCTCGGCTGCACCTATCAATGGACGGGCTCGGAGATCAGCGACGTCGCGCAGATGGTCAATGCGATGAATGCGGCGATCGCGGGAAAGGCGGATGCCATCGCGGTCGCGATCGTCGATCCCAAGGGATTTGATGCGCCCGTGGCGCGCGCGCTCGATGCCGGCATTCCGGTCTTCAGCTACAATGCCGATGCCCCGCCCGGCAGCCCGAACCGGAGGCTTGCCTATATCGGCCAGGATCTCTTCCTTTCCGGCTATCAGATGGGGGAAAGGATCGTGAAGCTGGTCGGGTCGGGCGATGTCGCGCTCTTCATTGCAACGCCGGGCCAGCTCAATCTTCAGCCGCGCGTCGATGGCGCCTTGGCCTCGATCAAGAAGTCGGGCGCGCCGATCAACGCGGTGATGATCGCGACCGATCCCACCACGAACGTCTCGCTTTCGAAGATCCGCGCCTATTATCTCGGCCATCAGAACATCAAAGGAATGTTCGGCACCGGCGCCACCGATACCATGAATATCGGCACGGTGATTCAGCAATACAATCTGACCAGCAAGGGCGTGCATGGCGGCGGCTATGATCTCCTGCCGAAATCACTCCAGTACGTGCATGATGGACAGCTCGATTTCGTCATCGACCAGCAGGCTTATCTGCAGGGGTTCTATACCGTGATGGAGATGTTCGCCTTCAAGGTCTCGGGCGGTCTCTCGGGCCCGGCGGACATCAATACCGGGCTCAAATTCGTGACCAAGGAAGGTGTGATGCCCTATCTCACGACCAAGACGCGCTACGAGGGCAGCTCCGCCGAAGCGCAGATCGTGCCGCGTTCCGGCCCGATCGGCTGAGACGCGTGGCGAACAACTCCCAAGGAACGGGCGGCGCGCAGACGATGCCGCCCGTCTCCGCCCGGCCTTCGGGTCTGCGCAGCGTTCTCAACAGCTTCCTCGTCTGGCGCGAGGCGAGCGTCATTCTCGTCGCGGTTCTGCTGGTCATCTATTTCGAGGTCACCAACGGGAACTTCATCAGCGGCGCCAATGTGGTGACGCTCTCCCAGTTCGTCGCCGCGCCCGCCATCATCGCCTGCGGCGAGATCATGCTGCTGATCTGCCGGCAGATCGATCTTTCCGCCGGCCAGACCTTCGCGCTTGCGCCCTTCCTCGTCTATTTCGGCGCCAAGTTCGGCCTGCCCGTGATTCCAGCCATCGTCGTCGCGCTTCTTCTCTGCGCGGCGATCGGGCTCGCGATCGGGTTGGTCACGGTCATGCTCGATGTGCCCTCCTTCGTGACCACGCTCGGCGCCTTCTTCCTCATCACCGGCATCACGCTCACCATTTCGCGCGGCTTTCCGGCAACCCCGCCCGGCGGCCCGGTGCTTGCCGGCATCCTCGGCGCCTACGGCTATTCGGAGATCATCTGGGCATTTCTGATCGTGTTCGGCATGCACATCCTGCTGCGCCACACACGCTGGGGCCTGCACACCTCCGCCGTTGGCGGCAATGAAATCGCCGCGGCCGAGGCGGGGATCAATATCAACCGGATCAAGGTCGGAAATTTCATCCTGACCGCCGTTCTCGCCGGCTTCACCGGCATCATCGAGGCTTATCGGGTGGGATCGAACGATCCGCTCGCCGGCGGCGCCAATATGATGTTCTTCGGCGTCGCTTCCGGCGTGATCGGCGGCACCGCGCTCACCGGCGGATCGGGCACCATCATCGGCGGCCTGATCGGCGCCATCGTCCTTGGCGTGCTGCAGGACGGCTTCACGCTCCAGGGCATCAATGCCTTCCTCTTCGATGCGATCATTGGCGCCGCGATCCTGATCGCCATGGTCGTCAACATCCGATTGCTGCGCTGGCAGCGCGGTGGTGCCCAATGAGCGGCGGCATGAGCGGCAGCGCTCCCGTCCATGGAAATGCCGTGGCGGCCGGCAGCGGGCAGGCCGTCGTGGAACCCGGCGGGGATGCGATCCGGGCCGAGAGCATCACCAAGCGGTTCGGCAGTATCGTCGCGCTCAACGGTGTCTCTATCCATGTCCGCCGCGGCGAGATCCTCGGCATCCTCGGCGATAACGGGGCGGGCAAGTCGACTCTCATCAAGATCCTGACCGGCTTCCACCAGCCGACTTCCGGCCGCCTCTTCGTCCATGGAAACGAGGTCTCCCTCAACTCGGTCGATCATGCGCGCAGCCTCGGCATCGAGTGCGTCTATCAGGATCTCGCGCTGATCAATGCGCTCTCGGTCTATCACAACATGTTTCTCAACCGGGAGCTGAGGAAAGCGCCCTTCGGGCTGCTCAATCATGCCGAGATGCGCAAGCGCGCCGCCGCCGCGCTCGAGGATATCGGGGTTGGGGTGCCCTCCGTGGATGTGGAGGTGGCAAGCCTTTCCGGCGGCCAGCGCCAGGCGATCGCGGTGGCCCGCGCCGTCTATTCCAATGCGCGCATTCTTCTCCTCGACGAGCCGCTTGCCGCGATGGGCGCGCGCGAGGCGGGGCTCATCATCGACCTGATCGAGCGGCTGCGGAGCCGGGGCGATATCGCGATCGCCATGATCGCCCACAATTATGCCCAGACGCTCGATATCTGCGACCGTGTCGTCCTGGTCCAGCATGGCGAGATCACCTTCGAGAGCCATTCCGCCGAAACCTCGGTCGAGGAGCTGCTCGAGATCGTTCGCCGCGAGTACCGGGCCGCGCGCCGCGCCTGATTTCAATTTCGCGAGGACGACCTATGGCCGAAAGCAAGAAGGCGATCTACCCGAGCCTGAAGGGCAGTGTCGTGCTCGTCACCGGTGGGGCCACCGGCATCGGCGCCGCTCATGTCGAGGGATTCTGCCGCCAGCAGGCGAAAGTCGCCTTTTTCGACATCAATGCTGAGGCGGGGGAGGCGCTGGCGCGACAGATCGGCGAGGAGAGCGGCAACAAGCCGTTCTTCTACCATGTCGATCTCATCGATATTCCGGCCTTGCAGGCGGCGATTGCGGATGTGCGCAAGACGCTCGGGTCGGTCAGAGTGCTCGTCAACAATGCCGCCAACGATCAGCGCCATCGTCTCGAGGACGTCACGGTTGATTACTGGGACGAGCGATTTGCGGTGAACCTCCGCCACCAGTTCTTTGCCGCCCAGGCGGTCTGGCCGATGATGCGCGAGGCAGGTGGCGGCTCGATCATCAATTTCGGCTCGGTGAGCTGGCACCAGAGAACCGGCGGCATGCCCGCCTATGTCAGCGCCAAGGCGGCCGTGGAGGGCCTTACCCGCGGCCTGGCCAGGGATTTCGGTCCGGATCGCATTCGCGTCAATTGCGTGATTCCGGGCTGGATCATGACCGAGCGCCAGTTGACGCTCTGGCTGACGCCGGAGGCGGAGGCGGACCTGATCAAGACACAATGCCTCAAGGAGAAGATCTATCCCGAGAACGTGGCGGACCTCGTGCTCTGGCTCGCCTCCGACGATTCGCGCATGTGCACCGCACAGAATTTCATCATCGATGCCGGCCTGATCTGACGAGACATCCAGCCGGCGCGTCGATCAGAACGTCGAAATCCTGACCTCCTTGCTCGTCAGGAACTCGAGCAGCGCGGGCTCTCCCCGTTCGGTCGCGGCGATGCCGCGCTTGATCGCCGGCACGATCTCCTCGGGCCGGTCCACGCGCTCGCCATAGCCGCCGAAGGCCCGCGCCATCGCCGCGTAGTCCCCGGAAATATCCGTCGATCGATATTTCTCGGTCGAGACCGGCATCACCTTGAGCTCGATCGCCATCGAGAAATTGTTGAGCAGGACGGACAGAATCGGGATCCGCTCGCGCACCGCCGTCTCGAAATCCATCCCCGTGAAACCGATCGCCGCGTCACCCCAGAGATTGATGCAGAGCTTCTCCGGCTCGGCGAGCTTCGCGCCCATCGCGAGCCCGAGCCCGTAGCCGAGCTGCGTCGTCTTGCCCCAGCCGATATAGGAAAGCGGTGTCGGCGAGACCCAGAACGGCGAAAGCTGATCGCGCGGGCTGCCGGCATCGTGCGTGATCACCGTCCGCGCCCGATCGACCGTGTGGGCGAGGTCCCAGATCACCCGATAGGGCGAAAGCGGCGTCTCGTTCGAGGTGAGGCGCGGCAGCCATTGCGCCATCCATTCCTCGCGCACCGCCGCGATTTCGGCGGCCACCGGCGCCGGATCGCGCCGCTGCGGCAGCAGATCCTCGAGCGCCGCATTCAAAGCGCCGAGCGTCAGTGCCGCATCGCCCGCCAGCGCATCGGCGATCGGGATATCCTTGCCGAGATCGTCCGGGTCGAGGGTCGCGTGAATGATCGTCTTTCCTTTCGGCATGCTCACGCCGAAATTCGTCTCGGTGAAGCTGCAGCCGATCCCGAAGATCACATCGGCATTGGCAAGGAAATCATGCACCATCTTCGGGATCGCCCGCCCGCCGGAACCGAGCGAGAGCGGATGGTTCTCGGGAAAGGCGCTCTTGCCCTGGAGGCTCGTCGTCACCGGGGCGGCGAGCCGCTCGGCGAGTTTCTTAAGCTCCTCCCAGCCGCGCGCGTAATGCACACCCTGGCCGGCGTAGATTACCAGGCGTTTCGCCTCGGCGAGCTTTTTCGCGACCCGCGCGACCGCCTGCGGATCGGGGCCGGTCCGGGTTGCCGGGACCGGCGCGTACTCGAACCCGTCCGGGATCTCCTCGGCAAAGACATCGTTCGGGATCTCCACCAGCACCGGCCCGCCGCGGCCGTTGCGCAGCCGCCCGAAGGCGCGGCGGAACACGTTCGGGATCTCGCGCGCGCTGGTCAGCGGCTCCGCCCACTTCGTCACGTGCGCGAAATTGGTCACCGCGTTGAAATTGGGCGGGACATGCGCGATGCGCCGCGGATAGCCCATCGGCAGCACCAGGATCGGCGCGGATTCGCCAAAAGCCTGGGCAACGCCGCCGAAGGCATTCTCCGTTCCCGGGCCGTGCTGCATGGCGAAGACGCCCGGGTTCGCCCCGGAGGAAAGCCGGGCCATCGCGTCCGCCATGTGCAGCCCGATCCGTTCCTGGCGGACGATGATCGGGCGGATCTCCGCCCGCGCCGCATGCTCAAGCACATGGTTCACCGGATAGCCGATGATGGTGCGGATTCCTTCGCGCCTCAGAATTTCCGCGATCGCATCGCCCGCCTTCATCCTCTTTTCCTTTCCTTCTCGGCTTCCCGTCCGGTTCTGTTCGGCGGACCGTCAGCTGTTGGGCCCGCGCTCCATCGATTGCGGCTGCCAGCGAAGGAGCCCGGTGCTCGCGAGCACGGAGGGATTGACACAGCTCATCGGCCAACGCCCCGTGAGCACGAGAGCAAGCTCCTGGCCGACCCGCCGGCGCCGCACCGGATCGAAGCGCGCCGAGGCAGAGGCCACATGCGCCGTCAGGATCACATTGTCCATCTTGAGCAGGGGATTGTCCGCGGAAGGCGGCTCCGTCTCGAGCACATCGAGCCCGGCGCCCGCGATCCATCCCTGCTCGAGCGCCTTGATCAAGGCGGCCTCATCCACCGTCGGGCCGCGACCGGTATTGATGAAGAGCGCCGTCTTCTTCATCCGCCGGAAATGCTCCTCGCGCAGCATATGCTGGGCGTCCGGCGTTGCCGGCGCGTGCATCGAGATGAAGTCGGATTTCTCAAGCACCTCGGCGAGGCTCGCGGGCTCGACGCCATAGGGCGTCATCACCAGCTCCTCGAGGAAGGGATCATAGGCCAGCATGCGCAGCCCGAACGCCCGCGCGCGAAGCGCGACCGCGCGGGCGACGTGTCCGAAGGCGATGAAGCCGAGGGTCTGGCCGATCAGGCGGGGAATCTTGTAAAGCGCCGGCCGTCCTTCCTTCCACCGCCCGGTGCGGACCATGCGGTCCTGCGCCACCAGGTTGCGGAAGCTGGCGAGCAGCAGGGTCATCGCGTGGTCCGCCACCTCCTCGATAAAGGTGTCCGGCACGTTGGTCACCGGGATGCTGCGTGCCGTGGCCGCGGCAACATCGACCGAATCCACCCCGACGCTGCCGAGCGTGATCACCTTGCAACGCTCGAGCCGGTCGATGATCGTCCGCGTGATCGGAATCCCCTTGGCATAGAGGGCATCGGCATCGCGCGCGACGGCGATGAATTCCTGCGCGCTCGTCCCCGGCGCCTCGACGATCTCGGCATCGATGCGGGCGAGCGCTTCCATCTCGTAGCCATAGTCGCCGTCCGGCCCGGCCGGGGTCACCACCTTGAATCGCGCCACTCTCTTTCTCTCCCCTTTTGCTTGAGCGTTGCGGCGCTCATTCCTTCACCGCGCCGGTCAAGCTCGAAACATAGTATTCCGCAAACAGCGAATAGAATAGCGCCACCGGCACGGAGCCGAGCAGCGCGCCGGCCATCAGCGATCCCCATTGATAGACATCGCCGGTCACCAGTTCTGTGAGAACCGCCACCGGCACCGTTTTGTTGGCGGTGGATTGAATGAAGGCGAGCGCATAGATGAACTCGTTCCAGGAAAGGGTAAAGGCGAAAATGCCTGCCGAGATCAGGCCGGGCATCGAAAGCGGCAGCACGATCCTGCGCAGGATCTGCAGGCGGGAGGCGCCGTCGATCAGCGCGCATTCCTCGAGCTCGTAAGGGATTGACTTGAAGTAGCCGATCAGGAGCCAGGTGCAGAACGGGATGAGGAAGGTCGGGTAGGTGAGGATCAGCGAGAGCGGGCTGTTATAGAGCCCGAGCTGGACGATCATCGTCGCCAGCGGAATGAAGAGGATCGTCGGCGGCACCAGATAGGCAAGGTAGATCGCCAGCGCAACGTGCGTCGAGCCGCGGAAGCGCAACCGTTCGATCGCATAGGCGGCGAGCACGCTGCAAAAGATCGAGAGGATCGTCGAGCCGATCGCGACGGTGATCGTGATCAGCATCCAGCGCGGGAACTGGGTGTGGAAGAGGAGCACATCGAAATTGTGCAGCGTCGGCGAGTGGATCCAGAACGGGCTGTAATCCTTGTAGTCCTCCATCTCCGAGTCCGGCTTGAAGGCCGTGATCGTCATCCAGTAGAAAGGGAAGAGCAGGATGATCACGAAGAGGGCGAGCGGCACATAGACCGTCACCACCCTTCGTGCGCGCGAATCCCAGGAGAGAAGCTCGCTCCCGTCGGTGGCCGCGCTGCTCATGAAGCGTCACTCATTGGTGAGTCATCACTCATTGGCGGGCCCTTGTTGCCATTTCCGGCGTGCCAGCCCGAAATAATTGAGCGCGGTGAGCGCCACCAGGAACGGGATCATCGCGATCGCGATCGCCGCCCCCTGGCCGAGCTCTGAGCCCGGGATCGCGACCTGGTAGGCGAGTGTCGCCATGATCTGGGTGGTGTTGAAGGGCCCGCCATTGGTGATCGCATAGACGAGCTGGAAGTCCGAGAATGTAAAGAGGGTGGAGAGCGTGAGCGCCACCGAGAGGATCGGCATCAGCATCGGAACGGTTATAAAACGGAAGCGCTGCCAGGCGCTGGCGCCATCCAGGAGCGCCGCCTCGTAGAGCGAAGGCGAGATCGTCTGCAATCCGGCGAGCGTGATGACGGCGACGAACGGAATGCCACGCCAGACATTGGCCGCGACCAGCGACCAGCGGGCCGGCCAGGCGGAACCCAGAAAATCGATATAGGTCGCGCGCAGATGCAGCACGTTCACGAGGAGATAGGAAATGATCGAGAATTGCGGTGAGTACATCCACCACCAGACGATCGCCGATAGCACAGTCGGCACGATCCAGGGCAGCAGGACGATCGCGCGCAGGAACGCCTTGAACGGCAGATGGTGGTTGAGCAGCAATGCGAGCCAGAGGCCGAGCGCGAATTTACCGACCGTCGCCGCCGCCGTGTAGAAGATCGTATTGAAGACCGTGAGCTGAAACACGGGGTCGTTCACGATCGAGACGAAGTTGGCGAGCCCAACGAAGTGGCCGCGCTGGCCGATCGTCGAATCCGTGAGCGCAAGCCAGAAGCCGAGGCCAAGCGGATAGGTGAGGAAGACGACGAGGAGACCGATGGCGGGCGTAAGGCAGAGCGCGATCAGGAACGGCCTGGCATTGAAAAGCCGCGCGAGCCAGCTCTCGCGTCGCCGCTCCGGTCGCCAGGCCGCAACCGCGTCTGCCTCTTCAACGGCGACGTCCATGCCGTCCTCCCGCCTGCGCCGCCTCCGGTCCTTTCAGCCGAAACCGGCCGCGCGCCACCCTTCCCGCGAAAGCGGGAATCCAATTTCTCCGGGCGACAGATCCTTCACCCTGGATAGTAGCGTTTCGCCTGGCCGGCCGCGAACCGCGCGGCCGAGGCGGCGGAGGCATTGCCCGTTGCCACCTTGGCGAACATGTCGACGATGATATAGTTGGCCGAGAGGGCGCTTGAATTGGCGCCGATCGGGCCCTTGTAGCCATCGTAATACGGCGTGTTCATGCCGAACTTGTACGCGGCAATCTTCGGATCGCTGTCCCAGAAGGTCATTTTGGCATAGGCCTTGAGCGGCTCCGACCAGTAGCCAAGGCAGCCTGCGAGCCAGGGGCCATATTGCGGCGCCTCCATCATGAAGCGGAGATACTCCTTGGCCGCATTCGGATATTTCGTGTGCCGGAAAACCATTCCGTTCACCACCAGCGCCGATAGCGGTGCCTGCTTGGCGTAGCCGAGCGGCGGCAGCGCATTGTTGGTATCCGCGGCGATTGCCCTGAGCTTGGGATCGGAAGAATTCTTGAGCACGAAGTAGATCGAGACGCCGTTGTAGGTGAGCGAGATCTCCCCGGCCACGAAAGCCTGATTGTTGCTGGCGTCGTTCCAGGACGTGGTGCCCGGGATCATCGTCGGGTACAGTTCCCTGGCATAGTTCAAGGCGTCGATCGTTGCCTTGGAATCGAGCGCGACCTTGCCATGCTCGTCGATCGCGTAGGCGCCGTGGGACCAGAGCAGCCAGTTGCAGAACCCGTTGGCATCGCCCACGGCATGGCCGAGCGCGAAACCGCAAGGATGCCCCGCCTGCTTGAGCTTCTGGCAAAGCGTGAGGAACTGATCGAGGTCGTTCGGGATCGCATCGAACCCCGCCTCCTTCAGCCAGGAGATGCGATAGACGGCCGGCCCGCTCGATCCGCCGAGCGGAATCGAAATCCATTGCTTGCCGCCGCTGCCCCACTTGGTGCCATACACCGTCGCGAGATCGAACCAGCCGCCGTATTTGGCGCCGAGATATTCCCCGAGATCGCTGAGATCGACGAGCTTGCTCGCATAGATCTGCGGGTCCGCGCTCCAGCCGATGATGATATCCGGCCCGGCGCCCGTATTGGCGGTCACCGCCGTCTGCGGCCGGAGCTGTTCCCAGCTGATGAAGTCGAGCGCGACCGGAACCCCGGTCGTCTCGGTGAATTTCTTCGTATTGGCGCGGAAATAGGTCTCGTCCGGAGCGACGAATTTCGCCGGCCGAAGCACCTTGAGGTTCGCGCCCTTTTCGATCGCGAAGGCTGGGGGTTTGACGTTCGCGACTGGAACACCCGCTTCCATCGTCTGCGCCCGCCCCGCCGGACCCAGCAGCGTCGCCCCGCCGAGCGCGCCCGTTCCCATCACCAACGATTGACGCCGTGTCAAATGATCCATTTCCTGCATCCCCTCCTCAAGCGCTGGACCTTCCGGCCACGACGTGGCTAGGCGGCGAAATCATTTCCGCACGCTTGGCCTTTTCTCGATGCGCGATATCATGCCCGCATTCCCTGGAACCCTAGCTCCGGCGCCGCATCTCCGCAATCCGCTCCGCCTCCTGTCTTGGCATTGTCACTGCGTTCTCTCAGCACCCGCCCTTGCCGAGCCGTGCCGCGCTTTCGCGATCGAACAGGTGTACGTTCCGCGGATCGACCGAGATTCCGATCGTGCTGCCGGGCCGGGCGGCAAGCCGCTCACGCAGCACGGCAACGATCGCGCATCCGGAGACCTCGCCGATCACCTGCGTCTCCGATCCCGTGGGCTCGATCACCTGCACGACGAGGGGCAGTCCCTCATCAGCCACGGCCAGATGCTCCGGCCGCACACCATAGGTCGCCACACGGCCCGCGAACCGCGCAGCGAGTCCGGGATCGAGCGGCCAGAGCGTGCCCTTTTCGGCGCGGAACCCGCCCGCCTCGACCGTGCCGGGGATGAAATTCATCGCCGGGCTGCCGATGAAACCGGCGACGAAAAGATTCTCCGGCCGATCGTAGAGGGTGAGCGGATCGCCGATCTGCTCCACATGGCCGGCACGCATCACCACGATCTTGTCCGCCATCGTCATCGCCTCGATCTGGTCGTGCGTGACATAGACGGTCGTGGTCTTGAGCCGTTGATGCAGCTCCTTGATCTCGGCCCGCATCTGCACACGGAGCTTGGCGTCGAGGTTGGAGAGCGGCTCGTCGAAAAGGAACACTTTCGGGTTGCGCACGATCGCGCGACCCATCGCGACCCGCTGGCGCTGCCCGCCCGAGAGCTGCCGCGGGTAGCGATCCAGATAGTCGGCAAGGCCGAGGATCGCCGTCGCTCGCCCGACGCGTCCCTCGATCACGTCCGCCGGCGCTTTGGCGAGCTTGAGCGAGAAAGCCATGTTCTCGCGTACCGTCATATGAGGGTAGAGCGCGTAATTCTGAAAAACCATGGCAATGTCGCGCTCTTTCGGCGGCAGGCGGTTGACCACCTGGCCATCGATCGCGATCTCGCCCCCGCTGATGTTCTCAAGTCCGGCGATCATGCGCAGAAGCGTTGTCTTGCCGCAGCCCGAGGGTCCGACCAGGACGACGAATGCCCCATCCTCGATCTCGACATCGACCCCGTGGATGACCTCGACCGGGCCAAAAGATTTGCGCACGCCTCGGATCGATACGTCTGGCATCGGGGGGGGAATCAGCCCCGCGGCGGGCGAGCGCGCACCGCCGCCTCGTTCACCTCGATCCCCCAGCCCGGCTTCTCGCCGAGCACGAGCATGCCATCCTCGATCAGCGGGGGCGCGGAGAAGAATTCGTCGCGCCAGCGCACGCTGTCGATATCGATCTCCATGATGCGGAAATTCGGCACCACCGCCGAGAAATGCGCGCTCATCATCGTGCAGAGATGGCCATAGAAATTATGGGGCGCGACATTCACCTCATAGGCTTCGGCCATCGCCGCGATCTTCACCGATTCGATGAGCCCGTTCCACGGCACGTCGACGATCGCGACATCCATCGCATAGGTCTCGAAATAGCGCTTGAACTCGCGGCGAGAGGTCAGCACCTCGCACGAGGCGATCGGGCAGGGAGCATGGCGACGAATGAGCGCGAGCGCATCGGGGTCGTACGTGTCGAGCTCGAGCCAGGAGAGCGCGAAGGGCGCCACCGCTTCGGCAATTCTGAGAAAACCTTCTGTCTTGAAATGGAAATTGACGTCGAGATGAAGCGCTGTGTCCGGGCCGATCGCGTCGCGGAACGTCTTGAGCTGGCGCTTGGTCCCTTCGAGCACCTCATGGCTCCAGTTGAGCTCCGGAAAGCCCGGGCTGCGGCCGAAACCCGGGCGGAAGCTCACGAGCCCGTCCTTGCCGGGCAGCAGGATATTGGTCTTGAGCGCGCGGAAGCCGCGCCGCTTCACTTCCTCGCCGAGATGGAAGAGATCGTCATAGGTCCTGAGCGGCGGCACGCCCACCAGAGCCGCGTCGCGCACCCGATAGCTCCCGCAATGGGACCAGTAGAGCGGGATGCGCGTGCGGATCGCGCCGCCGAAGAGTTCGTACATCGGCACGCCGAGCGCCTTCGCCTTGATGTCGAGCAGCGCATTCTCGATCGCCGCGATCGCGAGATGGTTGAGCCCGGCGCGCGCCGGCGTCACCTGGGTGTAGAGGGTGGCGGTGATGAGGCCGATCCGCCGCGGGTCCTGCCCGATGATGGTTTTGCCCAACGCCTCGATCACCGCGCCGAGGCCGGCGGTGCCGAACCCTTCGCTGAACTCGGACCAGCCGATGATCCCGTCGGCGGTCGCGATTTTGAGGAAGGAAAAATTGCGCCACCCGGCATCGCAGTGCAGCGTCTCAATGCGGCTGATCTTCATTCCGTCCTCCCACCTTCCATCATGCGAACACACCGCGCGCGCCGGGGCAAGATCGCGCCGGTGCCGGGCTTGATTGCCTGCTCCGCATGGCGGATTGTCAGCTCTGCATCTCACAGCATCCTGCACGGGGAAGGGGTCGCCATTGGCAAAGCTCGAAGGGCGCGTGGCGTGGGTCACGGGCGCGGGGTCCGGCATCGGCGAGGCGGCTTCGCTCGCGCTCGCCGCGGAGGGGGCGCGGCTCATCCTCACCGGCCGGCGCAAGGCGCCGCTGGAGGCGCTCGCCACCCGTATCCGCGCCGCCAACGGCGTGGCGGAGGTCGAACCCGCCGACCTGATGGACAAGGAAGCGGTCGCGCGCATCGGCGCCGCGATCGGCGAACGCTTCGGCCGGCTCGACATTCTCGTCAACAACGCCGGGGGCAATATCCTCGAGCGGGATTGGAAGCGCCTCACCCCCGCCGGCATCGACCAGGTGATCGGCGCCAATCTTTCGGCCGCCTTCTATTGCGTGACCGTAGCCCTGCCCTTCATGCGCGCGCAAAAGGACGGGGTGCTGATCCACACCGCCTCCTTTGCCGGTCGCTTCGTCCATCCGCTGAGCGGGGCCGCCTATACCGCCACCAAGCACGGCGTCGTGGCGATGAGCCACAGCATCAACATGGAAGAATGCGTGAACGGCATTCGTTCGACCGCGATCTGCCCCGGCGAGGTCGCGACCCCGATCCTCGATAAGCGTCCCGTGCCAGTCAGCGCGGAGGATCGCGCGCGCATGCTCCAGCCGGAGGATTGCGCCGATCTCATCCTCTATGTCGCCTGCCTGCCGCCGCATGTCTGCATCAACGAGGTGCTGATCACGCCCACCTGGAATCGCGCCTATGTCGCCTCCACGCCGCGCGGCTGAAATCTTCTCTTCCACGAATGGACACGCGCCATGACGGCCAACCGCAAGAAGGTCCTGCTGCCGGAAAACCTTGCTCAAGCGGGCTGGGATCTCATCCGCACGCGCGATGATGTCGAGGCGGTTTCCTATCCGCCGTCGCTCGCCATGCCCGAGTTCCATCGTTTCCTCGCCGATGCGCATGGCGTGGCGCTCTCCTTCACGCCCTTCCTTGCCGCCGAGATGGACGCATCGCCGGCGATGCAGGTCGTGGCACGCATCGGCGTCGGCTACGATGCCGTGGCCGTGCCCGCGCTCACCGCGCGCAAGGTGCCGCTGATGGTCGCCGGCACAGCCAATGCGACGAGCGTCGCCGAGCACGCGCTTTTCATGATGCTCAGGCTCGCCAAGCGTGATGCGGAGCTCGATCCGCTCGTCCGCGCCGGAGGCTGGCACGATCGTTATGCCATGATGCCCATCGAGCTCGCCGGCCGCACCGTGCTCGTCATCGGTTTCGGCCGTATCGGCACGCGCATCGCCGCGCGCTGCCGGGCGATGGAGATGACGGTCCTTGTTCATGATCCCTATGTGCCCGCCGCCGCGATCGCAGCGGCGGGCTGCGAGCCCGCCGATCTCGATGCCGCCCTCCCGCGCGCCGATTTCGTCACCGTCCATTGCCCGAAAAACGCCGAGACGACCGGCATGATCGACGCAAGGCGCCTCGCCCTCCTTCGGCCCACCGCCTATCTCGTCAATACCGCGCGCGGCGGCATCGTCGAGGAAGCGGCGCTCGCCGCCGTGCTGGCGGAGAACCGGCTTGCCGGCGCCGGCATCGATGTCTTCGCGAGCGAGCCCGTCCCGCCCGACCATCCGCTGCTGAAGCTTCCTTCCGTCATCGTCTCCCCGCACATGGCCGGCGTCACCGTTGAGGCGACGGCGCGCATGGCGCTTGTCACGGTCGGGAATATCCTGAGCGTCTTCGACGGCAAGCCGAACCGCGAGAATGTTATCAACCCGGAAGCGCTCGACTGAGAGCCCGCCTGAGAATGCGACTGAGGTGGTCGTCCGGCGTGTCTTTCTGCGCTTCCGGTGCTCACGGCCAGGTTTGTTTGGCGATCAATTCCATGGCTTTGACGGATCGCTTCGCTTTTCCGTCAGAAGCCACATTGATCTTGAGACCGCTCCGCTCCGGTTCTCGAAAGCCGCGCCGGCCAGCGCCTGCGGCGCTTCCGCAAAACCGCAAGCCGCATTCTCATACGGGCTCTGAAGTAGTGGCGCGGGCGTCAGACGCGCTGGTGCAGGACCGCGAGCAACGTGAAAAGCCGCCGCGCCGTTTCGAGATCGATCGTGACCTTGCCGGCGAGCCGCTCGGTGAGCAGCCGGGCGGCCTCGTTGTGCAGTCCGCGCCTGCCCATGTCGATTGCCTGCAACCGCGCCTCACGGCCCTCCTGCACGGCCTTGGCGTAGCTCTCGACCAGCAAATGATAGTCCTTGATCAGACGGCGGAAGGGACCGAGCGCCAGCAGGTGCGCGATCAGCGGCTGGCCCTCGCGGTCACGGATGTCGAGCAGCAGGCCGCCCTCGATCGAAAGCCTGAGTTCATAGGGTCCCCCGGGGGGTCCGGGCGCGAGGCCGACCGGCTGAAAACAATTCTCACGCTCGAGATCGGTGATCGCCTGCGCACGGTCCGCTTCGAGCTCGGGAGAGAGCCCGTTCGGCGTCTCGCCCAACAGCACCACCCGCGCAAGCGATGTGCCGGAAGCAGCCGGCGCGTCCGGGTTCTTCCCATGTGGGCTGCCATGGCATGGCCGGGCCGCTGTCATCCGGGTGAAGAGTGCCGTCTTTTCGCTTCCGCAGCAAGAATGCCGGCCTTCGCGAGAGCGGGACCCGTTCGCTCTCGCCAGCGTATCCCGCTCTCGCCCCATGTTTTCCCGCGGGATTCAGAGCTGCGGTGAAGCCACCTTAGGTCATTACGCCCTGATCCCCTCGGCTTGCCCTTCGATGCGGATCTCGGTCCTGACCGAGTTCGCGATGTAGCAGGCCTCGTGCGCCTTGTGGTGGAGTGTCGCCACCTCCGCCTCGGTCGGTCGCTTTTCGCCGGCGAACAGCACATGCGGCCTGAGCGCCACCTGGCTCATCCAGATTTGCCCGTCCTCCCGCTTGGCCATCGTGCCCACGGCGCGGTCCTCGTAGGAGGTGATGACGAAGCCGGCCTGCGCCGCGTAATCGAGGAAGAAGAGCATGTGGCAGCTCGCCAGGGCGGCGATGAGCGCCTCTTCCGGATCGACGCCGGCCGGGTCGGAATAGGGCACCCGCACCACGTCCGGCGAGGCGGAGGCACGCACCCTGGCCCCGCCATCGAATGCCCATTCATGCCCTCGGCCATAGCGCCTGTCGGTGAAGACCTCGCCGTCCCGGCGCCTCCAGCGAACGGTCGCCTCATGGTTTCCCATGCTTCCCTCTCCGCCGTTCCCGGCACGTCGGCTTATGGTATGAATTCATGGCAGATACGATGGTCATGCATGGATGAAAGCACGCTCCGAAGCGTCATTCGGTTTGGATCGGGCATAGGCGGCCACGGATGTCAGCACTCGCGACACTGGAGGAGAACATTCCCTCGCTCCGCCGCTATGCCTGGTCGCTGATGCGCAATGCCAACGATGCCGACGATCTGGTCCAGGACTGCCTGCTGCGCGCGCTGGACCGGCTCGATACGGTTCGCGAGGAGGGGCAGCTTCGGCCCTGGCTCTTCGCCATCATGCACAATCTCTACGTCAATCGCTGGCGGCGCGCGAAAATCCGCGCCGAGGTCTCGGCCGAAAAGACGGCCGCCGAGATGCCGGTGCCGCCGTCGCAGCCGGCAAGCGCCGAGATGCGCGATGTTCTTCGCGGCCTCAGGGAGCTTCCGGCGGAGCAGCGCCAGGTGATCCTCCTCGTCGCGGTGGAGGGCTTCGAATATGCCGAAGTCGCGGCGATGCTCGGCGTGCCGGTCGGCACCGTCATGTCGCGCTTGAGCCGCGCCCGGGATCGTCTGCGGGACTTCGTGGAGGGACGGCCCCAGCCTGTCCTGCGGAGGGTCAAATGACAGACAAGAACGAAGGTCCGGTCACGGACGACGATCTTCACGCCTATGTGGACGGCTTTCTCGATGAGAGGCGCCGCCCCCTGGTCGAGCGCCACCTTGCGGCGCATCCCGAAGCTTTGGCACGGGTCGCAGCCTGGCAGGCGGTCAATGCATCGCTGCGCGAGGCGACATCCTGGAAGGCGCGGGAACCCGTGCCGGCGCCGCTCGGCCTCGGCCATCTCCTCGCGGCGCGCCGGGCGCGCCGCTGGCAGCCCGTGCGTGTCGCGGCGGGCATTCTCCTCGCGCTGGCGGTCGGGGCCGGCGGCGGATGGATGGCCCGCGGCCCAAGCTTGCCGGGCGGGATCAGCTCCGTCGCCATGGAGGCCTCGGTCGCGCATCGTACCTTCGCGGCGAACTTCATCGGCTCCACGCCGGACGCGATGGCTGAGGCCCACCTCGCAAGCTGGCTCACCAGGGAGATCGGCCGCAAGGTCACGCCACCGGATCTCTCCAGGTCCGGCTTCCGGCTGGTCAGCGCCCAGCTCGTGGCGACCGAGCAGGGGCCCGCCTGCATGTTTCTCTATGACAGTCCCCAAGGGCAGCGCATCACCCTCTTCATGCGCCCGATGGAAAAGCGGGACATGAACGCGCCGATGCGGTCGATGCACGGCAAGGACACGGTCGGCTATGTCTGGGCCCGCAACGGCCTCGGCTACGGCCTCGTCGCGAGCGAACCGATGGAGACGCTGCAAACCCTCGCCAACCAGATCCGGAGCGAGATGGACGCGTCGATCTGATTCGGTTTTTCGACCCATGTTCCAGCGGGAATCCAGCTCACGCGCAAATGCATAGAAGAAAACAGCCCCCTCGAATGTCTCTTCAGTGACAGCCAGGGAGAAGACGGACCCTGGTTCAAGAAGAAGGGGTCAGAACAATGTCGAAATCATTTGCTCTCGTCTTGGCCGCACTCGCGTTTTCGGCGGCAAGCGCGCTCGCAAGCCCGTTCGGCGCGCCAGCGGGTGATGGCGTCGGCGGCAGCGTCCCGCAGCAGAGCCGTGCCTTTCAGACGGCGCAGAACCACTCCGCGGCCACTACCCAATTCGGCAGCGGGTCACAGGCTTTTTCCGGATACAACGGAAACACGTTCGTCCCGCCGAGCGCGAGCGTCTCCGCCACGCCCGCACCGGTCCGCGACAGCACTCTCCCTCTGGTGAACGAGACCGGCGGCGGAGGCTGACCGACAGGAAGGGCCGGCAGAATCTGCCTGCCGGCCCTTGCTCTCATCCGGCAGGGCCTGAAGAGACAGGGCCCGAAGAAACGAGGATCGTGGCCAGGAAATCCGCAAGCGCCTTCGCCATTGTGCCGCGCCAGCCGATATGGCCGTCCGGCCGGGTCAGCCACGCCGTGCCGGATACAGGGCCGTAGGTGGCGCGGAACGCGCCGGCCGCGTCCTCCAGCACCGGAATCCGCTCCTGCGCCGGCAGGGCCGCATCCTTTGGCGCCACCGCGAATGCGGCGGCACTCGCCCCGAGCATCCCGCGCAAAACATCCGCCATATCGGCCAGGCGCGAGAGACCCTCGCCATTCTCCCCAATCAGGCCGAACAGCACATAGCGCCCGCCGCCGAGCCGCTCATGCAACCGAAGCGCATGGGTGACGAACGGGCGCCGCAAGCCGTCCACATCCGGCGCACGGTCTCCGGGCGTCGGCGCATCCATGCCGGCCTCCACCCGATCATCCCGCACGAGCGCGCTTCCCCGGTAGGTGATCGGAAGCTGGCTCTCGCGGATTCCGGGCCGGGGGCTCTCTCTTGCCATCACCGCATCCAGCGCCCGGCTCGTCTGCTCGACGACATCGCGTCCCACCGGTTGCCGCTCCGCCGTATAGGTTTCGAGCAGGGAAGGCCGGGCGAGGCTGCGCGCCGCCAGCGCGAGCTTCCAGGCGAGATTGTGTGCGTCCTGCAGGCCCGTGTTCATGCCTTGCCCTCCCACGGGGGGATGGATATGCGCGGCATCTCCGGCCAGGAACACGCGCCCTTCTCCGTAGCGCGGCACGATGCGATGGCTGACGCGATAGACCGAGGACCAATGCAGGGAAGAAAGCGTCGTCCCGGGCGGCAGAAGCGGTGTCATGATCTCGGTGATGCCCTCGAGATCCGGCGGCTCGGGGCTTTCCGTCCCATCGCCAGCGGGCGTGCCGATAGGCGTGCCAGCGGGCATGCCGGCAGTCTCCGGCATGATGGTGGAGAGCCGATAGCGCCCGGGCGAGCCATGCACCGGCACCGCCGCCAGGGGGGCGGCGTTGTCGCTGTCGCTGCGAGTGAAGCGGTACATCGGCCCCCGCTTCAGGTCCCATCGCACTTCGAGATCGGCGAGAACGAAGGTCTGGGGATAGCTCCCGCCTTCGAACGCAAGCCCGAGCGCGCTGCGCACTGTGCTGTGTGCGCCATCGCTTCCGACGAGCCAGCGGCAGCTCACCTCCTCAATCTCCCCGGCCGCGTTCCTGAGCGTGGCGCGCACGTGCTCGGCGTCCTGGACGAAGGAAGCGAGCGTCCAGCCATAGTCCACGCACCCGCCATGACGCCGGAGTGCGGATTCGAGAAGGCGTTCCGTGTCGAACTGCGCGAGCGAGAGGAAACCATAAGGCAAAGTCCCGATCGCCATTCCCGAGGGCAGGTCCGTCACCTGCGTCTTCTTGCCGTCCTCGAACTCCGTCACCCCGCTCAGCCAAACGCCGAGATCGATCGCCTCATGGACGATGCCGATATCTTCGAAAATTTCGAGCGTGCGCGGCGTGACGCCGAGCGCCTTGCAGAAGAAGGACCGCTCGCTCAGGTGATCGATCAGCAACGCATCGACACCATCCCGTGCGAGCTCGGTCGCAAGCAGCAACCCGACCGGCCCGGCCCCCACGATCAGCACATCCGGAGCCGCACGCATGGTTTCCTCCGACGTCGAAACGATCCGATCTTACGCATCGTTCCGTCGCGGAACCAGCCGGCCGTCCCAGAGTCTGTCTGAGAATGCGCTGTGGCGCGTGGGACGACCACCACAGGGGCACTCCAAACAGGCTCTCAGACTCCGGAGAACCAGTTATAACCCTGGTTCTCCCAGTAGCCGCCCGGATTGTGGTTGGTCACTTCGATCGATTGCAGGTTTTTCGCGCTCTTGAATCCGAGCTTCACCGGAATGCGCAGCCGCACCGGCGCGCCCCATTCGGGTGTGAGCGGCTGCCAGTTGAAATCGAGGGCGAGGATGGTCTGCGGCTGGAGCGCGCTCGCCATGTCGATGCTGGTGAAATATCCATCGAAGCAGGTGAAGGCGACATAGCGCGCCCGCAGATCCGCACCGATGTGGCGCAGGAAGACATGCAGCGGCACGCCGCTCCATTGCCCGATCTGGCTCCATCCCTCGATGCAGATATGCCGGGTGATCTGGCTCTGCTGGGGCAGGGCGCGTAGCCGTGCGAGGGGCCATGGCGTGCGGTCCGCGACGCGCCCGGCAACCGCGAGCCGCCAATTGTCCGGCACGGGCCGTACCTGCCACACCGCGTAATAGGCGTTGAAGCGGAACGATTTCGTGATGGCGCTCGCCGGATAGGTCTCGGCAAGTCTCCGCTTGCTGAAGAGCGCCTCCTGCACCCGGTCGTTGAAGCGCAGCATCGCCCAGAGCGCCGCATCGATGCCCGAATGGGTGGAAAGATCGCAGCCTGTCAGCAGGCCGAGGCTGCCGAGCGTCAATCCTCGGCGCAGCAGCCCACGGCGCGCGAGCCGCGCGAGCTCGGGCGCGATCTCGGCCCGGCTCACGGCAGGATCGTCGCTCAAGACCCTTCCTCCGCCTCGAGCGGAGCGATCATCGAGACGAGCGTGCGCGGGAAGAGCGCGACCAGCGTCAGATGCAGCGCAAGGAATCCGACGATGCAGAACATCATCGTCAGATGAATGGCGCGCGCCACCGGAAAGCCGCCGAAGACCCCGGTGAGCCAGCCGAGCTGCACCGGCTTCCAGATGGAAAGCCCGGTCAGGACGGCAAGGCAGATCACGACGATCACGCCGGTATAGAGCAGGCGCTGCACGGCATTGTAATGGCCAAGCTGATGGTCGAGCCGGAAGGTGAGGGCCGCGCCGATATCATGCAGGAGCGCGCGCGGCCCGGTGGGCCGGAGATCGCGGCGGAAATGCCCCGAGAGCAAGCCATAGGCGAGATAGGCAAGACCATCCACGAACAGCACCCACATGGCGCTGATGTGCCAGGCGATCCCGGCGCCGAGCCAGCCGCCGAGCGTCATCCAGCGGGGGAAGGCAAAGGGCAGGCTGGGCGCTGCATTGTAGATCGCCCAGCCGCTCAGGATCATGCAGATGATCGCCGAGGCCCCCACCCAGTGCATGATCCGGATCGGCAGCGGATGCGCCGCCCTTCCGGCGCCGCGGGATCGCCCCACGGTCTCGCTTCCCGTTCTCGAACCGGTCCACCGGCGCCTTACATCGGCGGGTTGGCGCCCTTGGTCCCGATCGCGATGGAAACCGCGGTCACCTTTCCATCGTCGCTCAGGCCGTTGACGAAGACGGTCTTGCCTGGGGTGAGGTCGGACAGGCTCGCTGGCTGGAAGGTCACGATCGGCGCGGTCGGCGGCACGATGATCACCTGCTTGCCACCCTTGTAGGTGACGGTGATCTGCTTCGCCCCGCCCGACGTGCTGGCGGTCGAGACGGTGCCGTTGGTCATCGTGCTGTTGACATCCTTGCCGCCGCCGGCCGGGGCCGCCGTCGTCACCGTGCCGTTGGTCATGGTGCTGGCCGTCGCGGCCCCGCCCGAGAGCGTCGTGTCCCTGATGCGGTCCCACGCATAATGGCCTTCGCCCACGCCGCGCATCGCGGGCGGGAAGACGACGACCTCGAGCGCCACAAGATCACTGCCGCCGATCGATTTCGCGGCGGTGCCGATATAGCTGCCCGGCGCGATCTTATCGAGGCTCGACTTCAGGACCTCGGCGTAGTGGGTGCTGCCGGTAAGGGCGACCGGCACGTCCTTGCCGCTCGGCGTGTGCACGGTGATCGTGCCACCGCTGATGGTGGCGACGGTGCCGCGCACGCGTTCGTGGATCGGCGCGGCAAGGGCCGTGGTTGCGAGAAGCGCGGCGCTGGCCGCGAGGAGGCGGGCGGGAAGGCGGGTCATGGCGGGCTCCCTTCGGTCATTGCCGGAATCCGGGCCGGAATCCGGCGACTGACCGGAGGACACCTCACGTCCGCGCACATTCCATCACGAAATCGTGAGCGACGGTCCGGCCTGAAGGCGAAAGGATGCGCGAGAGGGAGGGAGGCCGATCATCCGCGGCCGACGAAGGGCATTTTCGTCGCCATCACGGTGAGGAACTGCACATTCGCATCCACCGGCAGGCTCGCCATGAAGACCACCGACTTCGCCACGTTCTCGACATCCATCAGGGGCTCCGGCCGCACGCTGCCATCGGCCTGCGGCACGCCCTTGGACATGCGCGCGGCGAGCGGGGTCAGCGCATTGCCGATATCGATCTGCCCGCAGGCGATATCGTATTTCCGCCCGTCCAGGCTGATCGATTTGGTGAGCCCGGTGATCGCATGCTTGGTCGCGGTGTAGGGCGCGGAGTTCGGGCGCGGCGCGTGGGCGGAGATCGAGCCGTTGTTGATGATGCGCCCGCCCATCGGCTGCTGCGCCTTCATCATCCGGAAGGCGGCCTGGGCGCAGAGGAAGGAGCCGGTGAGGTTGGTCGCGACGACGCTCGACCATTGCTCGAAGCTGAGCTCGTCGAACCCGACGGCGGGGGCTCCCGCGCCGGCATTGTTGAAGAGAAGATCGATCCGGCCGAATTTCTCGCGCACGGCGGCGAACAGCGCATCGACCGAGGCCGGGTCGGTCACGTCCGTCGGCACGGCAAGCAGACCGGCCTTCGCCCCGGCGAGCGCGCCCGTCTCCTCGAGCGCATCCTTGCGCCGCCCGGCGAGCACGGTCGCATAGCCTTCACCCGCCAGGGCCAGCGCCACCGCGCGCCCGATTCCGCTGCCGGCACCCGTGACCACCGCCACCTTTTCGGACATCACCTTCCCCCGTTCCGTTGCGCCGGCACGCTAGCCGATGCGGTTTGCGCCGCCTACCCGGCGGGGACCGGAGCCGGATGCGTTCGCCCGCGCTTCCTCATCCCGCTCTCGATTTCTGTTTTCCGGCGTGATCCAGGCCTCCTTCGTTCCCGCCTCCGGTCATGACGCCCTGAACTCCGATCAGGTGAGGAAACTGCCGCCGTTCACGTGAATCGTCTGGCCGGTGATGTAGCTCCCTTCGGGTCCGACGAGCAGCCTGACCATCGCCGCGATCTCCCCGGGGCGGCCCTGGCGCCCAAGAGGCACGCTGCCCGCCGCCAGCCGTTCCGGCAGCGGCCCGGCGGAGGCGCCGCGCACCGTGTCGATCGTTCCCGGCGCGATGGCGTTGCAGGTGATGCGATGGGGTGCAAGCTCGATCGCGAGCGCGCGCACGAGCCCCTCGAGGCCCGCCTTCGAGGCCGAGACATGGCAGCGATTCGGTGTCCCGACATGAGTCGAGATGCCTGAGAGAGCGACGATCGCTCCCCCGCCCTTGCGGATCATGTGCGGGGCGACGGCCTTGGCCATGAGGAATGCGCCATCGAGCGCGACGGAAAGGATCTCGCGCCATTCCGCGAATGCCATCTCGAGGAACGGCGTCTGCCGCCGCAGCCCGGCATTGCTCACCAGGATATCGATCCCGCCCGTCTCGGCCGCGGCGTCCGCGACCATGCGCGAGACTTGCGCCGGGTCGGAGACATCGCCCATGGAAGCGAGCGCCTTCCCGCGCGCATCCACGATCTCGCGGACCACTTCGTCCACGGCGCCGCGATCGGTTCTGCCATTGACGATGACGAAGGCACCGTCCTCGGCCAGGCTCAGTGCGATCGCCCGCCCGATATTCCTGCCCGCGCCCGTGACCAGCGCGACCTTGCCAGCCAGCGGGTGTCCTTCCTCTCCGGTCATCTCACCTTCCTCTGCCAAGCGCGCGCCCGGATGCGGGCAACGAGCCGGCATGTCAATTCCGGCGGACAAATCACGTGCCGCGCAGCCGCGTTTCTGCAAGAAGGCATATCTGCAGGAACTCGCATTCTGAATGCGTGGAGGATATGGCGATGCCCTATGCCTCGATCTTCGATCTGCCGCCCGCGGCGCGCCGGCTGCCCGAGCATGCGCAGGAGATTTTCCGTGGCGCGTTCAACGCGGCCTGGGATTCCTATGCGGATCGGGAGGATCGTGAAGAGATCGCGTTTCGGGTCGCCTGGGCGGCCGTGAAGAAGCGCTATCGCCATGTCGGCGGGGAATGGGTTCCCCTGGATCGATAGGCGCGGCCCTTCAGCAATCGGGGCCGCGCATGGAAAAGTTCACAACCTTGTCGCTGTCGATCTCATAGGTGGTCTCGCAGCCACGCGCGATGACGATGGGCGGGCCCCATCCCCAGCCCCAGCCGGGACCCCAGCCCGGTCCCCACCAGGGCGGGCCGCCATAGAAGCCGGGCAGGACTTCGAGATGGCGATCATCATAGGCAAGGAAGGTCTCACCCTTCACGGAGACGCTGCGCGTGGGCACGCCGAGAGAGCGCACGAGATCGTCCTCGCTCTGGCCGACGAAGGAGGCGAGATAGGCGCGGCGCTGCTCGAGCGCCTGGTCCGCGCAGGCACAGAGAGAAACAAGGAGAATGAGACAGGCGGCACGGCGCATGGCGGCAAGATGAAGCTCCTGACCGCGATTGTCACGCGAGCCCTGACGCGAGCCCCGGCGGGAGAAGCCACAGAACATCCTGGATGCGCGGCGTGCCGGCGGCGATCATCGCGAGCCGGTCGAAGCCCAGGGCAATGCCGGCGCAAGGCGGCAGGCCGAGCGCGAGCGCCGCGAGAAGCTCCTCGTCCATCGGCCAATCAAGACCTGCCAGGTCATGGCGGCGGGCGCGGTCGGCCGCGAAGCGGGCGCGCTGCTCGGCCGCGTCGGTGAGCTCGACGAAGGCGTTGGCGAGCTCGATGCCGCAAAGGAAAAGCTCGAAGCGTTCGGCAACGCGAGGGTCGGCGGGATCGCGCCGGGCAAGCGCGGCCTGTGCGGTGGGCCAATGGGTGAGGAAGGTGGGATGGGCGCGGCCGAGATGCGGCTCCACGCGCTCGAGCAGCAGGCGGAAGAAAAGATCCTCCCAGCTCTCGTTTGGGCGGAGCGCGGTGCGCGCGGCGGCGGCGAGGGCCGGCGCGTCCTCCGCGGTCGCGAGAAGATCGGCGCCGACATGGCGAGTGAAGGCCTCGGCGAGGGTGAGGCGCTCGAAGCGGGAGAGGTCTGTGGTGACGCCGCGGCAGGTGACGACCGGCGGCAGGACGGCGCGGAGATAGGCGATGGTCTCCTCGATCAGGCTCTCCATGCCGGCGCCCGGCCGGTACCATTCGAGCATGGTGAATTCCGGTGCATGGAGATCGCCTGCCTCGCCGTTCCGCCAGACCCGCGCAAGCTGGAAGATCGGGCCCGCCCCGCCCGCGAGCAGCTTCTTCATCGCGAATTCGGGGCTGGTGTGCAGGAAGAGCGCGCGGCGTTCGCCGCCGGGCGAGAGGGCTTCGGTGCGGAAGGGGCGGAGATGCACCTCCTCGCCGGGGGTCGGCACCGCATAGGGAGTCTCGACCTCCTGATATCCGCGGGCGGCGAAGAAGGCACGCGTCGCGGCGGCAAGGCGGGCGCGGCGGCGAAGATGGGGGAGGCGCGCGGCCAGAAGCTCCGGGTGCCAGGAAGGGGAGGGCGATTGCTCCATCGGGGGATTCGGATTAGGCGAAAAAAATGCCGGACGGAACCGCGCTTGCGAAAACGCTGAGAACGGCGGGCGATCTCCTGCGCGCCGGTTTGATCCCGCCGGAACGCGAAGCCGCGATCGCCGAAGTCGCGGAGACTTATGCCGTGGCGATCCCGCCCGTGCTTGCGGCGCTGATCGGCGATGCGAAGGATCCGCTCGGCCTTCAGTTCGTGCCCGACCCCGCCGAGCGCGAGGTCGCGCCGGAGGAAAGCACTGACCCGATCGCCGATGAGGCGCTCTCGCCGATCAAGGGGATCGTGCATCGCTATCCGGACCGCGCGCTTCTCAAGCCCATCCTCGCCTGTCCGGTCTATTGCCGCTTCTGCTTCCGCCGTGAGCAGGTCGGGCCCGATGGCGGCGTGCTGAGCGAAGAGGAGCTCGCGTCCTGCTATGAGTGGCTGGCGGCGCGGCCGGCGATTCGCGAGGTGATCCTCACGGGGGGCGATCCGCTCATGCTCTCGCCGCGGCGGCTGGAAGCGATCGTCGCGGCCCTTTCGGCGATCCCGCATCTCGAGAGCCTGCGCGTGCATTCTCGCGTGCCCATCGCCGCGCCGGAGCGGATCACCGCTTCGCTTGCCGCCGTGCTTGCCGCGGGCAAGCCGCTGTGGCTCGTCCTGCACGCCAACCATGCGCGCGAGATCACGGAGACGGTCCGCGAGGCGGTCCGGTGCCTGCTCGCGGCGGGCATCCCGGTGCTCGGCCAGTCCGTGCTGCTCGCCGGCGTCAACGACACGGAAGACGCGCTTGCTTCGCTCTTTCGCGCGATGATCGCGGCGCGGATCAAGCCCTATTACCTGCATCAGCTCGACCGGGCGCCGGGAACGGCACGGTTCCACGTGCCGATCGCGCGCGGTCGTGCCCTCCTCGCCGCCCTGCGCGGCAAGCTGCCTGGCCACGCCTTCCCGACCTATGTGCTTGATATCCCGGGTGGCGCGGGCAAGGTTCCGATCGGCCCGGATTTTCTGGCGGATGAGCAGCGCGTGCGCGACCCGGCCGGGCGGATCCACCCCTTGCGCCCGCCCACCTTGCCCCAGCCGGGGGCAGCGGCTAGAAGCCCGCCGGGCCATTCCCGAGCAATTCCGCGAGTTCAACGCATGAAGCAGCAGGCGAACCAGATTCGCGCCGGCCAGGTGATCGAGCATGAAGGTCGCCGCTGGACCGTTCTCAAGCAGCAGATCATCACGCCGGGCAAGGGCGGCGCCTTCATCCAGGTGGAGATGCGCGACCTCAAATCCGGCAACAAGACGAACGAGCGCTGGCGCACGGCCGATACCGTCGAACGGCTGCTGACCGACGAGAAGGAGTTCACCTACTCCTACACGGACGGCGCCAATCTCGTGCTGCTCGACAACGAGACCTACGAGCAGACGATGGTGCCGGTGGCGCTGCTCGGCGACGCGGCTTCGTTCCTGCAGGACAACATGCCGGTGACGGTCGATCTCGTCGAAGGCGAGCCGGTCGCGGTCCATTTGCCGCAGACGGTGGTGCTCGAGGTGGTGGAGGCGGATCCGGTCGTGAAAGGCCAGACCGCGACCTCCTCGTACAAGCCGGCGCGGCTTGCCAACGGCGTGAAGACGATGGTACCGCCCTTCGTCGAGACCGGCGAGAAGGTCGTCGTGCGCACCGAAGACGCGAGCTACGTGGAGCGGGCGAAGGCATAAGAAGGTAAAGCTATTAAGCCAGGGGGCACGCGGCGATGCCGCCGCCGCAATCGCCGCATCTCACCGTGATGATGAACGCCGCGCAGAAGGCGGCGCGGCGTCTGTTGCGAGACTTTAACGAAGTCGAGCAGCTTCAGGTGAGCGTGAAAGGCCCGTCGGATTTCGTGAGCCAGGCGGATCTCCGCGCCGAGGCGACCTTGCGCCAGGAGCTCGAGAAGGCGCGGCCGGGATATGCCTTTCTGATGGAGGAATCCGGCGCTTCGGGCTCGTCCCGCTGGGCATGGCGGTGGACCGTCGATCCGCTCGACGGGACCACCAATTTCCTGCACGGGATGCCGCACTGGGCGATCAGCATCGCACTCGAGCGGCGCCTGGCCGAAGGAGGGGCGGAGATCGTCGCGGGCGTCGTCTACAACCCGGCGGCGAACGAGATGTTCCGCGCCGAGAAGGGGGCCGGGGCCTATCTCAACGACCACAGGCTCAGGGTTTCGGCACGGCGGGAGATGGGAGAGGCGGTCTTCGCGACCGGCATTCCCTTTGCCGCCGCGCCTTCCGAGCAACGCCTCGCCTTCGCCCGCACGCTTGGGCTGCTCATGCCGCAAGTCGCCGGCGTGCGGCGATTCGGCGCCGCCGCGCTCGATCTCGCCTGGGTCGCGGCCGGCCGATTCGATGGTTACTGGGAACTCGGGCTCAAGCCCTGGGACATGGCGGCGGGCCTCTTGCTGGTGCGCGAGGCGGGTGGCTTCGCAACCGACCCTGCGGGCAGAGATCCGCTGGCGAAAGGTGACGTGGTGGCCGCGAATCCGGCCCTGCATCCGCGTCTTCTCGAAGCGGTAAGCGCGGGGATGGAAGCGGCGGAACGGCGCGGCAGGGTGGGAACGGGTTGAGCATTTCCGCCGATCGACCGGGACGATCGGGAAATGCGCGCTGCCCGCCGGCGAAAACCGGCTAAAAATGACGCATAACGTTGGCACTGGGAGACGCCTCGGGTAGTGTCGTCATGAATATGCGGAGGGGCTTCGTCATTGCGGCCGTGCTGGTGCTTGCCGCGCCGTGGGCGCGTGGCCAGGTGAGCGTGAATATGAACGCGCTGAACGCGCTCACGCCCGCACCGGCTCCCAAGCCCGGACCCTCTCCCGTTCCCATGCCGCGCGGCGAGGGTGTACGCGCTCAGGCGATGCCGGCCGGTCCTCTGCCACTGCCGCCCATCCCGCCTTCCGGGCCCGTGCCTCCGGCGCCCCAGTTCGCGACGGTGGGAAGCACGACGATCGGGCCACTGCCCTCGCCTCCGCCCCAGCATCCGCCGGCGAAGCCGGTGCTGGCGCCGATCGTCCTGGTCGGGCCCCCGCATCCCGAGCCGCCGCCGACGCCGCCCCAGGTCGTGGATGGCGCGCCCGGCCAGGCGATGCGCATTCCGGGCGGTGTCCGTGTGACCTTCGGCGCGACCGACGCCGCGCTCAACCCGGCGACGCTCGCCGCCCTTCGCGAAATCGCGGGCGCGGCGGTGGAGGCGCATGCGCCTTCGGTCGCGGTCGATGCCTATGCGAAAAGCGATCCTTCCGACCCCTCGACGGCGCGGCGGCTTTCGCTCTCGCGGGCGCTCGCCGCGCAGGCGGTGCTGCGCGAGGCCGGCATCGCCTCCGAGCACATCTATGTGCGCGCCTTGCTCTCTGAGGCCGGGCCGGCTCCGCTGCCGGCGAACCGCGTGGACGTGACGTTCCAGCCCGGGCCGAAAGCACCGCAGGCCGCGGAAGCGGCCAAGGAAACGCCCAAGGGAGCGCCATGACCCGGCCGACCGCGTATCTGCTGCGCATGCTGGCCTTCCTGGTGGTGGTGGCGATCGTCGGCGTGCTGCTTTCGCCCCGGCTGCACGCTGCCTTCTGGTACAATCCCGTCCTCAACAGCCTGATCTTCTTCATCGAGATCTGCGGGATCGCCTGGAACCTGCGCCAGGTGCTGCGCTTGCAGCCCGAGGTCACCTGGGTGGAAACCTTTCAGCGCGGTCGCGCGCGCCTGGCCACTCTGCCGGCGCCCCGGCTTCTCGCCTCGATGGCGAGCATGCTGGCCACGCGGGCGGGCAAGGGCGCCGACGGCAGTGACCGGGTGACGCTCTCCGCCTCCTCGATGCGCAGCCTGCTCGACGGCATTGCCAGCCGCCTGGACGAGAGCCGCGAGCTCTCCCGGTACATGACCGGCCTGATGATCTTTCTCGGCCTGCTCGGCACTTTCTGGGGATTGCTGCGCACGGTCGGCGCGGTGAGCGAGGTGATCAGCGGGCTTTCCGTGCAGTCCGGCGATGTCGGCGCCATGTTCGGCCAGCTCAAGGCCGGGCTGGTCCAGCCGCTGCACGGCATGGGGACGGCCTTCTCCTCGTCGATGTTCGGCCTTGCCGGCGCGCTGGTGCTGGGCTTTCTCGATCTGACCGCCGGGCAGGCGCAGAACCGCTTCTACAATGAGCTCGAGGATTGGCTGGCGAGCCTCACGCGGCTTTCGAGCGGGGTGCTCGGCGGCGAGGGCGAGACCTCGGTGCCGGTCTATGTGCAGTCCCTGCTCGAGCATACCGCGGAAAATATGGAGGAGCTGCAGCGCATCCTGGTCCGCGGAGAGGACGGGCGGACGCAGGTGAACCACGCGCTGGCGATACTCTCGGACAAGCTCGCGACACTTTCGGACACGATGCGCACCAACCAGCAATTGATGCTGCGAATTGCCGAGACGCATGCGGCGCTGAGCCCCGCGCTCGCCCGCTTCGCCGAGATGCGCGGGGAGGGCGGGCTCGACGAGGCGGTGCGGGCGCATCTGCGCAGCATGGACGTCACGCTGCAACGGCTGCTGGCGGAGACCGAACAGGGGCGTTTGCAGAGCACGACCGAGCTGCGCAACGATCTCCGGCTGCTCACCCGGACGGTCGCGGCGCTGGCCGAGGAGCAGCCGCGGTGATGCATCGCGGGCGGGCAGGGTAGGGAAGAATGCCGGCAGGGGGGCGGCGAAGAAGCAGCGGGCTTGGGCTCAATCCCTGGCCCGGGTACGTCGATGCGCTCTCGACGCTGCTCATGGTCGTCATCTTCGTGCTGCTGGTCTTCGTGCTGGCGCAAATCTTTCTCTCGATCGCGCTTTCGGGGCGGAACAAGGCGCTCGAGCAGCTCAACCAGCAGGTCGCGGACCTGACCGACATGCTGGCGCTCGAGAAAAGCCATGAGGCGGCCCTGCAGCTTTCCGTTTCGCAATTGACGAGCCAGCTGCAGGGTGCGCAGGCAGCGCGAAGCTCGCTTGCCCAGCAGCTCGCGGCGCTTCAGGCGGAAGAGGCCGGGGCCGTGAACGCGCGCAATACGGCGGAGAGCGCGCAGGACAGGCTCGCGGCGGAGCTTGCCGATGCCCGGCTGCAATTGCAGTCCGGCAATGCGCGGCTCGTGCAGTTGCAATCGGATCTGGCAACCGCCGGCGCGCGGGCGGATCAGGCCACGCAGGCGAACAAGGCGCAGGCGAGCGCGCTGGTGGCGACGGCGGCGGAGCTGGCGGCGGCGAAGAAACGGCTGGCCGACATGCAGGCCGAGATCGCCGCGCTCGACCGCACGGTGAAGGTCAATCAGGCCACGATCACCGCAAAACTCTCCGATCTTGCCAATCTCAACGAGCAGGTGCAGGCGCTTCAGGCGCTGCGCGACGCGCTCGAGAAGAAAGCGGAGGACGCGGCGGTACGGGCGACGACGGAGGCGGAACGGCGGGCGGCGGCCGAAGCTCTGCTTCAGAGTGAGAAGGGGCTGGCCGATAGCGCGGTGGCGCGGATTGCCCTGCTCAACGAGCAGATTTCCGCGCTCAGGGCGCAGCTCGCGAGCATCGATGCCGCACTCGGCGCTTCGGAGAAGGAAGATCAGGCGAAGGACGTGCAGATTGCCGATCTCGGGCGGAGGCTGAATGCCGCGCTCGCCCAGCGGGTGCAGCAGCTCGAGCTCTACCGCAGCGAGTTCTTCGGCAAGCTGCGCGCGGCGCTGGCGAACCAGCCCGGGATCCACATCGTCGGCGATCGCTTCGTCTTCCAGAACGAGGTGCTGTTTCCGATCGGCAGCGCCGATCTCACGCCCGAGGGGAAGCTCAAGATCATCGAGCTTGCCCTCACGCTGCAGGATATCGCACAGAAGATTCCGCCGGGCTTGCACTGGGTTCTGGACGTGCAGGGCTATACCGACGCGACACCCATCCACACCCCGCAATATCCCTCGAACTGGGAGCTCTCCGCGCAGCGCGCGATCAATGTGGTCAATCTCCTGATCCAGCAGGGGATCTCGCCCGACCGTCTCGCCGCGACGGGATTCGGCGCCACCCATCCGCTCGACGCCGCGAGCACGCCCGACGCCTATGCGAAGAATCGCCGCATCGAGTTCCTGCTCACCAACTACCAGTGAGCGCGAAGACGTGTGTCACGCCGGAAAAGAGACGGCGAGAAGCGCGACAATCCGAAATCACCATGCTCGCGCGATTTAATCGGGCCAGTCGAGCGGGCCGCTCAGCGCCCGGAAATCGGCTTCGGCACGCGAGATGCCGATATCGGCGAGCATGCGCGGATCGGCGGCCAAAAGCTCGCGGCGGGCGCGGACGTCCCGGCGCCAGTCGAGGAAGCGCTGGCGGAGCATGGCGAAACCCTTCCGCATCCCGTGAAGCCGTTGCCGGGGAGGACGGAAGGTCTCGAAGATCGCGACGCTCATGTTCGCAGCTCCGTGGCGTCAATTGCCGATGCCGTGAACATGAGTGGCAAAGCGAAATAAGGAAAACGAATTGCATTGATGGCAGGAATCATTGATACTGATTTTATGAGCTTGCCCGGCGGCATCGATCCCGATCTTTTGCGTGCCTTCCTCTTCATCGCCGAGGATGGCAGCTTCACCCGCGCCGCGGAGCGGGTCGGGCGCACGCAGTCCGCGGTCTCGATGCAGGTCCAGCGGCTCGAAACGCTGCTCGGCCAGAAGCTTTTCGAGCGGAGCCGCGGCGGGGCGGTGGAGCTCACGCCGCACGGACGGCTTCTTCTCGCGCGGGCGGCCGAGATGGTCGCCCTCAACGACTCGATCTGGGGGGCCTTCCGCGCGCCGCTTCTCGCCGGCTCGGTGCGGCTCGGCACGCCGGATGACTATGCTTGGCGCTATCTGCCGCCGGTGCTGGCGCGCTTCGCCGATACCCATCCCGCCGTGCAGGTGGAGGTGATCTGCGCGCCTTCGGAGGAGCTTGCGGAGCGGCTCAAGGCCGGTGAGCTCGATCTCACGCTCATCTCGGAAGGGGTGGAGCCCAAAGGCTGGTCCGCCGTGCCGCTCTGGCGCGGTCCGTTGCTCTGGCTCACCTCGGAGCGGCATGCGGTGCATCGTCGCGACCCGCTGCCCCTGGCCGTGGCGGCCAGCGGCTGCTCCTGGGCGGAGGCCGCGGTCCGCGCGCTCGATCAGGCCAAGCGGCGCTACCGCATCGCCTATATGTCAGGCAGCCAGGCCGGAACCCTCGCCCCGGTGCTTGCGGGCCTGGCCGTGACCGTCTCGATCCCTTCCTGGCTGCCGGAAGGGATCGTCGCGCTGAAGCCGGGCGAAGTGCTGCCGGTGCTGCCGGATTTCGCGATCCTGATGCTCAAGGGCCGCAAGCATGCCGGCCCGGCGGTCGAGGCGCTGGCAACCCACATGACCGAGACGTTCCGGCTGGAGGCGGCCAAGGCCGCGCAGAGCCCGCCCTTCTTCGCCTCCGCCGCGTAGGCGAGGCCTTCCTCCTTCAGAGATGCTCGAGGATCGCCTCGGCGCGGCTCACCTCGAAGCCGCCCGGCTGCTCGACCGCGACATGGCTCACCTTGCCGTCCTCCGCGATCAGGGCGAAGCGCTGGCTCCTGATCCCGAGACCGCGCGCCACGAGATCGAGCTCGAGGCCGAGCGCCTTGGTGAAGGTCCCGGAGCCGTCGGCCAGCATCATCACCGCGCCGTCCACGTGCTGGTCCCTGGCCCAGGCGCCGAGCACGAAGGCATCGTTCACGGCCATGCAGACGATCGTGTCCACGCCCTTGGCCTTGATCGCCGCTGCACTCTCCACGAAGCCTGGCAAATGCTTGATGCTGCAGGTGGGCGTGAAGGCACCGGGCACGGCGAACAGCACCACCTTCTTGCCTTTGAAAATCTCCTCGGTGGAGATCTCCTTCGGCCCCTCGGCCGTGACCGTCATCAGCTTCATCGACGGAATCGTGTCGCCGACCTTGATTGCCATTCTCCTGCTCCGCCCCTCTTTGCGTTCGCGCCGCGATTCCTAGCCTGCCCCATGGGACGTGTCACCCGGAAGTGTCACCGGGGTGTGTCCAGCCGGGGCGCTTGCGTGGCCGTCCGGGTCGTCCCAGATTCCCGGGATGTCCGTGATTCCGCCAGAGCGATCTGAAGGCAACGGCTTCCTCGCCGGCCAGCTGCTGATTGCGATGCCCGCGATGGCCGACCCGCGCTTCGCGCAGAGCGTGATCTTCATGTGCGCCCATACGCCGGACGGGGCGATGGGCATTGTCGTCAATCGGCCGCTCGCCCAGCCGAGCTTCGACGAATTGCTGAAGCAGCTCGATATCGATCCGGTGCCGCCGGCGCGGCGCATCCGGCTCTGCTCCGGCGGGCCGGTGGAGAACGCGCGCGGGTTCGTGCTCCACACTTCCGATTGGACGGGGGAAGGGAGCCTCAGGGTCGATGAAGCGCTCGCGCTCACCGCGAGCCTCGATATCCTCAAGGCCATCGCCGAGGGCGGCGGGCCCCGTGCCGGCCTGCTCGCCCTCGGCTATGCCGGCTGGGGCCCCGGCCAGCTCGACAACGAGATTGCCCAGAATGCCTGGCTGTCCGGTCCGGCCGACGAAGGGTTGGTCTTCGGCGAGGATCACGAGACCAAGTGGCGCCGGGCATTGGCCAAGCTGCGCATCGATCCGGGGTCCCTCTCGGGCGCGGCCGGCCATGCCTGACCGGATGGGGGAGAGAGCCCTCACGGCGACAGCGTAAGAGTTTCCAACAGGTTGCCTTCGCAGGGTGCTATCATGTTCCTCCAGACCATCGGGGGGAACGATGTCCGGCATACCGGTCCGCCTCGAGCGTGAGGGCGATATCGGCCTGATCCTGGTCGATCACCCGCCGGCGAACGTGCTTTCGCCGCCGGTGCGGCAAGGGTTGCTCAACGTGATCGCGGAGCTTGCCGGGGACCCGCATATCAGCGCCGGCGTGATCGCCGGCGCCGGCCGCAGCTTCATGGCGGGCGTGGATGTCCGCGAGTTCGACGGGCCACCGGTCGAGCCGATGCTCGCCGCGGTCACCGCGGCGCTGGAGGCGCTGGCCAAGCCGGTGGTCGCTTCCATCCATGGCAGCGCGCTCGGGGGCGGGTTCGAGGTCGCGCTCGCCTGCCACGGCAGGGTGATCGCGCCGGATGGGGCGGTCGGCTTGCCGGAGGTGCTGCTCGGCCTGATCCCGAGCGCCGGCGGCACGCAGCGCCTGCCGCGGCTTGTCGGCGCGCTCGCGTCCCTGGAGCTGATCGCGGGCGGGCGGCGCGTGCCGGCGGCGGAGGCGCTCAAGCTCGGCCTTGTTGACGAGGTGGCGACGGATGCGCGCGGCGCGGCGATCGCGCGGGCGCGGGAGCTCGCGTCGCTCGGCACGCTGCCGCGGCTCTCGGAACGGCCCGTGCCGCCCTACGACCGCAGCGAGTTCGATACCGCGGTCGCGATCATGGCGCGGCGGTCCCGCGGCCATGCCGCGTCGCTGCGCGCGGCCGAGGCGGTGGGGCTGGCCCTGACCCTGCCATTTGCCGAAGGGCTCGAGCGCGAGCAGGAACTGGCGCGCGGGCTTCGCCAGTCCGTCCAGGCGCGCGCGCTCCGCCATCTCTTTCACGCCGAGCGGCTCGCCGCCCGGCCGCCGGTGGGCGCGGCGCCGCGGCCGCTGGCGCGCATCGGCATCGTGGGCGGCGGCGCGATGGGCTCCGGGCTGGCCGTCGCGCTGGCCGATGCCGGGCTCGAGACGATTCTCGTCGAAGCGGATGCCGGGGCACGCAGCGCCGCCGAGCAGCGGATCGGCGCCATCCTCGATCGGCAGGTGCAGGCGGCACGGCTTTCGTCCGACGCACGGGCGGAGCGGGAGAATCGCATCGCGACGGCGCTTGATCTCGGCACGCTTGCGCGCACGGACCTGGTGATCGAGGCGGCGACCGAAGATCCGGGCATCAAGCGCGGCGTGTTCCGTACCCTTTCGGGCGTGGTGCGGCGGGATGCGGTCCTCGCGAGCACGACCTCCTTCCTCGATATCGATGCGCTCGCCGATCTGGTCGATGCGCCGGATCGCGTGCTCGGGCTCCATTTTTTCTGCCCGGCCCAGGCGGCGCGGCTGGTCGAGGTGGTGCGCGCGGCGCGCACCGGGCCGGCGGTGCTGGCGACCGGGCTCGCCCTTGCGCGGCGGACGCGGAAAGTGGCGGTGATGAGCGGCATCGGCGAGGGGTTCATCGGCAACCGCATCCTGCTGCGCTGGCGCCTGCAATGCGAATACGCGCTCGAGGAAGGCGCGCTGCCCGAGGAGGTGGATGCGGCCCACGAAGTGTGGGGCTTCGCAATGGGCCCCTTCGCCGCCGCCGACATGGCCGGGCTCGATACCGGATGGGGCGCGTGGCGGCGCGGCGCGCAGCATCGCCTCCGCGAGCGGCTGGTGCCGATCGCGGACTGGCTCTGCGAGCAGGGGCGCTTCGGGCAAAGGACCGGCGCGGGCTGGTATCTGCATCGCGACGGCAAGCGGCTCCCTGACCCTGTCGTGGCCGCCCTCGTCGCCCGGGCTTCGGCGGCGCGGGGCATTCACCGGCGCAAGGTGCTGGCGGCAACGATCCAGGAGCGCGCGCACGCCGCGATGGTGAACGAGGCGGCGCGCATCCTGGCCGACGGCGTCGCCGCGCGCCCCTCCGATATCGACGTGGTAATGGTGCACGGCTACGGTTACCCGGCCTGGCGCGGCGGGCCGCTCTTCGAGGCGGACACGATCGGGCTTGGCGAGGTGCTGAGGCGGGTCGAGGCGATGGCTGCCCATGATGGCCCGGGCTGGGAGCCGGCACCCCTGCTGCGCGAGCTGGTCCGGCAGGGGAGGCGCTTTGCCGACCTCGAGAGCTGAGAAGATAAAGCGCGGAGGGCGCAGGATGGGAACCCGGGACGGCGCCATTGCCCGCGCTCTTTCCTTCTTCGACGAGGGCGGTTTCGCGGCGCGCCTTGCGGGGCTGGTGGCGATCCCGAGCACCTCGCAGGAGGCGGCGCACGCGCCGGACGTCGCGCGCTATCTCGAAACCGCGATCCGCCCCTGGCTTACGCGGCTCGGCTTCGCCAGCACGATCCACGCCAATCCTGAACCGGGATTCGGGCCGATCCTCACCGCCGAACGGATCGAGGATCCGCTTCTGCCGACCGTGCTCACCTACGGCCATGGCGACACGGTGCGCGGGCTCGACGAGCAATGGCGCACGGGCCTCTCGCCCTGGCGTCTCACGATCGAAGGCGATCGGTGGTACGGCCGCGGCAGCGCCGACAACAAGGGCCAGCACGCGCTCAATCTCGCCGCGCTCGAGGCGGTGCTGGCCGAGCGCGTCGGCCGGCTCGGATGCAACCTCAAGCTGGTGCTGGAGAGTTCGGAGGAGCGCGGCTCGGTGGGATTGCGCGCCTTCGTCCGCGATCATGCGAAGGCGCTTGCCGCGGACGTGCTGATCGGCAGCGACGGGCCGCGCGTGGACCCGGAAGTGCCGACGGTCGCCTCCGGCACGCGCGGGACATTTCATTTCGATATTGCAGTAAGATTGCGGCCGGGCGGCGTCCATTCAGGCCACTGGGGCGGAATCGTCAAAGACCCCGCGATCGTTCTCGCCCATGCGCTCGGCGCGATCGCCGATCGACAAGGCCGCATCCTGGTGCGCGAATGGCTGCCGAAAGGCGGCGTTCCCGAGAGCGTGGCCCGTGCGTTGGATGGATGTCCGGTCGGCGGCGGGGCGGAAGCGGCCAGGATCGATCCGGTGTGGGGTGAGCCGGGTCTTACGCCGGCGGAGAAGATCTATGGCTGGAACAGCTTCATCGTGCTCGCGATGATTTCGGGCCGGCCGGAGAATCCGGTCAATGCGGTGGCGCCGGACGCCGTGGCGCATTGCCAGATCCGGTACACGGTGGACACCGACCCCGAAAGCTTCGCATCCGCGCTCAGGCGCCATCTCGATCGCGCAGGTTTCCCCGAGGTCATGATCGAGAATGCGCATGTGCGGATGAAGGCAAGCCGCACCGACCCTGCCGACCCCTGGGTGCGGTTCGTCGCGTCCAGCATGGAAAAGACGCTCGGGCGGAAGGTTCAGGTGATTCCGAATGCCGGCGGCGGTCTGCCGGGTGATATCTTTGCCGACCGGCTTGGCGTCTCTCTCGTCTGGGTGCCGCACAGCTACAATGGCTGCGGCCAGCACGGGCCGAACGAGCATCTGCTGGCCGCGCCCGCGCGCCAGGGCATTGCCGCGATGGTCGGTCTTTTCTGGGATCTCGGCGCGGGCGAAACGCCGTCTCGCCGCGTCGCGGCCAAGGAAGAGGTGTCCGCATGATCTTCCGCCAGCTCTTCGATCAGACTTCCGGGACCTACAGCTATCTCCTCGCGAGCCGGATGGGCGGCGAGGCACTGATCATCGATCCCGTGCTCGAGAAGGTGGATCGCTATCTCCAGCTCGTGCGCGAGCTCGACCTGCGGCTCGTCAAGGCGGTCGATACGCATCTGCATGCCGACCATATCACGGGGCTCGGGGCGCTGCGCGACCGCACGCATTGCATCACTGTCATGGGTGAGCGCACGAGGGCGGATGTCGTCTCGATCCGGCTTGCGGATGGGGACAAGCTGCGCATCGAGGGGCTTTCCCTCTCGGTGCTCTATACGCCCGGCCACACCGATGATTCCTACAGCTTCCTGATGGATGACCGCGTCTTCACCGGCGACACGCTGCTCATTCGCGGCACCGGACGGACGGATTTCCAGAACGGCGACGCGCGCGCGCAATATGAGTCGATCTTCGGACGGCTGCTTGCCTTGCCGGAGGACACGTTCGTTTTCCCCGCGCATGATTACAAGGGCGATACGGTCAGCACGATCGGCGAGGAGAAGAGATACAATCCGCGGCTTCAGGTGAAATCGGTCGAGGAATATGTGGCGCTGATGGGCAGCCTCAATCTGCCCAATCCGAAGATGATGGATGTCGCGGTGCCGGCGAACATGCGGGTCGGGTTCGCGCAGGAGGAGCTTGCGCGGCGTGGCTGGTCGGTGACGGCGCGCGAGGCGATGGCGCTGATCGGACGATCCGACATCGCGCTCGTCGATCTGCGCGAGGCGGAGGAGCGGAAGCGGCATGGCGGCATCGCCGGCGCGCTCGCGGTGCCTTACGGCGAGCTTGCGGAAAATATCGGCGCTGGCGGCGTGCTGCACGAGCTCGCGCTCGCGACCGGCAAATCCATCCTCTTCTTCTGCGCCTTCGGCGAACGCTCGGCGATGGCGGTCCAGGCGGCACGCGATGCAGGCCTGGGCACGGTGCGGCATATCCAGGGTGGCCTCGACGCCTGGCTCAAGGAAGGCGGTCCGATCACGCACTGAGCAGGAAAGCCAAGAACAAGACGAGATCTGTTTTGTTTTCCCGCGTGATTCGCGCCTTCGGTGGTCGCGTTATGAAGGCGAAGCCCGTGGCCTTTGCCTCAGGTCTTCTCCGGTGATGCGCGCAGAGAATTGGCCGGAGGCGCTCAAGGCGGGACGCGAGGCGGTCTTCCCACCCGATCCGGGATGGCTCCGGCTGCGACAGGCTGCGCGGGCGACGCTGGCCGGCATGATCACGATGCTGATCGTGAATCTGCTTGGGGCCGAGCGGGGCGTTTCCGGGCCGACGGAGCTTTTTGGGTTCGCCATGGGTCTTTTCGGCGCCGCCAGCCTGCATGATCCGACCCAGGCAGCGCAGCGCGTGACGATCCTGCTCCAACCTCTGCCGGCCGTGTTCGGCTCGGTTCTGGCCGGCCTTGTCGAGCCGTTCCCGGGACTTGGGCAGGCCGTCTTCGTCGCCGTGCTGGCAAGCGTGGTGTATGAAGCGGGGCGCGGGCCGCGGCCAGGCTCGCTCGCGACCGTCGGGATGATGGCTTATCTGTTCGGGCTGATCGGCAAGGTCCATCTCGCGGATGTTCCCGTGCGCGCGGCGATTGCCCTGCTCGCTTCCCTGGTTGTGCTTTTCGTCCACTCCGTCGTGCTGCCCGAGCGTCCCGAGCGGGTGATGGCACGGATCGAAGCGCATGTCCGGGCAGGGGCGCGCGCGGTCCTGGCAATCCTGGAGCAGGCGGTCCGCGTCGGAACCTGGCAGCGCCGGGCTCGTCGGCGCGTGGTGCAAGCGATCCTGCGGCTCGACGAGGTCGTGATCGTGGCGCGGGCCGCGGTCGCCGGCGAAGCGGGCGGGCAAAGCCACGTGCTCGGGCTCGAATCCCTGAGCCTCGCTCTTGAGCGTGTGGCCTGGAAAATCCTTGCCCGGCTCCCGGACGAAACGGAAAGGCCGGCGATCGCGGCGGCGATCGCGGAGCTGCGTGAAGGAAGCGAGCTCGGCGACGCGAGGGGGGGCGCGCTTGCGGGGCAGGCGGTCTTCCCGGCGCTGAAAGAGCTCGGCCGGGCGCTCGGCGGGACGCTGCCCGTGGAGGACGAGGTTCCCACGCTCGATATCCGTCTGCCGGCGAAACCGGCGGGGCCGCCCGCGCTGCGCCGTGTCGCCCAGGCCGTCCTCGCGATCGGGATCGCGGTCCTGCTCGGCGGGATCATTCTGCCGGGGCGGTGGTACTGGGCGGCCTTCGCGGCGTTCGTCGTCTTCCTCGGCACGCGCTCGCGCGGAGAATCGATCGCCAAGGCCTTGCAGTTCCTCGCCGGCACGATCGCCGGCGTGGTGGGTGGAACCCTGATCGCGACCGCGCTTTCGGGGCACCCTTATGTGTCGCTCGTCTGCATCATCATCGCCGTGTTCCTCGCCTTTCAGGCGAGCACGGCGGCCTACGAAGTGATGATGTTCTGGATCACCGTCCTTCTCGGCCTGCTGTTCGGCTTGCTCGGCTATTTCACGCCTGATCTCCTGCTCACGCGGCTGATCGAAACGGCGATCGGATCGGCCTCCGGAGTGGCGATCGCGGCGGTGGTCTGGGCGATCCCCACTCGCGACGCGGTCGCCGAGGCCGCACATGCCTATTTCGCGGTCTTCGCCTCGTTGGTGGAGACGGCCGGACGGTCTCTGGCGAGCGGGGCGCGCGATCCGGGCCTGCTTCTGCTTTCGCTCGCGCTTGAGGAGCGCTTCGTCAATCTCGGCGCCGCGGAGCGCCCGCGGGAGCTTGGGCCGCTCGCCGGGGCAACCATCCGGCGGCGCTGGCGACTCTGGATGCTGATGGCGTGCCATTATCGGGTGCGGGAGCTCACGCACCTCGCCGACAAGGTGTCCGCGCCGGTCAGGACGGAATCGGCCACGGAAATCACAACGGCGAGCGCACGGGTCGTTGCCGCGGCCCGGCAGCTCGCGGGCGAACCGCATGAGGCATCCCCACCGCGCTTCCTTGTGCCGAAGGACGCGGAGGATCCGCTTGTGGAAGCCGCCCTCCTGCTGTTGCGTCGTATCGACGCCCTGCTGCGGCGCATTGCGGAATAGAACCGTCGGCGCGGGGCAGACACCGCTGCGCTCGCGATTTTCCCAATCCGTGATTGTGATGAGGCGCCGACTATGGCATGGATTGAAACAATACCTTGCCCGCTCGCGGGACGAGGGGGCAAGCCGCCGAACGGCAGGTGATTGGCCACAAGAGCCGATCCCTTCTGTGAATTTTTTGCAATCGGCGGCCGAAGCCATTGAGGGGGGAAGTTCGATGAAGAGATTGCGTTCTGTTTCGCGTCGTGATGCGCTCAAGCTTGCCGCTGTTGGTGCCGCCCTTCCGCTCGTCCATATGCGGACGGCCCATGCGGCCGGCAGCCTCAAAGTGGCGCTCTGGGATCATTGGGTGCCTGCAGCCAATCCGGTGATGCAGAAGCTGGTTGCCGACTGGGGCGCCAAGAACAAGGTCGATATCTCGATTGATTTGCTGCAGTCGGGCACCGTGAATGCCAAGATCCTGCTTGCGCCAGCGGCAGAATCCCTGGCCGGCACCGGGCACGATATCATGACCTTCCAGGATTGGGGCGTGCAGCAATACCACCAGCACCTCGAGCCGATCGACGACGTGATGGGCGGGCTCATCAAGCAATATGGCGCGATCGACAAGGTCGCCGAGTATCTTGGCAAGGCGGACGGGCACTGGCGGGGCGTGCCGACCAGCGTCGGCAGCCAATACAAACCCTCCTGCGCGCGCATCAGCTGGTTCAAGAAAGCGGGCTACGATGTCCAGCAATGGTATCCGAACGCGCCCGGCAATGCGAAGACCGCCGCGGCATGGACGTACGAAACCATGCTCAAGCTGGCGCCGGCGGCGCAGAAAGCGGGTATGCCGTTTGGTCTCGGCCTTGGCCTGACCACCGACAGTGTCGATTGGACCGGAGCATTCCTGGCGGCGAACGGCGCTCAGCTGGTGGACGCGAAGGGCAATATGCAGCTGCGTTCCGATGCTGTGCAGAAAGCGCTGGAATACATGCAGAAGCTCTATCCCTATCTGCCGGCGGACAGCGTCACCTATGACGACGCTTCGAACAACAAGGCGCTGATCTCCGGCCAGTCCGCGCTGATCTTCAACCCGCCCTCGGCATGGTGGGTGGCACGCCGGGATGCACCGAAAGTCGCGGAGGATTGCTGGACTTTCCCAAGCCCCAATGGCACGGCCGGGCGCCTCAATCCCTATCTTCCGTTCTTCTGGGGCGTTTGGTCCTTCAGTCCGAACAAGACGGCGGCGAAGGAGCTGATCTCCTGGCTGCAGCAGCGCGAGCAGGTGGAAACGCTCTGCGATGCGTCGGTCGGCTACGATATTCCGCCTTTCGCCAGCATGCATGATTTCAAGATCTGGGCCGAGGTCAAGCCGCCGGTCGGGACGGTCTACAATTATCCGATCCGGCCCTGGCACGACACGCAGTCGAACATCGCGGGCTATCCGGCGCCGCCGCGCATCGCGGTTCAACTCTACAACAATGCGACCTTCAATGTGATGGTCGTCAAGCTCGCCAAGAACAAGCAGAAAATGAAGGACGTGCTCGACTGGGCGGAGAACGAGATCAGCGGCTACATCAATATGTAGAATGATCGGATGGGCCTGGCTTTGAGGCCGGGCCCACCGGTGCCGGGACAGAGGCGGCCGGCGGGGAGGAAAGCATGGCCGACGGAACCACGGGCATTTCTGCGGGCGCGCTTCACGGATTTGCGCCATCCGCACGTCGCAGCGGGCTCGCGCGATTCGCGCGGCGGCGCTCGACGATCGCGGTGCTGATGTGCTTGCCGCTGATCGCGCTGATCGCCGGGCTGGTTGTCTATCCTTTCTTCTACTCGATCTATCTCTCGATGCTGAACCGCGACGCGACACGGTTCATCGGCCTTTTCAATTACCGCTACCTGCTGCGCAGCGATACGTTCCACCTCGTCATCTTCCAGAGCTGCTTCTTCGCCATCACGGCGGTGTTCTTCAAGGCGCTGATCGGATTCGTCCTCGCCCATGTCATGCACAATATCTCGGGCCGGGGCCAGCGCATCTGGCGGGGTCTGCTGCTGATCCCGTGGGTCATTCCTCCAGCACTTTCCACCCTCGGCTTCTGGTGGATGCTTTCGGGCAATTACTCGGCCCTGAACTGGATTCTGGCCCAGTTCGGCATTCCTCAGGTGGCTTGGCTTTCGAACACATGGACGGCGCGGCTCTGGGTGGCGGCGGTCAATGTCTGGTACGGCACGCCGTTCTTCATGATCATGTATCTGGCGACGCTGAAATCGGTGCCGGATCAGCTCTATGAGGCGGCCGCCATCGACGGGGCGACATGGCTGCAGAAGATCCGCTATATTTCGTTGCCGATGCTGCGCAACATCATCAGCATCACCGTCCTCTTCAGCCTGATCGTGACCTTCGCGAATTTCGACATCGTCCAGATCCTGACATCCGGCGCGCCGGCCGATACGACGCATGTCTTCGCGACCTACGCATTTCAGCTCGGCATCCAGGGCGGCAATATCTCGCTCGGCGCGGCGGTCAGCCTCTTCATCTTCCCGATCCTCGCTGTCTTCTCGATCTTCATCCTGCGCGGGGTCGGGCGCCGGGCGAGGGAGGCGCAGTGAGATGAGCGGCGCCGTCGTCACCGCCGAAGCCGTTGCGCGCCGAAGCTGGCTCAAGCCGAGCATCTCGCGCGAGCGGCGCTGGGCACTCTGGGTGAGCTATATCGTGCTCATCTTCTTTGCGATCGGCTTCCTGGCGCCGCCCTATTTCGAGCTGATCACCGCGCTGAAAACTTCCCAGCAGCTCGGCTCGGGCAAGGACCCGTGGTTCACCGCCCATCCCTATTTCGGGAACTTCATCGGGATCATCACCAATCCCGATTTCCAGACTTTCTTCCTCAATACCGTCAAGGTGACGATCATCGTCGTTGCGCTGACGCTGGTGATGTCGATCCTCGCCGCCTATGCGCTCGCGCGGATGCGCTTCTTCGGCAGCCAGGTCTTCGCCACCGGCGTCTTCCTCACTTATCTCGTGCCCGAATCCCTGCTCTTCATCCCGCTCTTCAAGGTGCTGTCGTTCCTGCACCTGATCAATTCCACCTGGTGCCTCGTGCTGATCTGGCCCACCCTCTCGGTGCCGTTCTGCACCTGGATCATGATCGGTTATTTCTCCTCGATCCCGAAGGAGCTCGACGAGGCGGCGATGATCGACGGCGCCTCGCATCTGCAGATGCTGTGGAAGATCTTCATCCCCGTTGCCCTGCCGGGCATCATCGCCGCAACGATCTTCGCCTTCACCGTCTGCTGGGGGGATTTCCTCTATCCGCTCGCCTACCTCTTCACCGGCAAGCAAATGGTATTGACGGCGGGCATCGTGAGTGACCTGATCCACGGCGATGTGCTGGACTGGGGGCACATCATGGCCGCGAACGTGGTGGCCTCGGCGCCGCCGGTCATCATATACGCGTTCCTGATGGACTATTACATTGCCGGCCTGACGGCAGGGGCAACGAAAGGGTAAGGCAGGATGGCGCAGGTCACGCTGCAAAAGGTTTCGAAGTCGTACGACCAGCACGTCCAGGCGGTGAAGGCCATCGACCTCGACATCGCCGACGAGGAGTTCGTCGTTCTGGTCGGTCCCTCCGGCTGCGGCAAGACGACAACGCTCCGGATGATCGCCGGCCTCGAGGAGATTACCGATGGTGAGATCTCGATCGGGGGCGAGCTGGTCAACGACGTGCCGCCGCGTGATCGGGACATTGCGATGGTGTTCCAGAACTACGCGCTCTATCCGCACATGACCGTGTTCGACAACATGGCCTTCGGGCTCAAGCTCCGGAAGTTTGCGCGCGACGAGATCAAGCGGCGGGTGGACGAGGCGGCGCGCATTCTCGATATCGGCACCTTGCTCGCCCGCAAGCCGAAGGCGCTTTCGGGCGGCCAGCGCCAGCGCGTGGCCATGGGCCGCGCCATCGTTCGCCATCCGAAGGTCTTTCTCTTCGACGAGCCGCTTTCGAACCTCGACGCCAAGCTCCGCGTGCAGATGCGCACGGAGATCAAGAGGGTCCACCAGGCGGTGCGCACCACCACCGTCTACGTAACCCACGACCAGGTCGAGGCGATGACCCTGGCCGACCGGGTGGTCGTGATGAATCAGGGCGTGATCGAGCAGGTCGGCCCGCCGCAGGAACTCTACCACAACCCGCTCACCCGTTTCGTTGCCGGCTTCATCGGCAGCCCGGCGATGAATTTCGTGCCCTGCCGCGTCGAGGCGGCCGGCAACCAGCTCGTGCTCCGGCTCACCGACGAACTTCGGATGCCGGTGCCAGCCTCACGCGTCGATCGCTACAGCCCATACAAGGACCGCAATGTCCTGCTCGGGATCCGTCCCGAGCACCTGACGGAGCTCAAGGACCCGGCCAAGCCCAACGTGGTGCGCTTCGATGCGCATCTCGACGTGACCGAGCCGATGGGAATGGAAATCATGGTCCATTTCCGCATCAACGGCACCGAGCTTTGCGGCCGCATCGATCCCTCCGTCCACGCCGAGGCCGGCGAGGTCCTGCCCATGTCGGCCGACCTCAACCACATGCACCTCATCGACGCGGATACTGGCCGCGTCGTGTGATCCAAAGACCAGGAGGACGCTGTCCCCTGGACCTCTGCCAAGGGCTCAGCCCTTGGCCTTCTTCGAGGAGCGATCACTCCGCCGGAGCCAGAAGGGCGGTGACGTCTGCCGGATAGGGGATGGGGGCAACGGCGCCGTATCCGGTCGTGGAGAGGGCGGCCGCCGCAACGGCATAGCGGGCGGCGGCTTCGATCGCCTCGCCCGCGAGCAGGCGGGCGAGCAGGGAGCCGCAGAAAACATCACCCGCGCCAGTCGTATCGACGGCGCGGACAGGAAGCCCCGGAAGGACGAGCCGGCGATCCAAGGTGGCGAGGATGGCGCCGGCGCCGCCGCGCTTGAGGACGACGACCGGTGGGCCGAGGTCGAGATAGAAATCGAGAATCTCGTCCGGATCGGTGAGGCCGGTGAGCGAGATGGCGTCTTCGAGGCTCGGCAACGCGATATCGGCCTTGGCGATGGCCGCATGGGTGAGGGCGGCGGCGCGGGCGGGCGGCCAGAGAGCCGGGCGGTAATTGGTATCGATCGCGATCTTGGTGCCGGCGCGGCGGGCGATGGCGATCGCGGCAAGCACGGCATCCGCCGCGGTGGCGGAGATGCCGAGGCTAATTCCGGACGCAAAAAAGAATTTCGCCTGCGCGATCAGGGTTTCCGGCAGGTCGGCCGCGCCGAGATGAGAGGCCGCGGAATCCCTGCGCAGATAGGAGAAGCGATGTCCGTTCGGACCATGGGCGATGAAATAGACCGCGGTCGGATGGTCGGGATCGCGAAGCACCGCGCTTCTATCGACGCCTTCCTGCTGCCAGAGAGTGAGGAAGGCTTCGCCCGCCTCGTCGCAACCGAGCGCGGTGATGTAGCCGACCTTGGCGCCCTGCCGCGCAGCGGCGATGGCCGCATTTGAGGTATCGCCACCATAGCCTTGAAGATAAAGTTTTCTCCCACTGCCATCGGGCGGCAGCTCGGAAAATTCGAGCATCGGCTCGCCCATGCAGAGCAGAGCCGGACCCGTCATGCGGCCTCGCGCACCGAGGCGGCCGCGGCGAGGATCGCGGCCCGGTCGCCGGCGGCGATCCGCCCTTCATCCACCAACGCCCCGCCCATGCCGACGAAGGCGGCGCCGGCGGCGAGATAGGCCGGCACGTCCCCGGGCGCGATCCCACCTGTCGGGCAGAAAGCGACGCCGGGAAAGACGCTGGCGAGCGCGCGGATATGGGCAGGACCGCCGGCAGAGGAAGCGGGAAAGATCTTCACCACATCGGCGCCTGCGGCCAGCGCCGCGCGCACTTCCGTAGGCGTGAGCGCGCCCAGCATCAGGGCCGCGCCCGCGCGCCGGCAGGGCGCGGCGAGGCTTGGGTCGACCCAGGGGGAAACGATGAAGCGGGCGCCGGCGGCGAGACAGGCTTCGGCGTCCGTCGCCGAGGGCACCGTTCCGGCGCCGATCAGCAGCCCAGGCTCGGGGGCGAGCCGGCCGATAAGCGCGGGGGCATCTTGGATGGTGAGGGTGATTTCGAGCACGCCAAGCCCGGCCTCGCGAAGCCAGCGCGCCGCGGTCTCGGCGTGACCTGTCTCGCGCGTGCGCAGCACCGGCACGACGCGCGCCGCGCGCAAGCGTGCGAGCAGGTCCGGAACCGACATGCCTATCCTCCGCGAGAGGGATTCACCTGTCGGGAACTATATCCGGCGCGGCAGCCGGGCACAGATGGGGAGGTGGGCGGGGAACCGCTTCCGAAGGATCAGGGTGGGTATCAGGGTGCCTCAGGCGGTCAGGCGGTCAGAGGCGGTCAGGCGGTTAGGCGTCGGGCGGGGAGGCGATGTCCCGTGGTCGCCGCCGCTCCGTCTTGGCGCGGGCGAGGTGGCCCGCCTTGAGATATCGGTCCATCCCCTCGCGCCCGCGCTCATAGCGGTGCACGACGCCTGCCGCCGAGAAGTCCATCCCGCCGGTCATCGGTGCGTGGTCGCTCGAGATGATATGGAGATTGCGGAGCGCCCGCCGGCGCAGGAGTGCCAGGAACTCCGGGTCGTTGCGGAGAGGGCTCGCGGGCGGGACCGCCGCGTTCAACGCCTCCAGCATCGCCGCATAGGCACGGAAATCGCCGTGCCTGCCGTAATTCTCCCAGAACCGGTTCTCGAAAGAAAGCTCCAGGGAGCGGCCCCTGACCTCAAGCAGGGTGGTCGGGATCGGTTCCGCCTGGCCGGAAGGGAAGAGGTTGATCACGATGATCGGAAGGCTCTCCACCTCGTCATCGGTGAGCAGCTCGAGCAGCGGGTTGAGCGGCGTATTGTCGAAGAGGCCGCCGTCCCAGTAATGGCGCTTCTCGATGATCGCCATCGGAAAGCCCGGCGGCAGCGCGCCGCTGGCCAGCACGTGGTCCGGCGTGATCGCCTCGCGCGTATTGAGGAAGCGGACCGAGGATCCGGTGCCGACATCCGTCGCGGTGACGGCGAAGCGCATATGGCCAGGATTGCTGATCTGCGGGAAATCACAGATTTCAGAAAGCGTTTTCTGCATCGGCCCAATATCGCAGAGGGCGGTCCAGCTCGGCAGGGCCCAGAGATCGGTGCGCAGCTTGTAGAAGTTCGGGTTGCCCAGCGCCGAGAGCGTCTCCTGCACGAAAGCGGGCGCGAAGGGAAGCGCGGGCAGGGTGATCGCCTGCCAGAGCCGCTTGAGGCTGGCGGCGATATCGCCCCCGCGCGCGCCGGCGATGGCCGCCGCGTTGATCGCCCCGATCGAGACGCCGGTGACCGCGACCGGCTGAAATCCTTCCTCCACCAGCCGGGTTACCGCGCCCCATTCATAGGCGCCGAGCGCGCCCCCACCCTGCAGCACGAGGGCGACCGGCTTGGCGGTTGGTGCGGCTTTCTCGCTCATGAACGCTCCATTGGATCAATATGGCTTCTGGTGGATCGCGGAGCGATCCGTCAAAGCCCGAAGGGAAGCCTTGAAATTGATCGAGAAAACAAAGCCAGAGCGTGATGATCGAAAATCATCGCGCTCTAGAGCGAATTGCGTTTGCACGGGCTCACGCAATCCGCTCTATGTGTTTGTTTTGCGAGCATCTTCACGCGATCAGCCGATTCCATCTGATCGCGATCTGCTCTAGGATGCCGGCATGTCCGGCCAGCGCGGCGGGTGCGCCCCGAGCGGCGCCGGCGGCAGGTCCCAGCGGGGCGAGGTTTCGGACATCCGGATCACCGGCCCGAGGAAGCTCAGCCGCCCGATCGGCGAATCGCATTCCTTCATATATTGCGCGCGAAAATCGGCCGGAACCGGCGGCGGCGGGCGAAGCGCGGGATCGACCCGTCCCTGCTCCTGGATCATCATCGCCGTGCGGCAGAGCGAGACCTGCACATGCCAGCTTCCGCCCTCGCTCGCCCGCCGGATCAGGGCCGCGAGCGTGCCGACGGCGGCGAGGAAGCCGGTGATATAGTCATTCGGATAAGCCATCGGCGAGAGCACGGGATTGTCCGGAGCGCCCTGGCCGGTTGCCATGCCGGTCGCGCACTGGGCCAGCTGCTCGAAGCCCGGGCGATAGCGCCAGGGGCCCGCCTGGCCGTAGCAGCTCGTGGAGACGACGATGATGCCCGGATTCAGGGCGGCCAGCGCCTCGGGCGAGAAGCCGAGCGAGGCGATCGCCTGCGGGCGGTAGCTTTGGGAAAAGACATCGGCATTTTTCGCGAGGCCGCGCAGCACGGCGGCATCCCCCGGCACCGCGAGATCGAGGAAGGCGGTGAGCTTGCCGTGCCCGGTATCCATGTCGAAGGGCGGAAGCTGCGGGCGCCGCGGGGAATAGACGTGCAGTACTGTCGCCCCCTGCTCGGCGAGGCTTTTCGCGCAGGTGGGGCCGGCGATGACATGGGTGAGATCGAGCACGCGGATGCCCGAGAGCGGACGGGGCCCCGACGCCAGGGGGCGCGGCGGCGCATCGCCGATGCGCCGGAGCTCGACCGCCGGCAGCTCGGCGATCGCCGAGCCTTGCGGATGCGTCCTCCATTCCGCTTCCGTGCGCACCATCACCCCGCAAAGCCCGCGATCGGCGATCGCGTTCTCGAGCTCGGCGGCGTCCCACTCCGCCACCGCGCGGGCGAGCGCATTCGCCTGGTCGGCGCAGCGCAGAAGCTCGAGCAGCCCGTCGCGCAGCAGCGGATAGCCGCCATTGAGCATCACGAAGCGGCCGTCTCGCGTCGGATAGATGGCGACGGTCGGGTAATCCGGCTCGGTCAGCGCGATCGGGTAGCCCCATTGTCTCTGCAGCAGCACGCTCTCGAGCGCGAGCGAGGCGGCCCGCACATCGATCGTGACCTCCTGCGTCCGTCCGCCGCGCAGCCGCCAAATCTCGGCGAACAATGCACCCGCGGCGCCAAGCACCGCGGCGGCGGTCTCGGCGAGCCGGAAGGGCGTGTCCAGCACCGGGTCGTGGCCGGTGATCGTCACCCTCTCGGCAAGGCGGGGTGAAACGCCCACCGTCTCGAGCAGCGCCTCCAGCATCGTCACCTCCAACCTCGGCAAGAGAAACGGCTGGCCGGCCGCGTCACGCTCGGCAGCATGCCCGATCGGCGGGAGCGAAAAAAGGGGGCCGGATATTATGATTTTTTGATCCTCGCGCTCTTTCTTTGTTTTCCCGGTCCCATTTCATGGTTTCGGCAGGGCCGCGAAGCGGTCCACCGGGAGGCCCGTCACTCCCGGCTGCTCCTGGCCAGGCCTATTTCCTTGATGCGACCCCGGTGGCAGAACACGTGGCAGAACACGTGTTTGTGAGCGGGAGAGCAGGAGATCGCTGCGGATGGACGGGATGGCTGCTCTCTTGTCGCGGCTCGGGCTTGCGCATTATGCGGCGGCCTTCGCCGAGGCTGAGATCGATCTCGACGTCCTGCCGCTTCTGAGCGAAGCCGATCTCAAGGAGCTTGGGCTCTCGCTCGGCGCGCGGCGCAAGCTCTTGGCCGCGATTGCGGCGGGTCTCGAAGCCGGTCGCGAACCCGCTTCGTCGCCCGCGGAAGAGGCAAGCCCCCAACCGGGCCCTCACCCAAGCCTCCACCAAAACCCCCGCCAAAACCCCTTGGGGGCGGAGCCCGAGCCCGAGCGTCGCCCTCTGACGGTGCTGTTCTGCGATCTCGTTGGTTCGACCGAGCTCACGCTCCGGCTCGATCCGGAAGAGATGGGCGATATCACCCGCCGCTTTCAGGATGCCGCCGCCGCCGCGATCGCCCGTTGCGAAGGCTTCGTCGATCGTTTCATGGGCGATGGGCTGCTCGCCTTCTTCGGCTATCCGCGCGCGCAGGAGAACGCGGCGGAGCGCGCCGTTCAGGCGGGTTTCGCGATCATCGCCGCGACCAGCGCCCTCGGCACGCCGGACGGCAGCGCGCTTGCGGTCAGGGTCGGCATTGCCAGCGGGGTCGCCTTCATCGGCGAGATGATGGCCCATGGCGGCGCCCGCGAGCAGGTCGCGGCCGGCGAGGTCCTCAATCTCGCGGCGCGGCTTCAGCAGACGGCCCCGGCCAACAGCATCGCCATTTCCGCCGAGACGCGGGAGCTGCTCCGCGGATTGTTCGAGCTCGAAGATCTCGGCCTGCACGCGCTCAAGGGTATCGATGCCAAGGTCCCGGCCTGGCGCGTTCTTCGCGAGCGGGCGCTCGCCACGCGATACGAGGCGGCCGACCGGCGCGCGGTCTCGCCGCTGGTCGGCAGGGAAGCGGAGGCGGCGCTCCTCACCGACCGATGGGAAGCCGCCCGCGGCGGCGAAGGGCAGCTCGTTCTGCTCTCGGCCGAGCCGGGCCTCGGCAAGTCGCGGCTGGTGCACGAGCTGCGCGAGCGCGCCGCCGACCGGCCTCATGTCACGGTGCGCTACCAGTGCTCGCCCATGCACACCAACAGCGCCCTCTATCCGGCTGCTGCGCAGATGCGGTTCGCCGCGAGGATCGAACCGGAGGATGCGCCGGAGCAGCAGCTCGAGAAGCTTGCGGCGCTTCTGCGGCAGGCGACCGACGATATCGATACCGCGCTGCCGCTGATCGCCACTCTGCTCTCGATCCCCACCCCCCTTGCCGAGCCGGTTCAGGCGCTTTCGGCGGAGCAGGTGAAGCACCGGACGCTCGAGGTTCTGGTCGCGCAGATGCTGGGGCTTGCCCGCCACCAGCCGCTGATGCTCCTGGTCGAGGACGCGCACTGGATGGACCCGACGACGCAGGAGCTGATATCGCTCGCGATCAGTGCCATCCAGGATGCTCCGGTGCTGATCCTGATCACCTACCGGCCGGAATTCCAGCACCGTTGGGGCGGCCTTCCCTATGCGACGACGCTGCGTCTCGGTCAGCTCACGCGGCCGCAGACGCGCACGCTCATCGCGCACGTGGCGGGCGGCAAGGAGCTGCCGGGCGAGGTCGTGGACCAGATCATCGCCCGCACCGATGGGGTGCCGCTCTTCGTCGAGGAATTGACCAAGGGCGTGCTGGGGCTTGGGGTCCTGGTCGAGCAGGAGGGGCGCTATGTGCTGAAAGGCTCCCTCTCGGGTCTCGCGATTCCGGCGACACTCCGCGATTCCCTGCTGGCGCGGGTGGACGCGCTCGCTTCGGCGAAGGAGGTGGCGCAGGTGGGCAGCGTTCTCGGCCGCGAGTTCCGGCTCGCTCATCTGGCGGCCATGTCGGGGATCGACAATGCCGCCCTCGAGGAAGGCGTGAGCAGGCTCATCCAGGAGGAGCTCATTCGCCAGCACGGCTCGCGCGCGCTCCCGAGCTATGTGTTCAAGCACGCTCTGGTGCAGGAAGCCGCATACAGCACGTTGGTTCAGGCGCGGCGGCGCCAGCTTCATGCCCGCTGCGCGCGGATCCTTCAGGAGCTCTCGCCGGAAATCGGCGAGGAGCAGCCGGAAATCCTCGCCCAGCATTATGCCGCCGCCGGCGATGGGCTGGCGGCGGCCGAGCATTGGCTGCGCGCCGGCCGGCATGCGGCGCAACACTCGGCGCACCACGAGGCAATCGGCCATCTGCGCGCCGGGCTCGCTTCACTCGCCGACGTCGATGAGAGCGATCGCCGCCAGGAGCTTGAGCTTCTGCTGCAGCTGGAGCTCGGCGTGCCGCTGATCGCGACCCAGGGCTACGCGGCGCGCGAGACGGAGGCGGCGTGGGAGCGCGCGCGCGTCTTCGCCGAGCAGCGCAATGACGGCGAGCGGCTCGTCCAGGCGCTCTACGGACTCTGGGCCGCGCAGGTCTCGATCGGCCGCGTGCGCCAGGCGCTCGGGACCGCCGAACGCCTGCTCGGAATCGCCGCGCGGCTGGAGGAAGTCGGCATCGATCTGGTCGGCCGGCGGATCCGTGGACTCACGCTCTTCATGCTGGGCGATCTCGCAGGCGCGCGCGCGGATCTCGAGCGCACGATCGCGGGCTATGACGGGACATGCCATCGCGCTCTCGCCTTCCGTTTCGGCCAGGATCCGCGCGTCTCGGCGCGTGCCGTGCTGGCCACCGTGCTCGCGCTCGGCGGCGAGGTCGAGGAGGCGCGGTCCGTCGGTCGATTGAGCCTCGAGGAGGCGAGCGCGCTGCACCAGACCAATTCGGAAGCCTATGCGCTCGCCTATGGGGCTTGCATGGTGGCCTGGATGCAGGGCGATGCCGCCGAGACGGCCGTGCTCGCCGAGCGCCTGGCGCTGCTCGCCCGGGAGAACGGGATGCGGCTTTGGGGTGCGTACGGAACGTCATTCCGCGGCTGGGTGCTGGTCGAGAACGGGCAGGTCGCGGCCGGGCTTGCGCTCATCGAGGAGGCATTGGCCGTTTTCCGCTCCGTGGGCTCCGGAATCTACGAGCCGCTGCATCGCGGCCTCCATGCCGCCGCCCTTGCCCGCGCGGGACGGCCGGAGGCGGCGGGGGCCGCGATCGATGATGTGCTTGCCGAGGCGCGAAGGCGGGAGGAGATCTGGTGCGTGCCCGAATTGCTGCGGCTGAAGGCACGAATCACGCTGGCGGCACGGCCCGGCGATATCGCGGCGACGGCGCGCGAGCTGGAGGCTGCGATCGATGCCGCGCGCCGGCACGGCCTCAGGCTTTGGGAAGCGAAGGCGGGAGCGGATCTCGACGGCCTGCGCCACGGCGCCACGATCTGAACTTCCCGGGCGCGCGCCGTGCTTTTATCGGAATGACGAGAGGACGAGGGTGGAACGAAAAAGCGTGATGGTCTTCACCATCACGCTCTCGTTTTGATTTCGTCCATCGAAGTCGTTCCCTGGCGGAGCGGAGGAGCGCTCCGCCAGGGAATGGGCGTTCTAGCTTACCACTTCACGACCGTGCCGACCGCGAAGACCTGCCCCTGGACATTGTTGTTCGTTCCGAACGGCGTGCCTTCCACCGAGTTGGCCAAGCCGGTGTTGAAGTCGAAGCCGCTCTGGTGGCGCCAGCCATAAAGATAGGAGAGATAGAGGGCGAGGCCGGGCGCGACGGAATAAGTACCGCCGGCCGCGATGCCCTGGTCAGTCTCGACGCCTTCCGTGGTAGGCGCGGTGAAGTCACCCTGGAACTTGTATTTGAAGTAGCTCGCGCCGACGATGACCGGTCCGGTCGCGTACTGACCGCCAAGCATGAAGGCGAGACCGGGGACACCGCCCTGAGGCTTCAGGTTGAAATCGCCGTTTTCCTGGCCGAAGTTGAAGTGACCGCCAACGGTGAAGCCGCCATAGGACACGGTCAGGCCGAAGGCACCGACCGCGAAGCCAACGGATTGCGTGCCGGGAACGCCCGAGGTGTTGTTGACCTTGCCGCTCCAGAGGCCGCCGGCATAGGCGCTGAGCCCGAAGGCGCCAAAGGTGCCGTTATAGGTGCCGGCGATATCGAACATGTTCCGATAGCGGCCGACCACGGATGCATCGTTGGTCGAGGCGAGTCGGTTACAGCCCGGACTCGCGACGGAGCAGCCTTCACCGTTGGTCAAAGTGTTGGAGGTGGGCGAGAAGCCGCCGCCGAACTGGAAACCGTCCCAGATGGGTGAGAGATAGGTGATGCGGTTCGCGCTCTGGAGATTGCCGACATCGGCGAAAGGATAGACGGCAAAAGCGTTGCCGGGGAGGAAGCCGGGAACGTCGCCGTTCCACGCGCCGTCGTTGAAGCCTTCGAACGTGCCGACTTGGAAGAGATCGAAGGCGGCGTCCGTCTCACCGAAATTCACGGTGCCGAGATTGTCCGTTCCGACATAGCCATAGGCTCTGTTCCAGAAAAGCGTGTTCGCGTTGGCGTTGCCGCTGGCATTCGTTCCGACCCCGGTGAAATTGCTGCCGGGATTGCGGATTTCGCCGACGACCCCGTATTGCAGGCCGTTGGCGGCGACGGCGTCGAAGCCGGGATAGAGGCGGATATAGCCCTGAAACTCGCTGTTGTTGAGCTTGTTGCCGTCAACATTATCGACCGAGCTGCCGGCGACGCCCGCGTACCAGTTGACGCGACCATTGAGGTGAACGGCGAAGCTGCCGGGCTGCATGCTGCCAGTGAAGAGCGCTGCATTCGGCGGTTGCCCCAGGCCGCCGGTGCCGTATGTCGCATTCGGGGGCAATGCGGCCGGCGCGGCTGCCGGAGGCGGCGTGGCTGGCGCGGGTGCTGCGGTGGTGCCCGGCGTTGCCGGGGGCGTCGTCCCTGTCGTGGCCTGGGCGAAGGCCGGGCCGCTCAAGCCCATCCCGATTGCCAGGGTCCCTGCGGTAGCGAGTAGAAATCCGCGCATTCCATTTCCTCCGTCTCGATGGCCATCCCGATAACTATTGCCGGCCCGCCCGTTTCCAGGATCGTTTCCTCATGCTTACAGCTCCTTTCCGGCGCCGCAAGAGTCTGATACCGGCGAAGCAAGTTTCGTGCCGCCTGTGTGGCCGACGTGCCACGGGTGTGGCCTTGAAACGGCGATCCGCGAAATGATCCATCGATAGCCATGGAAACCGGACGTTGCCGGTTTTTTGCGCGACTGCGAAAAACCTCCGGCCCCGCGCCACAGTTTCCGTTGCGGCTTCGGGCGGAGCCCTGCGGCGGGTCGCGATCCCCCCGGACAAGTGAATAGGCAAGCGGATCGATGCGGCTTCGCGCCGGAACGCCGCGTTGCTGCGCCAAAGCCGGACGAGACCATGCGCGCCCAGCCGTTCCACTCCCGGGTCATTGTTTTCTCGCGTGACAGGCCCGCGGCCAATCCGCCTTGGGCGATCACGCTCTAAGACAATGATATGTCTAGAAAAACCAAGCCGGAGCATGATGATCTTTGATCGTCACGCTCCGGCTTCATCGCGGCACCAATTCCCGGGATGGGCGGCGCGGCCCGGTGGAGATCTGGACAGGAAAAGCCCCGATGGAAGATCCTGCCGGAAGCGGGGCTTGCTCAGGCGATTCTTGTTTGCTGCACCTGCGTGATGGCCTGCCAGATCCGCTCGGGCGTGGCCGGCATATCGATATGCGTGATGCCGTATTCGCGGCGCAGCGCGTCGACGAGTGCGTTCATCACTGCGGGCAGGGAGCCGGCGCAGCCCGCTTCGCCGCAGCCTTTGGCGCCGAGCAGGTTGGTCCGGGCCGGCACCGGGTGCGACTCGATGCGGAACGAAGGAACGCTGTCGGCTCGCGGCAGCGCATAATCCATAAAGGAACCGGTGAGCACCTGGCCGTCCTCATCGTAGGATGTCGCCTCGAGGAAGGCCTGACCGATGCCCTGGACGACGCCGCCATGGGCCTGACCCGCGACGAGCAGCGGGTTGATGACCGTGCCGAAATCATTGACCATGCTGTACCTGACGACCGTGGCGATCCCCGTCTCGGGATCGATCTCGACCTCGGCGACGTGGCAGCCATTCGGGAAAGCCGACGGGGCTTCCTTATGGACATGACGCACATCGAGGCTGTTCGGCAGCCCTGACGGCAGGTCGGCGCCAAGACGTAGCGTCTCGGCGAGCGTCATGATGCCGATTCCCCGATCGGTTCCGGCGATCGCGAAGCGTCCGCCATCGGAATCGATTTCGAACTCGATATCCGCGACGGCCGCCTCGAGCAGATGGGCGGCGATCTTTCGTCCCTTTTCGACCACGATCTCGGAGGCTTCGATGATTGCGGCGCCGCTCGCCATGATCGATTTCGAGCCGCCGGTGCCTCCGCCCGCGATCAGCTCATCCGAATCGCCCTGCAAGAGCCGGATCCGCTCGAAGGGGATGCCGAGCCGGGCGTTCAGCACCTGGGCGAGCGGCGAGGCGTGGCCCTGGCCGTAATCCAGCGTGCCGGTGATGATGGTGACGCTGCCGTCCGTCTCGAAGCGGATGCCGCCCATCTCATTCACGGGCGGCGCCGTGACTTCGAGATATTGGCCGATCCCAAGTCCGCGCAGCCTGCCCCGGCTCACGCTTTCGGCGCGGCGGGCGGGAAAGCCTGCGATGTCGGCGAAGGCGAGCGCATGCTCGAGCAGGGCCGGGAAGTCCCCGCTGTCATATTCCAGTTCGGAAGGAGCGGCCCAGGGCAGCTCGTCGGGGCGGATATGGTTGCGCCGGCGGAGCTCCAGCCGGTCGACCCCCATCTCGGCGGCGGCGGTGTCGATCAGCCGCTCCATATAATAATTGCCCTCGGGGCGGCCGGCGCCGCGATAGGCCCCGACGGGCGTGGTGTTGGTGAAGAGGCAGCGGGTCGAGACCTCGATCAGGGGCGTGCGATAGACGCTGACGATGTTCTTCACCGCATTGCCGGTGGAAGGGATGGCGGTGGCGTTGGAAAGATAGGCACCCAGGTTGCCGTGGCCGGTGAGGCGGACGGCGAGGAACCGCCCCTCCGCGTCGAGCGCCAGCTCGGCCTCCATCTCATGGTCGCGGCCATGGCTGTCGGAGAGGAAGCTCTCGTTCCGCTCGTCGGTCCATTTGACCGGCCGGCCAAGCATGCGCGCGGCGTGGAGGAGGCAGAAATACTCCGGATAGGCGGAGAACTTCATGCCGAAGGAGCCGCCGACATTGCCGGTCAGCACATGCACCTTCTCGTCGGGGACACCGAGAACGGCGGCGATCTGGGGACGGAGGTTGAAGACCCCCTGGCAGCCGACATGGAGCGTGTAGCGGCCGTTTTCGGGATCGAAGGCGCCGAGAGCGGAGCGGGGCTCCATCGGACAGACGACGATCCGGCTGTCGATCAGCCGAAGGCGGGTGACATGGGCGGAAGCGGCGAAGGCTTTGGCCACCGCTTCCGCGTCGCCGTAGTGGAAGTCCAGCACGAGATTGCCGGGCACATCGTCATGGACGAGCGGCGCGCCCGGCGCATCCGCGGCGCTTGCCGTGGTCACGGCGGGCAGCGTGTCGATCTCGGCCAGCACGGTCTCGGCGGCATCCTTGGCCGCCTTCGCCGTCTCGGCGACGACGCAGGCGATCGGGTCCCCGACATAGCGGACCTTGCCGGTCGCGAGCACCGTCTGGGTCGGGCGGGCCATCGGGCTGCCATCGCGGTTCCTGTAGGGCATGGCGGCCGGCATCGGCTTGAGGCCGGCGGCGACGAGATCGGCGCCGGTGACGACCGCGAGCACCCCCGGCATCGCCCGGGCGGTCTCCGTATCGATGGTGATGATCCGGCCATGGGCGTGGCGGCTGCGCACCATGGCCGCATAAGCCTGGCCTGGAAGACTGATATCGTCGGTGTAGCGGCCCCTTCCGGAGAGAAGGACCGGATCCTCCTTGCGGTGGACGGGCTGGCCAATGGCATATTTGACGAACGGAAGGGAATCGGCATCGAAAGGGGCGTTCATCGTTCGGTGTGGTCCGCTGCTCGTTGCGCTGCACCAGGATGTGGCGCCGGAGAAGCGCGCCACAAGGCGGGCCTGCCCGCGGCGGTGCCGGCACGGCTCTTGCAGGGCCTTGCAGAGCGTGGGCGAGGGCGCGAGCATCGCCCCTCGCGGGAGATTCATTCAAAAATTAAGGGAGATCGGGGCCGCTTCATGGCGGGTTTCATTCTGGCGCGCGTTCTGCAGGCGATTCCCGTCCTGCTCGTGGTGTGTTTTCTGGCCTTCCTGCTCTTCGCCTTCGTGGGCGATCCGGTGGCGATCATGGCCGGGCAGGACGCAACACTCGCGCAGCGGATCGCGCTCCGGCACGCGCTCGGCCTCGACAAGCCATTTTATGTGCAGTTCGTGCTCTATCTCGGGCGGATCCTGCATGGCGATTTCGGGCTGAGCTACCGGCTCGGCGAGCCGGTGCTGCAGCTCTTCGCCGCCCGGCTGCCGGCGACGATCGAGCTTTCGGTCACCTCTGCCCTTCTCGCGCTGGCGGTCGGCGTGCCGATGGGCGTGTACACGGGGATCCATCGAAATTCCTGGCTCAGCCGCGCATTCCTCACCTTCAGCCTGATCGGCGTTTCCCTGCCGACTTTCCTGATCGGCATTCTGCTCATTCTCGTCTTCAGCGTCTGGCTCGGCTGGCTGCCGAGCTTCGGGCGCGGCAGCGTCGTGCATATCGGGCATTTCTGGACCACGGGATTCCTCACGCCCTCCGGGCTCAAGGCGCTGATCCTGCCGGCAATCACGCTCGGACTCTTTCAGATGACGCTGATCATGCGGCTGGTGCGGGCCGAGATGCTCGAAGTGCTGCGCAGCGACTTCATCCGCTTCGCCCGTGCCCGCGGCCTGCCGAACCGGATGATCTATTTCGGCCATGCGCTCAGGAACACACTCGTGCCGGTGATCACCATCACCGGCCTGCAGCTTGGCCAGATCATCGCTTTTTCGATCGTCACCGAGACCGTCTTCCAATGGCCCGGCGTCGGTTTTCTTTTCGTCCAGTCGATCACGGCGGCGGACATTCCGGTGCTGTCCGCCTATCTGATCCTGATGGCTTCGGTGTTCGTCCTGATCAACCTCGTCGTCGATCTTCTCTATTATGCGGTCGATCCGCGCCTCGGGATCGAACGGCGGCGGCCGGCGGCGGCGCAGTGAGCGCTCCCGCGACAAAGGCGCGGGGCGGGATCGGCGCTCATTCTCCAGGGCCGATCTCGCGGTTCCTCGATTCCGATCTCTGGTACAATTTCCGCCGCTCGCCGGTCGCGGTCATCGCCGGCGCGGTTGCCTTTCTTTGCATCGCCGGCGCGCTCTTCGCGCCCTGGCTCGCGCCGCACGATCCTTTCAACCTCGCGAGCCTCAGCCTCTCCAACAGCTTCCTGCCGCCCGTGCCTCTGGCGGGATCGCAATGGGCTTTTCCGCTCGGCACCGACGATCAGGGCCGGGACATGCTTTCGGCGATCTTGTACGGTGGGCGGATCAGCCTCGTTGTTGGCTTCTGCTCGGTGCTCTTCGCGGCCGTCGTGGGGGTCGGAACCGGGCTCCTCGCGGGCTATGGCGGGGGTGTTGCGGATGCCGTGCTGATGCGCATCGCGGATGTTCAGCTCACGTTTCCGGCGATCCTGATCGCGCTCGTCGTCGATGGAATCATCTCGGCCGCCCTGCACCAGCTTCACGAGGCGACGGAGATCTATATCATCGTCTTTGCCATCGGCATCAGCAACTGGCCGCAATTCGCGCGCACGGTGCGCGGCTCGACACTCGTCGAGCGCGGCAAGGATTATGTGATGGCGGCCCGCGTGATCGGAATTTCCGGCCCGCGCATCATGCTCACTCATATCCTGCCGAACGTGCTCGGGCCGGTGCTGGTGATCGCGACCATCAATCTCGCGGTCGCGATCGTCACGGAGGCAACGCTCTCCTTCCTCGGTGTCGGGCTGCCGCCGACCAACCCTTCGCTCGGCACGCTGATCAACAACGGCAACGCCTATCTTTTCAGCGGGCAATGGTGGATCACGATTTTCCCCGGACTGGCGCTGGTGATCATGGTGCTTTCGATCAATCTGCTCGGCGATTGGCTGCGCGACGCGCTGAACCCGCGGCTGAGCTGATGCCCCTCCTGGAGGTCGAGGCGCTGTCGGTCGAGTTCCCGACCCGAAGGGGCGTGCTCAAGGCGCTCGACCGCGTCTCCTTCGCGATCCGCGCGGGCGAGGTGCTCGGCATGGTGGGCGAGAGCGGGGCAGGGAAATCGCTGACCGGGGCGGCGATCATCGGGCTCTTGGAGCGGCCGGGGCTGATCTCCGGCGGGCGCATTCTGCTCGAAGGGAAAAGGATCGACGGGCTCCCGCCAGAGGAGATGCGCCGCATCCGCGGGCGGCGGATCGGCGCGATCTTTCAGGACCCGCTGACGACGCTCGATCCGCTCTACACGGTCGGGCGTCAGCTTGCCGAGACAATGCAGGTCCATCTCGGGATTCCCGGCGCCGAGGCACGGAGGCGCGCGGTGGACTGGCTCGCGCAGGTGGGCATTCCGGCGCCCGAAGAGCGGGTCGATTCCTATCCGCACGAATTCTCGGGCGGCATGCGCCAGCGGGTGGTGATCGCGCTCGCTCTCTGTGCCGAGCCTCGACTGGTGATCGCCGATGAGCCGACCACAGCGCTCGATGTCTCGATCCAGGCGCAGATCATCGCGCTCCTGAAGCGGCTCGCGCGCGATCATGGCACGTCGGTGATGCTGATCACCCACGATATGGGCGTGATCGCCGAGACCGCGGACCGGGTCGCGGTGATGTATGCGGGAAGGATCGTCGAGCTCGGCCCGGTTGCGCGCGTGATCCGCCATCCGGCGCATCCCTATACGGAAGGGCTGATGGCGAGCATCCCGATGCTCGAGGAAAGGCGCGGGCGGCTCGCCCAGATCGAGGGCGCGATGCCGCGGCTTTCGGCAATTCCGCCGGGCTGCCCTTTCTCGCCGCGCTGCCCGAAAGTCTTTGCCCGCTGCGCCGAAGAGCGGCCGGAGCTGATGCCGGCCGGCGAGACCGAAGCCGCTTGCTGGTTCCATGCGCCCGCACTCGCGGAGGCGGCGCATGGGTGAGGCAGCGACCGCGGATGGCGCAACGCTCTTCGAGGCCGAGCATGTGACCCGCCTCTTCGATGTCTCAGGCCCGTGGCTGCGGCGGGTCACCAATGGTGAGAAGCAGCGGTTCCTGCGCGCGGTGGACGATGTCTCCTTCACGATCGGCAGGGGATCCACGCTCGCCCTGGTGGGAGAATCGGGTTGCGGGAAATCGACGATGGCGCGCCTCGCGGTCGGGCTCCATGCGCCGAGTCGTGGCGCCATTCGCTTCGCGGGCAAGCCGCTTGCCGCGGCACGCGCCGAGGCGGGCTTGCGACGGCGCATGAACATGATCTTCCAGGATCCCTATGCCTCGCTCAATCCGCGCTGGCGCGTCGCGCGGATCATCGCCGAGCCGATCCGCGCCTTCGGAATGCTTGGCGGGGCGCGGGCGATCGCGGCACGGGTGGCGGAGCTGCTCGTGCAGGTCGGGCTGCAGCCATCGGATGGCGAGAAATTTCCGCACGAATTCTCGGGCGGCCAGCGACAGCGCATCTCGATCGCGCGGGCGCTCTCGAGCGAGCCGGAGTTCCTGGTCTGCGATGAGCCGACCTCGGCGCTCGATGTCTCGGTGCAGGCGCAGATCCTCAATCTGATGCGCGATCTTCAGCGCCGGCTCGATCTCACCTATCTTTTCATCAGCCACAATCTCGCCGTGGTGCGGCACATGTCGGACCGGCTGGGCGTGATGTATCTCGGCAGAATCGTCGAGATCGGGCCGGCCGAGGAGATCTTCTCGGTGCCGCGCCATCCCTATACGCGCATGCTGCTTGACGCGATTCCGGACCTTGCGCCGGACCGGATGGCGGGCGGGCGAAGCCGCGTCCCGATCGCTGGCGAGGTGCCGAGCCCAATCACGCCACCGCCGGGATGCAGCTTCCATCCGCGCTGTCCGCTCGCGAATGCGCGTTGCCGGGAGGAGCGGCCCGAATACATGGTGGCGGGCGCGACGCGGGTCGCCTGCCACGCAGTCGCGGAAGGCAGGCTGCCGGCCTGACGGACCAAATTATTGCGCGAGAAACCCGCCATCCACCGGCAATGTATGGCCGGTGATCATCGCGGCGGCGGGGCTGGCGAGGAAAAGGATGGCCGGGGCCACTTCCTCGGGCTCTGCCATGCGGCCTAGCGGCGTCATCCGCTCGATCGCCGCCACCAGCTCAGGCTTGGCGAGCAGGGGCGCGATGAAGGGCGTGCGCACATAGGTGGGTGCGACGGCATTCACCCGGATTCCGTCCTTCGCCCATTCCACCGCCAGCGCGCGCGTCATGTTGACGATGGCGCCCTTGGTCGTCTGGTAGGAAATGTTCGGATAGAGCCCGCCGCCGGAGAGCCCCATGATGGAGCCTGTGGAGACGATCGCGCCGCCCCGCATGCGGGCGAGCATGTGGCGAGCGGCCGTGCGCGCCGCGAGAAACGCGCCGGTCATGTTCACGGCCAGGACCTGGTTCCACTCCTCCAGAGTCTGATCCACGGCCGGGCGGCGAATGGTGGCGCCGGCATTGTTCACGAGGATATCGATGCCGCTTGCCGCGTCGTCGATCTCGGCGAAGACGCGGAGGATCGCGGTTTCATCCGCGACATCGAGGGTGCGCGCGGCGGTCTCGCCGCCGATCTTCGCCGCGGCTTTCTCCGCGGCCGCCGCGTCGCGATCCAGCACGAACACGCGCGCGCCGGCATCCGCAAGGAGCGAGGCGGCGGCGAAGCCGATGCCGCTCGCGCCGCCCGTCACCAGCGCCACCTTGCCATCGACCCGGAATCCGGAAAGCGCATCGGCGCCGCGCATTGTTGCCATGAACGTCCTCCCGGAAAATGCCCCCGTGGAAATACCAAGGATACCGGCCTGGAATATCGTATCTGGAGCGCGATGGCGATCATCCGGTCGCCCGGCGAGAGGGTTTCGCGGTTCCCAACCTTTTCGCATCACCCCCTTTCGCATCACCCCCTTTCGCATCACCCCCTTTCGCATCACCCCCTTTCGCATCACCTATGACGCGGGCGATGGTTGCGCGTGCATGCCGGACGGCCCGACAGTCCGAAGCTTGCGGTTCGGACAAGGCCGAGACCATGCGGATCGTCGTCGTGGGTGCCGGAATTCTCGGCGCGAGTGTCGCCTATCACCTCGCGCGCGAAAGCGCGGAGGTGACGATCATCGATGCGGCGCGCGAGGGACGGGCGACCGCCGCCGGGGCGGGGATCGTCTGTCCGTGGCTCGGCGCGCTCGATGATCCGGCCTTCTACGCGCTCTACGAAGCGGGTGCACGGTATTACCCCGCGCTCGTGGCCGCTCTTGAGCAGGCCGGCGCCGGAGATACGGGCTATGCGCGGGTGGGCGCGCTCTTCGTCAGCACGGATGAGGGCGAGCTCGCCGCGGTCGAGCGGCTTGCGCGACAGCGCGCCACGGCGGCTCCGGAGGCAGGCGAGGTGCGCCTTCTTTCTGCGAATGAGGCGCGGGCGCTTTTCCCCCCGCTTCGTGAAGGGTTGAAGGCGGTGCGCGTGGGCGGTGGTGCGCGTGTGGATGGGCGGCGGACGAGGACGGCGCTGCTGGACGCGGCGAGGCGGCTCGGCGCAGTGATGCGAGAGGGCGAGGCGGCGCTGGCGGTGGCGGGCGGGCGCGTGAGCGGCGTGCGCCTGGATGGGGAGATGCTGGCCGCCGATGCGGTGGTGGCGGCCGCGGGGGCCTGGGCGCCTTCGCTGCTCGCGCCGCTCGGGAAGGAACTCGCGATTGCGCCGCAGCGCGGGCAGATCCTTCATCTCCTCCTTCCTGGGGCGGAGAGCGGTTCCTGGCCGGTGATCCTGCCGGCCGGGTCGCATTATCTGCTCGCCTTCGAGGGATCGCGCGTGGTGGTTGGGGCCACGCGCGAGGATGCCGGGTTCGATTGCCGCGTCACCGCACGCGGGCTCGCGGAGGTGCTGGCCGAGGCGCTCCGCATCGCCCCGGGGCTCGCGGAAGCGACCATTCTCGAAACCCGGGTCGGGTTCCGGCCGGTCGGGCCCGGCCATGTTCCGATGCTAGGCTCCGTGCCGGACCTCCCCGGGCTCGTCATTGGCAACGGGCTCGGCGCGGTCGGCCTCACCATCGGGCCCTATGCCGGGCGGCTGCTTGCGGCGCTGGCGCTCGGCAAGGCACCGGAGATAAACCTTTCGCCCTTCGCTCTGGCCTGGGGTGCGGCAAGCCTGGCCGGCGCCTATCCCGTGCTGCGTTGAGGGATCGAAAGCGGGATGCGTTCACTCACGCTCACCCATCCCGCTCTCTCCGTTTGTTTTCTCGCGTGATTCAGACCTCCGGTGATCCACCCCCGGTCATCACGCTCTATTCAGCGGCTTGGCGCGCCTGCATATGCTGGCCGAGCCGCGGAAACACGCTTTCCGCGAGCCGCTGCATGGATTTGCGGTGCAGCGGCGGATTGTCCCAATCCTTGTGCGTGAGCAGAAGCGTGCCGAACCAGCCGATCTCGTCGACCAGGGCCACCAGCCGATCGAGCACGGTTGCCGGGCTGCCCGAGATCACCATCATCTCCAGCATGCGCGGGACCGTCAGCTCGTCGTCGGACATGCTCTCATAGGGCTTGAAGATCTTGGTCATCTTGTACGTGCTGAGATTGTCCCGCAGATAGGCGTAGTACCAGCCCGGGCTGCATTTCTCATTGGCGAGATAGTCGGCGGCTTCCGCGTCCGTCTCCGCGCAGAGGATGCTGCGGGCGACCCGCCAGTTGGCCCGATCCGGGCGGCGCCCTGCCTTCTCGGCGCCCTCGCAATAGGCTTGCCAATGGCTTAGCACCTGGCTGCTCGGGGTGAAATTGGCCGAAACCATCCCCCAGCCCCGCTCGCCGGCGAGCCGCGCGGTGGACGATCTTGGGCTCATCGCCGAGACCGCGAGCGGCGGATGGGGCTTCTGGTACGGCTTCAGCATCGGCCCGATGCCAAGATGCAGCTGGGTCTCGCGATCGACGACGACGTTCCAGAACTTGCCATGGATCCGGTACGGCGGATCGGACGCCCAGATCTGATGGATGATGTCGATGCTCTCGGTCATCATCGCGGCGCGATCTTTCTCGAACGTCTCGAAGAGCTCGAAATCGGAGCCGAGACCTCCGGGACCGACACCCATGATGTAGCGCCCCTCGGAGAGGTGATCGAACATCGCGACGTCTCCGGCGACAGCGGCCGGATGATGCTGGGGGAGGTTGATGACGCCGGTGCCAAAGGTGATCCGCTTCGTCATGGGAATGAGCGTCGCCATGAACTGGAGCGGGCTCGTGATCGGCTCGGTCTTGCACGAATAGTGTTCACCGACCCACGCCTCATCATAGCCGAGCTGATCGGCAAGCAGGATCGCCTCACGATCCTGCTTCAGCACGTCCGTGTAGTTCCGGCTGGGATCATGAAGCGGCATCATGAAGAGGCCAAGTCTCATCGTTTCTCTCCGTTATCGTCGGGCCGCGGGCGTGGATGCGTTCCCTCTCCCGCGGCTCCACAGTTGCCTCGGTGAGTTCGCGCGAAGGAACGAGGCGGCGGACTCATGCCGAGCGTGCAAAGAAGCGTTCGTTCAGGGTATCGAACGCGCGCTGGAAGACATCATGATGCACCGTTGGAATGAGGGCAAGGTCGTCATTGGGTGACGCGGTCCAGTCGGCGGTCCAGACGGCAAGGGTCTCGTTCGTTGCGGTGACGGGATAGAGCCGCACACCGGCATGATAATTGAGCCACGGCATGGTGGTCTTCGTGATGCGATAGCGGAATGTGTGGCGATGGTCCGAGAGCAGTGTGAGCTGCTCATGCAGGCCATTGTCACCGGCGCGGAAGTCGCGCGTGCCGCCCACCTTGTCCGAACGCGCGCCGTCCAGCATGCGCATCTCATGGATATCCGGATGCCAATCCCCCATGCCGGCAAAATCGCGGATGCGGCGCCAGACCTCCGCGATGGGTCCGTGGATGAGGGCGGCGCAAAAGACTTTCGCCGGCCGGAAACCCTGCCAGCGGGTCGTGCCCGCTTGGACGGCCCGGCCTGCCGCCTTTTCCGCGAGGGCCGAGAGGCCGCCGGCGAAGACGGCATTGGAGATGATATCGACATAGCGGCCAGGCTCTGCAGAGGGCTCGTCGAAATCCGCACGCCATTCGGCGAAGGTCGCGTCGCGGTCGGTGAGCGGGATCAGCGTGAAGGTGGAGATGTAATTCGCAACCGGGAAGGCGGGCTTCTCGAAGTTGTAGCGAAAGCGATAGCGGCAATCATCAAGTTCCAGGAGACGCTCGCGGACATGAGCGCCATCCGCAAGAGTGAAGGAACGGATGGCACCGATCGTGTCGGCATCACGGCCATCTTCGATCTCGCTCGATTTTATCGCGGGATGCCACGAAGGAAGGGCATTGAAGTCCCGCACAATCGGCCACAACGCTTCGACTGGCGCGGGGATGATCCTGCTTGCATAGGCTCTTGCCATCTTGGTTTCCTCTGGAAGCTTTTCATCGCGTTATGGCCTTGAAGAGAGGCGCGCCGCCGAGGGCCCGGGCCCGGTGGGCGGACGCCTCAGCACGCTTGCATCATAGAGCGTGATGACCGGAGGTGGGAACACCGGAGGTCTGAATCACGCGGGGAAACGGAAAGCGAGAGCGGGATGGGGGGAGCGGGAGCGAACGCATCCCGCGCGAGAGCGTGATGACCGGAGGTGGGAACACCGGAGGTCTGAATCACGCGGGGAAACGGAAAGCGAGAGCGGGATGGGGGGAGCGGGAGCGAACGCATCCCGCGCGAGAGCGTGATGACCGGAGGTGGGAACACCGGAGGTTTGAATCACGCGGGGAAACGGAAAGCGAGAGCGGGATAAGGGAGCGCAAGCGAGCGTGTCCCGCTCTCGAAGCCACGGCAATACGAAGAGCGGGAATGGTGAAGCAGGGACTGCCCGGATCAACATGGCTTTGGCGGATCGTGAGGCGATTTCACCGGGAATCTTCGTAAACTGCGGTTGCCGCCGCGCCGGAAGAGATCGCCGTTTGCACTCCTGGCCGGAAAGATCTTCGCCTATCTGCGGTCTTCGATGCGGGCGCGCTCGCGCTCGGCGTCAATTTCCACGGCTTTTGTCGCGGAGGTGATCGCGTCTCGCCGTTGCAACTCCCGGGCCAGACGGTCCAGAGCCAGACGTTGGAGGTTCTGCCCACGCTCCATGGCCGCTGCGGCGTCGTTGCTTGCCTTGATTCCACTGGCCCTGAACCCGATGGCGACCGCAAAATCATAACCATTCCATGCATTGTCGAACAGGCTGGCCGAAAGCTCCTTGGTGTATGAATCAAGAAGATTCACGTTACGAACCATCGATCGGAAGCTGGCGGCGGCCTCCACGGCGTGTCTTTCCGACATGGCGAGATCACGAGCGGCCAGGCGAGAGAGCAATCTGACGAGGCGGGCCGAAGCCATTCCTACAATTTCCTCGGCCTACATCTCCTCGACGGCCCGACAGAGACCGGCGACCGACTGATCGAGGGGAACCTTGATGCGCTTGTCCTGGCGCAGGAAAGACTCCATCCGCGTGCTATGCGCGAGAGCGTCGTCAAGAATCAGATCCCGTCCCGGCGCATAGGCACCGATGTCGATGAGCTCCCGCTTCTGCTCGAGCCGCGACCATAGCAGCCGGAATCGCAGGGCCGCCGCGTTATGTTCCTCGGAAACCAGGGCGGGCATTGGGCGCGAAAGGGACATCGCGGCATCAATGGGCGGATAGATCCCCGCTTCGCTGGATTTTCGGGAAAGAACAATGTGGCCGTCAAGCACGGAGCGGGCCGCATCGGCGATCGGGTCGCCGATATGGTCATCGGCTTCGACCAGCACCGTATAGATGGCCGTGATCGAGCCCTGCCCATCGTTTCCGTTGCCGGCGCGTTCGACATAGGAGGCAAGCTGTCCGAATACGGAGGGCGGATAGCCCTTGGTCGCGGGAGGCTCGCCGACCGAAAGCCCGATTTCACGACCGGCCATGGCGAGGCGGGTCAGGGAATCGACCAGGAAGAGAACATTCCGGCCACGCGCACGAAAATACTCCGCGACGGCCGCCGCTCTTTGCGCGCCAAGGACCCTGGCGAGCGGTGGCTGATCGGCGGCACTCGCGACCACAACGCTGCGGGTGAGCGCTTCTCTGAGATGATCCTCGACGAATTCGCGAACCTCTCTGCCGCGTTCGCCGATCATGGTGGCGACGACACAATCGACCTCGGCGTGCCTGGCCGCCATCCCGAGCAAGGTGGATTTGCCGACACCGGAGCCGGCGAACAGGCCGACACGCATGCCGCGACCCAGCGTGGCGAGGCCATTGATGGCGCGGATGCCGATGTCGAATGGACGCGCAATGCGGGCCCTTGTCATCGGATTGATCGGCGTTCCGGCAAGCGGCCAATATTCGGTGGTTTTGGGCGGCGCGCCGCCATCGAGAGGGTCGCCATAGGCATCCAGGACCCGCCCGAGCAGGGCTTCTCCCACTGAAGCGGCAACGACACCGTGGGAGGCCCGGACTCGATCGCCGAACTGCACGCCTTTGCTGCTACGTTCGGCCATCAATATCATCATGCCGTCATCGAAGCCGACGGCTTCGGCGCCAAGAGGCCCATAGGCGGTCTCGATGACACATCTGGCACCGGTCGGTACCGCGAGGTTCGTGGACCATATGGTCTCGCCGGTGGACCGCAGGACGAAGCCGCTTCTGCGGACAGGCTCAAGGCCGTTCGCGGCAATTTCCATGCGGGCGGCAACGGTGGCGGCAAGGGTTGCCAGGAGAGTCTCGCCGGGTTCATTTCCCAAGTCCTGCTCCCCCCTCGTTCAAGAGCTTGCGAAGCAGTCCGACCTGCCGTGAGACCGAAGCGTCCCATTCGGCGATCTCACGGCCCAGATCAATGTCGGCGATGCGCAGGACGATGCCGCCCTCTGTCATCTCCGGGTGAGGTTCCGCAGCGCAGCCAGCATGTCGCAGATCCTCCTCGAGCATGGCGATGGTTTCGGGATGGGCGAGGCAGATGAGTTTTCTCCGCAAGCTAGTTTCGGCCGCTGCCTCGGCGATCAGGCGCCGCGCGAGGGGCTTGCGGTCGAAAGCGCAGGGAGCGGAAACGAGAGCCTCAGCCAGTTCGATCGCATGACGCACGATGATACGCGCGATGTCGGGTGTGACGCCTGCAAGCAGGGCATCGAGTTCAGCCAGTCCGGATCGCAACGCTCCGGCGAGATCGGCAAGCGGCGCCTCCAGGCGCGTCCGGACATCTGCCGCGGCGGCGTTCCAGCCTTCGGTGTAGCCGGATCCGTGCCCCTCCTTTTGCGCACGCTCGAACGCGGCCTCTAGCAAGGATTTGCGTTTCGCTTCTTCGTCCCTTGTGGCGGCTTCCTCATCCGAAGTCTCGACGTTCTTCATCGGAATAGGGGGAACCGACGGGACGATCGGCCGAAATCGCCCAATCACTTTCGAAATCGCTCCCTGATGTGTCGCGCGACGAGCTTGATGGCTTCGATCACCATGGCAAGAATGCCGCCGGCGACGAGCGTAATGACCACCATCGTCGCGGCAAATTCACCAAGCAGGCCGAAAGAGCTTCGTTCGGGCACGTTGAGCGCACCCCAGCCTGCGGCGACCGCAAGTCCTGTAATGAAGGGCCTGATCGGACCCGAGGACACGCCCTCCGTCGGCTCATCCGCCATCGGCGGCCTTTGCCGGCTTTGGCGCCGAGATCACGATTTCCACCCGTCGGTTCTTCGCCCGTCCGTCCGGGGTGGCGTTGCTCGCGATCGGCTGAAACATCGCGTAGCCCTGGGCGCTCAAGGCTTCGCCGGGAACACCCCTCGCTAGAAACAGCTTGACGACGCTTATGGCGCGCGCAGCCGAAAGTTCCCAATTCGATGCAAACGCCGTCGTGTGGATTGGCCGGTCGTCCGTGTAGCCTTGAATGGTAATGATATATCCCGCCGGCACGTGCGCGAGCACATCGCCGATCGGGTCGAGGATGGTGAGAGCCTCCCCGGTAAGAACCGCCTCGCCGGTATCGAACAGAATTTGTGCATTCAGGCGAATGCGGATCGCCAATGGAAGCCGGAAGATCTCGATCTGATGGCTTGCAATTTCTGGCGCCAGCAAATGTTGAATCTGCTCCCGAATGGCACTCATGGCAAGGATGATGGGTTGAAGACGTCTTTGCTCGGCAAGTGGCAGAATGGCTTTCACGGGCAGGTCTTGCTCCCGCCCCGCGTTTCCGGCCCTGACCGTCGCGGGTGGCAGGCGCGGTGGCGGCACCTCGCGGACTGTCTTCGCCGCTCCCACGGGCCTGATTGATGGAGGAGAGACGCTCTTCGACGCGTGCTGCATGGAGATGGGCTTGGGAGAGGATTCGAACGGGCTTCGTGGCGCGGCAAGCAGGGGCACAATGGATACGGGCGTGCCCGTGAATGCCTGGAGCAGTCCGGCAGCTTCCCTCTCGAGTTTCGCCTTGTCCGTCGATGCCGAGGCCCAGAGCACGATGAACACCGAAAGCAAGAGCGTCAGCATGTCGGCATAAGAGATCATCCACCGTTCATGATTGGGCGAGCGATGCTGCCAGGCCCTGTTCCTTCTCCGCTCCATCAATCCGCTTCCATCGGCTGGGGGTCTTCCACCCTGCGCTCTCCCATTTCCCTGCGCACGCGCAGCCGGCTTTCCAGAAGGGCTTCGAGACGATCCTTGATCAGCATCGGGCTTGCCTCCTTCTTCAGCAGCAGAAGCCCTTCCATCACCAGTTCGCGGTATATCATCCGATGCTTGGCGATGGACCGCATTCGGGCCCCGAGCGGCAGGAAAATCAAATTGGCACTGCCGACACCATAAACCGTGGCAACGAAGGCGGTCGCGATCCCGCTTCCCAGCAGGGCCGGATGACTCATGTTCAGCATCACATGAATGAGGCCAAGGACGGCGCCGAGAACGCCGATGGTCGGGGAATAGCCCCCTGCCGCCTCCCACACTTCGCCGGCGACGGCATTTTGATGCTCCTCGGTATCGCCGACCAGGATCAGAGTTTCCCGTATATCCTCGTATGAGCGCCCGTCGACCAGCGCTCGCAGGCCGGTTTTCGCAAAATGATCGCGGTTGCCCTCGACCTCCTCTTCAAGAGCAAGAATGCCCCTGGTTCGGGCCGCTTTTGCCCAGTTGGAAACTTCGTCGATAAAGGCCGAAGAATCGGTTTTTGGCGGTACGACAACCCATGAAAGACAGCGGATGGCGGAAAGCAGATCTCTCAGCCCAACGTGAATCATAAGGGCCGCGGAGGTGCCCCCAAAGACGATCAATGCCGCATCCATCTTAAGGAGTGCGACGATCGGAACACCTTCGAGATGGTTCGCGTAGAAAAGGATGAAGATGCCGAGCGCAATTCCCAAGACGGCAAACACCGATCAGGCCCCTTTCGCGACAGTCACCACGGACACGGTAGAGATGATCTCGGCGAGCCGCCGGATCCCTCGCTTGCGCAGGCGTGTGGCCTTGCTTTCGTCGATCGCCATCACCATGGCGACTTCCTTGTTCGTCAGCTCCTCCAGATAGAAAAGAGAAATCGCCGTCCGTTCATCCGCCTCCAAAGAGTCTACAGCATGAGCAAGCGTCTTCATGTCTTCCTGGCGGATGATGATCTCAAGCGCGCTTTCCTCGTCCTCCTCGCCGAGCTCGAAGATGGAAGCCGCCGCTCTCGAACCCTTCCCGGCGGACCGCAGGAGATCGATCATCGCGCCGAAAATGCGGGGCTTGACGAAGGCCAGAAACGGCACGCCCCGCTCCGGCATGTAACGCTCTCGTTGCTCGAGAGCGATCATGATTCCCTGCTGGACGAGCTCATCGACGTCGGCCCAAGGCATTCTGTCGCGGATGCGGCAGGCGGCACGATGGATCCACGCACCGCATTGTCTTAGAACGGCATCCGGGGAAAGAATTTCGTCGTAAGGCGCGTCATGCAGCACGATCGGTTTCCGCCTTCTGCTCCGTGTTTGGCGGCTTGATCGCGTCTACGACGACCACATTCATCGAGCGCGGAATTTCTTCTGCTGCAATGACTGGCATGATTTGATCGAGACAGCGCGCAACGGGGTGGCGAATGGCACTTTGCACGGCCAGCACGGGTTTGTGCTTGAGATGCTCCGCGGTCTGCCGCCCCTGCATTGCGGCGGCTCGGAGGAGCCGGGTCGTACCCGGCTCGAGGATCTGCTCGAATCCTTGCTCCCTCGCGGTACTGACCGCCTTGTGGACGAGGGCTTCGAGCTGAGGCTCCAGGACCAGGACACGGATGATTTGATCATTTTCCGCGAAACGGGACACGATTTGCCGCCTGATGAAAAGTCGGACATGGGCCAAAAGCTTTTCAGGGTCCTTGATGACGGCTTCCGACGCATCGACAATGGCATCCGTAATTCTTTCGAAATCCTTAATAGGAACATTTTCCGCCAGAAGGCTCTGAAGAACCTGACGAATTGCTCCCAATTGGGTACGATTGCGAAGCTCTTCGACGACTTTCGGGCGGAGCTTCGACTGGTGCAGGAGAAGTTCTTCAACTTCAGCCCTTCCAAGCATCTCCCAGCCGTGGCGGTCGAGGACAAATCCAAGATGGGTCGCGATCACCGCGGTCGGCTCGGCAACCGTATAGCCCAGCGTTTCGGCCTCCCTCGATTTTGCGGGACTGATCCAGAGTGCGCTCTGGCCATAGACGGGATCTTTGACCGACCTTCCCTTGACGATCTTGTCAAGGACATCCGGCGTTTCGATGGCGAGCACGGAATCGGGAACGACCTCGCCTTTGGCGATTGCGGCGCCACGAATGGCGAAGACATATTCCTGCGGACGAAGCCCCGCCGCATCTCGCACGTGAATATTGGGAATAACGAAGCCCATGCGCCTGCTATATTGCTGCCGCACGGCCGTGAGGCGGGAGAGCAGGGTGGGCCCCGCTCCTTTCGCCTGTTGGAGCAACGGAATCAGGGCGAAGCCGATCTCCAGGCCAAAGGCATCGATTTTTTGCACGAGGGAAACATCCAGGCTACGTCCCTCCTGCGGACCCTCTGTTTTCTCCGGCGCGGCCGGCTCCATGCGCCGTCGCCGGCGCGCGACCGTCAACTGGATGCCGAGCCCGATGAGAGCAAAACCGAACAGAAGGAAGGGCAGATGCGCCATGCCCGGCATCAGTCCGAGAATGGTGAGCACTCCGCCGGCACTCCATAGCGCCTGCGGATAGAGAGAGATCTGCTGAATGATCTGGGTGCTGATGTCCTCGCCGGTGGCGACGCGCGTCACGATCAATCCCGCCGCCACCGAAATGGCCAGCGAAGGAATCTGCGCGGCCACCCCGTCGCCAACCGTGAGGAGCGTATAGGTATGCGCGGCCACGCCGATCGGAAGCCCGTGCTGGAGCGTGCCAATCAGCAGACCACCCACCAGATTGACGGTCAGGATGATGATGGCGGCAATGGCATCGCCCCGAACGAATTTGGAGGCTCCATCCATCGCGCCAAAGAAATCCGCCTCGCGCCGCAGCTGGTCGCGGCGCCCCTCCGCCTGCTTCGCCGTGAACGCACCCGCATTGACATCGGCATCGATCGCCATTTGGCGGCCGGGCAGGGAGTCGAGCATGAAACGCGCGCTGACCTCGGCCACGCGGCCCGATCCCTTGGTCACAACCACCAGGTTGATGACGATGAGAATGATGAAGATGATGAAGCCGACAACATAGTCGCCACCCGCCACGAATCTGCCGAAGGCTTCCACGACCTGCCCGGCCGCGTTCGTTCCCGCATAGCCGCTGAGCAGGATCGCCCGGGCGGTTGCGACGTTCAGCGCAAGCCGCATGAGTGTGGTGCCGAGAAGAAGCGAAGGAAATGAAAGGAATTCGGAGGGTTGCTGGACATACATGGCCGCCGCGAGTATGACGAGCCCGGCTGAGATGTTGAACGCGAACATCAGCGAAATGGCCATCGGCGACAGCGGCACGATCAGCATGACGAGAACGGCGGAGACCATCACCGGCGCCGCCGCACGCGACGCAAGGCTCATGTTCGGAACCGGAGATCGCCCCTCAACCGCGCGTGCCGACATAAGCAATCGAGCCCAGATCCCGGAAGACATGCCGGGTGTAGCGGACCTCAACCGAAAACATCAGCGCACCTCCAAGTCCGATGACCAGGAGAACCCCGATGGCCTTGGGCACGAAGGTGATTGCCGCCTCGCGAATCTGCGTGGTCGTCTGAAGAATGGCGCCTGCGACCCCGAGAGCAAGGCAAACGGCAAGTGACGGACCCGCCAGGGCAACGAAAGACAACATGGCGCCGTCAACATACCAATCGGGAATCGTCATGTGCTGCCCAACCCGGATTCGCGCGTGACAATCTCCGTGATGCGGATGCCGTACTGGTGATTCTCTGTGGCGACCACTTCGCCTTTGGCCACGATCCGGCCGTTGATTCGGATGTCGAGCGGATCGCCGACCGGACGCTGAAGGCTGATGACTTCCCCTTGGCGGAGCGACTTTATATCGCGGATCCGCATATTCATTCTTCCGAGCTCGACAGCGAGCTCGACGAGGAGGCTCTCGACAATCGTGGCGGGTATAACCCGGATATCACCTGATTTTTCCGCGTCCTGGAGCGGTTCCATCTCGGTTCGCATGGAATCGGCTCCATCCTGCCCGGTACTGCGCAGGCCCATCTAGGGCGCTCCGTCGGAATGCATCCGCAAACAAATCTCCCCGTTCCGTTCTCCATAATCGGCAAGGCAGAGCAACTCGCCGTCAGCCGGCGCGATCCGCGCATGCCTGAAGAGTTTCAGTAGGATGACATCTCCGATCTGGATTTTTGACAACCGTTCGACGGAAATCGCCGCCACTCCTGCCTGTACGGCAAGCTCGACCGGAATCTCGTCCAGAGACGTCTCCATCTGCTCCTCCCAGGCCCGCTCGCTGTCGATATTTCCGGCCACCGAGATCACCGAAGAAAGTGCGGCGCGATAAGGCTCAAGCGAGCGATAAGGAATGGCCGTCGAAACCAGGCCACCGCCCGTTGAAAGGGAAATTCTTGCGGCCATAATGCAAAGTGGTTCTGCGGGATCCGCGATGGAGACAAGCGCGGCATAGGATTCGGTCCCGGTCACGGTGGCGACGAGGTCGATCTGCGGAGAAAACGCATCCCGTAGCGATTGAGCTGCGAGAGCGCCAAACTTCATGCCAATTCGACGCTCCATTCCTGAGAGGTCGAGATCGTTCTGACCAATTGCGGTCCGGATATCGCCGGCACCGAACAGATCATCGACGATTGCTGCCAGCAGGGAGCGCGAAATGGTCAAGAGTGCAGGCCCGCGCAACGGCGGCATCGCATAGATGGTGTAGAAGCATGGCCCCTCATGCACCATGCTGAGATAGTCGTCATGCGGCAAAGTGTCCGATCGTTCGTCATCAATGCGTACATTGAGCCGCAATGTCTGAAAAAGCCGTGTCCGGCAGGCACGAAAGAATCTTTCACGAAAGAGACGAAGATCAGGCAGCGTGTTCGCGTGATGTCTCTGTTTATGTACCAGATCGATCTTCTGAGGAAAAATCTGTTCAGGCATAGCCAAGAACCTGATCGTCCCTGTCGTCCTTGAAATGCTCCAATTCGAGGGATGGCCCACCTCTGTGCCTATGCTCCTGCTGTGGTTGCCCGTGTCCCGAGTCACCTTGCATGGCTGTTCGAAGAGAGCCGATGGCGATGCCGGTATTCGCCAGATGCTGTGCCAGCGCCGGGGCCGCGGCTGTAAGTGCCGCATAGCCGCTCTGGGTCGCCGCAGTAAGTTGGATATGAGTTGCTCCCGTGGAGCCGATCGTCATTTGCAGCCGTACGAGGCCCAGTGTTGGTGGCCGCAACGTGACGGAGACGGTGCCACCGCCCATCCCAACGAGGTCGGTTGCGGCGCGGCGCAAGGAAGGCTGGTCAGGCTGGCCGGCGGACTCGACCTCGGCATTTGGCCCGGAAGACGCGCTCGCAGCTGTCGAATTGGATGAGGCCATCGTGAAAGACAAACCGGTGCTCGTCTGCACGGCGAGAATGCGGCTGCGGCTATCGGGCGAAGCCAAGGAAGCGATGCCATCGTTCTGCTGCGCCGAGATTATGCCAGAGTCGCCTGCGACTGCCATGCCGGACGCAGCGTGAGGCGATACTGTCGGAATACGTGGTGCTGTGAGCCGCTGTCCGGAGGACTCTGCCGGAGCATGCGGCGTCGGAAAAACGCGCTTTCGAATTGTGAGGATATGGTCTTTGGATCGGTTATCTCCCTTTGCTTTAGACAAGGTCTCACCATGGGCAGCTCGCCCGGCGTCCGGCCGCACGTGCCCATCCTTGTTTGATTTTCCCTCGGGAATGTCGTGCTCATTATTGGCACTCCTGGCCCGGTCCTCCACAAGGTGATCTTGCGGAACAGCGGTCTCGCTGGGCGATGACGGCGCGAACGGCTTCTCGACTCCATCTGTAGCTCGTTGCGCTTGTCCATCTGTAGCTCGTTGCGCTTGCCGCGCGCTCGCCCGTGGCCTGTCCGATGACGGAATCGAATTGGCTCCTTTTCCCAATGTGGAGGCGCTTCCATCATCACGCGCAGCGCAAGGGAAGGAATGGGGGGCAGAAGATGCGGATGTCGTCTCTATGTCTTGATCGGTTCGGCTTTGATCCCCTTCGCCATCGACCAACTTGCCTTCCGAACCGTTGGCATCGCACCCCTGGATCGCTGGGCTTTCTGCATCGCCGTGCGGATTGGTCCGCTCAAGAGGCTTCCGTATGGCTGTGTCCTTCGCAGAGTTCCGGTCCGGCGCTGCCAACCGTGCGGCGGCATCGGTTTCCGCCTTAAGCCAGGCGGCGGGATTCGAGGCAAAGAGCAAATCCCGTGAATCCTCGGTTTTGGCCGACGAAGCCGCAGATTGAATCTGTGTTTTCACAGTCTCTGCCGAGCGATGGTCGGAAGTTATGGACCGCACATATCACCCGATGCGATTGTCATGGTCGGCCGGTCACGATCACACCATGTCTTCCTCGCTGCGAAGCGAGAGCTTGCCATCCTGAACAAGTGCCATTGCCGCCTCAAGAATGGTCCGTTGCGCCGCCTGCGCATCAGAGCGCGTGACAAGCGGCCCGTTCTCGACTTCATCGCGCAGAAATTGTGCCGTCTTCCGCGAAACATTGGCGTAGATTTTCTCCCGCATTTCCGAGGAGGCCGAGCGGAGCGCCGGGGCCAGCCGATCGGGCTCAATGGCGCGCAGAATTGTTTGCAGGGCCTGATCGGATAGCCTCATGAGGTCCTCGAAAGTAAACATGTTTTCCCGTATCCGATCGGCAAGCTCCGCGTCGGTTTCACGTATATGCGCGAGCGCACGCTCAGACGCCGCGGGTCCCATTCCGTTGAGCAGATCGGCGGCGTTGCGAACCCCCCCTATCATCGTTGTTTTTGATTCAATATGACCACCTAGCATCTCGGTTAACATGCTTCTCATTTCCGTCATTGCCGTTGGCTGTATCGTATCCATCCTCGCATAGCGGTAGATGATCTCGGTGACGGTTTCCTCTGGCAAGGCGCTTAGGAACCCGGCGGCCGAAAGCTTATTCATATGTCCGAGAAGAACGGCAAGAAGCTGCGGACGCTCCTGACGAACCTGCTCGGCCAAAGTCTTTGGATCGATTTCAGATAGGATATCAATCTCACCGTCCCTGGACCGCATCATCCTTTCGATGATTTCCCCTGCGTGCAGGTCTCCAAAAGCGGAGATCAGAAGCCGCCGAAGCTGATTGACGCCGCCGGGCGTCGCTATTCCGTTCGCCTCAAGATCGGCGACAAGATCATCCATGACATCGGTTGTCAGCTTGATATCTATATTATGCATCCTTGCCATTGCATCGGAAATGATGGCAATGGATTTTTCGTCCATCTGCCGCAAGACAATTGCCGCGGATGATTCGCCCATTGCCAACAAGACGGCGGCGACCTTCTCCGGGGGCGAAAGAATGGCGCCGACTATGTCTGTTCCAGCCATTTCTGCAACGTCTTTACCACCACCAACGGTTCCGATTGAACGGTGAGACGAACTCTGTCAACGGAATGTCCCAGCAAGGCGCGTGTCTGCGCATATGTATCCTCTTCCGGATGTTTTTCCGCCTCCTTGATCACCCTTTGCGGCTGTGCGATGAGGTGCAAAAGCCAGCGTCGCAAAGGCGAGAGCAGCCCGGCCAGCACTGCGATTGCTGCAATAAGGAGAAGGCTGGCTTTCAGTCCGCTCCGGAGATTGGAGCCGAGTTGCGCCTTTGACGGCGTTCCGGAATTGATAAACTTGGCAGGGATCACAGCGAGGGTATCGATTGGAACGGTGCTCGTTCCGGCAACGAGTGTTTTTAATCGGCCGATGTCGATTGCCTGCAATGCGGCCCGATTGACGACGATGGAAATTGAAATCGCTTTGACCCGCCAGCTTGCCGGATGATCTTCTGTGCTCGTCTGATCGACGTCATACTGCGTTTGGGAGTGCCGCGATGTGTTCACCGGGACTTGTTGTTCCGACGATGCCGCTGCCGTTTGCTGATTGCTTCCAGCAGCCGTTGTTGGCGGCGCCGGCCGGCCAGCTGCACCGGGCGCAGTGGCGGGGTTCAGTGGAGCGGTGGTGGAGCCGGGGGGTTGATTTGAAAGCGCGCCCGGAATGCCTATCGGCAGAGTCTGGTTGCCCGTGCGCCTTGTCTGCTCCACATCCACGGAGGCGGGATAGGCGTGCGGGCCGTAGCTGACGGAAGTGAGCGTCGTATGGCCAAATTCTATGTCGGCCGAGACGGTTGCGCGGAAATTGTCGGGGCCGACGATGGGGGCCAGCAAGGAGCGGATTTTGAGTTGCTGCACGGCCTCGACATCCTGCTGGATGGCGAGCTGCTGAGCGGCCTCGTAGGTTGAAGAGACAGGGTAAAGAATCTTTCCACCGCTCGTCGCGACGACAACATCCTCCAGGGCCAGCCCGGGAACTGCTCCAGCGACCAGATGCGCCACCGTCGCGCCGAGCGACTCATCCCCTTCCGGCGCGCCGACTAGGACGACCGAGGCCTTGGGTTTGGGTTGGGTTGCGAGAAAGGGCGTGTCTTGTGGCAGCGCGATAAGCACTTGGGCATCCTGCGCACCAGTGACGCTCTTGATGGAGTCTTCGAGACTGTTTTGCTCGGCTTCAAGCTGTAATGCCTGGAGCGACGCCTCGCTCGCGGTCATGGGAGCATTTTCGAGGGTTTCCCATGCCTTGGACATGTTTTGCGTTGGCGTGCCGCTGCTTGCAAGTTCGAGCCGCGCCCTGCCAAGGTCCGCCAGCGGCACTTTGATGATCGTGCCGGCGCGGTCGAGTTGGTAAGGGATCCCCAGCTTTTGAAGTTCGGCGATGACTTCGCCGCCCTGCTGCGGAGAGAGGCCCTCGTACAGCACCTGGTAAGGCGGCCCCGACATGCCAATGACAGCCAAAAGCATAAGCGCGACAAGGATGGTAGCCATGCCCAGTCCCAATGGAAGCGGAATGTTTTTGATCCGCTCCAATAGACGCCGGAACACCGTTTTCGCATAATCCAAGGTCATTCGATGCACGTCACCACTCGTAATCGGGATGCCGCGGATAAGTCAGCGGGCGAGTCATAGAAGAGCGAAGTCAGGATCAGAAAGCGAGACGGGATCAAAACGGAAATTCATGTCAGCACGATTTTTAGATCTGCATGTTTACCATGGTTTGGTAGGCAGACACCATTTCGTTTCTCACGGCAACGACGGCATTCCACCCGATTTCCGCTTGATCCGAAAGCACGAGAGCGGTGGATGCCGATGCGCCTGGTTTTCCGCTCGCCACAGCGTCTTCTGCTACGGTTGCCATTGACTGGGATTGGCTTACGTTGCTTAAAGCTTTCTGAAGGGTTTTTCCAAATCCGTCCTGAGCCGCAGAGGGAGAAAATCCCGTCCCGGCCTCCGACGTGGAGCCATGCACTTGCGATACCAATGTGACCGGCAACGCCATGAATCTCCCTCTGCCTGCCCAAGCCCGGTTTTACAAGCGCTCTGTTCTATCAAAAAAGGGAATCTTCAAATATTCGCGTTCCCGGAAACAACTGACTCAAAGAAGTGGAAGAAAATGAAAAACGACCCGATATGGAACGACAGGCTGGACTTTCTTCGAATTCCAGTCCGGCGATGCCAATCGCAAATGAAGACAACGCTGATCGGCCGCCGTGCATTTTAACTCGGGAAGGAAGCAGATATCGTTGGATCACCCTGACATAAAAATGTCCCCTGTTTGAGCGGACTGAACGCAATCTTTCCGAAGGCGGGAGTATTTCTACAGATTCTCTCAAGGCTTGGTCGACGATTCCGCAGTCCCAGTCACTGAGAGACTGTTTGAGAATGCGACTGTGGTGGTCGTCCGACGCGTCTTTCTGCACTTCCGGTGCTCACGGCCCTCAAAGGTCGCTCCGCTCCGGTTCTCGAAAGCCGCGCCGGCCGGCGCCTGCGGCGCCCCCAACTTGGAACGAACCGACTCATCACAGCCCATGCTCAAACAGTCTCTTAGACTCTGCATGCGTTGGACTAAGCATGGCATGAATTTAGAAATAAAAGATTAAGGTCGGTGCAAACAAGCCACAAGAAACATGCTGGAACAGGCGGAATGAGACCCCTTTGCCGTAAAAGCGAAAGAGATTGTCAAGCCTTGGGATCAAAGCTCATTTTCATCAATTGCGCCCGTCATAAAGTTATCTTGTGGCTATGACAAACAATTGACCTGACGGAATCGGTCCTCCGGAGGCAATAATCTTTACGGTGACCTCTCTGTGGCTATCGTCATTTTGCACCAATATGCTTTGTCCGAATGCACCTGACTCAAGCGCCGTTCCAGCCGCGGTTGCGGTCATGCTGGACCCCGCAAAATAGATAACAATCTTGTCTCCGCTGTGAACGGCAAGCGGTATGACAACATCATTGCTTGTGATGATATCACCTTGGGTGAGCGGAGCCGCGATTTGCTTGCCAATTGCGTCCCGAACCGATATGCGTTCACCAGGCACGTTTGCGGAGGTCATCCGAGCTTGTCGGAAGTCACCGGCGGTTAGTCTCTTGCCCAAGGGAATGTTTTTGTTTGCGACCAAAACGGTTTCCATAGTGTCTAGCGAAATTCCGACATAGATGCTCCAGCGGGGAGATGCGCAGTCGATTCGAACAGTCCGGTAAATGCCTTGGCCCATGACAGACGCCGCGAGCGGTGTGAGGCAGCGGGTCATTCTTGCCGCCGCCGAGGGTCCGATCTGGACGATGTCGCGCTCGTTTTTTGGCAAGGCGGCCAGGATGGCGGCCTCGACATCGGCAGGCACTTCGCGGGCCGCTTTCGCGGCCGACGGGCCTGACAAGATAGAAAGCGCAGCGCTGCAAATGGTCAAGAAAAGAATACGCTGCAGCATCATGCGGCTTTTTCCGCTTTAGTGGGCTTCGGCGCCAACGCTGGGTCTATGTCGAGCCAGTCTTGAGCATGTTCTGCGCGCAGCCAGAAGCTCTCTCCGCAGTCGAGAAGATGGTTTTGCGGAAGCCCTATGGATTCTTCGTCCGATTTTATTGCGTCGGTCCAGAGGTTGATTAGGTCGGATGTCAGCCAAACAACACTGCAGTGAGAATGCAGTCGTTCAGAAAAACTTTCGCGTCCCGCAAGGATTGAGCACCCTGCGGCTGCGGCCATGAGCAATACGTGATCATCGAGCCAGTTAACTTGAGGCGTCGGCCGAACGAGAAGAGTCGGCCGAAGCGTCGCGAACAAGTCGCGCCAGCCATCCTCAAAAATAGGACGGCGTAACTTCGCAACATTGCCGGGAAGCGAAAGCTCGGCGTTGCTCACCACGGCCCAGGACCAGTGCTCCTGTGTAGCCCTGATCAGATCGAATAGCCACGGGACCCGGACCTTCTCATCGATCCAAATCGCCAGCTTCTTCTCCTGAGGGGAAGAGGTCATTTTCTCCCACAAGGAGCGATCAAGCGTCGGCAACAACAATTTGATTCGTCGCGCCCCCATCCCGGAGAGTCTGCGCACGATGGGTGCTGACGTACCGATGCAAATGGTCGCGGCCTTGATGATCTTGTGCTCGGATGGGGATGGCGGCCTGGTCCAGGCGGCGGTGAAGTCGGAAACCTCCTCCCAAAGATAGTTCGGATTGATCCGAACCCATCTCCGGCCGGCTTGAATTGACCTAGAGATGCTATAGGAGTCGACACCATCTTGTGCCCAGGTTGCCGTTGTAAGCCCGCGACGGCGAAGTCCACGAACAATGCTTACCAAATGAGAGTCCGGTTCCCCGGAGATAAGGTTGCCGACATCTTGGGGCTCCTCCTCGACCAGACCAAGTCGAGATTCAAGAAGAATGGGATCTCCAATCATGGAAAGCGCCGGATGATGATAGGCTGGCCGATATCGGCTTTTGGCGGCCACCATGACTTCGGCATCTCTGCTCGCGGACTCCGGGGCACGAACTTCCGACTTCAGGGAAGGACACCAAAGGGTGCTAAAGCCGAAGCTGTCGGCGGCTTCACAGATTTCACTCCATGTCGCGAGTCTGGATATTTGTGCCAGAAATTCATCTGAGCTTTTGCGCAAAAGGATGCAGGGTCCGTCGATAGCGGACACTTTCTGCATGGCGGCAAGCCACGCCCCTGGGCCGGGATTCTCAGCGTCACGACCAGCGCCGATTCTTGCAGCAGCACCATGGAGGAGGGGGCCGAGCAAACGTGTCGTTTCTCCTTCGCGATAATAGGCCAGCAAACCCACAATCGCCGCCTCCGGGGCGGAGTCCAGGACCCGCCTCAGGATATCGAATTCATCGTTGCGATCGGGTGTCGCCTTGGCGTCGATCACCGCCACATATTCCCCTTCTTCCATCATGCGCGCCAGATCACGGATGGTCTCGCCGAGAGGGGTCGAGCGCCGATATACCCTGATATTCGCATGATCGGGCGAAATTCCGTTGCTCACCCTCGAAAGGTAGGTGTCCAGCGGATCTCCCTCGACAAGTTCGCCGGCAACGTAAACCAGCTTGTCGCCGAGCCGCATGGAGGCAAGGACACGCGCGGCCGTTGCATTCACGCTGGCCAGGCTGGCGCCGGCACAGAATAGGCCGATCACCATCGGAGTTTGCGTGGCAGCATATTCCATTGTGAATGTTCCCGGAAAACGCCCGTTTTTGGCGCTCGCGGCGATCTTGCAGCGAGACAGATGGGCGTCGATCGCGCGCGCAGCGTTCGTGATCGCGGTCTCCAAAGATATCGAGTCGCGCCGGGAACCAGGGTGGCGAACGAACAGGGCCTCGGGAACGCGAAGGACGGGAAGGCCGGCCTCGGCTATGCGAAGCTGCACGTCATACTCCTCGGCCCCGGGAAACTCTTCCGAAAGACCGCCAATCTCCCGAAGCGCCCGGCTCGCGTACCATACCCAGTCGCCGACAAAGCAGGATTCGCGAAGCCGATGGATATCCCAGGCGGGTTTGGCCCGGATCCAAGGGTGCTCAGACGACGCCACAATCTCGTCGCAATAGAGCATCGCCGGATGCGCGTCGGCCAAACTGGCGGCGAGGATCAGGCGGGCAATACAGTCCGGCTCCACGGTGTCGCCCGCATTCAGAATCGATACGTAATCGGTATCCATTGTCGAATTCAAGCGGGAGCGCAGTTCGTTTGCCAGGGCGGCATCGTCCGCGAGTGGGACGACCAAATCTTTCCCTTGTTCTCCTCTGTCCCCGACTTTGAGGATGATGAGCTTGTCTGGCTGACGCCAGCCGGCACGTAGTGACTCGCGCGTCGCGGCGCACTGTTCCGACATGCCGTGTGGAGCGATCACGAACACGGAGAGGCTTGGGCAAGAGGTCGCGCCAAGCCTTGCGAGAATTCGGGTCTGGGCTGCCTCGTCAGTTCGCTCGGGGGGGCGAAGCTTGTTTCCGGTATGGGTCCCGCTGGTCAGAAGCGCTGTCTGTTTCCGATTTTGTCCTATGACGGAGCTGCCGATTCCCGGCACGATCCTGTTGCGTGTTTCGCCGATTTCCACGAGGAATCGTCCGAAGTCGGAGACCCTGGAGCGAAGCTCGTCCCAGGTTTCGGGAGCGGCGTCGCCGATGATGGCCCGCTCGACATCCGCGACCAGCTGCACCAATGGCGGATAGAGGCCCTCGGCCGGGGCAGGGCTGCTGCGCCGCAATGTCTTGGTGACGAAGCCGCGGCTGGTTCCGTTGGGCATGACACCGAGCTCAGCCAGGGCGTCATGCACGGTCCCCGCCGAGTCGCTGACCAGTGAATCGTAAAGGACGAGCGCTCTCGGAATTTCGCGGGTATTCCATTCGGCATCGACGACATAGCTTGCCCAAAGCAGTAGCGCGTGCGCCCGGGGAAGCGCGTTCTTCTTTTTTTGGCTGGAGGCGATGACATACGGGTCACGATGAGTACGAATGGCGCACGAGGCGATTCCCATCGATTCGAGCGCCCGCAGATAGATGGGAGCGAGCCGGCAAATATGGGGGTGCTTGATTGCAAAGAGCCGGGCGGATTGAAATTTCTTGGTGAGAATGTCGGTTAGCCGTTCAAGGTATATGGACATGTCCGGCCGTTCGATCCAGCCCTCCGGCAGGAAGCGTACATCGCTCCATATGGAACCAAGCGCGCTGAGCACGTCCATCTCCAGCTGGATCAGCGCGGTATCCTCAAAGAAGCCGCGTGGGTTGTGCTCGTTCGCCTCGGTATTGTTGAGTATGGTGATGCCGGCTTCTGCGAGTGCTCCGCTCAGGGCGGAAGTGCCGGTCCGATAATATCCGGCAATGAGTACGGCACGGCGGGGTGGGTGCTCCGGCTGGGCGGCTGCCATTGTTCGCTTTTTCCGATTCGGCTAGAGAAAGTTGAAGACGTCCAACCCCTGTGTTACGCCAAACGCCTGCAACGCGGCCTGTAAGGCGGTGGTTTGTTCATCGATCTCGGTAAGCAGTTGGGGAACATTGGCCGAGGTCAGGTTGGCAGCATCATTCTGGTCGGTGGTGATTGCTTGCGCATTGTCGTTCTGTGCGTTGGACACCGTTTGAAGAATGACGCCAATCCTGGCATTTTCGGATGTGATAATATTCTGATATTGAGTGATACCGGCGAGCGCATTTCCCAGCACCTGTGCTGTCTGCGCATGCTCTGCTGCGGTTGTTCCCGGTGTCGCCAAGGCATTCTGAATGCCCTGGATCAGGGCAAACACGGATTGCGGTCTGGCCGGAGCGATGGTGAAGTTGTCCCCGGAAGCGGGGGTCCCACTCAGTTCAAACTGCACTCCGTCGAGCGTGATGTCTTCACCAGGCTTTGCCGGGCCGCTGGAAATGGTCGCGCTCCCTTGCGTGGCGGTATACGTGGCCTGCCCGGAGGCATTGGTGGAAAAGGAGATGGTAATGGGCTTCGACCCCTGCTGAAATTGCGTTGCAGACGAATCGTTCAGGATGCCGACAGGCAAGAATGTTGCGGTTCCCGTGTTGCCGCTGGCTGCCGCAACGGAAGCAAATCCATCGCCTGAGAAACCGCCGGTGAAGGCGGTGCCGCTCAGCGCGGCATTGACGGTGATACCGGGTGATACCTCTACCGTCGAGATTCCGTCATTGCCGAAATATTCAGTGCTTCCGCTCGAATTTTGCACGAATGGCTTGATATTGCCGGCAGTGCCGGCGAATACGAAGTCGCCGTTGTTGTCGGCAGTGTCGGCAACGGCAATGAGCTGCTGAAGGTTCTGTTGGACTTGGCCGGAGAGTGATTGAAACTCGGAGCTGTTGACGGTTCCGTTGATTGCCTCAAGGGCTGTTTGTTGAATTTTGTCGAGTATGGTCGCGGCTTCGCTTAAAGCTGTCGTGCCCAAGCCGAGCGTGGTTTGAATATTGGTTTGACTGCTGTCTTCGGCGGTCAGCTGTCCAACGTCATCCGTGTCGCCGGTCGCCCCAACGAAGGCGGCGGGATTGGCGCTCGCCGTCGAAACCGCATTCCCGCTCTCCAGTTCCTGCTCGAGCGTCTGAAGAAGTTGCTCGTTGCTTGTGAAACTCTGTGCCGCTGTCGTAAAAAATGAAGTCTGCATAGCAACCTCTTGGTTATCTTCTCAGGAAGTCTATGGCAAAGCCGCCGAGAATGAGGGAAGTGATCAAAATCCAAACTCACGAAAGAGCCGAAACCAAATCTTGAAAAAGCTGGCTTGAGATCGAAATCACCTGGGATGCCGCCTGGAAGGCTTGCTGGTATTGAGTAAGAACAACCGCCTGACTGTTCGTGTCCACCCCTGCGACGGCAGATAGATTCTGCTGGGCGGTGGTAAGATTGTTCTGGGTGTTATTGGCCAAGGACTTGGCCGCTGACGCGTTTGAGCCGGCATTACCGACAATCGTAAGGATGGCGGATTTGAGTGAACCGGCGGAACTGCCGGAACTTGCCTGGAAGAGATCGGCCAGGCGTTGTGCGTTGGAGCCGTTGTTGGCCCCCCCGGGAGCCAGACTGAACACATCGCCATTGGCCGCGCTGCCGCTGAGAGAGATTTCGAAGAACTGCCCATCAGCAGGGCTCGACGAAGGATAGGTGAAAGCGATTTCGGTTCCTTTGGACCATGTCCCGGAAGCGACCGCGGTTCCGGACGAGTTCGTGATGCTGTAGGTGGTGGCGCTGGTGAAGGTGAGAGTCAAAGCCTGGCCAAAATTGGCTGCGGGGATGATCGTTGCGTTGCTTGCGGGCTTGGATGTCACTGTGCCGGAAGATTCTTTTTCAGATCCGGCATTGTTGTTCGTGACCGCGCCGCTGGCATTGACATTGCCGGCGGTGGCCACGTAGGGGTCGGCGATAGCGAGCGCAGACGGTGACGTGCTGGCCAGCGAGATCGAGGCTGCAGCGCCGGGAGTGGGGTTGATGAGGAACGTGTCTCCGGATGCAGCGGTCCCATTCACCGTAATCGTGAGACCGGGTGGCGAAAGCGTGGGGCCACTGCCGAGCGAGAAACTCTCTGTTGTCCCGGGGACCGTCGCTGTCCAGCCGGATGATCCAAAACTTAGAACATATCCTTCGCCGTTGCTGGGAAGCGCCGCGGAATTGGTGATGCTTACCGAAAAAGCTGCAGATCCCGTGTTCGCCTTGCCGGCGACGACCTGCGGTGGCGGAACAGTGAAGAGAGGGGCCCCTTGGCTTCCGGCGCTGGTCAATCCCTCGGCCTGAACCTGATTGACGCTGCTCGCGAGAGTTCCGGCAAAGGAATCGATGGAGTTGAGGACATTTTCGATGTTCTGAAAAGCCGATATATTCCCACCTATCGATCCTGAAGCATTGCCGCCATTGAGCGGAATATTCGAAGGGCCGACAGTCAGCTCGGGGGTGCTTTCGGGGGTCGATTGCACCAGAGACAGCTTTTGCGCGCCACTTTGATCGAGGAGCACGCTGCCATTGACGGTTACCTCGACTGCACCATTTTGCAGTGGTTCCGTCTGAATACCAATCAGCCCCGATAAAGAGTTGAGCGCCGCCTGCTGCTCATCGAGCAGAGAATTGTCATTTGGGGCGGTCTGCAGCTCTTTGTTTATCGTTGCAAGCTGGGAGAGAAGTTGATTTGCACTGGCGACCGATTGCTGAAGAGATTGAGTGACTCCGGAGGCTTGGCTGGTCAAATTTTTTGCTGCGGCATGGAATGTGTTGACCAGAGTGCCCGCATCTGCCAGGGCGGTCGCGGCTTGGGTGGAGTTGGTGGGTTCGGAGGCCAGCGTCTCGAGGTCGGAGAAGAAGGCGCTTGCGGCTTTGTTGATATCGCCACTCCCCTGCAATGCCTGGTCGATGGCCGAAAGTGCCGCGGACAATGTCTGTGCGCTTTCGTTCGCCGAAGTCGCATTGTTCAACCTGCCTGCCGCGAAACCATCGGCCGTGCGTTGGACGGTCGCCGGGTCGACAACACCGCTCCCGGCTCCGCTCGGGCCGGAGGCACTGGTTTCCGTTTCTACCGTCCGTAGCGCATATCCAGGCGTTGTTTCGTTGCTGATATTGGTGCTGATGGTTTGGATGGCCTCCTCGAACGCTTCGATCCCGCTCAACGCGGCATTGATGGCTGCGGCAAGGCTGCTCATGGCACCGTCTCCTCTATTCCGAGCGCTCGTAGTACATCCTCCATGAAAGGAGAGTGGGCAATTTCCACGATCTTGTTCGCATACGAACTATCCGTGGCGTACCCATTGTTCTGGAGGGCGGCGGCGAATCGCGAAATGCTGGAAGATCCGATGGCGCTTCGGAAATGCGTCATCACAAGATTTGTGTAGTCGGTGGTCGATTGGGCGACCGAGGGATAGGCAGAAAAATTTGCAATCGTGGAAATCACGCTTCCGCTCTGTTCCTCGGTGGTGGCATCTTTCGTTGCGGGGAGATTGTCATGCTCCTTGATTCCAAAGATGTTGTTGTCCGGGGTGGAGCTTCCCCATCCGGTTTCCAGAGCTGACTGAGCCAGCAGCGCAATCGGTGATACTTGGAGAGACCGCGCGCTTTTGGCGATGTACGGCCATATTGATTTTGCGAAGGAAACGGCGCCGGCAATGGTCGCGCCGAGAGCGCCGGATGTTCCCTGGACGTCCGACGGGACGGACATGCCGAGGACATTCGCCATCGTCGAGGGCAGGGGCGCTCGGGGGGGGCTGGCCCTATCCGAAGGCATCGCTGCGCGGTGGGCGTCAAGCTCCGAGACGATCTGGCTGACAAGGGAAGAATCCGTCTTGCCGAACAACGCTCCGGAAACGGATTCGGTCGCGAGGTCATTGAGCGGACCAGATCCGGTGCCCAGGGAGTCGTCGCTGATGGCGCCCTTGAGCATGCCGGAAATAGCCGTGTTCCAGAGTATCGCGACGAGCCGTTCGGCAGACATGGCGAGCTGCATGCCCTGAGGCCCCTGGTTCGCAGAAGCTGCGGGGGCAAGACCCGGCATCAGATGACCTTGAGTTGCGCCTTGAGCGCTCCGGCCTCCTTCAGCGCCTCGATGATCGCAACCAGATCAACGGGCGTGGCGCCGATGGCGTTGAGCGCTTCAGCCACTTGCGCGAGCGTCGTGGTCCTTGGCAAGCTGACAACATGGGCAACCTGGGGCCTCGCTGAGATGGCCGCGTTCGTGACCCCGGTTGTCTGCCCATTGCTGAACGGCGCGGGCTGGCTCACTGCATTGTAGGCTTGAATCTGCACCGTCAGATTGCCGTGGCTGACCACGGCAGGGCCAAGCTCAACCCCGGCACCCATGACGATGGTGCCGCTCTGCGCATCCACGACAACAGTGGGTATTGGCGGAGCAGTCTCAACATCTACGGCCAGGACCTTGGCCATGAAGGCAACATTGCCGTACGCGGGCGAATAGTTGATGACATCGACCAATCCCGGAGAAATGGCGCGGGCAGTGCCCGCGCCCATGCTGAGATTGATGGCAGTGGCAATGCTTGCCGCATCGGTAAAGTCCGGATCCCTCAGGAGAAGGGCGATACGTCCATCCCTGTCCGAAGCTGTCGGAATGGAGCGGGAAAGAATGGCACCGTCGCGCAGTCGTCCGACCGTTGGGGTATTGCTTCTTATGGAACTGCCTGCCGCCGTTGCCGAAAAGCCGCTGACGAGAAGCGGCCCCTGGGCTTGGGCATAGATCAGGCCGTTACCACCCTTGAGGGGAGTGGGCAAAAGAACACCACCCGCCAGAGAGGTGGCGTTGCCGATCGCCGACACGGTGGCGCTGATCGCGCTGCCCGATTCCGTATAAGGCGGGACAGTGGCGATCACCATGACGCTCGCGACATCGTTCGGCAGCATGAACGCCGTCGTTGGAAGCGTGATTCCCTCGTGGCTCAGCATGTTGGTGATGGCTTGCTGCGTGTATGGCACCTGCGTGGTCTGATCCCCCGTACTGGGCAGGCCCACGACGAGCCCAAAACCGACGAGCTGATTTTCGGGTGCTCCGCCGATCGTCACCAGATCGCGAACGGGCTCGGCGCGGGCGGTGACGGCCCATCCGAAGGTCCCGATCAGAAGGGCAGATATTGCGAGAAGATACCTTCGAGCCATGGCACATGATGCGCTGAGTTGAGTTGACCAATGCCCACATACTGGATGTTCGACTGGGCAAGTTGATCGGAGCCGATGGTATTGTTGGCGCCGATATCCTGTGGGCGGGCAAATCCGGTTACCACGATTCCGGTAACGTTACCGTTAATGTTGACATTGGTTCGTCCCGAAAGCTCGAGCACGCCGTTCGGCTCAATATTCGTGACCACCGCGGCGATATTGGTTGTGACCGTGCTGGAACCGGAAACCGATCCCGTGCCCGTGAATTGCTGCTGGTTGCTGGTGACGAAGGAAGGAGAGAAGCGGCTGCCGTTGGCATTCCCGAATTCCAGAGGGATCCCCAAGAACTGGGTGATCGAGGCATTGAGTGATTCATTCTTGTTGAGCGACCCGGCATCGCTGCCTTGCGCGGTGGATGCCAATGTCACATCGATGGTAACGATATCGCCAGGCTCCCAAAAACGCTGGTTGCTGTAGAGCGAACCGGTAGAGTCCGCCGGGAATACGGTTCCATCGGTGGCATCGGGGATCGGCGGCGCCTGGACAGGAAAGCTGCTCGGTCTGACAAAATACGCCTTTCCCGGGGCCTCGGTTGCGCATCCGGCCAGAACCAAGAGACCGGCGAGACGGAGCATCCGTCCCGAGGCGGGTTTACAGAAGCTCACGCGTTGGTTGCTATCTGCGCAAGGAATCCAAGATCCGTGCTGGCGGCCTGGGCCACGTCGGTTCCCAGCTGATAGGCCCGTTCGGCGGAAATCAGATCAACCATCGAAGACACCACATCAGTGTTGGAGTCTTCGAGAGCCCCTTGATTGACAGAACCCAGGCCGTTCGTCTGCGGTGTTCCGGTAATGGCCGGACCGCTGGAAGTGGTGGGAAGATAGAGATTCTGGCCGACCGGTTGCAACCCTTGCGGATTGACGAAATTGGCAAGCTGAATCTGGCCGATCACGACGGCATTGCTCGAAGCGGGCGTGGTTATTGATATCGTGCCGTCTGTGCCAATGGTGATGCCAGTCTGGTTCGCGGGTACTGTGATGTTGGGCAATACCTGAAAACCGTCGGCGGTCACAAGCTGGCCATTCTGGTTGAGCTGGAAGGCACCATCCCGTGTGTAGGCGACCTGGCCGTCAGGTTGAAGAACCTGGAAATACCCGGCGCCTTGAATCGCGAGATCGAGAGGATTGCCCGTCTGGGTCGGGTTTCCTTGCGTCAGCACGGGCACTTCGGCCGCAATCTTCACCCCGGTTCCGATATCCAATCCGGAGGGATAGAGCGTATTTCCGCTCGATGCAGCTCCGGGTTGGATCTGATTCTGATAAAGCAGGCTTTCGAATACAGGCAATGATTGTTTGTATCCGAACGTGTTCACATTCGAAATGTTGTTTGCGATCGAGTCCATCTGTGTCTGGACAGCATCCAGACCGGTGCCGACGGTTTCCAATGCGGCAAGCATCTTCGCGGTCTCCGTTACGAGGCAGCGGTAAGAACCTGGTTGAGCGACTGCTCAGCGTTGCCAGAACCTGAGACGATCTGAGAAAGGAGCTGAAAGGAACGTGTGCCGGAGATCATATCGACCATGGATTGCACCGGGTCGACATTGCTTCCTTCGAGGTACCCCTGCATAACCTGTGCATTGGTGGCCTGGGTCGGCTGGGCGTTGTCCTGCAACCCATAGAGTGTGCCGCCAAGCGGCACGAGTCGGGCGTTCTGGGGTGTCGCGGCAATGAACAAGGTGCCGTAAACCGAAGCCTGCTGGACATCGCTGCTCGTTGGGATCCCGGAAATCGTCCCATCCTGGGAGATTTGCAGATCCTTGAGAGGCGGCAGGTTGATGGGTTGCTCATTTGCATCGAGCACGGGATCGCCATCTTGCGTCACAAGGGCGCCGTCGGCTCCTTGCAGCAGAATACCATTGCGTGTCAGCGCCACGCCGCCATCCGGCGCCTGAACGACCAGCCAGCCGCCTTTGACGGCAAGGTCGAGTGGCGAGCCGGTCCGCTGTATCGGACCCTCCGCAATATCCGTTCCCTCATCCAGGGGCGTGACATCCGCGCCAGAAGGTGAGTTTTCGCCAGCATAGGGCAGGGCAAGGGCCGCTGTCTGAGCTGCGGCATAGCCGATTGTGTCGGTATTGCTTACGTTCTCCGCAATCGTATCGAGCTTGCCCGATTCAACCTCGAGGCCCGCCATAGCAGTGAAAAGCAAGGAAGATGCCATGGCCCGGTTCTGCTCAGTTCAGCTGAAGAAGTTTCTGGATATCCTGCTGATCACCCTGAAGAACACTTGTATTTGCCTGATAGGCTTGCTGGAAATTGAGCAGCTGCACCAGCTCGTTCGAGGTCTGGACGTTGGATTGCTCCAGGCTGCCGGAGACCAAAGTGCCGCTGGTGCCCGCGCCCGGAATATTGAATGCGGGCTGCCCGGAATTTTCCGAGGAAGAAAAGAGATTCTGTGATTCCGGAATCAGTCCTTGATTGTTGATGAAGGTCGCAAGAGCGACATTGCCGACCGTTACCTTTTGGCCATTGCTGAAATTGGCCTGAATTTGGCCTGTATTGCTGATTGTCGCGCTGCTGAACGCCCCTGGCCCGAAGCCGTTGCTTTTGGATGAACCGACAGCGAAAGACTGGGCTCCCAGAGACGTGTTGGCGAAGTTGAAGGCGATCGTCGAAGGTGCGGCGCCATTGTTCCAGTTCACGTTGAGGGTCGCTGATCCGCCAGACTGAAGCACGCCACTGGAATTGAAGGTAAGGGTTGTCAGGTTGGTGGCAGATCCGATGGCGCTGCCGTTCGCATTTTCGGGTTGCGCGAAAACCGTCCAGGTGCCGGGCGTAGTCGCCGAGCCGCTTCCAGACGACTTGTTCTGCACAAAAAAAAGCTGGACATGATTGGCATTTCCCAATGAGTCGAAAGCGGTCACCGATGTCGACTCGTCGAATGTCTTGCTATTCTGCTCATTGAACGTTGATGTGATCACAGGGTCGGCGGTGTTCAGCGCTGCGGAAAGTGAGACCGTTGAGGTCGCTTGCGAAGTCTGGTTGGTGTTTGGCACCACAATCGGGGACAGAATCCCGTTTGAGGTGCCGTTGGCGTTGGTCCCGAAACCGAGCACCGCCTTGCCGCTCGCCGTCTGGAGCTGTCCGCTCGGGCTCAGATGAAAGGCACCGTCGCGGGTGAAGGAATTTTGTCCCTGATTTTGCACCACGAAGAAGCCATTGCCCTGAATTTCCAGATCAAGGGGATTGCCGGTCGATTCCTGCGTTCCCTGCGAGAAATCCTGCTGAATTTCCTGATCGGTGACGCCCTCGCCGGGGGCGTTGGCGCTGGCACCCGAAAAAAGGTCGCTGAAAAGTGCGGAACCAGATTTGAATCCGACCGTGTTGGCATTGGCCAGATTGTTGCTGATGGCGTCGAGCCCATCTTGAGCGGCAAGGAGGCCCGACAAGGCAGTGAAAAGAGACATCGCGACTTATCCTCCAAGAATGCCGGCGATCGATGAAAGCGGAACTTCCGGCTCTCCCGCACCGATCGATACGGCCGGCGAAGACTGCGAAAGGTCGATTGACTGAACCTGCGCCGCCGAGAAAGTCGTTGCCTTGACGGAGGCTCCGTTCGTCCCGGTTGCGGTCACCGAAAACGTGTATGTCTGGCCGGCGGTTCCACCTGTCCAGGTGAAGGCATTGAGCCCGGCGTTGGGATTTTGGATTTGAATCGTGTCAACCTGCGTGCCGCTGCTATTGAAGATGGAAACCGTGGCGCTGCTTGCCGCCGTGGGAAGACTGAAGGCACCCTGCGCCGTGCCTGATGATGAGGGGGTCAATGTGTTGCCCGGAATGGCAATGGTCTGCCCAACCAGTCCCGCGGCTTGGGCAAGCTCGCCCGCAGCGGCCCCGTTCTCGATCTGGCCAACCTCGGTAGCGAGCGTGGTGACACCGCTGACCGTGGAAAACTCCGCGAACTCATTGGCAAGATCTTGGGGACTGCTCGGCGAAAGCGGGTTCTGGTCCTGAAGCTGGGCGATCAGAAGTTGCAGGAAATCCTGCTCCGTCAAGGTGTTGTTCGAGTTTGTCCCCGAACTCGGCTGACTGGATCCTGCGGCGGATGGGCCGCCAGTCGCAGGCGGTGAGGAAATCGGCGTCATGTTCCGGGTTGCCCGCGATCTACGCTATGAAGCTTTGGGCGATCATGGCCTCCGTATGCTCATGCTCATCGAGCACGGCGACCTGAGCCTCATAGTCCTGAGAGGCGTCGATCATATCGACCATCTGCTGCACCTCCGAGACATTGGACTCCAGGACATAGCCGGCCCGATTGGCGGCAGGGCTGCCCGGATCATAAACAAGCTTGGCTGGTGCGCTGGATTGCATCGTTGCGATCACATCGACACTGGCGGCACCTGGGGGATCGTTTGGGTCCGGGAGATCGTTCATATCCTCATCCTCCGGGTCGGACAGAGGCAGGGCGGCAAAGATCGGCTCGACCGCCCGAAAGGGCTGGCTTCCCGGGGTCGCGATCGAATCCGCGTTCGCCATGTTCGAGGCGATCAGACTCATTCTTTGGTCCTGCGCGAGCAAACCACTGCCGATGATTCCGGTTACGCCGGAAATTGGATTTTCGCTCATCAGATGCCGTTCGGATTGGGTCGAAGCGCGGTGATCAGGTCCGTGGTCGCCTGGTGGAGATAGGTCACTTCGTTGGAAATTCCGGCGTCGTTCATAAGGGCCTCCACTTTCTCTTCTGTCAGGGACACGTCATTGCCGTCGAGGCCAACCGGAAAATCTTGCAGGTACAGCGGGGAAGGATCGGTTGAGGAACCATCCATCGCCGCGGACAGGGCATTCTGAAAGTCGATATCGACCGCCTTGTAGCCGGGTGTGTCGGCATTGCTGACGTTGGCGGCAAGCAGATTCTCCCGCAGTTCCCGAAGATTCAGGATATTGCTGGCGAAGGCAAGAAAGTCAGGCTGCATGGACGCTCATATTTTCGATACATGTCGACAACTTGAGCCCATGGGAACGTCACCAGCCGCGTTCAAAGCCATATACCGGAAGTTCCAGGAGCATCTTCGAAATAGGATAATTTTTGGTTATCAGGTTTCGCCTTCCATCTCGGGGATCTGCGTCCGCAGCGCCAGGGTCCGATCCACGAAAAGACGAAATTCCCGACCGGGGTCAGGCCTTGGCGAGGAGCGCGCCCGGCCGCTTCTCGTTCGGTTCACGCGTGGAGGCAAGGCCGGCTTTTGGCATGGCGTTGCTGAGACTGGCCATGGCCGTATCGACATGGCGCGTCGCCATGCGCATGATGGCTTTCGCTTGGCGATATTCAGAAATGAGTCGGAGCATATCCTCGGCGTCCGCCTCCCGGCCTTTGGCAGCGCGCAGAGCTTCGTAAGCAGAACCGAGTGTGTGCAGATGCGCGCGGCTAAGAACGGCGATAAGCCGCTCCAGCACCGCGCGGCCGCTTTCGACATGCCCTTCCAGGCAGCTGGCCGCCTGGAAGATACGGGCGGGCTCTCCTGTCAGGATCTCACCCGAAAGCGCTTCGATTTTTTCACGCAAACCGCTTGCGTCTTCCAGCGCTTCCTTCAGCAGACGCGAGAAAGCTTTTCTTTCCGTCATCGTCTAGCCGCCCTGAAGAAGCCGGCGCTCGTATCGGACCAGCGCCTCGGCAACCGCCGTCGACGAAGGTTGGTAAGTTCCGTTGGCGACATCCTGGCTGATCGCAACGAGGGCGGGATCCGGCGCGCCAGAGGCTGGCTGGTTGGCGGCCGCGAGAATGGTTTCGGCCGCGCCCGCCTGCTCGCTGAGCTCGACGCGGTCCTGGCCCTGGCTCGAGTCCGGCGGGCCGGATGTCGTGGCTCCGCTGTCGGCGGAAACGGTCAAGTCCGAGGCGCGGTCCACCGCCGATGATGTCACGGAGGAGGAAATCGGCGTTGTCATGAGCCCATCCTGGCCGCTTCATGGGCCTCGAGAACGGCGTTCTCGAGTTTTGCAAGTCCCTCGCTGAGTTCGCGAAACAAGGCAGCGTCGCTCCTGGCATTGGCAAGCGCGAGCAGGCAGTGAATCTGCCGGTACACCCCGGCAATCGAGGCGCCAAGCCTCGCGCCTTCGTCGCTGGGCGTAAGCCTGTAGAGGAACGCCAGCAAGTCTGAGCTTTTTTGCAACGCGGCGATCTTGCCGGAAATATCGCCCTGTTCCGCCGCTCGGGCGGCACGCAGAAGATATGTCCTCACTCCTCGCCAACCTCGAACAATCCACATGATGGTGGGGGGTTCGGTCAGCATGGTCGCTTGCCGGTACCGCGCGGCTCCGTCGGGATAGGAGTTCATCGCGGCTAACCCGCGGAATTGCCGGTCGTGCCCGAGAGTGAACTGAGGAAGTCAAGCGTTGGGGCCTCTGCGTTGAACAGGGATTCGGCATCGGTGAAATTCTGCTCGAGCGTCTGGACCTGCAGCGCGGCCAACGTCTTTTGCGCGGAAATCTCCTGATTGAGGGAGGACACGGTGTTCTTGAGACTGGAGTCTTCTGCCTGAACCGTGCCGCCCCCTGCCGCGCCGGATCCCGATCCGGAACCCGCTTCTGACCCGCTGCCGATCGCTCCGGAAAGAACATTCTTCACGTTCTGTTCTATCTTCTGCACCAGATTGTTTACGGCCGTCGGATTCGTTGCGAAAGCGGATGTCAGGGCGGAGCTGCTGAAGGAGAGTGAGCCGCCGCTGCCGATGGTCAACCCGATGGAAGCCGCGCTAATGCTGCTCGCCGCGGCGCTGGCAATGGTCGAAAGCAATGCCTGGGAGAGTTGCTCGATCTGGACATCCCCGAGCAAGGGGCCCGTCTGCGCCTTGCCGCTCGCCCCGCTCCCGCCGCTGGCGGAGGAAGACGCAGGCTTGAACGCCGTCTGCTTGGCGATCTCACTGAGGGCATTGTTGAACTGAGCGGCAAATTTCGAAAGCGAGGAAGAAAGATTTTGCGAGGATGAGCCGACCTGGATGTCTGCCGAACCCGACGCGACAAGATTGATGGTGAGGCCCTGCACGATATTCAGCCCGCTATTGCTCGGCTCCACGATCTGCGCGCCGTTGAAATCGAACTTGGCGTCGCTCGCGGCCTGTGTCTGACTGAAATCGGAGCTGCTCCCGCCCTTTGAAAAGCTGAATTTGGAAAGGCTTCCGGTCCCGGACAGGCTGAAAGCATCGCCGCTTCCCGTCTTCTCGCTCTGCAGGGAAAGGAAGACCCCGCTGCCGGACTGGACGACGCTCGCCGTCACCCCGACATCGGCGGCATTGATGGCTTTCGCAATCCCGCTCACGGTGGCGCTTCCGGACGCGATATCCACCTTTTCCGAATCGCCGTCAGAAAAACTGAAGGTCAGGGTCCCGGAACCGCTGCCGACTTTCGAGCCGCTTGACGAGAAAAGCGTGGAGAGCAGTTTCTGCGGCTTGGCCAGAACGATATTGGAGAGAGAGAAGGAGCCGCTGGCCGCGCTGGCCGTGGCCGAAGCGGTTGCATTGCTGTTGGATACGGTTGCCTGCTTCGCGTTGGTGGTCGAAGGATCGGAGATCCCGGACAGCGCAGAGCTGAGGGAGGACAAGGCCCCCTGAATGGAACCGAGCGCCGAGATCTGCGCCTGATCCGCCTTGACTTCATTCTGTTCAACGGTGATCGGGGCGTCCAGCCGGTTCTCCAGCTGCGTCACCACGAGATTGATCTCCGCCGAACTGAACAGGCTGGATATGCTGTTGCTCATTCGTCACTCCTTGCCACTCCTTGCCGTGCGTCGCGGCCTGGGGTCTTTCACCCACGTGCAATGCGATCTGGCCTCGCTGCTTCGGCCCGGCATCGGATTCCTGTCTCGTCCTCGTCAATCCGGTTCTTCATGGGATTCGGCCTCGATACTCTGCCTCCGGACGCTTTCCAGTTCTTTAACTTTCTCCGATCAAACCTTTGCTTTCCGCCCTTCCTGGAAACCTTGTCCCCAGCATGCCCTTCCGCCCTCTACGAACCCGCCCCCCCGGGGCGCCGCGAGGATCGATTTGCCCCGGCACCAACCGGCACGGAAAAGTTGGTGCCAGGGGCTTCGTCCAGACATCGAATTCAGGCTTTGTTAACTGATCTCCGTGCCCGCCAAGGAACCAACGGACCGTCCGGCGTTCCTTCGGCGTGTTCCTTTCACGCGTGACTCTGGCGCGTCGCCGTCTTGCGTTATTGGGGCAGCAGGGCCAGGAACGCCTGCTGTATGGTCGTCGAGCTCCTGAGTGCGGATACTCCCGCCTGCGCCTGGATCTGCGCCTCGGTCAGCTGTTCGCTCACCTGCGGAATGTTGGCATCTTGCACCACGCCTAGCCCGTTCTGCAGATTGGTGTTGGTCGTGCTGAGGTTCTGCAGCGTCGCCTGCAGTCGCTGCTGGGTGGCGCCCAGCGATCCGTCGGTGTTGTTCAATCCCTGGATGGCGAACTTGATGACGTTGATCGCATTGTTGGCGCCGCTCTGGGTTGTCACGTTGATGCTGGACAAGGAATCGAGGGTGGATTGGGATTGCAGCCCAACCAGATTGGCGCTGCCGACCGAGAAGCTCTGGTCGGATTGGAACGAAACCCGCCCCTGCGCGACCAGGCTGCTCCCCCCGGCGGCTGCCGTGAATGTGCCGGCAGCGTTTGTCGTGCCGCCGAAGGTCTGTGCGCTGGCCCCGGTCCCCACCGTGAACGAGCCGTTCGCCACATTGGTGATGGCGATGTTCTGGCCCTGGCTCTGGGTAAGCACGACATTGCCGCTGGCGTTCTCGGTGGCGGTGATGCCGGTGGTCGAGGTGTCGTTATTGACCGCCTGGATCAACCCCGAGACTCCGGTTGCGGAGATCGACACGTCGTTGGTGCTGTTGGCCGCGCTGCCGTTGCCAAGGGTGAAATCGAAGGCGCTGCCGGAGCCACCCTTGACCTTCAGCACGACCGATGTGCTCGCCTGGGCGGAGATGTTGGTCTGATTGGTGAGGCCATTGATCGCCTGGGCCAGGCTGGCGGCCGATTCATTTGCGCTCACCTTGACCTTGGCCGATCCGGCGGAACCGTGAAGCGTCAGGCTCCCCGCGGTGAAGGCGGAGCCGGTCGCGGTAACGGCGGCGGAGGGAGAGGCCTTGAAGAGCGGTGCCGCAGCCGACGCGGATGAATTGAGGGTATTGAGCCCGATGGCGCCGGCTTCGGTGTTGCTGATCGAGAGGTCGATCGTTTGTCCCTCGTCGGCGCCGACCTGGAACTGCACGCCGTTGAATGTGCCATTGAGAAGGCTGATATCGTTGAACTGCGTCTGGTCGGCGATGGTCGTCACCTGGCCGGTGAGCTGGGAGACGACCCCTTGCAGGGATTGCGCTTCCGCCGGCGTCTGCGTGCCATTGGCGGCCTGCACCGCAATGCTGTTCAGCTTCTGCGCAAGGTTGAGCTGCTGCTGCACGGCGCCCTGAGCCGTCTGAAGCAGGGAAATCCCTTCATTGGCATTGGCGCTTGCCTGCGTAATGCCGTTGATCTGGGCATCGAAGCCCTGGGCCTGGATGAAGCCCGCCGGGTTGTCGGCCGGGCTGTTGATGGAAAGACCGGTCGAAAGCTCCGTCTCCAGAGTGTTGTTCTCACCTTGCGTGGAGGCGAGACCGTCCAGAGCCTCCAGGGCACCGAAATTGCTGAGGATCGATCCGATTGCGCCAGACATCGAAGAAGATCTCCATGATATGGGATGACGGCGCCGGGCCCGTCTTGCCGGTGCCTCCCTATATTCGAGAGAGAGCTCGCATTCTTGCATCCGCTCAGGATTACCTTTTTGTAATTTGGTGTTGCCAATGAATAAACAATCAATGAATAAAGCTGTTGGCGACGCTGCCCATCAACAGGCCCCATCCGCCGATCGCGACAAAGAGAAGAAGCTTGAACGGCAAGGAAATCAGGGTTGGGCTGACCATGATCATTCCAAGCGCCATGAGAATGGATGCGATCGCCAGATCGATGAGCGCGAAAGGAATATAGATCAGGAACCCGATCTCGAAGGCGGTCTGCAGCTCGGAAGTCGCGAAGGCCGGAATGAGAACCAGCATCGGGATGGATTTGATATCGGGCTCGGTGTTCCTGCCAGAGAGATTGATGAAAAGACGAAGCTCGCGCTTGCGCACCTGGCTCAGCATGAAGGCCCGGAACGGCTGTTGCCCGCGGTCGATGGCGTCCTGGAACGAGAGAGTCCCGGCCAGATAGGGTTGCAGGGCGTCGTGATTGACGGCCTCCAGCGTCGGCCGCATCACGAAAGCCGTGAGGACCATGGCCAGCGCAATCAGGATCACGTTGGGCGGTGTGGTGGTGAGACCCAGTGCCTGACGGAGGATGGCAAGCACAACGATGATCCGCGTAAATCCGGTCATCAGCAGCACCAGGCCAGGGAGGAAGGCAAGGCCGGTGACAATCAGCAATGTCTGGATATCGAGCGAATAGACGGCCCCGCCTCCATGCGGGGAAGTGGTCATGAGCGCAAGATGTGAGGGATCCATCCGCTTCCGCCTGTCGTACTCTCCATGAGATCCACCTGCGCGCCCGTCATTTGCTCCTCATGGCATGGCAATTCCCTTCTTCGAATGGAGGAAAGAAGCCGAACCGGCTGGGCTCCCCTTGCGCTCGCCCTGGGCTTGCCATGACTTGCGCGGCAGCTTGCGGCCGGCTCCGGCCAGGATGCGACGAATTTGTTTACTGAATGAGAAAGTCCGTCAGGTATGCACTGGTGAAGGCGCTCACCCCGAGCGCCGGAGTTGTCTTTCCGATAACGCTGTTCACTGCGAGGAGAGCCTGATGGGTCATCGCCGTTCGCGCGGCTTCATCGCCGGTGGCCAGCGACGATCCGTTCTGCATGACTTCGGAAATGACCGCCGCCTGGACGATCGGAAGGACATTGCCGAATGCCTCCACGGCCCGCTGGTCGTAGGTGGAGAAGGTGAGCGCAATCTCCGCGTATGTGCTGTCGCCGGCGCCATCCGTGCTGAGCACGGCCACGAATTTCGGCAGCGAGGCAAGATAGATATGTCTTGGCGGCAGAAGGGACATGGGCAGGGACATGTGCCGGGCCGCGGCAGCGGGCCGCGTCGGTGCCGCCACGGCTCTCTCCTTCCAGAAAAGCACCGCAAGCCCGTCGCCCGCCAGCATGGCAAGGGCAATCGTCCCAATGGCCGCACGGAGAAGCCATTTCTTCATGCTCTCAATTCACCTTTCAATGCACCATGGTTCATGAGCTCTACAGTGTTCAGCTTTTTGGCGAAGCCATCAGGGTGATGGCCGATGCGGTGAGTCCTTCCATTTTCGGGCTTCTCGGGGTCGGGCTCTTGGTTGCCATAGTACAAGGTGCACTCCAGGTCGAGGACGGAACGTTGGTGATGGCCGCGCGGCTCGCCACGGCTCTTTTCGCCGCCGCCGGCGCCATGACGGCGATCTTTCGGGCACTTGCGGGTCTCGCGCATGGCTGGATCTCTCATATCCCGCAAATGATTAACCGCGTGTGGTCATGATCCGATGCTGATCAGCGAGCACGCATTGCTCCAATATCTCGGGGATGGTTTCTGGCCGTTCATGCGCCTCACCGGCGTCTTCCTCACCGCGCCCGTTCTCGGAAATTCCATCCTGCCGGTTCCATTCCGCGTCCTTCTCTCGGCGCTGGTGGCAGGCTGCCTCGCGGGCTGGGGCGGTCCCTGGCCTTCATTCCCTTCGGGCGCCGGGGCCGTCATTTTTTCGGGGGCCGTCCAGCTCGCTTTCGGCGCTCTCATGGGCCTCGTCGGCCAGATCGTGGTCGCAGGCATTGCCGGCGCCGGCGAGCTTGCGAGCCTCGCCCTCGGGATCAATTTCGCCACCGCTTCCGGGCTCACCACGGGGCAGGCGACGCCGGTCCTCTCCAATATGTTCCAGTGGGTCGGGCTGCTCGTCTATCTCGCCCTTGGCGGGCCGTTCCTGGTGATGGAGGCCGTCAACAGATCATTTCAAACTCTGCCGGCCGGAATCCCGGACGCGCTCAGCCTGCGCGCGCTCGTCGATTATGGGGGGGCCGCGCTCCGGGTTGCGCTGCTGCTCTCTCTTCCGGCGCTGGCCGCGGGTTTCGCCATGAATGCGGTCATCGGCCTTGCCAATACGCTGGCATCGCAGCTCAACATCTTCTCGATCGGGTTCCCCTTGCTGTTTCTCGGCGGCATATGGATCCTTGCCGCCTCGCTCTTCGCTGTTGAGCCGCTTGCGGCGGATCTGCTGCGGGAAGGGCTTGCCCTCATGGCGGCCTTGGCGCATGGCTGAAGAGCAGCAGGGCGAAAAGAAGCATGGCCCGACGGAACGAAGGCTGCGCATGGCGCGCGAGCAGGGCCAGCTCCGCCGTTCAAGCGATTTGCCGAAATCGGCGCTCACCATTTTCTTCGTTCTTGCCGTCACGGCGCTCGGCTGGCTCGCGGCCGACGGTGCCTATGCCTGGATGATCGAGAGCTTTCGTCTGGCCGGCAAGGGCGCGCTGCACTCGTCATGGGCGCTCGATATGCGTTTTGCTGTGGATTTTTGCATGCTTCTTCTCGCGGCGGCCGGTCTCGCCCTGCTGTTCGGCTCGCTCAGCGGCGGATGGAACCTGGCCCTCGGATTGATTGCGCCGAAGTTCGAGCATCTTTCCCCCGGCCAATCCTGGGGACAGATCTTTTCGTTGATGAACCTCGTGGAAATTTCAAAATCAATCGTCAAGATCGTCGTCGTCGGTGGCGCCGGGCTGGTCGCTTTCCGCCTGCTGTGGCCGGATTTTCTCGAATTGGCCGCGCCGCACGCGCTCGCTCTCTCCGCGATCGGCAAGCCTGCCCTGGTGGTCGTCGCCGCTGCGGCGGGGGGGGCTGCGGTGCTCGCCGGGGCCGATGTCGGAATCCAGGCCTGGCTGAACCGTCGGTCCCTGCGGATGACCGACAAGGAATTGAAGGAAGAGCTCAGAGAATCCGAAGGCGATCCCCACATCCGGGCGCGCCGCCGCGCCATCCTGCGTCGCCAGGCCCGGGCACGCCAGAGGCGATCGGTCCGCACGGCGTCGGTCGTGGTGAGCAACCCGACCCATTTCGCCGTGGCGGTCCGCTATCGCCGCGATGTCGATCCGGTTCCCATGGTGGTCGCCAAAGGGGTCGATCTCAATGCGGCACCGATTCTCGAAGAAGCCCGCCAATACGGGATCCCCATCGTCGAGGCACCCCCGTTGGCGCGCGCGCTCAACCGCTATGTCGAAGTGGATCGTCCGATCCCGCCCGGCCTCTACCGCGCGGTCGCGGAGGTGCTGGCCTATATCTGGCGGCTCGACCAGTGGCGGGCCGGCAGCGGAATTCGCCCACGCCAGCCGCATTTCTCCGATGCTTTGGAGACGACGATGGACACGGCCTCTCTCACCGGCGCGAATGCAGCCTCCACGGCCGGCTAGGGACTACGAACGAACGGATAAAAGTTCTTTGGTTCTTTCTTTCAAGAAAGAACGATTTTCCTTCTTTGCTTGCCGCACAAGGCATAATGGAAGGTTGGTAACATCTTTTAGAGCGGGATGCGTTCGCTCGCGCTCACCCATCCCGCTTTCGCCCGTTATTTCCCCGCGTGATTCACGCCTCCGGTCATTCCACCTCGGGCGATCACGCTTTATTCCGCGGCCGTGGCGAGGGCGGGATAATCCGTATAGCCCTCCGGGCCGTCGGTGTAGAAGGTTGCGGCATCCCACGCATTGAGCGGGGCGTTCATCGCGAATCGCCGCGGCAGGTCCGGGTTGGCGAGGAAGAGCTTGCCGAAGGCAACGGCATCCGCCTCGCCGGCGGCGAGCGCGGCTTCCGCGCTTTCGCGGGTGAAGCTTTCGTTCGCGAGATAGGGTCCGCCGAACAAGGATTTGAGCTCGGGTCCAAGCCGCGGCGCCTGGACCGATTCGCGCGCGCAAATGAAGGCGATCTTCCGCTTGCCGAGCGCGCGCGCAGCGTAACCGAATGCGGCGGAGAGATCGGAATCGCCCATGTCGTTGAAGTCGGCGCGCGGCGCGAGATGCATGCCCACGCGGCCTGCCCCCCAAACGGAAATCACGGCGTCCGTCACCTCGAGCATCAACCGCGCTCGATTCTCGATCGTGCCGCCATAGCGGTCATTGCGATGGTTGCTGCCGTCCTGAAGGAACTGGTCGAGAAGATAGCCGTTGGCGCCATGGATCTCCACGCCATCGAAGCCGGCTTCCATCGCGTTCTCGGCGCCCTTGCGGAAAGCGGCGACGATGCTCGGCAATTCCTCGGTCTCCAGCGCGCGCGGCACCACATAGGGGCGCTCCGGGCGCAGCAGGCTCACATGCCCCTTGGGCGCGATCGCGCTCGGCGCCACCGGCAGCGCCCCGTTGTGATAGATCGGATCGGAGATGCGCCCGACATGCCAGAGCTGGAGGAAGATCCGCCCGGCGGCCGCATGCACGGCTTCGGTGACGAGACGCCAGCCCGCAACCTGCTCCTCGGACCAGACCCCCGGCGTGCGCGGATAGCCCACACCCATCGGCGTCACGGAGGTCGCCTCGGTGATGATGAGGCCCGCGGAAGCGCGCTGCACATAATAGTCGCGCATCATCGCGTTCGGCACGCGGCCATCGCCGCTCGAGCGGGTGCGGGTCAGCGGCGCCAAAAGGATGCGGTTGGGCAGGCGAAGTTCGCCGATTGTGATCGGATCGAAGAGCGTCGGCATGGGCGGGATTGTCCTCCGTGAGAACCAAAGGTCGTGACTGGAAATGGTCGCCCCGCTGCGTCGCAGCAAGGAGGGAAGGGCCCGCTCTTTTTCTCAGAACAGGAAGCCCGTCTCCACCAGGCCGCGCACCTGGCTCGCGGCGGCAAAACTTGGCCCGAGGGCATCGCCCGGCGTGGTATCGAATGCCTTCACATAAGAGAATTCGAGCCGCGCAAAGAAGCGCTTGTACTGGTAGGTCGGCGTCAGCGTGAAGGAAAGCGCCTTGCTGCCCGGGCCATAAAGCAGGTTCGGCGCTCCGTCCGAGAGGCTTCCCGTCGTGGCGAGATATTCGACCCGGCCTGCCAGGCTGTCGTTCGCATTGAACGCATAGTTGGCAAGCACCGCCCCGCCGAAGCTCGCCGCGCTGTGGACGATGCCGATGGAAGTGTCGCGCGGCACATAATCCGCCTGCAGATAAGGCGTGATCGTCCATGGCCCGGACGCATAGGTGTAGATGATATTGTAGATGGAGCCGTTGTCCTGCGGCAGCGGCGCCGCGAAGGAAGAAAAGCCGGTGCGCCCAAAATTCCCGCCCGCCGCGAAGGTGAGCGTGTTGGCCGGATTGATGGTCCAGACAGCGGAGCCGGAGAGCCAGTTGAAGCGGTCGGAATAATATCCGTCATTGAAAGAAAGCGCGAGGGCCACGGGGCCGATCGTGCCGTTCACTTGCACGCCGCGGCTGACCGCCGGTTCCTGGTTCCAGAGCAGGCCACGCTCGATATTCATGTTCTCGAAGGTGAAGGTATATTCGGCCCCGATCAGGGTCGGCAGCTTTCCCGCCTCGATCGAGAAATTGGCAGTCGGGGCCAGCTTCACGTAAGCAAGCGGCACCGGGCTGAAGAAGTCGGACAACGCCTGGCTGGACGGGGTGAAGGACGTGCCGAGGATGGGCAGAGTATAAGCGCCGACCTGCACATAGTACTGAACGAGCCCGTCGGTCTTCTGAAGAATGATCTGAGCGTTGCTGACATCGAGCCGCCCGGCATGGTCCGGCGGCGTGGCATTGGTCTGCGCCAGGCCAAGGCCGCTCACGACGCCGCTGACATAGGTTCTGCCGGCGGGGCCGAGATCGATGCTGAAAGGGCTGGGGTTGAGCGTGAGGGGGCCCGCCATTCCCGGCGCGGGCAGCGTGACGGTGGTGGCGGCTGGCACGGGCGGCGGGGCTGCGGGCGCTTGCGGACCCGTCGGCGGACCGATGGGCGGAATCGTGGCTTGCGCCAGCGTGGTTGTCGGATCGAGAAGCTCTATGGGGGCGTCCTGGGCAAGGGCGATCCCGCTCATGCTCCAGGCCATGCATCCGATCATCGCGGAAGAGATCAGAAGTTTTCTTTGAATGAGAAAGGCGCACCCGGGTCGGCCGCGCCGCGCCGAACTTGAAGGGGCTGCCGGAATCCCTGGTATATCCTGCATTCCGGCGAAAGCGGATGCCGCGACATTGGAAGCCATGCCGATCTCTCTCTTGGAAATACGATGCGGTGCGCCGTGCGCCGGCACGCATCACTGATCGGCACTGGTAACTGGCAAGTGAATATAATATCCATGCTGAACCGGCTGCCGGCTCATATAAAGCGCATCTCCATCCGCAATCGCCGGATCGGTGCTCGGTGCGGCGCCCCGCGCGGCTCACCCGATCGGATATAGAAAACCGGCCCTCATCGCTGCGGATTCCGGCAGCAGGCAAATGCGCCCAATCGATCTGGTTTCGGTGGCCCGTTCCGCGCTCAGATGGAAGGCGCGGCCGTCCGGCCTACACGTGAAAACTTTCGCCGCAGCCGCAGCGGCCCTTCTCATTCGGGTTGATGAAGGTGAAGCCGGAGGAGAGCGACTTCACCTCGTAATCCATCACCGTGCCGATGAGGAAGAGGGAAGCCTTGCGATCGACCAGCACCGTCACACCCTTGTCGGTCACCGCCTCATCGCCCGGTCCGGGCGCCTCCGTCCAGGTCATCTCGTAGGAAAGGCCGGAGCACCCCTTGGTGCTGACGCCGATGCGCAGGGTCATGCCCTCGCGTCCCTTCGCATAAAGGCCGCGCAGCCGTTCAGCGGCCGCATCGGTCAGCGCCATCAAAGGTGGCAAGGCTCGCCGTGGCTTGCTCACACCCGGGTTCCCGTTTGTCGTGCTCATGCTCATCCTGCGTCCATCCGCGTCCGGCGCCGCCTCAATACATATTCAGCTGCAGCCTGGCATCCTCGCTCATCCGGCTCGGGTCCCAGGGCGGGTCCCACACCGTCTCCACCGTCGCATCCTTCACCCCGTCCACCGCCAGCACCGCCTCGCGCACCTGGTCCGGCAACTCCTGCGCGCTCGGGCAGCCCGGCGCGGTGAGCGTCATCTCCACCTTCACCCGGCCATCATCCTCGATATCGATCGCATAGATAAGGCCGAGTTCGTAGATATTCACGGGGATCTCCGGATCGTACACGCCGGAGATCGCATCGATCACCGCAAGCTCGGAGACACGCGGCGCCGTCTCGCCCTCCGGCGTCCAGGCGCCGTGCGTCGCTTCGGTTCCGTGCACGGTTTCGCCCTCACTCACTGCTCGCCTCCTTGCCGCCTTCCAGGGCGGCGATGAGCGCATGCCACGCCAGGGTCGCGCACTTCACCCGCGAAGGATAGGCATGCACGCCGGCAAGCGGCTGCAACGTCTCGAGCGCCGTCCCCACCGCTGTCTCCACGGGGCCGTTCGCCTCTTCCGATTCCGGCATCGCGCCCGTCTTCGCCAGCGCGCGGAATTTCTCGGCGAGCTGCCGCGCCTCCGCATCCGTCCGTCCGCGCAGAACCTCCGCCATCATGTCGGCCGAGGCCACGCTGATCGCGCAGCCTCGCGCCTCGAAACCCGCCTCGGCGATGGTTCCGTCCGGCGCGTGCTTGACGAAAACCTGCACACGGTCGCCGCACATCGGGTTGTCGCCGCGCGCCGTCGCATCGAAACATTCAAGCTTGCGCCCATGCCGCGGCCGCTGGCTGTGGTCCAGGATTACTTCCTGATAGAGATCGGCGAGATCGTCGAACATCAGCGGAAGAACTCCCGCACCTTGGCCAGCGCGTCGGCAAGCGCGTCGATCTCGTCCATCGTCGTATAGAGCGCGAAGCTCGCCCGCGCCGTGCTGTCCACGCCGAACCGGCGCATCAAGGGCTCGGCGCAATGATGCCCCGCCCGCACCGCGATCCCCGAGCGGTCGAGCAACGTCGCCACGTCATGGGCATGCGCGCGGTCGAGCGTGAAGGAAACCACGCCGCCGCGCTCCTGCGCCTCTCCGATCACCCGCACACCTTCCAGGCCCCCAAGCCGCGCCAGCGCATGCTCGGTGAGCGCGGCCTCATGCGCGGCGATGGCCGGATACCCGATCTCCTCGACATAGCGGATCGCCGCGCCGAGCCCGATCGCCTCGACGATCGCCGGCGTCCCCGCCTCGAACTTATGCGGCACGGCGGCCCAGTGCGAACGCTCGAACGTCACCTCGGAGATCATCTCCCCGCCGCCCAGGAAAGGCGGCATCCGCTCCAGCAGCGCCCGCCGCGCCCAGAGAACCCCGATCCCCGTCGGCCCATAGAGCTTGTGCCCGGTGAAGACATAGAAATCGGCATCCAGGGCCTGCACATCAACCGCGCGGTGAACGATCGCCTGCGAGCCGTCGAACAGCGCCTTCGCTCCCGCCGCATGGGCGATCCGCGCGATCCGCTCGGCCGGCGTCACCGTCCCCAATACGTTGGACATATGGGTGATCGCGACCAGCGCGACCTTGCCGTCCGCGAGCAGTCGCTCGAAGGATTCGAAGTCGAGCTCGCCGGCATCGGTCACGCGCGCCACGCGCAGCTCGATCCCGTGCGCATCGCGCAGGAGCTGCCAGGGTACGATGTTGGAATGGTGCTCCATCTCCGAGATCAGCACCGCCTGGCCCGGCCGCAGCACGCCGCGCCCGTAGGAATGCGCCACCAGATTGATCGCCTCGGTGCTGTTGCGCACGAAGACGATCTCCTCGCGCTCGCGCGCGTTCAGAAGCCGCGCCGCCGCGGTCCGCGCCTCCTCATAGGCCTCGGTCGTGCGCTCGCTCATCCAATGGAGGCCGCGATGCACGTTCGCATATTGCCGCTCCATCGTCTCGACCATCGCGGCGATCACCGCGCGTGGCTTCTGCGCCGAGGCGGCGCTGTCGAGATAGATCAGGGGCTTTCCATGAACCTTCTCGGCGAGAATCGGAAAGTCCGCGCGCGCTTCCGCGATGCTCTTCCCAACCGCGTCCTTGGCAAGGCTCATCACGTTCATAGCGGCCGGTCCTTCCACCACGCGTCCACGGCGTTCTCCAGCACCGAGCGGCCCCATTCATGCGGGATGGTCTCGAGCATCTCGGCAAGAAAAGCCCGCACCAGGATCGCCCGCGCCTCGTCGCCCGGCACGCCCCGGCTCCGCAGATAGAAAAGCTGCTCCGGATCGAGCGCGCCCACCGTGGCGCCGTGGCTGCATTTCACGTCGTCGGCGAAAATCTCGAGCTCCGGCTTGCTGTTCACCTGCGCCTCGTCGGAGAGCAGCAGCGCCTGGTTCATCTGATAGCCGTCGGTCTTCTGCGCCACGCGCGCGACCGCGATCTTCCCCTGAAACACCCCTTGCGCACGCCCGGTGATGACGTTCTTCACCGCCTGCCGCGAGGAGCAGCCGGGCGCGAGGTGCCGCACGAACGCGGTGGTGTCGGCATGCCGCTCGCCATCCAGGAGCTGCGCCACATTCATCGCCAGCGACGCGCCCGTGCCATTGATATCCGCATGGATCTCGCTCCGCGCGAGCCCCGCGCCGCAGATGAGCGAGAATCCCTCATACGCGGCGCGCGCATCGAGGGCGACATGCAGGCTCGAGAGATGGAAGGCCCGCGCCGCCTCGTTCTGCAGCCTCAGATGGGTGAGCCGAGCCCCGGCGCCGAGGGTCGCTTCCATCACCGGGTTGTGCAGATAGACGCCTTCGCCGAGCGCGATCTCGATCAGCGCGAGCCGCGCGCCCGCTTCCAGGATCACCCGGTGCCGCGGATGGAAATCCACCGCCCGTCCATCCTCGCCGGCGCCGAGCGAGACAAGAAGGAGCGTGCCCGCATCCACGTCCGCCGGCACCGAGATCACCGCGCCATCCTCGGCAAGCATGGTGTTGAGCGCCGTCAGCGGCGCGTTCTCGCCCGCCCCGGTGCCGTCCAGCACCGGCTCGTCCGCGAAGGAGGCAACGTGAAATCCTCCCGGCAAGCGGGACCGCTCGGCCCGGAATCGCCCATTGGCGAAAACGAGGCATGGTCCTTCATGCGCCGGCACGCGGGCCAGCAACGCAAGCCCCACCTCATCTGCCCCGTCCGACGCGGAGAAGGATACATCCGCGAGCGGGCGAAGATTGGTGAAGCGGAACGCCTCGTCATGCGTGTCGGGAAATCCGCGCGCGCGGAAAACGGAAGCCGCACGAAGCCGCGCCTCGGCCGGGCCGGGCAGGCGCGGCGCCAGCTTCCGGAAACGCGCGGAAAACCCTTCCGCCGCCTCCGCGAGAGCGTGGTTTCCTGCGGCCATCACACTCTCGCTTCCATGGGGCGATCAATTTCATGGCTTCCCCTTGGGCTTTGGCGGATCGCTCCGCTTATCCGCCAGAAGCCATATTGATCTTGCAGCGCGGCGCTCATGCAGCCTCCGCCGCGAGCCCCGCATAGCCGCTCGCCTCGAGCGCCTTGGCAAGCTCTGGTCCGCCCGAGCGGACGATGCGGCCCGCGGAGAGCACATGCACGCGATCGGGCACGATGTGATCGAGCAGCCGCTGATAGTGCGTGATGACGAGGGCGGAGAAATCCTTGCCCCGCAGCGCATTCACCCCCTCGGCCACGATCTTCAGCGCATCGATGTCGAGCCCGCTGTCGGTCTCGTCGAGGATCGCGAGGCGCGGCTTCAGAAGCGCCATCTGGAACACCTCGTTCCGCTTTTTCTCGCCGCCCGAGAAGCCGACATTCACGTTCCGCTTCAGCATCTCGTCGGCCATCGAAAGCCGGCGCAGCGCCGCCCGCGCTTCCTTGAGGAAATTGACGGCGTCGATCTCCTTCTCGCCGCGCGCGCGTCGCACGGCATTGAGCGCGGTGCGGAGGAAATTGGCATTGCCCACGCCCGGCAGCTCCACCGGATATTGAAACGCGAGAAAAAGCCCCGAAGCGGCCCGCTCCTCCGGCTCCATCGCGAGCAGGTCCTGCCCGTCGAAGCGCACCGCCCCGCCCGTCACCGTGTAGCCCTCGCGCCCGGAGAGCACATAGGCGAGGGTCGATTTGCCCGATCCGTTCGGGCCCATGATCGCATGCACCTCGCCGATCGGGAGGGCGAGGTCGATCCCGCGCAGGATCGGCTTGCCCTCCACCTCGGCGCGCAGTCCCTCGATCTCGAGCAGAGCCATCGCCTCAATTCCTCTCGTCTTAACTAACCAACGGAGCCTTCGAGGCTCACGGCCAGAAGCTTCTGCGCCTCGACGGCGAACTCCATCGGCAGCTCCTTGAACACTTCCCGGCAGAAGCCATTGACGATGAGGTTGACCGAATCCTCTTCCGACAATCCCCGGCTGCGGCAATAGAAGAGCTGATCCTCGGCGATCTTGGAGGTCGTCGCCTCGTGCTCCACCCGCGCCGTCGCGTTGCGGCTCTCGATATAGGGCACGGTGTGCGCCCCGCATTTGTCGCCGATCAGCAAGCTGTCGCACTGGGTGAAGTTCCGCGCGTTCGCCGCCTTCGGCATGATCCGCACCAGCCCGCGATAGGTGTTGTTCGAGCGCCCGGCGCTGATCCCCTTCGAGACGATCGTGCTCGAGGTATTGGCCCCGATATGGATCATCTTCGTGCCCGTATCGGCCTGCTGGTGATTGTTGGTCACCGCCACCGAATAGAAGGCGCCATGGCTCCCTTCGCCCTGCAGGATGCAGGACGGATATTTCCAGGTGATGGCCGATCCGGTCTCCACCTGCGTCCAGGAGATCTTGCTGCGCCGCCCGCGGCAGGCGCCGCGCTTGGTGACGAAATTGTAGATCCCGCCGCGGCCTTCGGCATCGCCCGGATACCAGTTCTGCACCGTGCTGTATTTGATCTCGGCCTCGTCCAGCGCCACCAGCTCGACAACCGCCGCGTGAAGCTGGTTCTCATCGCGCATCGGCGCCGTGCACCCCTCCAGATAGGAGACGTAGGCATTGTCCTCGGCGATGATCAGCGTCCGCTCGAACTGCCCGGTCGAGCGGGCATTGATGCGGAAATAGGTCGAAAGCTCCATCGGGCAGCGCACGCCCTTCGGCACGAAGACGAAGCTGCCATCGGTGAAGACCGCGGAGTTGAGCGCGGCGAAGAAATTGTCGCCTGCCGGCACGACACTGCCGAGATAGCGCCGTACCAGCTCCGGATGCTCGCGCACCGCCTCGCTGATCGGGCAGAAGATCACGCCCGCCTTGGCGAGCGTTTCGCGAAAGGTCGTCGCGACCGAGACGCTGTCGAACACCGCATCCACCGCGACCTGCCCGCCCTCGACCCCCGCGAGCGCCGCCCGCTCCGAAAGCGGAATCCCAAGCTTTTCATAGGTGCGGAGCAGCTCCGGATCGACTTCCTCGAGATTCTTCGGCGCCTTCTTCCGGGGTGCTGCGTAGTAGTGGATGTCCTGGTAATCGATCGGTGGATGCGCAACACGCGCCCAATGCGGCTCGGTCATGGTCTGCCACGCCGCGAAGGCCTTGAGCCGCCACGCGAGCAGCCATTCAGGCTCCTCCTTGCGTGCGGAGATCAGGCGGATCGTCTCTTCCGAGAGCCCTTTCGGGGCAAGCTCGGTCTCGATCTCCGTCTCGAAGCCCCACTTGTAGCCGCCTTCGCTAACGGCGCTGACAGTTTCGATCGTTTCGGCAACGGCTGGCATGGCACCCTATTCGGCAACGGGAAGGGAAGGGACGCCTGCCGCCTCGGCGAGCGGCTCGGGCGGTGGAACGACAGGCACGGGAATGCGGAAGGCGCGCGGGATGCTCGCCTCCCGCATGTCGGCAAGGGTGATCGCCGTCAGCGCATCACGGATGGCCGTGTTCACCGCGTCCCACCGTCCCCGCACCGGGCAGAGCCCCAGCACCTCGCAGCTCGTCGCCGAGCCGTCCACGCAGGCGGTGAGGGCGATCGGGCCGTCGATCGCGGCGATCACCTCGGCGATCGGCACCGCGGCAAGCGGCCGGCTCAGCCGGTATCCGCCATGCGCGCCGCGCTGGGAGGTGACGAGCCCGGCGGCGGCGAGCGCCTTCAGCACCTTCGCAACCGTCGGCTCGGGAATCCCCGTCGCGGTCGCGATGCCGGGCGATGTCTGCACCGTGGCGCCGCCGGCAAGCCGCACCAGCACCACCACGGCATAATCGGTGAGCTTGGAAAGCCGCAGCATCTTCGCCCCCGGGCCTTTGCCCGTTCCCCCTGAAAGGCTAATCGGACTCCAAAAGTCCGGTATGCGGCAGATGGCGCAGGACAAAGCCTCCGTCAAGGCCCCGGCGGGCCTCAGCACAACCGGTTCCGCGGCTTTTTTCCGGGGGTTGCGCCGGCTCCTTGCCGATGTAGCTTTTCACGTTCTTGCAAGGGTGCCGCGCATGCCGACCATCACCGCCGATGACGGGCAGAAGCTCGCCTATGAAGAGGCCGGCAGCGGCTTTCCCATGGTCTTCGTCCATGAATTCGCGGGCGACATGCGAAGCTGGGAGCCGCAGCTCCGCTTCTTCGCCCGCCGTTTTCGCTGCATCGCCTTCAATGCCCGCGGCTATCCGCCTTCGGACGTGCCGCAGGATCCCGCCCTCTATTCGCAGGACCGCGCAACGGACGATATCGCCGCAATCCTTCGCGGCCTCGGGATCGCGCGGGCCCATATCGTCGGCCTCTCCATGGGCGCGTTCGCGACCCTTCATTTCGGCCTCCGCTACCCGGCGCTGGCGGCAAGCCTGGTCGCCGCCGGCGTCGGCTACGGCGCCGGCCCGGCCGAGGTGCGGGCGAAATTCCGCGCCGAGGCCGAGGAGACCGCCGCCGCCATCCGCGCCGAGGGCATGGACAGGCGCGCGCTCACCTACAGTCGCGGCCCGACACGGCTGCAATTCCTCGCCAAGGATCCGCGCGGCTATGCCGAGTTTCAGGCCCATCTCGCCGGGCATTCCACCGAAGGCTCGGCGCTGACGATGCTCGGCATCCAGCGCTTGCGGCCCAATCTCTTTGATCTTGCGGAAAAATTCCGCCAGATGCGGGTGCCTGCCCTGATCGTCGCGGGCGATGAGGACGAGCCTTCGCTCGAACCCTCGCTCTATCTCAAGCGCACGATCCCGAGTGCCGGCCTCGTGATTTTCCCGCGCACCGGACATGCCATAAATCTCGAGGAGCCGGATGCGTTCAATCGCGCCGTGCTCGATTTCGTCACCCTCGTCGAATCCGGGCGCTGGACCGAACGAGATCCGGCGACGATGACGGGCGCAGCCATGACCGTATTGCCGAGCATCGGCGCCTGATCTCGAATATCTGAACCCGTTGGGGAGCCCCGAATGGCCGAAACGATCCTTGATCTTCTCACCCGCCGCGATCCGGAAGCGCGCGCGATCGGCGCGCCCGCGAGCGGGCCTTCGGCGCGCCCCTGGCTCGATTCGGCCGGCCTCCTCCGCCTCATCGAAGAAGTGCGCCGGACCCTCAACGAGGCCGGCATCGGCCGCGGGGATCGGGTGGCGATCGTGCTGCCGAACGGCCCCGAGATGGCCAGCGGCTTCATCACCGTCACCAGCACCTGCTCGGCCGCGCCCCTCAACCCGGCTTATCGGGACGAGGAATTTTCCTTTTATCTCTCCGATCTCAAACCCAAGGCCCTGCTCATCCAGGCCGGTTTCGATTCGCCCGCGCGTGACGTCGCCGCCCGCCTCGCCATCCCGCTGATCGAGCTTTCCTCCGATCCCGGCATGCCGGCAGGGCTCTTCCGCCTCGATGCCGGCGCCATGGCGCCGCAAGCCACCGCCCGTCCCGGTCCCGCGGGGGCGGAGGATGAGGCGCTCGTCCTGCACACGTCCGGCACCACGGCGCGGCCGAAGATCGTGCCGCTCACCGGCGCCAACCTGGCCGCCTCGGCGCGGCATATCGGCGCCACGCTCCGCCTCGGCCCGGGCGATATCTGCTTCAACATCATGCCGCTCTTTCACATCCACGGCCTGATCGGCGCCACGCTTTCCTCGCTCGCCGCCGGCGCCACGATTGCCTGCTCCGGCGGCTTCAACGCGATCCGCTTCCTGAGCCAGGCGGAGGAGGTCGGCGCCACCTGGTACAGCGCCGTGCCGACGATGCATCAGGCGATCCTTGGCCGTGCCGAGCGTGAGCGCGAACGCGCCCGGGCGCTGAAGCTCCGCTTCATCCGCTCTTCCTCTTCCTCGCTCCCGCCGCAGGTGATGGCGGCGCTCGAGGAGGTTTTCGGCGCTCCGGTGATCGAGTCCTACGGCATGACCGAGGCTTCCCATCAGATGACGTCGAACCCGCTGCCGCCGGCGCCGCGCAGGCCCGGCAGCGTCGGGCCGGCGGCGGGGCCCGAGGTCGCGATCATGGATGACGCGGGCAATCTGCTGCCGCGCGGCGCGCAGGGGGAGGTCGTGATCCGCGGCCCGAACGTGACCCGGGGCTATGCCGACAATCCCGAGGCCAATGCGAAATCCTTCACGAACGGCTGGTTCCGCACCGGCGATCAGGGAGAGCTTGATGAGGAGGGGTATCTCTGGCTCACCGGCCGGCTCAAGGAGATCATCAATCGCGGCGGTGAAAAGATCAGCCCGCTCGAGGTCGATATCGTGCTGATGGACCATCCGGCCGTGGCCCAGGTCGTCACCTTCGCCATGCCGCATGCGCTGCTTGGCGAGGAAGTGGCTGCGGCCGTGGTCCTGCGGGATGGGCTCACGGTCAGCGAGATCGAGATCCGCGATTTCTGCTCCTCCCGTCTCGCGCCCTTCAAGATCCCCCGCAAGGTATTGTTCATGGAGGAAATCCCGAAAGGGGCGACGGGCAAGCTCCAGCGCATCGGCCTCGCCGAGAAGCTCGGGCTCGTGGATTAACGCTTCATGCCACGCATCTCGGTGTTCGGCGCCGGGGCCATCGGCGGCCTTCTGGCCGCCCGGCTCGAGGCTGCGGGCACGAAAGTCTCGGTGGTGGCGCGCGGCCCGCATCTCGCGGCGATGCGTGCCCATGGCCTCACGCTGGTGAGCGGCGAGGAGCGCTTCACCGTGCAACCCGTGCTCGCGGAGGACCCGCATGAGCTCGGCCCGCAGGATTGCCTCATCCTTACCCTGAAGGCGCACTCCCTCGCGCCGTCCCTGCCGCAGCTCCGCCCCTTGATCGGGCCGGAGACGGTGATCGTCGCCGCGGTCAACGGCATTCCCTGGTGGTACTGCTATGGGTTGCCGCCGCCTTTCACCGATCGCCGCGTCAGATCCGTCGATCCGGACGGTGCGCTATGGAAGGCTCTGCCGCCCTCCCAGACCATCGGCTGCATCATCTATCCGGCCGCCGAGGTCACCGAGCCCGGCGTCGTCCTCCACACCTATGGCGACCGGTTCAGCCTCGGCGAGCCGGATGGCAGGCGCAGCCCGCGGATCGAGCATCTCTCGGAACTCTTGATCGCCGCCGGCTTCAAGGCGCCGGTGCGCCCGCGCCTGCGCGATGAGATCTGGGTCAAGCTCTGGGGCAACATGGCCTTCAACCCGATCTGCACGCTCACCACCGCCACCCTCGATCTCGTGACGACGGACCCCGACACGCGCGAGACCGCGCGGGCGATCATGCTGGAGGGCCAGGCGGTCGCGGAAAAGCTCGGCGTGCGCTTCGCGATCGATGTCGATAAGCGGATCGCCGGCGCGGCCGAGGTCGGTCGCCACAAGCCCTCGATGCTGCAGGATCTGGAGCGCGGCCGCCCGCTCGAGATCGAGGCGCTGCTCGGCGCCGCGGTGGAGATGGGCGGCTGGGTGGGCGAGACGATGCCGCTCTCCCGCGCCCTGCTCGGGCTGGTGCGCCAGCGGGTTCGCATGCGCGATGCGGGGCGAATGGCGGCTCCATGAAGCTCTTCACCGCGCCCCTCAGCCTCTATGGCCGCAAGGTCGAGATCGCGCTTCGCGAAAAAACCCTGACCTATGAGCGCGAGATGGTTCCCTTCACCCAGGAAGGCGGATACGCGCCGAAGCATCCGGCCGTGCTGGCGGTCAATCCGAAAGGGCAGGTCCCGGTCCTGTACGACGGCGATCTTGCGCTCTTCGATTCGACCGTGATCCTCGAATATCTGGAGGATGCCTATCCCGAGCCGGCGCTCTATCCATCCGATCCGACGGAGCGGGCCCAATGCCGCCTGCTCGAGCTTTACGCGGACGAGATCCTGAGCGGCGAGGTGCGCCGGCTGATGTATCGCACCGAGGCGCCGGACCCTGATCGGCAAACACGGGCGCGCCGCACCGAGGAGGGCAGGCGGGCGGAGACCGCAATCCGCGCGCATTATCGTTCGCTGGAGGCTCGGCTTTCCGGAAAGCCTTTCTTCTGCGGCGATTTCTCCGTTGCCGATATCGCGCTCTTCGTCGCGGTTCTGTACGCGCGCCGCCTCGGCGGCCCCGGGCCCGAGGAGAGCCCGGCGCTTGCCGCCTGGTACGCGCGGGTCGGGGCGCGGCCGGCGGCGGCGGAGATCGCCGGGGAGATCGCGGCCGCGGACCGCGCCCTTTCCCCACCCCTCTCGCCCTGATCGCACGGTGGAGAAAGGAATGGCCGAGCGGCCGATGCTCGAAGGAAAGGTCGCGCTGGTCACGGGGGCCGGCGGCGGCATCGGCCGGGCGATCGCGGTGGCGATGGCGGACGCGGGCGCCGCCGTGCTGGTCAATGACATCGGCGCCTCGCTCACGGGCACGGGCAACTCGGTGAGCCCCGCCGAGCAGACGAAAGCGATCATTGCGCAGGCCGGGGGCAGGGCCGCCATCAGCACCGATTCTGTTTCAGAATGGAAATCGGCCCGGAAAATCGTCGAGGCCGCGGTCGATTCCTTCGGCCGGATCGATATCGTCGTCAACAATGCCGGCATCCTGCGCGATGCGATCTTCCACCGCATGGCGCCAGAGGACTGGCTCGCCGTCATCGATGTCCATCTCAATGGCAGCTTCTTCGTCAGCCGCGCCGCCGCCGAGCATTTCCGCCGCCAGGAGAGCGGCGCCTATGTGCATATGACGAGCAGCTCGGGCCTGATCGGCAATTTCGGCCAGGCGAATTATTCGGCCGCCAAGCTCGGCATCGCCGCGCTCTCCAAATCGATCGCGCTCGACATGGCGCGCTTTCATATCCGCTCCAATTGCATCTCCCCCTTCGCCTGGAGCCGCATGACCAGCTCCATCCCCGCCGAGACCGAGGCGCAGCAGGCCCGCGTCGCGCGCCTTCAGCAAATGACACCGGAGAAGAACGCGCCGATGGCGGTGTTCCTCGCCTCGGACGCGGCACAGGGCATCACCGGGCAGATCTTCGCCACCCGCCACAATGAGATCGTGCTGATGAGCCAGAGCCGCCCGCTCCGCTCCGTTCATCGCGCCGAGGGCTGGACGCCGGAACGGATCGCCGAATATGCGGCGCCGGCCCTGAAACCCTCCTTCGTCCCGCTCGACCGCAGCGAGGACGTGTTCTCCTGGGACCCGGTCTGACAGCCGTTTTATCCTGTTCTCGCTGTGCCGAAGTCGGTCACCGATTCAGGCTTTCGATCCGCTAGTGACGCGCAGGCGCTCAAGCTCGTGGCTGAAGGCCGCGCGCAATGAGGCCCGCTCCTCCTCGGGAAGCCAATTGGCCATATTGTAGAAGAGGAGCGCGTTCACCCGGGATCGTTGTTCGTCCCAAGGCATTCGCGTCGCTTCCTGCGCGATAGACAGCAAGGCGTGAAGGCGCCCGAGGACCTCGTCGCGTGAGGGCTCGGCGATAACAGGCTGCCGCCCATCGAAGAGGTTGGCCTGTGTGCCGAATGATCGAATCGAATCAGCTACCATCATGCTCTTCTACTGCAATCAGTCGCGACGCGGAGTCAGAAGGTTAATTCTTCCTCGATCTTGCGATCGGCATTAAAAATCTTGCGCGAGACTTTAACGCGCGGATCATCGTAGATTTCGCGAAGCGCTGCAATCACGTCGTCACCGCGCAGTGTCAGTGCGGCGATGCGATCAAGGAACGTTCTGTCTTCGTCCGAGATGGCTTCGGTCGGTCCCGGCATCATTCCCCAGACGTCCCAAGGCAGCATCTCGACACGGTTGAGCGAAGCGAGGTCGCGGATGAGGTTTTGCGCGATCCACCACAGGCCTTGCTCTTTGATGATTGACAGGCCGAAGAGGTCCGGATCAGCGTGGCCTGCGCGGCACTGTTGCCAGGCATCGCCTGCGAGGATGAAGCGGTCATGCGGCACATCGGTGGGATCGAAGTCCACTCGGAAGATCCTCTGCTGCACCTCGTCGAGTTGCGCGTCGACGAGAACCCAGCGACGCTCGGCCGCGTTCCAGTACTCGGCAACCCAGTGATCTTCGAAACGGCCTGGGTTGAAGTATGTACCGAACCCGCAGCGCGGCCGGGCGGGCACGCCCTGTTCGCGTAGGATCGCGGCAATGAAACTCGAGAAGTGCCAGCACACGCAGGGCATGCGCTCCGCTGGCGCACGAGTCTCGCGTAGCGGTTTCGCGTCGCGCTTCTCGATTTCCTCGATCATCCGGGCAACAGGACGGATGTTTGCAAGGTCGCGCGTCTCGTTGGAAAGCTTCAGCTCGTAAAGCCACGGTGCAATGTCGCGATGGATCAGCACTCCTTGAGCGAGCTCGCACAACGATGCGATGCGATGGGGCAAATCCCGCAATGCAGGCGATGCGTCGCCAACGCCATTCATTGGGCCATTTACCAGATAAAAATCTTGAGCCCGCACCAGCCTGCTCCTCCCCTATTGATCCGGTCCGTCGCTCCTTCTCAACAATTATTATGTCGTGTTGGCCGCGACGCAAGGGAACCACAATGAACCGCGGAGCCGCGAACAATAGGCAACTCGAAACGATGCATTGTTTGTGTTGAATGGCCGCTCCCGCCCTTAATCACCCAAAGCTATCCAGTCTTTACCCTCGGTCGAGCGTCCGATTGCAGCGCCTCTCGACCCGAAAGCGGGCCGGCACACCCGCCCAAGTCGGCCACTAAGCCCCCGCGCGAGGACAACCTTCAGTTGAGTTGATTACACCCTACTAGGCCGCTGCCGAGACCTATTACCAACCCTATGAACTGATATGTGAGACATCGCATTGCACCTCTGAACCCAGAGTTCTAATGACTGCCGCATGATCTCGGCGGGACAGATGCGGGCTGCCCGGGCGCTGCTCGGCATCGACCAGAAGCGGTTGGCCGAGCTCTCGGGTCTTTCCCTCCCCACCATCCAGCGGATGGAGGGGAGGGAGGGGGTGATCCGCGGCCAGGTCGAATCCCTGATGAAGCTCGTCTCCGCGCTGGACCTCGCCGGCGTCGAGCTGATCGGCGAGGGCGCCGCGAGCCCGGACGGCGGCCGCGGCGTTCGCCTCGTCCACCGCGCCCCGTGATCCTCGTCCTTCTCGCCGGCACCGCGGTGCTGCTGGCCCTCGCGCTCGCCGGTGCGGTGGTGAAAGGGCAGGGGCGATCCCTCTACGCCATCGCCTCCTTCGTCGCGTTTCTCTCCGCGATCCTCGCCCTCGTTTCGCTGCCGGCGCGCCCCGAGACACTCGTCCTTCCGCTCGGGCTGCCCTGGCTCGGCTGGCATTTCCGGCTTGATCCGCTCTCCGCTTTCTTTCTCCTCGTCGTCGATCTCGGCGCCGCCTCGTCGAGCCTCTTCGCCATCGGCTATGGCCGGCATGAGGCGGAGCCCGGCCGCGTGCTGCCCTTCTTTCCGCTCTTTCTCGCCGCGCTTCAGCTCGTCGTCCTCGCCGCCGACGCCTTCTCCTTCCTCTTCTCGTGGGAGCTGATGTCGCTCGCCTCCTGGGCGCTCGTGCTCGTGCAGCATCGCGACCGCGAAAGCATCCGGGCGGGCTATGTCTATCTCGTGATGGCCCTGCTCAGCGGCCTCGCCCTGCTCCTTTGTTTCGGCCTGCTCGCCGGGGCCTCCGGTTCCTACGCATTCTCCGCCATGCGCCTCGCCCATCCCGCGCCCGGCCTCGCGGTGCTGGCGCTGCTGCTCGCCCTGATCGGCACGGGCGCGAAGGCCGGCCTCGTCCCGCTCCATGCCTGGCTGCCGCTCGCGCATCCGGCCGCGCCGAGCCAGGTCTCCGCGCTGATGAGCGGGGTGATGACGAAGGTCGCGGTCTATGCCTTTCTCCGCATCGCCTTCACGCTTCTCCCCATCCCCCCGGCCTGGGCCGGCCTTCTCGTAACAGCGCTCGGCGGCATCACCGCCGTGCTCGGCGTGCTTTATGCGCTGATGCAGCATGATCTGAAGCGCCTGCTCGCCTATCACACGGTCGAGAATATCGGGATCATCTTCATCGGCATCGGGCTTGCCATGGTCTTTCGCGCCGCCGGCGGCGAAGAGGCCGCGGCCGCGCTCGCGCTCACCGCCGCGCTCTTTCACGTTCTCAATCACTCGCTCTTCAAGAGCCTGCTCTTCTTCGGCGCCGGCGCGGTCGATCGGGCGACGGGCACGCGGGACATGGAACGAGGGGGCGGCCTGATCCATCGCATGCCGCAGACGGCCTTCTTCTTCCTGATCGGCTGCGCGGCCATCTCCGCGCTGCCGCCGCTCAACGGCTTCGTCTCCGAATGGCTCACCTTCCAGGCGATTCTGCTGGGGCCGGGCCTTCCCGCGTGGGGCCCGAAAATCATCATCCCGGTGGCCGGCGCGCTGCTCGCGCTCGCCGCGTCGCTTGCCGCCGCCTGCTTCGTGAAAGCCTTCGGCATCACCTTCCTCGGCCGCCCGCGCTCCAGGGAAGCCGCCGAAGCGGCCGAGACCGATCGCTTCTCGCTTTCGGCCATGGGCATTCTCGCCGTGCTCTGCTTCCTCGCCGGCATTTTTCCCGCCGCGGTGATCAATGCATTCGCCCCGGTCAGCCGCGCGCTGCTCGGCGCGGCGATGCCCGGCCAAAGCCATCTTCCCTGGGGGACCATCATTCCCGTCGCCGCCGCCCGCAGCTCCTATGACGGGTCCGCCATCTTCCTTCTCATCCTGGCCGTCACGGTTCTTGCCGTCGCCGGCGCGCGCCGCCTCGCCGCCCACGCGGTGCGCCGCGCGCCGGCGTGGGATTGCGGCTTCCCTGATCCGCGCCCCGTGACGCAATACACGGCCACGAGCTTCGCCGAGCCGATCCGGCGCGTCTTCGGCCCGATCATTTTCGGCGCCGCCAGCATCGTGCGCATGCCGCCGCCGGGCGCGACCGCGCCCGCCGAGATCGAGACCGCGCTGCACGACCGGCTCTGGGAAATCTTCTACGATCCCGTTGCCGCCGCCGTGGCGCGTCTCGCCGATGCCGCCAACCATCTCCAGTTTCTCACGATCCGCCGCTATCTCTTCTTCGTCTTCGCCGCACTCGTCATGCTTCTTTTCGCGCTCGCGCTTCAGCGATGATCGGCCCCTCGATGATTGGTTCGGTCGCGATCGAGGCGGTGCAGATGGGCTTCGTCCTGCTTGCCGCGCCCGGCCTTGTCGGAATCGTCCGCGCGGTCAAGGCGCGCCTCTTGCGCCGGGAAGGCCCGCCGCTCATCCAGCCCTATCGCCAGCTCGCCCGCCTGCTCGGCAAGGAAGTCGTGCTGGCGCACAATGCCTCCTGGCTCTTCCGCACCGCGCCCTATCTCATCCTCGCGCTGACCTGGGCGGCGGCCTCGGTGGTGCCCACCTTTTCCACCCACATCATCTTCGCCCGCCTCGGCGATCTCATCGTCATCACGGCACTTCTCGGCGCCGCGCGCTTCCTTCTCGCCCTCGCCGGTCTCGATATCGGCACGAGCTTCGGCGGCATCGGCGCAAGCCGGGAGGTGATGTTCGCCTCGCTCGCCGAGCCCGCGATGCTGATGATCGTGGTGACGCTCGCGATCGCCGCGGGCTCGACCCAGCTTTCCTCGATCGCCGCCTTCATGCTCTCTCCCGCTCTCGGATTGCGCATTTCCCTGGCATTCGCCCTCATCGCGCTCGGGATCGTGGCACTTGCCGAGAACGGGCGCATCCCGTTCGACAATCCCGCGACCCATCTCGAGCTCACCATGGTGCATGAGGCGATGGTGCTCGAATATTCCGGGCGCCATCTGGCGATGATCGAGCTTGCCGCCGCGCTCAAGCTCCTTCTCATGATCTCGATCATCGTCTGCATCTTTTTCCCCTTCGGCCTCGGCGGCATGGGGGCGGCGGGTTTCCTGACGGGCCTCGCGAGCTATGCCGCGAAGCTCGGCATCGCCGCGGTCCTGCTCGGCATCTTCGAGGTCTCGATCGCCAAGATGCGCATCTTCCGCGTGCCCGAGCTTCTCGGTGCCGGCCTCATGCTCGGGTTGCTCGCGACACTCCTTCTCTATGTCTCCCGGAGTCTCTGACAATGGGGCTCGGCTTCGATATCGCGCATATGCTCGCCGGCCTGATGGTGCTCGCGAGCCTTCTTCTGCTCTATCAGGACCGTCTTACCGCGCTGATCAACGTGCTGCGCCTGCACGGCCTCATCCTCGCCCTCGCGGTGGCCTGGCAGGCGCATATCCAGTCCGCGCCGGAGCTGTTCGTCTCCGCCGCGATCGCGCTTCTCGTCAAGGCGCTGGTCATCCCGGGCGCGCTCGACCGCATCGTGGAGCGGCTCGGCATCCATCGCAGCGTCGAGACGGTGGGCGGCATCGGGCTCACCATGTTCGCCGGCATGGCGCTCGTCGCCCTTTCGCTCCGCGTCATGCTGCCCGTCACGGCGGGGGCCGATCCGGTTTCGCGGCAGGATATCGCGCTCGCGCTTTCCGTCGTCCTGATCGGGCTTCTCGTCATGGTCACGCGGCGCAATGCCCTGGGCCAGGTCGCGGGCTTCCTCTCGCTCGAGAACGGGATCGACCTCGCGGCCGCGGGCGCGCGCGGCATGCCGCTCGTCGTCGAGCTCAGCGTCGCTTTCTCGGTGCTGATTGCCTTCATCGTGATCGGCATCTTCCTCTTCCGCATCCGTGAGCGGTTCGACACGGTCGATCTCGCCGCCCTCGAAGCCTTTCGCGGGGAACGGCGATGATCGCGCTCGCCGCCGTGCTCGGCGTGCCGCTCGCCGCCGCCTTCCTTCTCTCCTTCATCGCCGGTTATCGGCTCTCCGCGCGCATCAACGGGCTCGCAAGCTTCGTGAGCTTCGCCGGCTCGCTCCTCTTCCTCGTCCATCGCCCCGCGCCAGGCGCGCTTTTCCTGGTCGATGACCTCAACATCGTCTTCATCGTTCTCAATTGCTTCGTGGGCTTCACGACGAGCCTCTTCAGCGCCGGCTATATCGGCCATGAGCTGGAGAGCGGAAAGCTCACGCCGGCCTCTCTTCGTTTCTATTACGCAATGTACCAGCTGATGCTCTTCTGCATGAGCCTCGCCCTGATCGCGGCGAATATCGGGCTGATGTGGGTCGCGGTGGAGCTCGCGACCCTCTCCACCGTGATGATGGTCGGCATCTACCGCACGCATGAGGCGATCGAGGCGGCCTGGAAATATTTCATCCTCGGCAGCGTCGGCATCGCGCTCGCGCTTTTCGGCACGATCCTCGTCTATCTTGCCGCCCATCCCGTGATCGGAGAGGGGGCTCAGGGCATGCTCTGGACCGCGCTCCTCGCGCATGCGTGGAAATTCGATCCCGCGCTGCTCGATACCGCCTTCGTCTTTCTCCTGCTCGGCTACGGCACCAAGATCGGCCTCGTGCCGATGCATGCCTGGCTGCCGGATGCGCATGCCGAGGGCCCGACCCCGATCTCCGCCGTGCTCTCGGGCCTGCTTCTCAATGTGGCGCTCTATGCGCTGCTGCGCTTCAAGATCCTGCTCGCCGCCTGTCCCGGCGCCATCGCGCCCGGGCCGCTGATGATCGCGCTCGGCCTCGCCTCGACCCTGCTCGCCGCGCTGATGCTCTACCGCAGGCGCGATATCAAGCGTCTCTTCGCCTATTCCTCGATCGAGCAGATGGGCATCATCGTCTTCTCCTTCGGCGTCGCGGGCCCGCTCGGCAATCTCGCCGGCCTTCTGCAAATGACCATGCACAGCCTCACCAAATCGGCGATCTTCTTCTCGGTCGGCCATGTCGCGCAGGTGAAGGGAACCCAGCGCATGGCCGAGATGGGCGGCCTCACCGAATCCCATCCGCTGCTCGGCTGGACGCTCGTCGCCGGCGTCATCGCCATCGCGGGGCTTCCGCCCTTCGGCCTCTTCACGAGCGAATTTCTCGTCGTGAGCTCGAGCTTTTCGCGCGCGCCGCTGCTCACTGCCATTCTCGTGCTTGGCTTGCTTCTCTCCTTCGGCGCGCTCTTGCTCCGCCTCGGCAAAATCGCCTTCGGCCCGGTGCGGGGAGAGACCGCGCCGGTGCGTGCCTCGAGCGCGCCGATCTTCGCCCATCTTGCCCTCGTCCTCACCGCCGGCCTCTGGCTGCCGCCGCCTTTGGTCGCCTGGTTCCGCCATGCGGCCTCGCTGCTCGGATGAGCGCCTGGCAAGAAGCGGGGCAGAGGCTCGCGGCGGGCGAGGCGAGCCTCGTCTCGCTCTGGGCGGATGGGCTGCGGGCGCGGCTCGCGCTCCTTTCCGGCGCGGAGGTCGGGATCCTCGATCATCCGGCGCCGGGCGGGCGCTATCCCTCTCTCGGCCGTCTCCATCCCCCCGCGCTCAGGCTCGAGCGCGCGCTCGCCGAATCCTCCGCGCTCGTGCCCGAGGGCCTGCCCGATACGCGTCCTTGGCTCCTCCACGGCGCCGAGGCGGCGTCCTATCCGTTCCTGCCGGCGGAAGGCGAGCATCTGCACCAGATCCCCGTCGGCCCAGTGCATGCCGGGATCATCGAGCCCGGGCATTTCCGCTTCACCTGCGCGGGCGAGACGATCGTTCGCCTTGAAGAACGTCTCGGCTATGTCCATCGCGGTGTCGAGGCGCTGATGGAAGGGAAGACGCCGGAGGAAGCCGCGCCGATCGCCGCCCGCATCTCCGGGGACAGCGCGGTCGCCTACGCGATCGCCTTCGCCCGCGCGGTCGAATCCGCGCTCGGCATCCTGGCGCCGCCGCGCGCGCTCCGGCTCGCTTCCCTGATGGCGGAGCTTGAGCGGCTCGCCAATCATCTCGGCGATATCGGCGCGATCTGCAATGATGCCGCCTTCGCCCTCATGCTCGCGCATTGCGGAATGCTGCGTGAACGCGTCGTGCGCGCCGCCTTCTTCAGCTTCGGGCATCGGCTGATGATGGACCGCATCCTTCCGGGCGGCGCTGCCACCGATCTTTCCGCGGAGGGCACCGCGCATCTGCGCGCGCTCGTCGCGGAGATCGGGGAGAAATTCCCGCGCCTCCTTTCTCTCTATGATCGCACCGCCTCGCTGCAGGACCGCACGGTCGGCACGGGCATCCTTCGCCCTGATCTCGCGCGGCTCTGGGCCGCCGGCGGCTTCATCGGCCGCGCCTCGGGGCGGGATTTCGACGCCCGTCGCCTCTATGCGCCTTATGATTCGCTCAGCTTTTCCGTTCCCGTGCGCGGTGAGGGCGATGTCGATGCGCGGCTCCGGATCCGTGCCGCCGAGATCACGGAAAGCCTCGGCCTCATCACGCAAATTCTCGATGATCTGCCCTCCGGCCCCGTCCGATCGGCGCTTCCCGAAGGCTCCGGCGAGGGGTTTGCCCTGATCGAGAGTTTTCGCGGCGATGTCTTTCTCCATGTGCGCCTGGAGGCTGGCCGCATCGCGCGCTGCCATGCGCGCGACCCCTCCTGGTTTCAATGGCCGCTTCTGGAAGCGGCGATCGCCGGCAACATCGTCGCCGACTTTCCCCTCTGCAACAAATCCTTCAACTGCTCCTATGCGGGCCACGATCTCTGATCATGCTGCGCACGCTGCTTGAGGGCTTCCGCCAGCCCGTCACCGAAGCCTTGCCGACCGATCCGGAATTCGCCGAGCTTGCGAAGAAGCTCTCGCGGGAGACACGGCGGCGTCTCGGCCGCAGCCTCGCCATCCGCGAGGTCGATGCCGGCTCCTGCAACGGGTGCGAGCTCGAGATCAACGCGCTCGCCAATCCCTTCTATGATCTTGAGCGGTTCGGCCTTTCCTTCGTCGCTTCGCCGCGCCACGCCGATGTGCTGCTGGTCACCGGCCCGGTCACGCGCAATATGCGCGAGGCGCTGTTGCGCACCTACGAAGCGACACCGGCGCCGAAATGGGTCGTCGCCGCCGGCGATTGCGCGTCCGGCTGCGGGGTCTTCGCGAAAAGCCCGGCCTGTCTCGGCGCGGTCTCCGCGGTGATCCCGGTCGATCTCGCCATTCCGGGCTGCCCGCCCACGCCGGCGCGGCTGCTTGCCGCCCTGCTCGCGCTCCTCGGCAACAATTGACGCGAAACGGGTACGGTTTTCTCCCGGGGTCAACCCCTTGCAATGCGGCGTTACGTCGCCAATCAAACAAGAATCCGACCGGACCTTGCGCAAGGGAGGAGGAACCGAAGTGAGCCGAGCCTTTGTCCGCGAACCTGACGCCGAGACACCGCCCGAGCCGCTGGCGGAGATTCCCCTGCCGCCGCCGCCGAACCCGGTCACGAGGCGCGGCCTCGCCCTGATCGAGGCGATGGTGTCCGCTCTCGGGGAACGCCTGGCCCGCGTGCCGCCCGAGGAACAGGCCGAGACGGCCGAGCTCCGCCGCCGGCTCCGTTACTGGACGGCCCGGCGCGCGACGGCCCAGCTCACCGCCCCGCCTTCCGACCCGGAGGAGGTGGGGTTCGGCTCGCGCGTCAAGCTCGCCTGGCCCGGAAGGGGCGAAGTCAGCCTCGAGATCGTGGGCGAGGATGAGAGCGATCCCTCCGCCGGCAAGGTGAGCTGGCGCGCGCCCACCGCCGCCGCCCTCATCGGCAACGGCAAGGGGGACAGCGTCGACGCTCCGATCAGCAGCCCGATCGGCGGGAAGACAAGGCCGCTCCGCATCCTCGCCGTGGACAATCGCGGTTGACCGCACCGCCGCGCGGCCGCCGCGCGGTCTTCCGCTCTGCCCTGGCCGGGATCGCTTCCTCAGCCCTTCCCGGTCTTCCCGCTCCCTCCATGGCGGCCTCCGCCTCCGGTCATCACGCGCCGGACGTGCCGGCAAGCTTCATCGGCCTCAGTTATGAGACGAGCGAGCTCCTCGGCACACGGCTTTCGCCCGGGAACAGCGATCTCGTGGCGCTCTGCCGTCGGCTCGGCACGGAAGGCGTGCTCCGGCTCGGCGGCAATTCGAGTGACCGCGCCCGCGCCCACCCGGGCCCGGCCGCCATTGGCCGGCTGGCCGGTTTTCTCCGCGCCACGGGCTGGTCGCTGATCTACGGGCTCGATCTCGGCAACGGCACGAAGGCGGAGGCGGCTCAGGAGGCCGAAATGGTGGCCGAGGCCGCCGGCCCGGCGCTGATTGCGTTTCAAATCGGCAATGAGCCCGATATCTTCACGCCCCGGCTCCGTCCGCGCGGCTGGTCCATCCCCGATTATCTCGCCCAATGGCATGGTTTCGCGGAGGCAGTGCGGCGCCGCGTGCCCGCCGCCCGCTTCGCCGGCCCCGATATCGCCGGCATCGGCTCCTGGATGAAGCCTTTCGCCGTCCATGCCGATCCCCGTCCGGTTCTGCTCACGCGCCATTTTTACCCCGAGGGGCCGGGCTATAGCCCCGCCGTCACCATCCCGCGGCTGATGGCCTCGGGGAGTGGGTTGGCCGAGGCGATGGCCTGGGCCGAGCAGGCGGCGCGCGCTTCGGGTCTCCCGCCTCTTGGCCTTCCACTGCGCATGACCGAAACAAACTCGGTCTATGAGGGCGGGCGGTTCGGCGTCAGCGACACGCTCGCCGCCGCTGCCTGGGGCGCGAACATGATGTTCCGCCTCGCCGCGGCCGGCTGGGTCGGGGTCAATTTCCACACCATCGCCGGAAGCGCCTATACGCCGCTCGGCGCGGAGACGGGCGGGCTCTCCATCGCCCGCCCGCTCTATTACGGCATGCTTTTTTTCGCCGCGGCGCGCGCCCGCCATGTCGCCCCGGCCGCCCTTCGCGATTCCCCTGCCCCTGTCGCGGCATACGCGATCGAAGGGACCGATTCGCATCGGCGCCTCGCGCTTATCAATATGAGTCCGGAACGATCTGCGCGAATGGCGCTCCCCGTGGCGCAAGGCGCCAGCGTCCTCCGTCTCACCGCGCGCTCGCCCGCCGCCACGTCCGGTGTCACGCTCGGCGGCGCCCAGGTCGCAAATGATGCCGCATGGCATCCACGCGTGGAGCGTCTCGCCGCGAATGGCGTGGTCGCGCTCCCGCCCTGCAACGCCGTTCTCGTCACCGAAAGGTAAGCCGCCTTTCCGCGCATGGCGTGAGCTGCGATGATCCCGCGCGGGAACGATGTGGCGTGGGATCGGCGGATGACATTCTGGCACGGAGAAGCGTTCGGTGCCACCGCACGGGACGAAACACGGTTCCTGCGTGGGAACGGAAATTATCTTGACGATATGAGGCTGGAGGGCGAAGCCCATGGCTATGTGCTCCGCTCCCCTCACGCCCATGCGCGCGTTCGCGGCATCGATTGCGCAAAGGCATTTCAGGCCGAAGGCGTCCTCGCCGTCCTGACCGCGTCCGATCTCGCCGGCATCGTCCGTCCGCTCGGTTGCGTTATGGAACTGACATCTTGCGATGGCACGAAGCGCAAGGAAGCGGATCGCGTCATTCTCGCCGCCGATCGGGTCCGCCATGTGGGCGATGGCGTGGCCTTCATCGTCGCGAAAACCCTGGCGCAGGCGCGCGCCGCCGCGGACCTCGTCACCGTCGATTATGAGCCGCTTCCGCCCGTCATCGTGCCAAGCCAGGGCGCGAACGGGGTTCCGGCAAGCGCAGTCCCCATCTGGCCGGAAGCGCCTGACAATATCTGCTTCGACTGGCGCTTCGGCGATGCGGAGTCCTGCCGTCGCTTCTTCGCGGAAGCGGCGCATGTCGTGCGGATCAGGCTCCGCAATCCCCGCATCATCGTCAATGCGATCGAGCCGCGCGCGGCAATCGGCGCTTTCGAAGCGGAAAGCGGCCGCTTCACCCTGATCGCCAATACCCAGGGACCGCATTTCGTCCGCCGCGTGCTGGCCAAGGCCTTCAATCTGCCAGAGACAGAGCTTCGCGTCGTCACGCCCAATGTCGGCGGTGGCTTCGGCTCGAAGATCTTCGCCTATCCCGAGCAGGCGCTGGTGCTTTTTGCAGCCCGCGCGCTCGGCCGCCCGGTCCGCTGGACCGCGAGCCGGAGCGAAGCCTTCCTCTCCGATACCCAGGGCCGCGACCATCTGACCGAGGCCGCGCTTGCGCTCGATGAAAGCGGCCATTTCCTCGCACTTTCGGTCAATGCCACCGTCAATCTCGGCGCCTATCTCTCGCAATATGCGCCCCTCACCGCCACGGGTGTCGGCGCGCCGGTGCAGGCCGGAGCGTACCAATTCCGGGCGATCGAGATCGGTGTGCGCGGCGTTTTCACCAACACCGCGCCGGTCGATGCCTATCGCGGCGCCGGGCGGCCGGAAGCAACCTATGCGCTCGAGCGCGTGATCGACCGTGCCGCGCGCGTGCTCGGCATCGGCGCAGCCGAGCTGCGCGCGCGCAATCTTCCCTCAAGCCGGGAAGAAAGCGTGGTCGCGGCGACCGGGCTTGCCATCGATGGCGGCCGCTTCCTCGACAATCAGGTCCGCTGTCTCGCCGCCGCGGATCATGCGGGCTTCGCCGCGCGCAGGGAAGAGAGCGCGCGGCGCGGCCTCAAGCGCGGCTTCGGCTTCGCGAATTATCTCGAATCCAATGGCGGGCTTGCGGTCGCGAAGATGATCGAGCCCGACCATCTTCCGGTCGAGAGCACGGCTCTTCGCTTCGGCCGGGACGGCACGCTCCGCATCACCATCGGCACGCAATCGACCGGGCAGGACCATGGCACCCCGCTGGCGCGCTATGCCGCGAAGAGCTTCGGGCTCGGGCCCGAAGCGGTCATCGTGTGCGAGGGCGACAGCCATTCCCTTGCGCGCGGGGGCGGTACCGGCGGCTCCAAATCGCTGTTGACGAGCTCGGTCGCGATCGAGCAGGCGGTCCACGATGCCATCGCCCGCGGCCGCGCGCTGCTTGCGAAACAATGGCGAATCCCCGAAGCGGATACCCTCTTCGAGAATGGCGTCTTCGCCCGCAAAGGCTCGAATGAGACCACGAGCATCGCCGAGATCGCGGCTTCGTTTCCGGGCATGCTCGATGGCGAATCGCACGGCGTCCTGCACCATGGAAGCGCCGCCAATGGCTGCCATGCCTGCGAGCTGGAGATCGACCCCGAAACGGGCGAGGTCCGCATCCTTCGCTACACGGCGGTCGATGATTTCGGGCAGGTGGTCAATCCGGGCGCGGTGCGCGGGCAGGTGCAGGGTGGCGTCGCCCAGGGCATCGGCCAGGCGCTGCTGGAGCATACGGTCTATGATCCCGTGACCGGCCAGCTCCTCAGCGGCACGCTGCTCGATTATGCGCTGCCGCGCGCCTGTTCCGTGCCGGGCGTGGCCTGGACCGACAATGGCCTCGTATCGCGGACCAATATCTTCGGCGCCAAGGCCTGCGGCGAAGCCGGCGCCGCCGCCGCGCCGCCGGCCATCATGAACGCCATCGTCGATGCGCTCGCGGATTGTCCCCGCATCGGGGACCTGCAGATGCCGGCACGCCCCGCCGACATCTGGCGCCTCATTCATGCCGCGTCCTGATCCGGTTCCTGGCTGCGATCTCAGGTCCGATTTCGGCTGGCCGCGGCGCGCGCGCCTCCTGCTCGCCGATCTTTTCGTCTTCGATCCGCAACGGCTCGGCTGGCGGCTCGCGATCCGCACCATGATCGGGCTTCTCGTTCCCATGGAGCTCGCGCATCTCCTCGCGATGCCGGCACTCACCTGGGTCGGGATCGGCGCCTATCTCGTGGCGATCGGGGACTCGACGGATGACGGGGACCGCCAGCAGACCCTGCGGCTGGTGATGGGCTCCGTCCTTGGCGGGCTCGCGCTCGCGAGCGGCGTTCTCGCCGGCGCCGCGCTCGTCCTCGCCGTCATCCTCATGGTGTTCTGGGGCATGCTTGCCGGGCTGATCGGCGTCTATGGCAATGCTTTCGCAACGATGGGTTTGCCGATCGCCTGGGCCTATGTCGAGCTAGGCCTGCCTATTCACGATCATTCGCTCGCTTCGGCCGCGCGGTTCGGTGCCCTCTTCGCGCTCGGCGGCGCCATCACCCTGGTCTGCACCGCGCTCTTCCGGATCGCCGGTCCCTATGCGCCGCTCAAGCGCCAGACCGAAGCCTGCTTCCGTGCCGTCGCTTCCTATCTCGACAAGGTCGCGAACGGGCGAGAGGATGATCCGCGCGCCCTCATCTCGTCGGAGACGAATGTGCGCGCGACGATCGCCGAGGCCCGCCGCATCGCGGGCGCGCTCCGCCGCGGCCAGCATGGCTGGAGCCTCATCGCCCAGCGCCTTCTGGTGCTGATCGAGATCGCCGAGCGGCTCTTCGCGCTCGCGGCCTTGCTGCGCGAAGGGGCCGGCCTTGCCTCCATCCCGTCTCCATCGCTCGCGTTTTTCGCCGATTGCACGAGAGAGGTTGCGGATGCGCTCTCGGTTCCGCTGAAAGCCGAGACGCTGCGCTTCGCGCTGGCCAGGCTCGATCGCGTGACGGCGCGCGGGGAAGAGGCCGCGGATATCGCCGGGCAGGCTCGTCAGCGGATGGCCGTGGCGCTCGCGCATGCGATCCGGATCACGCTCGGCGATGAGATGCCGGAGCCCGTGCCCGCCCCGCCATCCCCCTCCGCGGCCAGCGGGCTCTCCGCATGGCTCGCGCCGCTGGCCCAATGCCTCGATCAGTGCCTCGATCCCGAATCGGTCGTGGCGCGGCACGCGCTCAGGTTCGGCATCGTCGCCGCCGTCGCCGTCATCATCTTCCGGTTCTTTCCGTCGCCCTTCGGCTATTGGATTCCGCTCACGGTGACGGTCGTGCTGAAACCCTATGCCGGGGCCACGCTCGCGCGCACGGTCCAGCGCATTATCGGCACGGGGGCAGGAATCCTCGTGAGCGCGGCGCTCATGCCGTTCCTTGCGGGCCCAGAGGCGGAGCTTGCCGCCGTCTTCATCTTCTTTTTCTGCATGATGCTGGTCCTGCCGTTCAATTACAGCCTGGCGATCTTCTTCCTCTCCGCCGGCCTCATTCCCTTCGAGCATTTCCTTTCGCCGGATCTCGCAAGGAATGTCGCGCTGTTGCGGCTGGCCGGAACCTTCATCGGCGCGGTGCTGGCGATCGTCGGCGGCCATCTCCTCTGGCCGAGCTTCGAGCGCAAGACCTTGCCGGTTCTCTTGAAATCGAGCATCGCATCGATGGCGGTCTATGCCGATCGGGTCCTGGCGAAATCGGATCCGGCGTCCTTCGAGGAAGCGCATCGCCTGGCCGGGCGCGATACCACCAATCTCCAGGCCGCGATCCAGCGCTCCGCGAGCGAGATCGGCGGGAATGCGGAGATGATGGCCGCCTCGGCGCTCGCCGCTTCCGCCTTGCAGCGTCTCTTCATCAGCCTCAATGCGGTGGCGACCGCCGTGCCCGAAACGGCCGCGCCGGCAATGGAAGGATTTCGCAAGGCGCTGGTTGCCGTGCTCCGGAGCCTCACGGCAAACGGTGATGGTTTTGCCGATCCCGGGACCGATCTCGGGGCCGGTGCCGCCGCTTCCGGATTTCTCGGCTACGAGCTCGGCCGCATGGCATCGCAAGTCGCTCTGCTTCGCATCGCGCTTGGCCGGCTCTCAAATCGACGGGCCTAGAGCGAATTGCGTTTGCACGGGCTCACGCAATCCGCTCTTCATGTTTGTTTTGCAAGCATCTTCACGCGATCAGCCGATTCCACCTGATCGCGATCTGCTCTAGAAAGGAACGCGTGGAATGCAGCGAAGGCGAACGGTCATCGCAACAGGCTTCGCGCTGCTTGCCGCGCGCGTGGCGCGCGCCGCCGCGCCGCCGCCCACGCTTTCGCCCGGCGTGCTCCGCATCGGCACCTATTTCGTCAACCCGCCCTTCGAATTCATCGAGAACGGCAAGGAGGTCGGGTACGAGGTCGATCTGATGGATGAGATCGCCGAGCGGCTCGGGCTCGCGCCACGCTATGTCGATACCCGTTGGGAGACGATCCTCAGGGAGATGCAGGCGCACCGCTATGACTGCATCGTCGGCGGCATCACCATCACGAAGGCGCGGGAACGGATGCTCGCCTGGTCCGCCCCGTACATGACGACGACGCTGAGCCTCGTCGTGAACGCGGCGAAGACGCCGGACATCACCGGCCTCGCCCAAATGAAGAGCGCGACGGTCGGCGTGCAGGCGGCGACCACGGATGAGGATGTGGCGATCGCCATGCGGAAGAAGGGCGAGATCGGCGGCGTCAAAATCTATCCTTTCGACCGGATCGCGGATGCGATGACCGATCTCGAAGCCGGGCGCATCACCGCGGTGATGAAGGTCGCACCGGTCGCCGCCTATTTCGCCCGCCGGATGCCCGGGCTCAGGATCGCAGCTCAGGTGCCGGACGATCCGCAGCCGCTCGGCATCGGTTTTGCGAAGAACGAGCCGGTGCTGGAAGCCGCGGTGAACGATGCGCTCGCCTCGATGCGCGCGGATGGCACGCTGGCGAAGCTTGCCAAACGCTGGGGCGTTCCGGCCTGAACAGCATCGGCTTCCCACGCCGGGGCATCAACCCCGGTTTCTTGGTCCGGTCGGGAATCTCCGGCATAAAAGGGAAGAACAGGCGCAGGAGAGCTTGCCATGGCCACGATGACGATCGCCGATCTCGTTGCGGCGACGCTGGCGAGCGCCGGCGTGCGGCGCATCTGGGGCGTGACGGGCGACAGCCTCAACGGGCTCAATGACAGTCTGCGCCGGCTCGGCACGATCGCCTGGATGCATATGCGCCATGAGGAGGCGGCCGCGTTCGCCGCCGGCGCCGAGGCGGCGGTGACCGGCAAACTCGCGGTCTGCGCGGGAAGCTGCGGGCCGGGCAATCTCCATCTGATCAACGGATTGTTCGATTGCCATCGGAGCCATCAGCCGGTGCTCGCGATCGCGGCGCACATCCCCTCCTCGGAGATCGGACTTTCCTATTTCCAGGAGACGCATCCGACCTCCCTGTTTCGCGAATGCAGCCATTATGTCGAACTCGTATCGAATCCAGAACAGATGCCGAATGTGCTGCGCACGGCGATGCTGAGCGCCATTCACCGCAAGGGCGTGGCGGTGATCGTGCTGCCGGGCGATGTGGCGCTGAAGCCGGCACCGGATGGCGCGACATCGCGGCGGATCGAGACCGCGCCGGCCACGGTGGTGCCGGGAGAGCGCGAGCTCGATCGGCTGGCGGAGCTTCTCAACGGCTCGGGCGCGGTCACGATCCTCTGCGGCAGCGGCTGCGAAGGCGCGCATGACGAGGTGGTGGCGCTCGCCGGCGCGCTCGCTTCCCCCGTGGTGCATGCGCTGCGCGGCAAGGAGCATGTCGAGTGGGGGAATGAATTCGATGTCGGGATGACCGGGCTGATCGGGTTCAGCTCCGGCTATCACGCCATGGGCTCCTGCGACACGCTGCTGATGCTCGGGACGGATTTTCCCTACCGGAACTTCTATCCCGGGAATGCGAAGGTGGCGCAGATCGATCTCCGGCCCGAGGCGCTGGGACGGCGGACGCATTGCGATCTCGGGCTGATCGGCGATGTGCGGGCAACGGTCAAGGCGCTTCTGCCGCGGCTCAGGGGCGGGAGGGACCGCCGTTTTCTCGAAGCCACGCGCAAGCATTATGCGGGGGCGCGGGCGGGGCTCGATGAGCTGGCGCGGCCGCGAACGGGCGATCCGCGCATCCATCCGCAATATGTGGCGCGGCTGGTGAGCGAGCTTGCCGCGGAGGATGCGATCTTCACCGCCGATGTCGGCACGCCGACCGTCTGGGCCGCGCGATATCTCGCGATGAACGGCAAGAGGCGGCTGCTCGGCTCCTTCAATCACGGCTCGATGGCGAATGCGTTCTCCCAGGCGATGGGGGCGCAGGCGGCGTTCCCAAAGCGTCAGGTGATCTCGCTTTCGGGGGATGGCGGATTCACCATGATGATGGGGGATTTCCTTTCTCTGGTGCAGCTCGGGCTCCCGGTGAAGGTGATCGTCTTCAACAACGGCGTGCTCGGCTTCGTCGCGATGGAGATGAAGGCGGCCGGCTATCTCGATACGGGAACGGATCTCAGGAATCCCGATTTCGCGGCCATGGCGAATGCGGTGGGCGTGCTCGGCATTCGCGTGGAGGCGCCGGAAGCGCTCGAAGGCGCGTTGCGCCAGGCCTTCGCCCATGATGGTCCGGTGCTCGTGGATGTGCTCACCGCGAAGCAGGAGCTGGTGATGCCGCCGAAGATCCAGCTCGAGCAGGCGAAAGGATTTTCGCTCTTCATGCTGAAGGCGATCATCAGCGGGCGGGGCGAGGAAGTGGTGGAGTTGGCGCGGACGAATCTCAGGATTTGAGGAGGCATCGATGAGCGTGGTGCGGCAGGAGGATCTTATCCGAAGCGTTGCCGATAGCCTGCAATATATCTCCTACTATCACCCGCCGGATTTCATTCGCGCGATGGCGGCCGCCTATGAGCGGGAGGAAGCGCCGGCGGCCAAGGACGCGATCGTGCAGATTCTCATCAATGCGCGAATGGCCGCGTTCGGGCACCGGCCGATCTGCCAGGATACCGGCATCGTCACCGTGTTTCTCGAGATCGGGATGGATGTGCGCTGGGACGGCGCCACCATGAGTCTCGAAGATATGGTGAATGAGGGCGTGCGGCGCGCCTATCTCGATGCGGACAATCCGCTGCGTGAATCGATCGTGCTCGATCCGGCGGGCTCGCGGCGGAACAGCGGGGACAATACGCCTTCGGTGATCCACCACCGGATCGTGCCCGGCGACAGGCTCCGCGTGCACGTCCTCGCCAAAGGCGGCGGGGGTGAGGCAAAGGCCCATTTCACCACGCTCACACCATCGGACTCGATCACCGATTGGGTGGTGCGGACGGTGCCGCAGATGGGCGCGGGCTGGTGCCCGCCGGGGATTCTCGGCATCGGCATTGGCGGCACGCCCGAGAAGGCGATGCTGCTCGCGAAAGAGGCGCTGACGGAAACGGTCGATATCCAGGAGCTCAAGACGCGCGGGGCAAGGAACCGGATCGAGGAATTGCGTATCGAGCTTTATGAAAAAGTGAATGCGCTCGGGGTGGGCGCGCAGGGGCTCGGCGGGCTGACGACGGTGCTGGACGTGAAGATTCGCGATTGCCCCTCGCACGCGGCGCTGCTGCCGGTGGCCATCATTCCGAATTGCGCGGCGACGCGGCATGTGGGCTTCGTGCTGGACGGATCGGGCCCGGCGGAGCTTTCACCGCCCGATCTGGCCGACTGGCCGGTGATCGGCGAGGACATGAGCCATGGCAAAAGGCGCGTCTTTCTCGACGGAATCACCAAGGCGGATTTTTCCGAATGGAAGGCCGGTGACGGGTTGCTGCTCAACGGGAAAATCCTGACCGGGCGTGATGCCGCGCATAAGCGGATCGCGGAGATGATGGAACGGGGCGAGGCGTTGCCTGTCGATTTCACCAACCGGTTTCTCTATTACGTGGGGCCGGTGCCTGCCGTGCGCGGTGAGGCGGTGGGGCCGGCGGGGCCGACGACGGCGACACGGATGGACAAGTTCACCCGCGCGATGATCGAGCGCGCGGGGCTGATCGGGATGATCGGCAAGGCCGAGCGCGGGAAGGAGGCGATCGCCGCGATCCGCGACAACAAGGTGGTTTATCTGATGGCGGTGGGCGGCGCGGCCTATCTCGTTGCCAAGGCGATCACCAAGGCGCGCGTGCTCGCCTTCGAGGATCTCGGGATGGAGGCGATCTACGAGTTCGAGGTGAAGGACATGCCGGTGACGGTGGCGGTGGATGCGACCGGCAATTCGGTGCACCGGAGCGGGCCGCTGCTATGGTGCGCGAAGATCGGGAAAATGCCGGTCCGAATTCTCGAAGACGCCGCGCATTGAACAGATAATTGAACAGATAACTGCCCGCGCGCGGCGCGTTAACCTATTGATAGAGGCCGCGCTTCACGTGAAACATGGGACAGGGATGCTGTCTCTTCATCCTACTCGGGCCGGATCAGGCGGTGATGCTTGCGGCCGGCGGAGAGCTTGATCGCGCCGTTCTGAAGGTCGGCAAGGGTGAGGGTGTGGGTCTCGTCGGTGACCTGCGCATCGTTGATGCGGGCGCCGCCCGCGCGGATCAGGCGCCGCGCCTCGCCATTGCTTCCGGCGAGGCCGGCGAGCGTGAACAGGCGGAAAGCGGGCAGACCGCTTTCGAGCTCGGCGCGAGGAACAAGAACCGAGGGGAGATCGGCCGATTCCCCGGTTTCGAAGAGGCGATGGGCGGCCTCCGCGGCTTGCGCGGCCTCGTTCTTGCCGTGGGCGAGGCCGGTCGCTTCGGTTGCGAGGATCTTCTTCGCCTCGTTGACATCGCCCTCTTCGATCCGGGCGATCTCCTCGAGCGGGAGATCGGTGAAGAGGCGGAGGAAACGGCCGACATCCTCATCCTCCGTGTTGCGCCAGAACTGCCAGTAATCGAAAGGCGCGAGGCGGTCCGCGGTGAGCCAGATGGCGCCGGTGGCGGTCTTCCCCATCTTGGCGCCCGAGGCGGTGGTGATGAGCGGCGTCGTCAGGCCGAAGACCTGCGCACCCTCGGTGCGGCGGACGAGCTCGGCGCCGGAAACGATGTTGCCCCACTGGTCCGAGCCGCCCATCTGCAAACGCACGTTGAGACGTCGGAACAGCTCGCGGAAATCGTAGCTCTGCAGGATCATGTAGTTGAATTCGAGGAAGGTGAGCGGCTGCTCGCGTTCGAGCCGCAGCCGGACCGAATCGAATGTGAGCATGCGGTTGACGGTGAAGTGCCGCCCGACATCGCGCAGCAGCGGGATATAGCCGAGCGGATCGAGCCAGTCCGCGTTGTTGGCGGTGATGGCACCGGATGGACCGGAGCCGAAGCGGAGGAAGGGCTCGAAGACGCGGCGGATGCCCGCCATGTTCGCGGCGATCTCCGCATCGGTGAGGAGCTGGCGGGTTTCGTCCTTGCCCGAGGGATCGCCGATGCGGGTGGTGCCGCCGCCCATCAGCACGACGGGCTGATGGCCGTGGCGCTGGAAGAGGCGGAGCAGCATGATCTGCACCAGGCTGCCGACATGGAGGCTCGGCGCCGTGCAGTCGAAACCGATATAGGCGGCGACGGGGCCGGCGCGGAGCAGCGCGTCGAGCGCCTCGGCATCGGTGCATTGGAAGACGAAGCCGCGCCGTGTGGCTTCGGCGAGGAAATCGCTGGATGACATGCGCCGGCAGCTAGCATGGGGGCGGGGCGAGGGGAATGTGGCGCGCGATCGGGCTGATGAGCGGCACCTCCCTCGATGGCGTGGATGCCGCCTGGATCGAGACGGACGGGGTGCGGGTGGCGCGCTTCGGGGAGCGCGTGACCCTCTCTTACGAGGACGGGCTGCGGCGTCGGCTCAGGACGATTCTCGACCGGGCTGCGGCGCTCGAACCGGACGATCCAGAGCTGAAGGCGGTGGAGGCGGAGCTGACCGAGCGCCATGCGGAGGCGGTGCTCGCGGTCGGGACGCCGGCCGACGTGATCGGCATGCATGGGCAGACGATCCTGCATCGGCCGAGCGAGCGGAAAACCTGGCAGATCGGTGATGCGCGTCTTCTGGCGCGGCGCACCGGCTTGCCGGTGGTGCATGATTTCCGTGCCGCGGATGTCGCGGCCGGCGGGGAGGGGGCGCCGCTTGCGCCCGTCTTCCATGCCGCGCTGGCGGCGGGGCTCGCGCGGCCGCTTGCCGTCTTGAATATCGGGGGCGTGGCCAACGTGACCTGGATCGGGCCGCAGGGGCAACTGGTTGCCTTCGATACCGGGCCGGGAAACGGGCCGCTCGATGACTGGGCACGGCGGACCACCGGGCGGAGCCGTGACGAGAACGGGGCGCTGGCGCGGGCCGGCAGGGTCGCGCAGGCGGTGCTGGAGAGGCTGCTCGCCGACCCTTATTTCGCGCGGCCGGCGCCGAAATCGCTGGATCGGCTGTCCTTCTCGGCCCGCCTTGCCGAGAGCGGGCTCGAAGCGCTTTCGCCGGAAGACGGTGCTGCCACGCTCGTCGCTTTCACGGCCCGGGCTGTCGCCATGGCGGCGCTGCCGGCGCCGCCGCTTCGCTGGCTGGTGGCGGGTGGCGGGAGACGCAACCCTGCCCTCATGTTAGCGCTTACCAGAGCTCTCGACGCGAGGGTGGACCCGGTGGAGGCGGTGGGATGGGATGGCGATGCGCTTGAGGCGCAATGCTTCGGCTTCCTCGCCGCGCGCAGCTTAGCCAGGCTGCCGCTCAGCTTTCCGGGCACGACCGGGGTTTCGCACCCGCTCACGGGCGGGCGGCTGGCGCGCCCCGACGAACCGGGCGAAATGCGGCAAAATCAAGACAGAGGCTGACGTTATGCGTTTATCGTATAGCGGCTTCTTGGCTGCGCAGTAGCACAATGGTGAAGCAATCATTACCTTTGGTTGCGAGCTTCGGCCCTGGCGCGGCGGCGAGATGACGCCACGGGCTGTATCGGTTCCGGTCGCGAGACCGGAAGCCGGGGGTCTTCTGGACCCCCTTCGTCTCCCAGACGTGAAGCCTCCCTGTTGACTTAACCCTGCCGGGCTTGGCCCGGCAGGGTTTTTCTTTTGGATTCGCCCTCTGTCTCAGGCGGCTTCCATGCTCCGCGCGCGGCCGATCCTGAGCACGGATTCGATCAACGCCGTGATATCCCCTTCCTCCGTCCTGTGATTGACGAGCGCGGCCCGGATCGCGAGCTTGTCGCCGATGATCGTGGTGGAAGGGGCGGCGATGCCGGCCTCCTGAAGGTCGGCGACGATCGCGGTGTTGAGCGCGTCGAGATCCCAACGCGCATCGGCGTTCGTGCCGGCATAGCGAAAGCAGACGATATTGAGCGCCACGGGCGCGAGCAGCTCGAGCTCCGGTTCGACCGCGATCCGGGCGGCAAGCCGGGCCGCGAGCGCGCAGCTCGTCTCGACCACCGCGCCAAGCCGTTCGGCGCCGAACACCCTGATCGTGAGCCAGACCTTGAGCGCCCGGAAGCCGCGTGAAAGATCGGGGCCGAAATCGCACGGCCAGGGATGGCCGCCCGCGAGGCCGCGCGAATCACGGCGGAGATAGGCGGCCGACTGGGCGAAGGCGGCACGGTGGCGGACCGCGTCGCGCACCAGGATACAGCCGGCGTCGTAAGGAACCTGCGCCCATTTGTGGAAATCGAAGGCGACCGAATCGGCGTTCTCGATCCCTCCGACCAGCGGGCGCAGTTTTTCGGAAAGCGCCAGCATCGCGCCGAAGGCGCCATCGACATGAAACCAGAGACCTTCCCGCCGGCAGAGGGAAGAGAGGCCGGCGAGATCGTCCACCGCGCCGATATCGACCGTGCCTGCCGTGCCGACGACGAAAAAGGGCCGGCTTCCCGTTGCCCGATCCTCGGCGATGGCGGCTTCGAGGGCGGGAAGATCGATGCGGCCCTTTTCGTCACAACGGATCAGCCTGAGCTGCTCCGAGCCGATGCCGGCAATGTCCAGCGCCTGCGGGATGCAGCTATGGGAAGCCGCCGAGGCATAGGCGATGAGGCGCGCTCCTCCGATGCCGCTTCGGCGCGAGGCGGTGCCGAGCGTGGCCGCGCGGGCGACGAGCAGGCCGATCAGGTTGGCGATCGAGGTGCCGGTGACCAGGATGCCGGAGCTTTCCCGCGGCAGGCCGAGCATCTCGGCCGCCCAGCGTATGACCTGACGCTCGACCTCGATCGGCGCATGGTCCCTGCCGCCGAGATTGGCGTTGAGGGCGCCGGCGAGCATCTCCGCCAGCATGCCGACGGCCGTGCCGCCGCCATGCACCCAGCCCATGAAGCGCGGATGGGTATTGCCGGTGGCGTAAGGGAGGACGAGGCGGCGGAAATCCTCGTAGGCGCGATCAGGGCTTTCGGGGTCCCGGGGGAGCGGGCGGGCAAGCTCCGCGCGGAGCTCTTCCGGCATTTTCTGCCAGACCGGGCGGTCCCTCGCATGTTCGAGATAGTCGAACGCGTCGTCGAGCATACGATGGCCGAGGGCCCGCAGCTCGCCCCAATTCTCCGGATCAAGGTTCTGCTGATCAAGGTTCCGCCAATGAAGGTTCTGGGGATCGAGTCCGGCCCGGCTTTTTTCCATTTCCGTTCCTTCCGAGGGCGCCAGACACATGCGCTCTCGCTAGTGGATCGACTCTAACGTCCGTTTCCCGCGCCGCACCTTTTCGATGATGGCGTCTGGGTCGGCGGTCCAAGCGAAGGGCTTTGGGTTTTCGTTGGTCTCGGCAAGGTAGCGGTTGATGGCGGCC
>Ga0335072_10000125_pt1 | contig 158925 bp, 151 predicted proteins | sample Lox_Sample_21_FD_206725 | JGI IMG/M metagenome (GOLD analysis project Ga0335072, IMG submission 206725) | Soil microbial communities from Loxahatchee National Wildlife Refuge, Florida, United States - Lox_Sample_2.1 | ecosystem: Environmental > Terrestrial > Soil > Wetlands | place: USA...
TTTTAGACCTGAAGTGTCGGGCGCGTGAGCGTCTATGGTTTCGAACAACGCCGAGGAAGCCGTCGCAGCTTTGGCTATGGCCATAATTGGTCCCCAGATCCGACCGATTTGAGAAACCGCCATGATGACTGAAAACAGCACCCTGGAAAGAGTTAGCTTAACATGAAGCCGTCGTTCGCTTACGAAGCACTCACACTACAATCGAACCTACGCTGCTTATATGATGGTGGCTGTACTGATGAATACCAAACCAAAATGTAAGTGCCATCGAAGCGAAGTTGGAGAAGAACATCGGGCCCATCATACAGCCCATGAGGGGAGCAGCTTTTTGCTCATTATGGGCTGCACGATCCAAAATGGACGCATAACGACCGTGAAGTCGGTCTTCCGCTCCGAATGCGATGACGATTCGGATCGAGTTGAAGACTTCAAACGACAAAGATGACGCTTCTTCTAGCATACTTTCGGTCTTTTTGTGAATCTTAATGAAAATTGGCAACGTAATGCCATAGCAGAAGAGGATGAAGGGGATGCAAGCACTTGCAACAAGAGTCAAGAGCGCGCTTTTGATAAATGCGATCACGTAAACTCCAACTGTGAAGGTGACAGCTTGTACAAAGAGGGAGAGCTGCTGAGAGATACCGAGCTGAATGGTGTTTGAGGATGTCGTAATCCTACTAGAGACCTTCCCTGGCGAAACCTTGTCAACACGCGAGATAGGTTGTGCAAAGAGAGCTCTGAGGTATGCCAATCGCAATGCTGCCGAGATGCGCATTCCAGTTATGCGGATACAGAGCAGGCTGATGTACCCTAGAACCCATTTGCCGATGAAGATATAGACGAGGTAGAGTGCATTGTTGTCGACCGCTTTCTGAAAGTCCGCTCGAGTGACCGTACTCCCAGGAGTAAAATAACCGGTAAAGTTGTTGACCAATCTTCCAAAGATGAGGATCATGGCAGGCATTGCCTAGGAGTAAAGTTGTTAAGAGTTTTCATGAGGCCGTATGAGGCATTACTTACCGCTCCAGCTCCAATGGCAGTTGTGAGGCACAATCCCATAAGGAAATAGTCCAAAGAGGTGCCATACGCCAAGATGCGCTTCAGAGAACAACTTCAGCTCATTCCAATCATACGGTATATTCAGTTGAGACTTACGAAGTAATTGGATAGTTTTGCCTCCCCCTGATCCTCTTCTTCCTTCCCATCGAGGCCGCTTGACATAGTCATTTTGCCAGACAGAGATTCCTAGCTCAGGTAATGCGCGAGAGATGAAGTATTAGGATGAGAGTAGATGGACTTGGTCTTGTTGACAAAAAAAGCGGACGAAACCAACAATGGCTGGTGTGATGATAAGTCAAAAGGACGGTCCAAGACCTTTGCTTCCTACAAACTTCGCTGCCTAAACACTATACGATACTGTACAAGTGTCAATGAGCAGCAGCACTCAAGGGAAGTCTCATGTCGTGAAAACGAAGCGGTAGAACGCTCAGGAAAAGTGGTTTCGCGCTGGCGAGTTACGCTTTCGATGCATCAACCCTATGCTCTCGGTAGATACAGGGATTGGTACGTAGGCAACACAATTCTTGGTGCTCTGCTTCGCTGGCCTGATTTTGCTCATTTCCCATGCCACCGCTTAGATTAAAAAGTGGTTACGTAGTTAAATTTACGTACAAAACCATGTTTAATACGGAGGATGTTGTATGTCTTTCGACGGCCTCGAATTTGGTTTATTCGTGGCGCTTCTGCACATGTTCATCACCAATCTCGACAGCCTTAGTGAGGATCTAATCTTATCGGATATACTAGAGTAACGTCCCCATGCGTGATGGAACACACGCCGTGCTAAGGTACTTTGACTTCAAACCGCTCCAAAGCCTCCACACAACTCATAATTCTTCTGATTCTATGATCATCCCAGCTCCAATTCTCCGATGGTGGTTATCACCCGCTTCTGACACCAGCGGAATAAGGCACTTGTCGGGCCCTTGGATCCCAATGACATTATCGAAGTTAGATTTATTGTTAGTGTCGCATGTGCAAATCAGTCCTCCATATTGATAGCCATCCATAATAGCAGGAGCAGACTCTTATAGAAGAAGTCCGCGATTCCAGTCCGAGGCCAAGTTTGCAGCAATAGTGCAGTAGGCTGAGCCAAAGGTCTCCATGGCGGTCAAAAGGGGGCTCAGCCTCAATGACGTGGCAGATATAAGGTGCGGGCCACGATAGAATGGGAGAGACTAATTATTCAAAAGTGAAGCCTTTCCTGGCTTATCGCATTCGTTCTTGCTTGAGTTGCATAAGGTATTTATGGGATCCAGGTTACCTTACCCTAATTGAACCTTTGATCTAGACATCATTTCCTCCGTTTCCAGAAGGTACTTGCGTAATGCTTCATACTCGTCATTTCCCTGTCAATGGCTATAGGTTGTTTGCCTGTCCTTCCGGCATCGAGGACTCGAGCTTCTATGCCTTACTACCATCTTCCTTGTGTATAACTACTGTGCCAATTAAAGACGATGCAGTCGAGCAACAAGGTTGTAAGCAAGGAGTCTTGAGGCTGGAAGGATTTACGATTGGCTTATATCAGCGCTGACCAAAACTAGTTCTACATTGAAAATCGAACCCTCGGGGTCAGGAACTCGAATGAGGACTGGAGAAGTACAGCGATAGACCTAAAACTTTGATGATACAACGCCTACTAATACAGCTTAGTTCGCAGCTACAACCCTATTGCACCACCAAACCTTCTTAAGCACGAGATTCCTTTAGAAGATCGACATTACAAGACAGTTTTTACTACTCGAGAGGGTGTAGTATCTACAATCCATGGTAGCGACGCACATCAAAGATTGCTATTGTTTGTTGGACCGTGTTCAATTCACGATCCTTCTGCCGCCTTGGAATATTGCCGGAAGTTAAAAACGCTAAAGGAAAAATACGTGGATGATCTCTTGATTGTTATGCGATGTAATGTTGAGAATCCAAGAACAAGTGCTTCATGGAAGGGACTTATCAATGACCCAAATGTCAACAACACATTCAATATCAACAATGGCCTAAGGACAGCAAGAAAACTCTTCGTGGGTATTGTAGAGCAGGGAATGCCAATTGCCACCGAAATAGTAGACACTCTACCCAAGATTCCTGGAAGAAATAGTTTCGGTGGGTGAAGTGGGCCCGAGAGCTACGGAAAACGAACTACATCGTCGGCTTGCCAGTGGCCTACCTTTCCCTGTTGCCTTCAGAAATGGAAGTGACGGTACCCTCCGCGTCGCAATCGATGCGATAAATGCCTCTAAACAATCACAGACTTTCTTGACAATGACTTTACCCGGGATTGCTGCTGTAGCTTGTACTGACGGGAACGAAGACTGTTTTATCGTCCTTGCAGGGTATTATGATGCAAAGAGCATTGCAGAAGTCAAGTAAGCACTGGAAACCGCTGTTGTTCCGATGAAATTCATGCTGGATTGTGGTCATGGAAACTCCCTAAACAAGTACGAGGAACAGCTTCAATTTGCAGCTAGTCAGATCTCTAGCGGGGACACGTCAATCGTAGGAGTTGTGATCAACAACGAGGGTGAGTTTATTCACTGCACAAAATGACAATGACTTAGCTGCCAGGTTCATAGGTAGCCAGGGGATCCCAAAAGAGGGCACGAGTGCTCTTAAGTATGGCGTGAGCATCACAGATAACTGTCTCGGCTGGGATGATACAGAGTTAGCCATTGAAAAACTAGCAACAGCAGTAAAGAGGCGTCGCATCGTTCTCAACGGAACTGAGCATGCTGAGAACAACTTGACCTCGAAATCGGACGACATTGATGAAACTGTTGTTGATATATCCGTCCAGGCTACCTCCTCAATGGCGAATGACGATTTTGTGCGCAGTGGAGAAAACTTGATCTTGGACGATGTTGACAACAATGGTTGGCTCCAGACCCCATTAGGAGCACTCACACCCCCAAGAGTCAGGGGCTTCTTCGATCGTCGCAAAGTCACAAATGTGCCCGAATTTGGCAAGAGATGGACCCATGATGAGTTTGAAAAATTCTTTGAGGCGTTACCGGACCATCCAACTTCAATCAAAGTGCAAGTTCTGAACCCGAAAGCGTTGGACTCGCTTAGCCGAGCCGATCGTCGAGAGCTTATGGAAAAGCTTGCACGCCTTCGGACAGGTATATGTGTCGTTGATGCCACAGGACGCTTCATCTCTATGGAAAAGCCTCGCCCAGGCGCGGAGTGGCATTCGGATGTTACGTTATCGTCCATGATGGCCATCGCCGTGGCATTGAGAGGAAATCATCGCCTGTACTCAGAACTCGTAGGCCTAGCAGTTCCTGAAACGATGAAAGAACTGCAACTATTCTGCCAACCACCTTTCTTAACTGTCAAGGATATTCCGTACCTCGTTCACGCAACGGCACGCAACATTGCGCATCACCACGGTCGCAGTCTCAGCCCATCGGAATCCGCAAGCCGGATGGGAGGCATTGTCGCTTTCCTGATAGGACGTACGGAAGATATTAACAACAGGCAGCGAAAGGACCTCAGCCAGCTTTTTCACATGATGCTCTCTAACCCCAGTTGGTCAGATGATCGGGATAGGGGGATCCAAGTCGGATTAACGATGGCAGCTATCCGAAAGTATGTTCTTTAGGGCAAAGATGACTTAGCAAAGAAGCTCAAATTGGGGGAAGTTATTCTTGACAGTGTTTTCGGTGGCCTAACTGGAGTTCCCGTAGCTGGATTTGTGCCTGCCACTTTGCAAGCTGGAGCTGGAGCTGGTTACGACCGTGTAGTAGACAAAAAACTTCAGAAGAGGGAGGACTTGAGGGAGTATTTCAATAAATTCTACCGTTCAGTCATCGATTCTCCCATAACCCTCGATGGGTTTGTGGAAACAAAGGATGAGAGTGGAAATGTCACAAAAGTGAAGATAGAGGCGAAAGACTTTCAGGAGTATGTAAACAAGATGTTAGAGTGGAATGATGTGACTATTTGAAAATTTGCTCGAAATGAACTATGGTTCATGAGAACGCAGCTAGTAGGACATTCGGCCCCTTAAAATTCGTCAACGCCTGTGATGGCGTGGTGGAGTTAAGTTCATTCTTCACATCATCATTTCAAAGCAAGTGGCGACTTACAATTATTCTATAACGGTCAATTTACCTGGAAGTTGTGTTTACTCCGTAATGAACACTCCGAAGCACGTCATCGCCAAATATGAACCCTAATCGTCGCGTGGACGAGAAGACTGTACGGCATCTGAAGACGTAAGTTGGGGATCCTCAGCGATTAGGAATGGCATCTATCCAAAATGCTGAATGTCTACGGAGTATGGCTGTGTAAGCAAGCAACCGCTTTCCCTTGCTGTTCTTTGTCTGACTCCGTTGAAATCAGATGGCTGAAATCGACCATGGAGCTCATACGTGTGCGGACCCTCGGTACTGGTACTAGTTAATTAAGTTAACGTTCCTTTGAACTTCTTCGCTCACAACATCATGATCATCGAGTCCTCTACCCTTACAATGTCCCGTAACACGTATGTGGAGTCGAAGCGATATCTGCCACGGGCCGTGAAAAGGGTAATAACTACCGGAAGCAGTTGCTGAATCGGAGGCGTAAATGATTCGACGGTGTTGAAATATCCTCACGAATGCAGAGTTGAAACCGAACCTCTGCAATCATCAGAAACGTTTACAGCTACACACACCATAACCCAGATATCTCGCTGCTGCAGAGCTTAAAGTTGTGCCGACAGACCACCGCAGGCTTAGCATATGTGCATTCCAAACAGCTTCTTCACTGCGATTTGCGACCACGCAATCTACCCCTTGACAAGAACTTCGACGTGAAGATCGCGGACTGGTAAGCCAAATACTTGTCCGCTAATGGGAAGGTGCTGCAAAACGGTTTCTCTAGTGAACAGCCGACGTAGAAGTGCAACGCCGCTTCCCAGCCAGCATATTTCTGCAGGATTGACAGCCGTGCTCGCCGATTACGACCAAAGGCTGGAACCAGAAGTATACCTCTGCCACCGAGGTTGTAAATAATGTGGAGTCGGTCGAGTTTGCATTCAGCTCTAGGCACCAATCGACCATGCCGTGGTGACAACCCCTCTGGCGGCGAGACTCACCAGGAAGCAATCGAGCGGCAAGGTTTAGGATTGGAATGCACAATCTCGAATACTTAAGTAGTCAACCCAGAGTACGTTTTAAAGCTAGGCGCTGATGCCAGGCAGTATACCGCACGGCCGCGCCAACTACCCGCGAAATTCCGTTCCATACTCCTTTGTCTGTATTCCCTACTTGCTTTCTCCAATTTTCATTCCAATTTACGAATGAAATCGTGGTAGTTGCGACGCTGTTGTCCAGGCTTCCAACTCGCTTTCGGTTCGCGGACCCATGTCCTTCGGCCATCTCTAATCATCCCATCCGCAGACCCATGGAGCAATCATTGCCGCTTCGGCTGTCTGAATTGAGTTGAGTTGAGTTGAGGCGATTCTACACTTCGTGAGACCGCCTAGCATTATGAGACAACCTCGGATCACCTCGGTCTGAGCTTGTAAAACCCCTTGGTCCTTGCTTAAACGATTATGATCTTGCCTGTACGATTACGATCTTGCTTGCATGTATGTTTCCCGATAGTCACCGCTGACGCACCTATGAATAATGGAAATTAGAACATCTCAAATGGAAATTAGACTGTCTGAAACGCGGGGAATTGTTGGACACAGACTTAAAGTGTAGAGGTATATACAATGCGTGAATCCGCCGTGGACAACACTATCCACTACCAAATAGCCAACATCTTCTTTTCACTGAGTACAACGGCCAGCCATGCGTCTCATCCACGTATTCGTCATGTCAGCAGCCCTGATAAGCTGGGCATATTCGGAAGCCATGGACAAAAGAAATTTCTGGATCGACATAGGAGATATCGATTCAAAATCTCCATCTCCACCTAAATGCCCCAGTGATACCTTGCTTGGCAGCTGGACGTTGTGTCCAAGTGAGTCTACTGCCCCAACTATGAGTATTTAGGTGTGTTACTAACCGTGGCCAACTCTATTTAGATAGCGATGATTGTTGCCCTCCCGCCACAGTGTGTTGTGATGAGCCTCAAAAGTGCTGCCTAGACACGGAATGCAGCAACCCGTCACTTACGCGTTGTGAAAGTGAGTCTATTGCTCTGACCATAACTTATTCAGGTGTGTTACTAACCGTGGTGAACTCCATTAGCTATCGATTTAAAACTTTCCCTTTGTTGCCCACTCAACTCAAGTTGTTGTTCTTTCGGTAGTAAGACTTTTTGTGCCCCTTACGGCTCTGAATGCAGTGAAGATACCGATCTTTTTTGTCCAATCGACCATTTCTGTTGTCCTGGAGCTGCGGAAAAATGCTGTCCCAAAAATACTAAGTGCGTTCCGAACGGATGTGAATGATGAGCAATAGGTTCTCAGTTGCAACTAAGATTGGCTGCGGGGACTATGAAAACTGTGGGAATAAGCGTGGGTGCAGTAACAGTGAGTTTTGAGGTTTTCGCTCCTTCAATCTTCGATTGATTCTGCTATGGCTGTACAATAGCAAACTCTACTTTGACGATCTAGTTACATGGTGACGGTACATCAAAGGTTGAATTCAAACTTCGCTCCTCAGTCTGAAATGATGATAGCGTGGAAATATGATAAAATGTATGATGCAACATGGCGATAATTCTCGTTGTAGACTGGTTTCTTACAGGAGATGTGGCTGTAGGACGGTGACATACCGACTATTTATTAATGAACTTGTGCGAGAGAGACTTCATGGGTCTAAACCGTGAATTTGTCTCGACGCTGGGACGGGACGTTAGATAGTTTATTGGGCATCCCCAGTTGGAGGCAAAAAATCTCCGATTAAGGCATTCCGATCCGGATTGTTCATGGCGACGAGGATCCTATCGTGCCCATTGAGCATTCGAAAAGAGTTACAGAGTCTCTACAAGCTCTGCAAGCAAAAGAAGTTAGGTTTAACGATCTTGAGGGCGTTGGATGCGGTTGCTGGGCTTATGCAAGTGTTGGTAAGCGGAGGTCGTAGCGCGGCCAGTTGCACCAGCTGCGACATGAAACAACGGAGAGCTCTTTAAAAACCTCGAAACTCCTGCTTTTCAGGATTATTTAATTCTGAAATTTCCGAAATCCCAAATTCCAAAATTCCTACCTCAATCTTCCCACCAATATAGCACTTCTTCGTTGGCTGGAGTTTTAATTAAGTTTCGAGGTGGCCAAAGCGTTGTCGTATATTCATCGTATTTCTGCACCTCCGGACAACGACCTGGCCGTCGAAAGAGGCTGTCGGACTTGCGATTCCTTATATTTCCGCATTAGCAATAACTGCGACACTTCTAATGATCCTATTGAAGGCACTCGTCAAGTCACTAGGCTTCGACGCTGTCGCTACGGTCTAGGCACATGAACTGCTCACCTGCCCACTTCAGCGGTCAACGATGAGAAGAAGATTTCCGTGATTTTTTCCATATGTCTTTCAGTGAGAATCAATCCATTTCCATTCAGCAGGTTTCTATTCGGTCCTCAGTGGCTAAGCCGTGTTTGTTTGTGTTGAACCCAAGCCGCTTGTCCGCACTATGTATCCATATATATAAAACCACTCTCTATCTTTATCTACTTAATATCTCCACATATAAACGACAGTCTGTGCTACTTATTGTGCGACTCCTGACAATACTCTATTGGGAACCCGATGCTTCCCGTTCTGGTCTTGGCGGTTTGCTCAAACATTTAAGTTGGGACCGCTGAATTTCTAACTTTCCTGCTCTTTTCTTCTCTTCATTGAAAAAGCCTCGTCTCATATGGTGCTTTTCATTAAGGTGGACATGGCTTTCAAGATTAAACGTACCACTAGACTTTCCATCGCGATTGCCATATCGTTTTCATTCTTTCTCGTCGAAATCATTGGTATGTACCTCCGAAATCTTCCAGTTATGTGTCAGTACTAAAACTCATGTAGTCGGATTCTATATCCACTCTCTTGCGCTCCTTGCTGATGCGTTCCATTATTTGAACGACTTCCTGAGCTTCATGGTGGCACTCGTAGCAGTCCTGATAGCCGAGAGAGGATACGACCATCACCAACTTTCATTTGGGTGGCAGCGTGCTCAGCTGTTAGGAGCGTTCTTCAATGGTGTCTTTCTCTCGGCACTTGGAATTAGCATTTTCTTACAGTCGATTGAACGCTTTATTGCTTTACAGAAAGTTGAAAACGCCAAGTACATGCTCATCGTCGGATGTGTAGGGTTTATGCTCAATGTAATCAGTGCGTTGTTCCTTCACGAGCACGGCCATGGTCCTTCACCAGAAGTATTGGAGGAATACGACAGAACAGAGTTTGATCTGCAGAACGCAGTAGACTCAGTCCAGTTGACGTCCAGAGGTGCTCATCACGAACATCGTCACAAGATCTCTGACTCTGGAGCCGAGCACCATCATGATTTGGGTATGATGAGCGTACTCGTTCATATTGCAGGTGATGCACTGAATAACATCGGGGTCGTTCTTGCGGCGGTGATCATGTGGCAGACTCACTATGCCGGACGGTACTACGCGGATCCGGCTGTTAGCATGGGCATAGCAATCATGATCATCTTTCTGGCAATTCCACAAGGTGAATACAACAACTACTCTGCACAACGCTAGTTCTGCCGTGCTGATTACATCGATCGCAGTGAAAGAAAGCGGACGGATTCTACTTCAGAGCCCACCAAGTGGTGTTGACGTGAGCGATATCAAGCATGATTTGGAAAAGATTCCCGGCGTCCTCTCAGTCCACGAACTACACGTGTGGAGGCTTAATCAACTAAAGGCATTGGCATCGGCACATATCGTCGTTACCGAACCATCTCTAGAGTCGTTTCACCAACAAATGAGAACAATCAACGAATGTCTCCATGCATATGGAGTGCATTCAGCCACCATCCAACCGGAACTTGTCGGTCAACAAGGGAGTAGTTTCAACAGCGGTGGCACTCAACGTAGGGACCTCGTTACGTGCATGATGAACTGTGGGCTGTCTTGCGAAGAGTTAACGTGCTGTGGGCAGATCAAGGAGAACTAGGCAGTTTGTTCCCTAGTGAGATGACAACACCGAATGCCGTTCGGCGTTGTTTGAGAATGGCTACGAAGGAGGATGAGAAATCAGTAGAAATTAGCAAGGCACTACTTGGCCATTGCCGACGCTAAGTCGTGTGGTCGCAGTCATTCGTGGCTGGTACTAAAACGGAGATCGATACCTACTAGTATTGAAGGTTGCATGAAGAGTCATTCGGATAAGCGATCCCAAGAGCTAAAAGCAAAGTATTACCAAGTATCGAGTCGAGTTCCAGCTGTCGATCATGGACCCCAAAGAGTAAGCGTGGGAACATTCGTCAGCCCTATGAGCATTAGCATGAGCATGCAGCCGAGTTCGGCCATTCTGCCGCCTGCTGCCTCCGGTCTTTAATGCATGCGTCGAAGAATACTTTTCACCTTTAAGCGTGTGCGAGGCAGAATGGTGAGCCGCGAACAATTGCCGTGACCGCGCCGAAGCGCCGCCGGCGACTTTGGACTAACATTCGCAGCTAAAGGGTACGTTAGTTGAAAGGCAGTTATGCTGACGATCAAGTAATGAGATGCACTCGCCACGCCATGTGGCAGTGTCCAAGCGTTTCGACTTTCTGTACACTGCTCATAGTCCGCTCAACAAAGGCTCTTGTTACCATTAGCGATTGAGACCGGAAAGGAGAGCCGTCCATAGCTTGGGAAAAGTTTTCCTTGGACGTCTCTTTTGCCGCACTCGATGCACTCGACGGCAGACCAGTGCTGGAACAGGAACCTGGACGCCATGATTTCAAAGAGGCCATTGACAGCAGAGAGATTGCGGAACGGCGCGTGGGCGTAGGGCCTGGGTTCGCGCCATCACGGGACAGTGCGAGGTGCAATAAGCCGTAATCGAGTCAGTTTTGCGCCCTTCGGAATATACAAGCGTAATGCGGCCGTGTTCAGGTTGCCGATTAATGGATGTTTGGATCGTAACTAGTTAGTTGGGTGCGATAATTAGGTACTCCGTGGGTATGAGTCCTGTTCATTGTAGGGAGTAGGGCGTGAAGCGCTAGCGAGTAGCAGCGGGAGTGTGAGCCAGCGACCCGTGCGAGGCGGCATTGGCTGACCTCTTCCCTGCTGCGAGCTGGTGGAGCCCGATCGGCCATCGCGGTTCGGCAACGGTCATCAACTGAGAAGCAAAACGGAAGTGCATTCAATCAATCCATCATCGTTTATTAGCCTGTGACTCAGGCTCTGCTGCCTCTTCCTCCAATTCGATAATTTGCTCATCCTAGCTAATCGGGCCGTATATAGAGAAGCCTTCCCCCACCGTTCAACCCGCTCTTTGATTGGCAATCCTGTGACCTGGGATCTTGCAATCGATCAAGCCGGTCATTCCGATGCATCAATAAACACTCCTGAGTCACTACCAGGACGTACCGATTAGATTAGGCTATCGCCTCTTCCCCGCAATCCTCGCCATATTCACCTACCCCGATTCTGGCTGGCGTGGTCTATCATCCTATCTGTCTCTATTCAAAATCTCGCCTCCAAAGCGGTCAAGCACTCTCTTCCACACGGCTCAGTAGATAAACGGAATCCTCTCCAACATGTCTGCTTCAACTGGCCGCCGCGGCACCATTGATAACCTCCGCAAGATGTCTTTCGCCCAGAAGCCCGATATCGAAATCTTCTTGCAAGGGTCGGAAGGCGTCTTGGGATGCACCGTTCAGTCCTTCTCTACTCTCGATAGAATCGAAGGTGTTGCAAGAATCGCTCCGCGAGTAGACACGGCCTTCGAACTCATCGAAATCGCTATGATAGGTAGGACTTTCATACCTCTTAATCCAAATCCGAACCTGAGCCATCCGATCGTTTCTTTGGCACGTGCGTGGATTCACCTCTCCATTCTGTCCATGAACGAGTCGCTCGTTCACGGTGGCGTACTAACTGACTTACAGGAAGCACGAGGACATATGTCGACAAGCTTGCGACCACCGCAACCATGAGCGGCAGAACTGAGGCGACCCATCGTTTCCTCAGACTGGTGCAGCCGATTCTTGAGTCACAGGTACCCGCAAATCGCATCTTTGAGGCAGGGAATACCTATACCATCCCCTTCACCTTCGTCGTACCAACTCATCTGCTGCCGCGTGCGTGTTCGCATAAGTGCGACAACCACCACATAAAAGAAGCTCACCTACTGCTTCCTCCGAGCCTTGGTGACCTAGAGACTTCTAGCGGTGATGCAAAGCAGTTGGATGATCTGGCGCCGGAGATGGCTAGAGTGTCATACACTATCTCGGTCAAATTGACGAACTGGAACAATGATGGCAGCGAGAACGTCATCATGGAAAGCTCAAGGAAGCTTCAAATCAAGCCGGCGTACGAGGAGCAAGCACCGCTTAACATCGACCACGATACAGAGTATTGTGGTCGACAGGAGAAGACGCTGCGTAAGGGCCTCATGAAAAGCAAGGCTGGTCGTCTGATCATGGAAGCCACGCAACCAAGGCCCTTCCAACTTCCTGCTACCGCTCCTGGCGACGCAGTCCCTCCCATCACTACTGTGGCCAAAGTCAGACTACGATTCGACCCGCATGAGGCCAGCAGTCAACCACCGGAACTAGGATCGCTCAGCAGCAAACTCAAAGTCACCACTTTCTATGCGAGCTCGCCTCGCCACTCTTTTCCCACGAGAAACACGACGTACCCAGACATGTCACAAGGCTACATCAGCGAGGCTCTCCCGCTATCCTCACTCTGTATCGCCTCCGTCGAGTGGCAGCGGCACGACCCCGAAGACAGCACCTCCCAATTCCCAGACCTAGTGCGGCGCGACTCCGCGCTCTCCAACGCCTCAATCAGCTCCACGGACGCGACCATGCCCGCGCCCTCCGCGCAGGCCAAGCCGCACCTGCCGTTCTACAGCGCAACGATCATCGTGCCGCTGTCGCTGCCCGCGCACAAAGCCTTCGTGCCGACGTTCCACTCGTGCATCGTGTCGCGCGTGTACACGCTGTCGGTCGCGCTCGGCACGCACGGCGCCGCGCTGGGCCCCGCGCTGACTCTCAAGCTGCCGTTGCAGATCAGCGCCGAGGGCAGCGTGCAGGGCGTCGAGCGCCGTCGCCGCTCCCAGCGCGAGAGCGAGGCTGAGGCTGAGGCGAACGCTGTCTTCGAGCCGCGCCGCGTCGGCCGCGCTCACGCACACCCCCGCACTGACGACCTCCCGCCTGGCTATGAGGGCGCGCCGCTCGCGGGGCGGAGGGGTGGCGCTGCGGCCGGCGCGCAGCCGCTGAGGAGGCCGGTCACTGGCGTCATGGTTGCGGCGCATTGAGGGCGCGCGGGATGGTTCTGCTTGATCTTTCGGGTGAGTGGGTTTCAGCGCTTTTTGGGTTGCTGGTCGGGTTCTGCAGCGGCTTGACTTTTCCTTTCCGGCGTGTTGGGATGGTTCGGGTTTGAGACGATTGACGCAAGGCAACGATACGATACCCATTCGCAGTTTACAACATTTAGGGATTACTAGGTACTAAAAGGACTCGGCTTGGACGGAACTCGGCTTTTCATGTCTCTAGAGGTACAAAGAGCAGCAACGTAGAAAACATATTTCAACGCTCAAACCTACTCTCCTTCCGATATCTATTTTAAACTATCGGCTACTTCGAGGCCTTCGGACGTTACCATCTCGCAATCATGCCTTCACGCTCAACCCTTGTACTTTGCTATTTACGTCACCATCCGATTCAGCCTCCTTGCCAGCCTTCTCCCACTCGAGCTCCCAGCAGCCCTGCGCGCTAGTCCACTCGCCGACCGCCGGGCCAAGGAGCGCCATACGCGCCTTAGCCTCAGTGGACCACTCTTCAGCGGGCGCGTAGAAGCGGGCGAAGGCAGTCCTACCGGCGGGGACGCAGAACCACGGCATCTTGAAGTCCTGGTAGATGAAGAAGTCGGGCGTCAGGTGAGTGGCGAAGGCGACGTCCAGCGTGCCCAGCCGCACGAACACGGTCGTTGGCCCCAGCATCGCGTAGTGCGAGTACAGCGCTACGTAGCAGCGCGGGCACCGCACGATCAGCTGGTTCTTCTTGCTTTCGGAGGGCGTGGCTACTGAGAGGAGCGGTTGCGCGGTGCTTATCCTGGGGGCGGTTGTTAGGCTGCGGGGGGAGTGTGATCGACTGAAGATGGATATCAATTGGAGAGAAGAATGATGACAGACGGAGAGAAGTAGAGTAATTGAGAGAAGAGTTGATAGGAAGAAGGGGACAAGAGACGAGGAGAGAAGGGGAGCGTACTTGAAATGGCTCTTCTCGACGACATAGTTTACCGCGCAGGCGCTACCACTTTCAATCTGGCAGTGATGGCAATGGCAGCTGTTAATGGCCAGGGGAGATGCGTCAATGGAGTAATTGACAAGATTGCACGCACAATGGCCCGTCCATGGAAATGGAGGAAGCTCGGTGGACTCTGTGGTTTCGGCCATTGTCCAACGGGTAGCAATGCGCCACACCGAGGTCGAATGAAGAGAAATTGGGCAGTACAGAATCGCAACAGACGTCTTCCCTTTATCCTGTCGTCGGCACATTCAGCGATTTCTTCTTCCAGACACCGACAGCCATTCAACTTTGGTGGTCTGATCATCTCGGCCTTTCGTAGCCTGATCAAAGGGCGTAGGATAATGTAGCCCGTGTTATGATGCATTAGTTAGACCAAAAGTTCAATGGTCGCGTAACAACACGATCTCACGTGATGCATTTTAGCAAGGAATGATCAGTTGCATGATAGGTTGGTTCGTTAACTGCACTTTTCCATTTGAGGACATTCTCGTTATTACTAGTGTTACATCCTGGGGCCACCCTATCTCTCGTCCTTAGAGTCTTGCATCTAGCTCGGACTTCGCGGGGTTCGGTTGTCGCGCGCTTCACTTGTAGATGTGGACGACATGAGCATTGCAATACGAGAGGATGCCTAGAATCAAACGGGCGGTCAGTCATCAGTGCGATCCTTTCCTTTTTGGGGAATTGCTCACCCTGGGAACCCCATTCGCCTCCAATGCCCGACTCCTTGTGGCCGCTGAAGAAGGCCTGCGGAACCGGCTTTGTAAAGCTATTGATGAAGACGTTGCCGGCTTCGAGGCGCTGAGCAACCTTCTCGGCATGTGCAATATCCTTGCTGAAGACGCTGGCACCCAGACCAGCATTCGTGTTGTTGGCACGCGCGATCACATCCTCCTCATCGGTCCACGGCTGCGTGGGGACAATTGGGCCGAACGGCTCCTCGGTGATGATTCGGGAGTCATTGGGCGGGTTGTCGATGATGGTAGGCTGAACGAAGAAGCCTTTGCTGGGTGCCACATCCGGCTGACCCACCGCAAATTTGTAGCCCTTCTTCTTGGAGTCTTCAAAGAAGCCCTTCACCTTCTCGAACTGCATGCTGTTCTGGATTGGGCCGAGAAGTACACCAGCTTCGTCACTGGGTCCGACCTTGATGTTCTTGGTAAATTCGACCATGCGCTTCACGAATTCATCATAGATGGATTGGTGAATATACACACGCTTTGTGGCAACGCAAACCTAGCAAAACGTCAGCGTAGTGCCCGTGGATCGTCACGTGGCATTGACTTGCCTGGCCGGAGTTGAAGAAGCAGCCCATTGTAACTTCAGGCACGGCCTTGTCTAGGTCAACATCCGGAAAAATGATGCACGGGTCGTTGCCGCCCATTTCCAAGGTGATTCGCTTGAGGGTCTTAGCGCATGCCTCCATGACCTTCTTGCCCGTCGCAATGGAGCCAGTGAAGGAAATCTTCGCGATGCCCGGGTGAACAGTGAGCGAGGGGCCAAGCTTGTCGTCACCTCCAAGCACTTGAATTACACCTGGTGGGAAGACCTCTTGCGCGAGCTCGACGAGCTTGAGCGCGGTGTACGGAGTGAAGGGCGACGGCTTCACGATGATGGTACAGCCGGAAATCACTGCGGGAGCAATCTTTCCGACGGAGAGAATCAAAGGGAAATTCCATGGGCAAATCGCACCAACGACACCAAGGGGGACGAAGCGAGTTGTGACAATCTTTTCGTTGTCTTCGAACTTCTCCACAGGGAGGTCGAGGCTAGCGTGATGTGCAATGAAGGCCTTGACGCCGGTTACTTCGCTGGCGGCAAAGGAGCGAGGCTTTCCGGTTTCTTTGCAGAGCAAGTCCGTGAACTCCTTCTCGTAGTTGGAATAGACATCCGAGAACTTGGTTAGTAGTTCCTTGCGCTTTTCAATGGGTGTCTGCGACCACGACTTGAAGGCCTTCTGTGCCGCGGCAACAGCATCTTCTACGTCCTGCTTGGTGGCAACGGGAACCTGTTTATGATGTTAGAGTCAGATATTTACCAACATAGGCGAGAGTGAGCAGCGCATAATAGTTCCACTGATATCTAAGGTCGTCATATACACCGCTCGGCATATGTCAACTTACATCCCAATTGTTCTGACCGGTGGTTGGGTCAACACCATTGTAGAACGTGGAGGCGCTTTGTTGCTTGCCATCCACAATGTTATAAAACTTGTCAAAGACAATGGTAGACACTTTCGAAGGAGACATGATGAAAGAAGCTCTTGGTGATTGATATAAAAGTTCTCGCGCGGAAAGGGGGATGAAGATTTTGGATGGCGGGGAGCGGAGTTATAAGAAGTACTTGGTGTCCACAAATGGTTCCCTCAAAGTTGGGTATTTGCGTGCCAATCAGCCCGATCTAAGAAATTCCAAAACCATTAAGCCGTGACTGACAAGGGCGGGGTTCTGGAAGCCAGACCTCCCATAGCCGACACACGCTCCCGTCCACATATCCCCACCAGCCATGATATGGCTAGGGTAGATTGGAAACCCAAACCCCTCGGCTGAATCGGGTCTTGATGAAAAGAGAGCTAATCGGCGAGTATTGGATGGGCCCATCGCCACCAAGCTTTCCGAACGAAGAAGTTTCGGATTGCTGGTGAGCGAAGACGTGCGGGGTTTGATTGTGGAGCGAGCCTTGTCAGTTCCGATGTCTGTGAGTTAGGCTCGAATCATTCCTATCTTACTCAGCCGTCGTTCAGATGCATCGATGCTGGCAAGGATTGATATGATTGATGTGCGCTGAATCAGTCGGCTAGATTGTCTACCTGATAAAGCTAACCACCTCTGGATTTGCCGTCCAAAATGGAGGATTATAACTCCGTTTTTGGAGGTAATCCCACCTCCCCCTACTTGTAAGCGGCTACCCGGTGTCACTTTCCTAGAGTACGGAGGTCCTCTACACTCTCAACCAAGCTTGATCTCGTCCCATGTCTTCTCCCTAAACGCGGCCTGAAACACCTTGCCAAGTCCGGCTCGTTCCCATACACCTCTTTCGGTATTGCGCTCGAGTAGCAATGTATAATATAGATCCCATTCAGACTCCTCCCGCTCCTTTGGGATGTAGTACGTCCAGACCGGGCACTCTTCCTGGGTGAAGGCTTTTGCATCTGAGATCGCAATGAGCTGAAACAAACTCCCCTGGCGCTCAAGGATCCACTCCTTTGATAGAACAATAGAACCGCACCAGTCACCTTCTTTATCAACCACGTCGCACTGGCACAGCCCGGATACGGAGCTTTTAGTGGTTGTGTCGGCATAAGACTCACGGGTCACGATGTGCAGTTCGGTGCGCCAGGTCCAGAACTGCAGAATTGGCCTATATTGCAAGTCTGAGGGGTCTTGAGAGTAATATTTCTCACGGATAACTCCGAAAGGGTTATCAGGCAGGATTGCGTGGAATGACCGCGACGACTTAGGTATCTCAGCCCGGATGAGTCGGCCGTACTTGTCCTCGTAAGGAGACTGGCTTGGCCGCGAAGGCATTCGGGAGTTGGGTTTCTTACGTCTTTCTAACGATCTGTTTTTTAAATAATAGGAATTGTCTACTCGCTTTATGTTGATATCAGATTCGGCACGGGAATCGGAGCCAGACTCGTCCGAGGGATCATAATCATATCCGTACGAGTAATCACCACGATGAACTTGTGGACTGGCACTTTCTTGGATGTAATCCGTGGTTCCGACTCGCTCCAAATCTTTATCACGGCCTGGAGGTGACACCGGATATGGTAAAGGTTTGTGAGAGGCCTCCTTGGTGCGTGCAGCCCAGTCAGGGGCAGGCGGTTGAGAGGGTTCAGGACTGGAAGGGCTAGTTGTATGACGAGGTCCATTCTCGCGTCGAATGGGGGAACGTCCTCGGCGTCGCTCGTCGGAGCCATCTCCAGCATGAGAGCCTCGCTGAACAACTCCTACTCCTGGATATCCTTTCCACCGATCTTCGCCGTCGGAACTTCCAGATCTGCTGGATGGTTGGTAGGGTCCATAAGAGTATGCAACCCTGCCTATTGAAGATCGAGATGAAATTTCGCAAAGAGGTCTTATATGACCCTTCTCGTCGCGAATATGCCACTGAATCCACGTGTGATACTTGAGCCACTCGCGGACATTAAGCAAGCAGCCCTCAATCATCCCAAATTGGTATTCCATTGTTGCGCCCATCCACCCGCACCATGACCAGCTTGGGAATTCTTTTCCTCCGAAAGATTCGCTCTCAAAATGGCACATACAATTACCATTATCATCCTGGGAGCATGTGTTCTTTGAGTTTAAACTGGCAACTAAACTTGGCCGCCTGCGACGGAGTGCGTCTAACGGTGCCCAGAGAAGGGCCAGGTCGAAGTGAGAGGTTGGAATGCCAAAAAGAGATGGTGCGTGCATATACCGCTCCAACAGCCATGAGATACCTTCAAAAGCTGCAAGAATATCCCCGGGCTTTGTCAGATTGCGGCTGGTGTACATGCCGACGTACTTCATATAGAACCACAACGGGCGCTGCTGGAGATCTCTCAGTGTTCGAAGAGGAGAGTTAGTCCGGTCCAGCGACCAGCCTTGTCCTTTGCCATCCGTATAGATGTCCTGCGAAATACCCGTCGATCGACATTGGAAGTAGACACGATCTTCAGCGAAGATAAGACACCGGCGCGAGAGGATGCGTTCCTGGAAGGTCCATGCTCTCTTGTTCCACATCGAGTCGTTTACGACAGCCTCCAACGGCCTTGTCACCATGAGGCGAACACCGGGTGCGCACTCAGCGCTCATTGGCCGCAAGCTGTAGACGTCTTCAGAGGTTTGAGTGCCATCCAAGCTCATGCTTGCCACTCCATCGCTCAAAGGATCCATTAGAGATGTAGCCCGAAGAACTGGCTTCACTGCACACAGGCCTGTGGATGAGTCGCCATCAGCAGCGCAAATGGTGAAGTATGCGTTGCCGTAAACCAAGTGCATTGCCCGGGCATTCAGCTGCCATGAACTGTCGCTGTCCTGAACAATACAGAGCGAGTCGATCCACAAATATCGCTCCCCCAATCTGCTGACGAGTAATATGGCGTCTTGGATTGTTCTCGGTAACTTGTCCACAGCAGTTTCCAGGCCTCCATGCAAGATGTGTGTTAGAACGTTCGCGCGCGTAGTTGTGTACGGAGACTCATCATGCGATCGTCTTCCCCAAACATAGCTCAGTGCAACATACCGCTCTGGTTTGCCTTTCGTGATCGGCAAGGCCTTCAGCTGCATATCTGCCACATCAATCACACCAAAGTAGGTTTCCTTAATAAGTTCGATGAACTCTGTCCCGGTACCATGCGTGTCGAGGCATGCTTCGTTATGGTTATTGACACACAGGTCAAGCCAGCTCTTGATCAGCGCCTGCTTCTCCCTCTGATCGCCGAATTCCCGGCCTAAGAAATACATCTCCTGCTTCCACGTCGCTCGAGCGTCCGAGTTGGGCCGTTGTGGGTCTCTGGGCGCGACGAATACCAGATACACCTCCTGCCCGTTGCCGGTGGTCTCGCACCAGCTAAGCCGGATCCGCCGAGTACTATTCACATAGCAATTCCCAGAGTCCGGCTCAACGCGCCGGCCATCGACTTCCCAGGTGAGCGAGCAGGCGGTCTCGTCGCTCGTATTCTCGTTGCTGTACCGTTCAATCGCTTTGTACAAAAGCTCGCAGAAGCGGCATGTATCGCGGTTATCACGCAACTCATGTAGGCGCACAAAGTCCTTTTTGCTGTTGCCGGAATTCAGCCGGAATGTGGTCGCCGTGTCTGGCTTCTTGGCGTCATAGCGCTGTGAATCTCGTGCGGCGGTCGTGGAAGCGTTGCCAATGATAAATTTGTCGACCGTCAGATCGAGCTCTTCACAGCGGGAGCAAAGCTTGATGTCACTTTAGTATCGTACAATTTTAGGAGTGGACGAGTGTGGAGTTGAAGTTTACCTTCGTATCGTCTCCGCCGTTTGCGACTAGCGTCGTTGCTGTGGACTCATCATCCGCCATGACAATTCTTTCCTTGGATGAGCACCGGAGAGGAAGTCGATGTACTATCTACAGGAGGAGGGGCCAAAGAGTACTCGTAAGCAGAAGATGAGAAAGGATTTCTGGCAATTTGCGCCTAAGTCCACATTCGATCGCATCAAGGTCTCGAGAGGGTTCAGTCTGATAGAGAGCAAGTCTTTTCCTCCGTCAGCTCAGCATTCTGTCACCAGCCGTTTCTTACAACGGAGCTGTATCGCGCAGGGGGCGTACTCCGTATATCGTATCGAGTCCCACATGACCAACCCCCCGGATGCTCCCGAAAAGCAAAAACTGAACGATTGGGGAGGTCTTGCGTTACGGAAAACGCCACTTCCACTCCCTAGGTATTGTGAGGATGGTTTAATGAACAGGGAGCTTTAAACGTGATATTGGCTATGTAGACGAATACTCTCCTAAAAGCCCTAGCCGCCCAAGACCACGCGCCATGCTCTTCGGCTGCCGTAGCTGGGGAGCAGAAATTTTGGAAAGCATAGAGCTGAAGTCACGTGCACCAAGAGGAGGCAGACAGATGAAGATGATACTTAAATTTCTACGAGAGATGAGCCTTCCAGAGGCTTTATATAGATGTTCTCAACTTCCATTGAGATCCAATTCCAGTACTGATATCGGTGACCTCGATATCGATCCCTTAACATGCGTTTCCGGGAGCGCTTCACTTATTATATTCTAGTTGACATAAACTTTGGCCTAGCGGGCGGTAAAACCGGAGGGGCATCCACATGGGATACAAATTACAGACCGAAACAAAACGCTTGTAAATAGGAGACCTTCCCTTATCGAGGCGCAAGCACCTGAATCCAACTCACGCTGCTACTAATCGCTTCTACCTTTTAAGTCTAGATTGTCACGGCCAGTGGGTCTGTAACGACGACACATACAATGATGACAGTGTCAAATTTGTACCTCACTGGAGAGCTGCGGCGTTATGGAGATGAGGAAATCGGATGCCACCTCCTTTCGACCTTCCATTGATCCTTCCGTATACGTTCTCTACATGACGGGAACACACGGCCCAACATACTCCTGAGGGTCTATCTAGTAATTTCGTGCAACGCTCGCAGAAGAATCCATAAGCCAACCGCTGATCTTTTTAATCGAAGAGCCAACATAGACATGGGTCGATTAAACCCTGCTCATGCAACCTCTGTTCTGCCCATGTTTCGCTATTCCATTCCGAATTATCCTTGCTGAGTTTGTCGCCGTCTCCGACGTGACTTGTCGGAGCTTGACTCGCTTCATTTACAAGTCGGCGTCATCTTCATCAGGAAGAGGCATGTTGGCAGCATCCTGCATCTCTTTCTGGTATTTCTCGAGAACCTCTTGGTCGACTTGCACCTCTGGAGGAGCAAGAGCCGGCGCAGCAACAAATTCCAGGGACTGGTTGCCGACGAGTTTGCGAGCGAGCCAGCTAATACATTTGTTAGTGTCACGATATGACGTGATGCCTGAGAGATACATACAGGAAGGGCTTTTCAAAGTTATAATTGGACTTTGCGGAGATGTCGTAGTACTGGAGGTTCTTCTTGCGATGGAAGGTAATAGCTTTGGCCTTCACCTTGCGTTCCTTCACGTCGACTTTGTTGCCGCAGAGCACGATGGGAATGTTCTCACAGACACGGACCAGATCGCCTTGCAAAATTGTAAGTCGAGTTTGTGTATGTTGGGACATTCAAAACTTACGATGCCAGTTCGGGACGTTCTTGTAGGTAATACGGGAGGTCACATCAAACATGATGATGCCGCAATTTCCATTAATGTAGTAGCCATCCCGGAGACCGCCAAACTTCTCTTGTCCAGCAGTATCCCAGACGTCGAACTGAATTTGGCCAAGGTTCTGTTGCATTCGTTAACCCCTGTTAGAGCCTTTTCATATCAGAGTATAATATACCGTTGTGAATCCCAGAGGATGGACTTCGACACCCAAAGTCGCGATGTACTTTTTCTCGAACTCGCCAGTCAGATGTCGCTTGACGAAGGTGGTCTTGGATAGACTATTAGTACGCATTTTCAATCTACGCCATTTGTGTATGATATGTTCTGACCTTTCCGGTACCACCATCACCGACGAGCACCAGCTTAAAGGTGGGAATTGTCTGGGGCTCTGCCTGAGCCATGGTGTTGATTCCGATAAGTGACGTACTTGGTGAGGCTGTGAAAAGTTAGATATCTAGTCTCAACTCTCAAGGAGCTGCACGTCGCTTTCAGGTGGCACTCACAGTAACAAGGGATTTTCAAACGTCAAGGCCGTTGAGTTGAAGATGATTGTTGATGGCAAGCTGCAGGCAAAAACAAGCCCCAAGCCAAAATCATTTTATCGGATTCGGAGTTATGTGGTTCCGACTGCGCCACACGCCACAACAGGTGCTTCACGACGTTGCACGTGACTTTCGAATCAGTGAGGGAGCAAGTGAGAAGTGAAAGGGGAAAGGGGTTAATGCATGGCCTCTCTGTTGTGTATCGAACACCGCCAATTATAGAAGACTATGTATGATCTTCATTGGATGCGGAATATTGATACATTCCATCAAGTAAACGCCGGGGATATCATGCAGTCATGCATTATAATCAAGCGTAGCGTGCAAACTACGTCGGTAATTCTCCCATCGCAAACTACATCGGCAGGAGATGACATCCTAGCAAGCCTCGTCCACCCCAGTTCCGCCGTGGTGTGAGAATAAGATGCCTCATCTCCGAAGTTCCAGAATCCGTACTTCGTTTGACCGTTACTGGAATCGGACGCTGTTATTGTCAGCACAAGACATATCATGGTCAGCATAGTAGATATTACTCCTTCATTCTGTGACACAACCTCTGCAACCTTGGCAAGTTTGTCGTGATTCAACCAGTTGACTATCCCAAAGCGAATGACATGGTCTCCGGCTCGCATTCCTGCTGTATCTGCAGGACTGCCTGGAATAACGCTGTTCACATTTGCAAACGGTGTGTCTGAAGTGTCCTCTAAACTTGAAGATGAGGTAGGTACGGCAGTTGTATCAGTAGGAGCGGTACTCTCTTCGCGACTCGAAGCCTCTGCGAAATGAGCGTGTACTTCCGCCTCTATCCTGTTCATTACAGCCTTGTAGTCGTTACGTAACCTAATTATCCTCGCTCTTGTAGTCCTAACTGTGTATCTTGTCAATATTTGGTAGGCGAAAACTCAGATGAGATTTACTTTGAGCTACGTCAATGTCCGCGCGAGGAAAGCCGTCGAAGGTAGTCAAGGAAGTGTCCATGGTAACGCCATGCTTGAAAAATCCATTAGCAAGCAGTCATTCGCGGGTAATTCAGACCTACAGAATCCAGAACCGCACTTAGCGCTGAGAGTTCAGCCTCTATGTTCTCCTTCTCGGCGACAAGCTGCCTGAAGCTCATCTTGTCCGGTGATGTTCCGTTGGAAGCACTAGAAGTGGGCCCGGAGGGCACCGTCGGTGCATGTATGCTATCCATCCTGAGGCCCATAAGCTTCTAAATCCTGAACCAAATCGCGGTTGCAGATCAAACTGCAAATTGAGGGTTAACACTTGAAAGAGAATGAAAGAGGTAAAAGTAGCTCTGCGCCTAGCTTCTGAAGCTTGTCGATGGATCGCTTATGTAATAAGACTGAGGGAACTTCGTCCCTTAACGGCGACGTCGACGAATGAGTTCAAGTTTGGAGATTTCATAATTGTTTACGTCTTCGACTTTCATCCTTTGCTTAGACAACGTATTTTGCTGTTCTGCTGTTTTTGAAGCGTAATTATGCATTGGGAGACAATTGTACAAATGTTGCTTCGGGAGCAATCTACACGAGTTGCTGTTGCCCATCAAGCCAAAATCACGCTTCAGAGCAGTTGGGCAACACGCTTCAGGTACGAGTTTCTTCGTAGCCTAATACCTTCCGCTCGTAAGAAAAATGTTTTTCCCTTCCGTTACCCAGGTGAGCTGTATGTCCGTTTTCGCTTCTCCAAGTCGTAAACATCTCTCATCGTGATACTCATCAATGCTCGATCCCACGTACAGCCAACTCGCTTTCCAAAATCTAAATATTCATTATGGCTTCTGTCTTGCCTCTGCCTGGTGAATTGGAAAATTCTCTCCACGGCCGCTTCATACAGCGAACCCATGCAAGATCATGGACGTCATCCCGAGACGACACATCCCTGGGAACTGTCCAACGACACATCATAAGAGGCCCATCGCCAGCTTCCATGGCTTCCGCAGTTTCTCTTCCGATAGTTCCTTTGACAAGATGTCACACGATCGAACCACCCACATTCTCTTCGAACAATTTCATCGACACCTGCAAGCCGCTGAGCTCGTCTGCTCCAGAACGACGTTGTACATCGCTACAAGGTACAAGCGTTACCTTTTGGCACTCAACGAAATCTGCAAAGATGAAATTCTCCGAATGGCAAAGAGATTCGGAACCTTCACCACCTCAAGAGACTGGCCGCTCCCCATCACGGCGGCCGATTCCCATTATCAAAATGCCCGATGACACTAATGATAATGCGAAAGCGTCGGAAAATGAGCTGTATGGTCATGGAAGAGTCCTTTCATCTGATCATTCTCTCGGTGTCACCGAAAAAGGAGGACTTGAAGGGCGGGCCAACAAAACAGTACCCAACACGCAGACAGTATCACGCTGGTGGACGACGTTGCGTCGACGAAGAGTTCATCAACCTACAAGTACAAAATTGCCGGATCATTCCGACACGGATGACTTAGAAGCTGCTGCAGAGCCGATAAGTCCACTTCGGACTCCAGAGCGGCGATTGAACAGGCATTCCGGTCATCGAAAGTCACTTTCATTCTCTTCTTCTATTGGGTTTTTGACCGCAGTTAAATCCGCGTCAATTACTATAGCTAGTACAAGTGTCGCCCAGATTTCGAGACGTGCTTTCAGCGGCGGGATATCGCATGACGAAAGTGAGACCAACGATCCACGAAGCTCATTCGAAAGCGTTGCACTATCGATTGGCGCCAACATCGACAAAAAGGCCCGAGAGCGGTCGATTCAGAGGAGACGGATTCTGGAGGAGATCATTTCGACGGAGGAAGGCTATGTGAACGATATGAAGGCGCTGTACAACGTCAGTGAAATTAATGAAAGATAGCAGGGTGCCTACTAATGCTGAGTAGAGTTTCTTCACACTTCCTACCCGAACACCAAATACGACTTCTACAGACCGCCAGCTCATTCACAATGCAATCAACTCAATCATTCAGCTGCACCAAGAGCTTCTAAGAGAACTTCAAAAGACCATCCCTCGAGCCGACAGTATATCGGGGGATGAGCCTCACAATACCATGACAATGAAAGGGCACTTGAAATTGCGAAGTACGGATTCTGCACCAACGAAATTAACATCTATTGGGATAGCAAGTCTCCATGTCCGTCATTCCACTGACGTTGGCATCACGTCCATCGAGGAAAAGGATGTTTTGACAGCTGACCCCCATACGGTAATGGGTGTTGCCAAAGTCTTCGATAAGCTGATGCGACGTTTCTTAGCATATGAAGCGTACGCTGCCCAAAGAGAGGCTATGGATCGCGACGCAACTTCAACTTCGAAGGCAATTGAGGAATGGCCAGTATTCGAACGAGGCATGGAAAGCTTGCAACGATGCACTTCGTCAATCGGGCATCGCATTGCCAGCGAAAACAAAGCCCTTACGCTCTCTGACTTATTGTCCAAACCCATTCAACGTATTTGCAAGTACCCTCTTTTCTTCAGGGAGCTATGCAAACAAACACCCGCGTGCGATGATCCTGTTACGCATGACGAGCTTCAAAAGATTGTCTTCAGATTGGAAGAAACAATCGACGAAATTAATAAAGCCAAAGATAATCCATCAACTCGACGATTGATCGAAACAACCTGGCGGCTTCAAGATCGAGTTAATTTCGAAGGAAACCAAGAGCTTCCGAAGTCCGTCATTTTACGTGTTCTTGGACATATTCAGTTGTGCGGTGTGCTCTACGTGGCGCATGAGACCACTGATCGCGTCACTGGGCAGTACATGCTATGTGCTCTTTACAGGTCGTGCTTAGTTATAGCCACGCCAAACAAGTCGCTGTCGATATACACGGTTGCCGCGGTCATTCCTCTGTTCAACGCTACTATCGACGAAGCGGATAACGGCAAAGGCTTGCAGTGTCACAGCGCCCCCCACACTTGGAAGATTATCTTCGAATACTGCAGTCGCGAGTACGAGATCCTATTCAGTGCCTGCTCCGAGAGAGAAGGAAGTGAATGGAGAGCCCGAATCCAATCTCGCATAATAGCAGAAGCACTCGACTTTCATGACCAGAGACCATCCGTAGCGCCTACCCTTGCGCAGCTCAGTCTCAAGTTGAGACCTCTGGGTCTCGCACTTGGCAATTATGGCCTCAGTCGGCGGGAGTCCATCCAGCGTGCCGCAACGGTTGGTCCGAAGAGCAACCTCCGACAGGTTATTATCAGAAATACTGCCGCGCAAAGGGATTCCAGGAGCGGCAAAGAGGCAGAAGCACATATGTGGCGCTCACAATCACATCTCTCGTCTAACAGCCTTCCAATACTTGCACCTCGACGCACAGAACGGTCGCGGCTAGAAAATGCGCTCTCTGATGTCTGGTCCAAAGACATCTTACCGTATCCAGGAATGGCAGCTGGCAGAATGGAGAATGCAATCCGTGCATCTGCGAATTCTGTCATGCGCAAAATGAGCATGGCTTCAATCGCCAGCAATTTCTCAAGACGGTCCACAAGCCTCGTCAGCAATGCGAGCGTGGTTATTGAAGATACTATATCGACATCACAGAAGCTGCTCGGTACTTCGCAGCTGAAGCTTGCAAGTCACCCCTCAAATCGAGACAAACGATCTAACCCAAAGCTCGTCGATTTCCACAATGCACCGGAACAGTTTCTTCCTGAAGATTTCGACCTTAGGAAAGATAACGAATGTAGCCGGAGGATGTTCTTTCCGCGCGCAGGATTGACTCCTCGATCCTCCACGCCTCCTGTATTTACTCCGACAAGAGGGGAGAATCGGCAGTCCCTGCATCAGCTCCCTGTCGTGGATAACGCATCGCCGTCGCAACTACTAGTACCCCTTAGCGACACCAATGAACACAAAGTTGCTAATGAAGCAATCGAAGCGAAGGTACCGACAAATGATTCTTCTCCTTCATGTACACATTCTACAGCGGTTCTGCGCAGCCAAATCAAACGGCCGTTCAAATCGAAGAGCAGACTCTTTACCGATATCAAGCGAATATTCGAGCGACCATTCTCCCCTCAACCTTCCTGATCATGCGATGTTATCTCCGAGCCAAAACGTTCAAGGATAAGAGCTGTGAGTGAGGTGTGGTGAGACGAGACATTGATGAGGCAGTTTGGGCTAGACCTTTACTTCTGGAAACAAGGACGCACTCATGCAAGGTACCCGGCTGTAGTAACTGCTTGCATAGGATTTAGGCTTTCGATTGAGAAACATGGCGGTATATTACAGCGAGCATTGTAACTGAGATGCATCATGTTCTATGTCATCGGCTTAATAGTCGCGCATCCATATTCGGCTCGAGCCCACACTATCGATTACTGTTTATTCTTTCCACTGCCTCTGTCTAAATGAAACCTTTCGTCCTGTAGCATGACAATGATGACATAAGAGGTTTTGGAATTGATCTGACGGAGCTTTCTTAAATCGACTTTTGATCCTGATAAGAGTAAGGTACCTTACGTAGCAGTTCTTGGCGAAAGCCCAGGTGCACGGGGCTGCTCGATCACTGTTCACTTCAGCCTCGAGCACACGCAATCCGCTATATTCAACATACATGAGCATCCTATACGGTTGTGCACATGCCTATAGTCTATTTCCCTCAGACAGTTTAGCGAGCTATATTTTCCAAGCCTGTAGAGCTTGGGAATGCTAATGTTAAGCGGCTATGACCAGCACCCACCAAAGAGCCACGACCCACCGTCAGGCGAGCTTTGCTAAACAGGCAGCAGATGAGACGAAGGTATTGCTATCGCTACGAACACCCCTTGACCTTGTACTCGCTAGTTCTGTATCTGTACAGATTAGAGTCTCTGCTTTGCTCGAGTTGCGCTAGCACCAGCGTCGGTTATCTAACGCGACTGTAGTTGGTATTCAGCAGATTGGGCAGGATCCTGGTATCTCTCTGCACATTCCCATATTATCGATTTTACCATTTCAACACATTGGATCCTATTGTGCGCATTGCTTCGTATACAAACCGTGCAGACGGTCTCAGCGGTCTTGTACTTCTCCTGACACGTTGGCGCTCACGAAAAATATCAGAGTTGCAGTTTATATCTGTCGCTGTGGGTTACTTGCTTCCCTCAACTTAAATGACAGGAGCTAAGAGTGTTAGTGTGCGATTATCGCCGCTGCCGTGATAGGATCGTTTTCTTGGAATACTGTCACGGACGCGTACTGGCTAGCATCAGCGTTGTGGTACGACTGTCTGGTCTTGTCGGCACTCGGAATTATGATATCAGCGCAGCAGATCGCAGTGCTCAATATATTGGACACGGTTCCACGCAAGGCTGAATCCACCGCCGAAATTGATTCCATCCGACGCACTCTTCCTTTGCTACTTACTGAGGTTCAACCCCCTCCAATTGTAGACGAAGGACAATCCGAGGTCAACACTATCGGGATATGGCGCCCCAAGTGGAAGATGGTGTTCTTATGGCAGTGTCCTCAGATGTTCATGTCCTATTCGTTTATTCTCTATCTTGCGGGCTTAATACTCCTTGTTTGCACTCCACTTATAAAGGGCCAAAAATGGGGGCCTGAGAGTAATGTGAGTGGAATCCCTCCCAGGACACTACGCCAAATTAACACAGCTTCCTAGATTGCGGTTATATTTTTGGCAATGTTTGGATTCGCTGGTGCTTCCTTTCTCCTTTGCTCATACTGGATTTATCATTACGTCGACCTAGAGCATTACGATAGTTTAATCCCCGAGAGGGATTTACATGAGAACCGGGTAACTGGACATGCCAATTTTGGATCTGACGGTGGGCTTACTGACTTTGCGATGGCCATTGGAAGATAAATGAAGACATATAGACGGGGTATTGCCGATAATTAATTAAATTAATTTATTGATGCAGCCCAAGTCATTATGCATCCGGTTGAAGCCCGATTTCTCGAAGTGGAAGTTTCGAATTTGGCATGCAAATGCCCACGAACCTCCGCTGATGTGCGCACATATTAAGAACACGCTTCGAAGTTGACCGAAGCTACCAGGTTTCGCCTTTCAAAGCTGTGGAAGATAGAAGAGCCTTAAAGATGGTCCGTAAAGATCCAGCAACCAAATGCATTGGATTTTGGAGCTAGAAACCATGACGGTAGTTCTTTGATTGAAGCCGTGAGAGATTGGAATGCGGAGGGGATACCTTCGACCGAAATCGTAGCCTGTCTCTTTTCCACACGAGAAATACGATAAGAATTTGCCAAAGACCATTGTGCTGGAGGTAAAACGGAAACAAGTTATCGTAAGTTTTTTAAGAACGTTCTTGGATTAAAATGGTGATCAATCTAGGAAGTCCACTGTATTCCTTCTAGCCTTAACTTTCCTAATGCTGACGGCAACATTTTCCAAATGCGAATTTCACTTCGGTGTGCCATGAAAGCCCGATTCTGTCTTTTCCTCACAGTTCCCTGAATGCTAATGTTAACTTACCTTATGGACCTTGCGATTTACAGCCTTGTGATTTACAGCCTCGCCAGAGTGTTACCTCCATGAAAACTAGAGTCGATCATTGTCGACGAAATTAAGGTCGGCTGATACAGCCTATTGTAGATGATGTGAGTCACGCCCTTAAAGAATCCGGTCATTCCTCTTCCGGCGTATTTGATATGTTTCTCGCCGTTGCGAGGCTGTGTGCCAACGTCAAGGCTGACAGACTACGCCCCACGCCGGTCAGCGACCGCATGCCTACGGGGTGCGCACAAAGTCAACTGGGCGGGAGACAAGAGAATTCATTGCTAACATTGAATTAACGACGTATAATCTACATCTCTTGATAGAAGGGCTTTACTCCTGGGTGAAAGCGCTGTTGCGCGTGCAACCCGCGCAACTAGGCTAAATGGGCGGAGGTATCGAGAGATGTAATGAAGCGAACATTCCTTTGTTCGCAGACGTACAGTGACCGGCCGAGTACCATATCCTTCTAATCATTTGCATCATAATGAAATGTTCAGACTCTACTCTCAGTCACTCATTCTCTAACCGTAGACATGACTGCCATCGTCCAATATACCCGTTTTGTGCACATAGAGTGTCTTGTCCAGTTTCCCAGTCCTTAGACGCATCTTATCCAGTAGATCCAATCGTTTAAGATATAATGTTACAAACGGTAGGTAAATTTTTTGGTCACCGTCTTCGCTTTTCGTATTCGTTATATCCGAATCAGTCCTGATGTCGGATTTTTCTCGACAGTCAAAGAGCAATCGAACTTGCGATTTATTCCAGTTTTCAGGCAGTGGAACTCGAAGGTAACACCCTTCACGCTGATTAGCATTCGTTTAAAGATCCACAAAATACTTTAATATCCACTTGAGAACGTCTAATCGCAGATATTGGCGAAGTACCTTCGTCTTGAACGTCCGATTTCTTTCGCACTTCCAGCTTGCCTTCGAAGGTCTCCCAACATAACGCGCGCCCGGTCCATAGGCGTAATTTCTCGCTATCGCGCCGACGAATACATCCCGATTCCAGATCGTGTGAACCAGAGCAAGCCAGTGATGTCCTTGGTCGGTCCTGATCCATATGTGGGTTTGAGTATCAACAAGTTTAAAATTGCGGACGACAGCCTCAAGGGCAGTTGAGGTGATTTTGGGATCGATTAGGTGGAGTCATCAACTTAACTGACGAAGTGATTAGGCCAGAAATGTAAGATATATTGAGGGATTAAAGAGCATGTTCAACTGCTGCAGATTGCCTTGAAGTGGGACTGTGCCGGCTTCAGAATACGCGCCAGGTGGCCCTACCGTGGTGTAGCGGTCAATTGACATGCGGCAAAGGACGGAAGAATTAACCACTCTGAACCATTCGTCGTCTAGCGATGCCATATGGAGACCAAGGTGGCTTTGCTACACGGCACAGGCTGACCCGTTACCTTTTAACGCACCACTCCCACTCGGAGCTCGCTTGGACTGAAGAGGCGACTGGCCTCCTGCAGTTGATCCCGTGGCCTTCTCTAGGCGACTTGGAATTGTTTTCAGGACTACCGCGCCACAATTAACTCCACTTTTCTGCATCCAAGGAGTGGGCAACGACCAGCTGCACGAAATCCGTCAAGCTTCGATCGCCCGGCAGCGCAAGTCATCCCGTAGGCCCCTGCGCATTGCGATAGCCTTCCTTTTTTCCACACCGGTGCCGTCGCCTCGACGATATTTGCCGTTTTGAGACGACATCAGACAAGGGATTCCCCCCATCACTTCAGCTCATCGCCACCACAAACCATCACGCTCTGGGCAGTGCATACCAACCACCCAATGGTTGGTCTAGGATATCAGGCAATCAGGCGTACCCGCATTCTCTCCTTCCGGTTCACGCAGGGTGTCTTTGGTCATGGCAGGCTTCATGCCTAATGCTGTTGCGCGCCAATGGCGATACAGTTCATGAAGGCGTTCCGGTATTCGTCTTTTGGATCCGCGTCCAGAGAAGAGCCTCCAGTTTCTACCGCCCTTGGGTTCTCCAAGCTGATGCATATATCGCCTCCACAGTTCTTCCCATGCAGCTTTGTCGACAACCTCCAGCGTGGATATACTTTTGACGTGGATCCCTCCGCTCCCGTCCCTTGCCTAGGCCTTTGCACTACCGCTCGCTCGCCTCCGTGCTTCTCCGCGTGGCTTGCAGCTGTACTACTATGATTCTGAGGTCTTTTGATTAACTGAACCGACAGCCGGAATGTCTGAAATTGGCGGGGCCGAACCCGCCCCAGATCCTCACAACGATGATGAAATCAGGCCTGTTGAGGATCCGCACAGAGCTCCTATTCATTCACCCTGGAGCTCGCGCAACCTCCTGTCCTTCGGTATTGCCGAATTTATACGGTGGTCCTCATTGAGCTGACTAGCCTAGCAGATGGTGGAGGAGTGCGAGGGATCTGGAGCCTCTTAGTGGTAGGAGATCTTATGGATAAGATCGGGGATGAAGAAATGAGATATCGAGAAGAGAGCGAAGATGAGATTGATGAAGAACACGAGCTGTACGGTGTACACAGCTTTTACCCAGAGAAATGGCCCGAGAACATCGATAGTGGGCCACTCGACGTAGAAGAGGAGAATGAACGAAAAAGTGCCACACCGGGAGACAAATACGCCAAATGTATGGCCTTGAAGGCCAGTCGTCGATATCTTCCATGTCACTATTTTGATTACATCATAGGCACTAGCACTGGAGCGTAAGTGTATCGATTAATCTGACAAAGAGCTATTGCTAAACTAGGGCTGCAGCCTCATTGCTATAATGCTTGGGCGATTTCGCATGACTGTCGCAGACTGCCTCCACGAGTACGAACAGATGGCGGGCCGGGTCTTTCGAAGACCTCGCCTGTTTTCCGAGCTTCGCACTGGGATTATTAAGAGGGCGAGGTACAGCGGAAAAGATCTTGAGAACGTCCTTCAAGAAGTCGTTGCCAGACGGTGCGAACACAGACGGAACAGTGGCGGTGATCCAGCGACTTTTCACGTCAAATATTGGGACGAGCTATGCCGAACGTTAGTTTCCTATCTCACCATCAACACTGCTTCACGCGCCTGCCAATCCTCTCCCTTTTGACTGACAAAGCATATTGATAGATGTGTGACGACCCTCCGCTACGATAATCCCGCCGCACAAGAAGAGCTGCGTCTCCTCCGTTCATATGACCATATTAATAGGCCTCCTCCCAGGAGGAACAGTTCTCGAGGTGACAATGGTTCTAAGATAAATGGGCCATTCATCCGGACCGACACTGCGCGCACTAGTAGAACGACAATGAGCACAGGCAAACAAACATCAAAAAGCAAAGGTATAACTAATTATAGCGAAGCTTCGACTCTAAAAATCTGGGAGATAGCACGAGCTGCGACAGCTGCGACATTTTTCTTCGACCCATTCAAGGTCCGATCAGGGAAAGACGAGTTTACTTATGAAGACGCTGGATTTGGCCAATATAATAACCCTACCTTACCTGGCATATTGGAAATAGAGGGAATGCATGGTCAAGGATCAGTCGGTATTGTTGTCAGCGTTGGCACGTCCAGAAAGGACCATGTGCGCGGGCGTGGAATCTTGTCGAAAGTTCGCAACGTGGTGGACGTGGCAACTAACCCAGAGAAGGGGCATGTTGACGCTCGAAATTATCTTGCAAAAGACAAAAAGGACGCTGATTACTTTCGTCTGAATCAACCAAACACTCTGGAGATCTCCCTGGACGAGTGGAAGCCGCAGAGTACCATGGAAAAGATGAAGCATCACTTTTATGAATGGTCGCATAAAAACCAGGATCTCCTGATAAATTGTGCTCGCGAACTCGTATTTCGTAGAAGAGAGAGGATGTCGCATGCAACACGCTGGGAGTATTTTGCGACAGGAGCCGTGTACAGATGCTTAGAGAATCCGCATCAGTGTCGTGACGATGGAACTGAAGTTCGAGAGTTCCGAAGTCGTGATCGGTTCATAACGCACCTCATGGGCCGCCACGGTTTGGTGAGGGAGCAGATAACTCCTGGTTTCTTGAAAAGGTGTAGGACTACATTCGAATACCAAGCTCCCAGTTGAGTAGGAAAGCGTCATGGTTGAAACGATACCCGATGGCAATCTTTCTTTCCTGTATATTTATTAGATTATCTATCAATGTAATGGTTAATATACGCACCCATTAATCAGAGCCTTGGAATGTGCCCACGTCATCAAAACTTAGAACCTAAGAGTAAGTCATTGGTGTAGAATCTCGGACATGAGCGCTGAATGAGCATTGAATGAGTGACAGTTGTGTGATTGGCTGGTGGAACCGCCACAAGGACGGCTGTGGCTGTGCTACTGCGAAGTCTCCATGTACGTCATTGTTGGTTGGATTGACATTTAAAAGGTCCAGATATCACGCGACAAGCTTCAAACACCTGAAACCTTTCAACAGCTCCCACCATCCACAGCTTATTAAATCACCAACTGCAAATATTTGAATTCCGAACCTTCACCACAATGACTCGCGCTGACGGAGAAGTTACAAAGGTCCACTACCGCGGCCAGGAGGATGACTTCGTCGTGATGATTGAAGGACCCGAGGCTGTCAAACGCTGGAAGGCTGACAAGAGTGTACCCCTGGTCGACGTTGTGAATAGCTTCGATATCTTTGTAACTCACAAGTATTGTCATCACTATTTGGCACAGGTGGTTTTCAGCTCTTCTAACGGGTGTTACTTTAGGCACGGAGCTCAAGGTCAGCTCGACCGGGCATCGGCCAGCCTCCTCGAAAATGAGTTCGGAACTAAGAATACGGACGAGGTTGTGCGAAAGATCCTAGAACAGGGTGAGGTGCGGGAGTCCAAGGTAAGCCGGCCTGCTCTATCATTCGGCAGGTGTGGTGCTGACACGACCTTACAGTCCAAGGCGAAGGAGGGTGACAGAAATCCCAACAATGGACCAGGCGTTGGTAATTTCCGTAACTGAGCACACCAAATAGTGCATAACCCCGGCGTCAATTGAGGGTGGCAGTGGAGGATGGGCGATGGAGATGTAGGCTCGAGTGTGTTATGAACGACCGCCCGCCGCCCCGCCGTAAAACGGACAAATGAAAGCAATATGACAATTCATCACACTCGTTAAGTGTCTGTTCCTCTTTTCCTTACCCCTCTCTCGATCGCCAAGGCCCGCTTAGGTGTGCCGTAGAAGCTGGCAGCCATGCTTCTGCATGGTCCATGTCGTGTTCTCCGCAACACTTCCAGTGTTGTTGAAGCCTGCCACTCGGCGTATTCGGAAAATCGGCACCTTCCAACACTGCAAATCCCCTCTTACGGTATGGCGCCGGCAAAGTAAGGCACACGGTAAATTATTTCAAAATGCATATGCTAGTAGGCTTTCTCACCTCAACTTTCTCTTCCACCGCACCGAATCCATCCACCTACCCATCAATTCCGTCCGATATCGATGAATTGCGTCTTCCTGCTCATCAATCTCATCTTGTTTATCATTGCATCTTTCCTCCCGTCGATCCAGACTCCATTCACCTCCTCGATTCCATCCTCCAACAAGCTAAGGTCTTCAAGCATGGCAGCTGCATTCAGCGCTAGTCCAGATAGACAAACCCAAGATCTGGCGAACATTCTCGGCAGAAATATTCATGCGCTGCAAGCTCATGTTCCCAATGTCAACTCAATTATATCAACTAGTGCTTTGAATCAAGTCATCAACGGTGGAGCTGCTGCACACAGCACCTTGAATGGTACAGCAGGCCGTGCGAATGGAGCAAGCAGCGTTAATCGCATCGCCCGCAGGTTCGCAAAAGCCAAACATTACGATCGGGTCAACGGATATGTCAGCCGTGAACAGGGACAACGCTCTCCCAAACATCTGCTGCAACGCACAGCCTTGAAGATCCAAGCTGCTACTTTGAAAAATGGGGACCAATGTCCATTCGACAAGCTACCCGTCGAAATTCGGATGCAGGTCTTCAAATACATCCTCCCAGGCGCCCGTGCTTTTGGACCTACCTGGAATAACAGCGCAGATGGCGTTCAAGGCCATCGCGTTCCAGGTGCTGGCATCCGATCGCACATTCAGACATCCAATGACGACAGCAATAATGCAGACAATATCAGTGTCGGCAAATCGCTGCAATCCATCATTACTCCGAATATCAGCCGTGGTCCTCAGTATGTTGTCGCCGACCGTCGTCCGCTATTTCGTGGCTTGCATTGGGAAATGAATCCGGGCAAGATGACCATGCCTCTCATGCTCACGAATCGCAAGATTTGTGCGGATGTGGCCACTATCCTCTACGAAGAGAACACGTTCGAGCTTCACATCCATGCTGATGGCCTTGACTTCCTCAATCTCCCGCGTCTCAACATTGTCAAAGACCATGGCCTGCTCGAGAATATCCTCTTCAAAGAAGCCAAGTTCAAAAACGTCGGCGTTTTTTGCTTCCGTCGCATCAAACATCCTCGCTTTGTTCTCTTTGGTGGCTCTTCGTCTGACCGAACTGCGGGAATGCGCATGCGCCAAGTCATCTCAAAGCTTGTAGAGCTCTTTGAGAAGGAAGAGAAGCCTCTTACTTCTCTTGAAGTTCAGCTCCATCTTGAACCTAAGTCTGAGGACAACAACGGTAACTTCTGGGTTGAGAAAGGCACTGGCTCAGCACGTCGTTCTGTCTGGCACTCCGTGTCAAACATTGAACTGATTACCTCACCTCTACTGCGACTCCGCAATATCAGCGGCAAAATCTCACTCCCACTTCCTCGTACAATTACGAACGCGGCCGACATCGCCTACAAGGAGTCCTTCGAACACACTCTCAGGCAGCCTATGGGCTACGTTTGTGAGGGTCAGTTTAGGCCAGAATTTGACAACGTTCTCATGGACGCCGTGGTGGATTATCAACTTCAGAATGCGATGGTTACCGTGGACAATCCTGGTACTGCGTTTGTACCGCTGCTGACTGAGGAAGATATCCTCGCTGAAGCCGATGATGAAGAGTAAGAAGAAGATAACCGCATTGATGACGATGTTAAAACAAACTAGGACTTTCGGTTCCTCCTTTGATACTTTTACTCTTCGCTGGCCTTGAGATGTTGAAGAGGAGCCTTACACAGCAAATCCTCAATCCCGGCCTTGTGGTCACGGCTATAGCCTTCGTTTGCATGTTCACTGAGCGTTGATCAGAGATTGAAATCTATTTCTTTGTATTCTCTAGATACCTTAGTGCGATCTTTGATTGAATCGTATTCATTTCATAATTCTCTAGCTACCCTACAATATAAAGCTCTGAATTGATCGGAGATGAATCTCCACTGAAGCTACAAATATCACCACATTCCGCACTTCGTCTCTTCTTACGATATGCAAGTGTCGGTAATCTAAGTGACTTGACCCTTCATTCCAGCTCGAATGAACGAGAAGGCGACTGATGTTCCACGAATTGCATCACTTAATGTTTGGCCGCACAGAGATTCAGCTAACCTTCTCTAGCGAGTCAAATATTTTCACGATCCATCGATGATGAATGTTGACTCTTGAAGTTCTCAATTCCCTGCTTCGTGACCAGGCTGAGTGATGACGGGCAGGTGGCGCAGGGATCTCGGACCGGCAAAACATCGGAACTCTAAGTCTTGGCATCGCCCTTGAAAGAATGATTGCGGCAAATCTTAGGGGACCTTCACGTCTAGACCAAGAAACTCCAACTCTTCAACCTGCCAACCTCCTGAAGAAGCATCGGCGCGAGCAGTAGAGCAGTTCATGTCCTCTACTCTTTGACTGCGAACAGTCGCAACACAGGCGCCACCGCCTGCCGAGCTTCTGGCGCGTCGCTGACACCATTGACCCCCCGTACTCACACCTCTTCCGCCTGCTGCCTCTCATCCACCGTTTGATCCTCCTTTCGCTCCGCCTTTAGACTCTTCCTGGACGTTTATTCGAGATGGCGGACTTGGATAACGAATATGACGATGGATACAACGACTATGAGGACGAGCCTGAGGAACTTCTCACGGCTGAAGACTGCTGGGAGGTCATCAGTTCTTTCTTTGATGCGAAGGGACTAGTAGCACAGCAGATAGACTCTTACGACGATTTTGCGCTTCGAACTATGCAAGATATCGTCTCTGACCAGGATAAGATCGTTCTCGATCAGAATGCGCCACCAAACGATGAAGACGACGATAATCCCATCATCAAGCGCAGGTACACTGTTAAGTTCAACAAGATCGTCATCAGCCAAGCAAATGTCACCGAAGGCGATGGCAGCACTACGATCTTGTGGCCCGCAGAAGCACGGTTGCGAAATCTCACCTACGCATGCCCGGTCTACCTTACACTTGAGAAAAAGGTTCACATCGCCAGGGAGAATCCGTGGTACGGTGCTGAGCAAGATGACGAAGATGAGGAGGGAGTGCCTGAAGATGGACCACACTACTGGAAGCGCGAAGATAAAGATGCTGAGAGCAACGCCGTTTTCAGAGCGCATATTGGAAAGCTGCCCATTATGCTGAAGTCCATGCTCTGCCAACTGCGGAATAAGAGCGATGATGAGCTCTATTCTCACGACGAGTGTCCATACGACCAGGGTGGATACTTCATCATAAATGGCAGCGAGAAGGTCCTGATCGCGCAGGAACGCAGCGCTTCCAACATTGTCCAAGTGTTTAAGAAGAAGCAGAGTCCTACGCCTTGGCTTGCTGAAATTAGGAGTGCAATCGAGAAAGGCTCTCGCCTTATCTCTAGCGTACAAGTCAAACTCTTCGCCAAGGGTGAAAGCTCCAGAGGAGGACATGGCCAAACGATTCGTGCAACTCTTCCTTACATCAAGTCCGACATTCCCATCGCTATCATTTTCCGAGCTCTCGGCGTCATTTCCGACGAAGATATCCTTAATCACATTTGCTACGATCGAAATGACACCCAGATGCTAGAAATGCTTAAGCCATGTCTGGAAGAAGCCTTCATTCTACAAGATCGGGATGTGGCCCTTGACTTCATTGGTAAGCGTGGCAACCAGACGGGCGCCCGGGATAGGCGTATCAAATATGCGAAGGACGTGCTGCAAAAGGAATTTCTACCTCATATCTCCCAACGAGAGGGAAGTGAGACGCGGAAGGCTTACTTTCTTGGCTACATTGTTCACAGGCTGCTTCAATGCGCTCTCGGACGACGAGAAGAAGATGATCGTGATCACTTCGGCAAGAAGCGTCTCGATCTGGCTGGCCCATTGATGGCAGTTCTCTTCCGTCAGTTGTTCTCGAAACTGATCAAAGATCTGTACAAGCATCTTCAGCGGAGCGTGGAAACCGGCAAAGATTTCAATGTCATGTTGGCCATCAAGCCCAACACCATCACAAATGGCTTAAAATACTCACTCGCGACTGGTACTTGGGGCGAGCAGAAGAAAGCGGCGTCCTCGAAAGTCGGAGTATCTCAAGTACTGAACCGTTACACTTTTGCTTCGACGCTGTCGCATCTGCGACGCACAAACACTCCAATCGGAAGAGATGGCAAGATCGCGAAGCCTCGCCAGCTCCACAACACTCACTGGGGTCTTGTATGCCCTGCAGAAACACCCGAAGGACAAGCATGCGGCTTGGTTAAAAATCTTTCGCTGATGTGCTACGTCACAGTTGGCTGTGCCTCTGAACCTGTCACCGAGTACATGGCGCTGAAGCAAATGGAGCTCCTGGAAGAATACGATCCCATGACCTTCCCGGAAGCTACGAAGGTCTTCGTCAACGGCGTTTGGGTGGGAGTCCACAAGAGCTCTAATGAGCTATATAGTGCTCTTCGAGAAATCCGTGGAGATGACAACGTACTTCCTGCTGACGTTAGCTTGATTCGGGACATTCGGGAACGAGAGCTAAGGATCTTGACTGACGCTGGCCGTGTCTGTCGGCCTTTGTTTGTCATTGAGGACAATCGGAGCAAACCACTCTACGGCAAACTCCGAATTCAAAAGTCCCACATTGACAAGCTTCAACGAGACAAGGAGAAGGGCACGGTAGGAATGACCGAGGAAGAACTTAAGGAGCTGGCTCCTGGTTGGCGAGGGCTGATCAAACAAAGTGTGATCGAGTACCTGGATGCCGAAGAAGAGGAAACGGCAATGATCGCTATGACTCCCAGGGACCTCAACGAACACGAAATGATGATGCAGGGAGACTACAATGACATTGAAGTCACAAACCCTGACCCGAACGCTCGAGTTCGTTTGAAACCGGACCCAACCATCAAACGCTACACGCATTGTGAGATTCATCCGGCAATGATTCTGGGAGTCTGCGCAAGCATTATTCCATTCCCTGATCACAACCAGTCGCCGCGTAACACCTACCAATCTGCCATGGGTAAGCAAGCTATGGGTATAAATCTCACCAACTACAATACACGTTTCGATACTATGGTCAACGTTCTCTACTATCCACAAAAGCCGCTTGCGACAACTCGATCCATGGAGTATCTCAAATTCCGAGAACTGCCAGCAGGTCAAAATGCCATCGTGGCTATTGCTTGCTACTCTGGTTATAATCAGGAAGATTCTGTTATTATGAACCAGAGCAGTATTGATCGCGGCCTCTTCCGAAGCCTGTTCTACCGTTCATACCAAGACTCTCAAAAGAAGATTGGTATGAACGTTGTGGAGGAGTTCGAGAAGCCCACACGTCAAGAAGTCATCCGTATGAAACATGGTACCTACGACAAGCTCGATGACGACGGTATCATCTCTCCAGGTGTACGTGTATCTGGCGAAGACATCATCATCGGCAAAGTAGCACCAATCGCGCCGGACTCGGATGAATTGGGCCAGAGAACAAAGATGCATACAAAACGTGATGTGTCGACGCCGCTGCGAAGCACTGAGTCTGGTATCATCGACCAGGTCATCCTGACGACTAATCTCGAGGGTTTGAAGTTTGTCAAAGTTCGAACTCGCACCACCAAAGTTCCTCAAATTGGTGACAAGTTCGCATCTCGCCATGGTCAGAAAGGTACCATTGGCATCACCTACCGCCATGAGGACATGCCTTTCACGCGCGATGGTCTCACTCCGGATCTTATCATCAACCCGCACGCCATCCCGTCTCGCATGACGATTGCTCATTTAATCGAGTGTGTTCTCAGCAAAGTTGGTTCATTGCGAGGAGCCGAGGGTGATGCTACGCCCTTCACCGATGTCACTCTTACGAACATTTCCGACCTGCTTCGCGAATCCGGGTTTCAGTCTCGCGGTTTCGAGGTCATGTATAACGGTCACACGGGGAAGAAGCTGCGCGCCCAGATCTTCTTGGGTCCGACGTATTACCAGCGTCTACGTCACATGGTCGACGATAAGATCCACGCTCGTGCTCGCGGCCCCGTCCAGATCCTGACGAGGCAACCGGTCGAAGGTCGTGCTCGCGACGGTGGTCTTCGTTTCGGAGAAATGGAACGCGACTGCATGATCTCTCATGGCGCTGCGGCGTTCTTGAAAGAACGCCTCTTTGAGGTCAGCGACGCATACCGGGTTCATGTGTGCGAGATCTGTGGGTTGATGACTCCAATTGCGTAAGTAACACCCCAACCTCCTTGTCTTTGAACATCTTCAAACTAACTGAAACAGTAAACTTAAGGAGCAATCGTTCGAGTGTCGGCCCTGCAAGAACAAGACAAAAATCGCACAAGTGCACATTCCGTATGCGGCGAAGCTGCTCTTCCAAGAACTTATGAGCATGAATATTGCTCCAAGACTCTTCACGGAGAAGAGTGGCGTTAGTGTGAGATAGGCTGGCGCAGTCACGCCTTTCACCCCTATACTCACTACTTTCGAACTCGAGCACATCCCTCGATGACTCTAGAATCGTTGACACTCAGACGGTTGACACTGAGGAGTATGTCCATGGTACGAAGGGCTCGTCGATGGCAGATTGGCACAAAACAGGTGGATTTACCCTTGATTCCTTTGCCAAATGGCTTACAGGCTCGGAGCGTTGCCTTTCGTAAACCATATTACATTCTCAGATGTCATTGTGAAATGTGTTTGGAGCACCAGCGTTGCGTTTGGAGTGGTGACATGGTAAAAGCTCACATTCAGCACAATAAGGCGTCACGGTCTCTCTTTGACTCGGTTTGCATACCTTTGCTCTTAGCATAAAATAGCCAATATTAGCTCGGCATGGCATGATTGTACTTTTAGAGAGTCTGGTCGAGAACAACTAGAGTTGAATGAAGCTACCTAGGGTTGATTGAGCTTATCGTGAAATGAGTACCGTTGCAGTTGTGGAGAATGAGACCGAATTAATCTTCACATGAACATGACAATTCACCTTTATTCGTCTTGATTTCCTCGAATCTCTGCTGCGGCGTGGGTTTCTGCCTTGGAGACTACGGGGAACGGTTAGGGGGCAGTGATCGGAACCTGATGAGATTTAAGAGGATGCCAACTGTCCACTTCCAACTCGCCGATAATAATCACATCCAACTTCGTTATGAATTTAAGAGCATAAAGAGCGTGAAATTTGAATATTTTCCCTCAAAATGAGACCCCAAACATACAAAGAACGCAAGGAAGCCTTTGTGTCAAACCTCACTGGAGGGAGCGTCTGGGAGATCAATGCGGTCACAGTTGTCGCGCCCGTACGAGTCAAAGCCCTTCAGTATTGCTAAACCCATGGCTAATGACGATTTAGATAGCTGTTTTCCTTTGGTCAGCTCTTCAATCGCGGCAAAAGTTCTTCAAGCCGTATACACCGCTAGCTGCTGCGACAGAGATTTTACTGAATTGTGGAGCGATCACTTCCGCCATCACGCTTTACTCATCGCAACCACTTTTACTGGATGCGCTCCTCTTTGCTCCAGCAGTCCTGATTCTATTGATGCCAAAGTCAGCGGAAAAGAAGGATCGCCCAAAACCACCGCCAAAATCAGAAAATGCTGGTGCGACGTCGGAATCGTCTGGTCTTGATCCATTCCCGATCAAGCCCTTTGTGACTATGTATAGAGGAGGCATGATGGTTATCACTTGTGCAGCAATCCTCGCCGTTGACTTCAGAATCTTTCCGAGACGCTTCGCTAAAGCGGAAAATTGGGGTACCTCGCTCATGGACATGGGCGTCGGTTCGTTTGTCTTCTCCGCTGGTGTTGTCTCAGCTCGTGGCATACTGAAAGAACAACTCTCGGGCAAGCGAGTTAAGATTATCACTCGACTTGCTCAATCAATCCGTCACGCAATTCCACTGCTCGTTCTAGGAGCAGTCCGCTTGTGGAGCGTCAAAGGCGTAGACTACGCAGAACATGTTACCGAATATGGAGTCCATTGGAACTTCTTCTTCACACTGGGATTCCTACCACCGTTTGTAGCGCTTTTCCAGTCGCTCTTCAGCATCATACCCTCACACGCAGCTCTTACCCTACTCCTTGGCGTGGCATACGAGATTGCGCTAGACAACACCAAGCTTACGGAGTTCATCATTGCGGCTCCGCGAATGGATCTATTCTCACAGAATCGCGAAGGAATCTTTTCTTTTGTCGGCTATCTAGCTATTTTCCTTGCTGGCCAAGCAGCAGGCATGTTCGTCCTACCGAGGGATCCTGATGATACGAAATCCAGTAGCTTCCTCAAGCGATTCAGTCGAACAGCCTTAGGCAAACTCATAATCTGGACGTTCATCTGGTCCGCACTCTTTGAACTCACAACATCGTATTATGGATTCAACCTTCCTGTATCACGTCGACTAGCCAATCTTCCATATGTGTTATGGGTCGCTGCTTTCAACTGTGCACAACTGGCTATGTGTGCGTGTGCGGAAAAAGCGTGCTTCCCCAAACTTTATTCGGTATCGGATGCTGCTACGGAGAAGAAGAGGACCCGCGAGGCAACGAGCACAGTATTACATGCTTTCAATCGGAATGGGCTGCCGATTTTCTTGTTAGCAAATCTTTTGACTGGAGCAGTGAACCTAACGATGCCGACCTTGGACATGGGAAGGTTGGAAAGCATGGCGGTGATATGCGTGTATATGAGCATATGTGCGGGTGTTGCACTGGCGATGGAGGCTTGGAATATCTCTGTAAAGCTATAAAGGGTATCAATATCAGGCTAATCTGTATACATATCCAATCTTATCGACCTAGATCTCCAGCATTTCCTAATGAGGAAGGGCGCGGGCCGACCCGTATGCCGATTCCCTTCAGAAATAAACAATCTTCCTAAGCTCCAACACTTTCATTTCCACTCTTCTTCAGTACGTCTCTCTACAGCAGCACGCAAGATAACCCCGTCACACACATATGCTGTCCGCTTTCATCAGCATCATCCCATTTCATGCGCGCCGAGGTGTAAACATCCACAACACCTATCACCAAGCACCCAGTACTGGAGTTTCTCCTGTTCGCTCTTTCGTTCTCCTCACGCACACAAAAGCACGAAAATATGCCCACCTGTTGATTCCCGCTCATTACACTCACTTTCTTCAATGAACGACTTGGCCAACCACGCACCGGCAGCTCACGAGCTCATACATGGCATCTCCAAGTCCTAGCCGTGATTAACCCCAGCTATCCGTTAAGCACCTCTTTTCGGGAACCTTCTCATTTCTCACTTCGATGAGTCACACCTTACGGCATTCGTCTTTGATCACGTCTTTGATCTTAGATCAAACCCAACACTTCTTCTCACACCACTCTCCCTCATCCTCCTCCTCTCCCTTTTCCTCCTCACCACGTCTTTTTCGCACAAGTCTTTAAATTCTTCGCACTTTCATCATCCATCTCCTCCTTCTCTTTCTCGCTACACCTGCACACAAGTCTTTAAATTCATCGCACCTCCATCACTCACCTCCTCCTTCTCCTTCTCACTACGTCTTCCTGCGCGCAAGTCTTTGAATTCATCGCACTTTCATCACCAAACCTTCGATACCCAGCAATCATTGAACATTTCTCAATCATTTTCACTCTCCCTCTACGAACACTAACTCTTCCTCACTGCACAAACTCTGGTTCCACTGACCAAGCACAGCAAACAGGAAACTCGCATGGATGTTCAAGCTCAACGTCATGAATGGCCTTAGCTAGCATTTCTTCTCTGGCGTTCTGCAAATCTTCTCTAGAACATCAAGGCTGACACACCATCATAGGTTACGCAACGGCAACTGCTAACTCTCTTAGGCCGAGCCGAGTCGAATCGAGAAGCGGAGGTGGATGCCAGGGGGAGATATCAGCCTAAGAGCGGGAGACCGGCAGGCGGGGACGGCTCTCGGTCCACTGCAGGGACGGTGGTGCGCAAGCTTCGGCGGGCGACCGACAACCGATGCGACCGACCGACCGATTCGACCGACCGACCGATGCGACCGATTCGACCGACCCACCGATTCGATCGACCGACCGATGCGACCGACCGACCGACCGAACCGACGACGACGACCGAACCCACGAGCGGCGGAACCGGCACGAATGCCCTTCAACCCTTCGAGAGACTCTGGCTTTGGAAGGCCTGGGGCCCGCCGGTGGAGGTAGGGCGGAAACCAGCGAAGCAGGCGGGAGGCGCTCTCGGGTCAGGCCGCCGGAGAGTTCAGGCCTGGGGTTGGGTATGCGCACGACCCCGGTGCGCTGCCCGGCTGCCGGGCGCACCGCGGACGTCGGCGTGTAAACCGAATGTGATCTCGCGTTGAGGCCGGTCGCCCGCGACTTCCGAGTCGAGGGAAATTTGAGGTCGCCTGTTCCCCCGTCTTGTAATGGCTGCCTGTCCGGGGGCGGCTACGGGTTCAACCTTTAGGTTCTGCGAGGGGCATTCGTGCCGCATCCGTAACCACCGATGGTATGTTCTATTTCATTACTTTCTTTTCATTCTGCTGCTTTGGCCTTTCATGACTTGAGCTTGGCTGGGGTCGATGTCATTGGTGCGGTGCGGTGGAATGCTGGAAGGGTGCATGGATGGGTGTTGGTATTTGAAGGCATGGATTTAAGCCTATGCTGGGTGAGAGATTGGGTTTAGTGTTCACGTAGATGAAATATAATGGTGTTGAAGGTTGACCTTAACTTTTTGTGCTGATCAATGTGCCTGTGTGCTTTTGTTAATCTGAGTGTCGCGTTAGGCTCGGTCCGACTCACGCCGCCTTCGTACCAGAAAAGGTAACTAAATATTTTAAAATTCCCTCCGCAATTGAACGAAAAATGCTTCTATGGCGTAGCTGGTCATGTAAGTTGTATGCTTGATACATAGAAAACAATACACTGGCTTCCCTCTCGCACGTCGGTCTCATATTACGCAATGTGATTCAGGCTTAGTCTGGAGCAATCCGAAGGTCGTCGATCCGAACCCGACTAGAAGCAATATTTTTTTGCTACTCTCTCGTTTCGAGAATAATTTTTTAGGTGAAAAGGGAGGAAGAATTTGTCCTTCACTTCTCGTCCACACGCTATGATGTGCCATTACAATCAGAGAAGTGCTACAGTTATTAGCTGGGCAAATTTGAGGTGCGTTGAGTTGGCTGATATGATCAAATGAAGTCGGTATGGTGGAGCTTCACGGCGAAACAAAAGGGCGACCAACTTGCAAGGTTACATTTTGCCATCCACTCCACCGAACGCTACGGACTATTTCAAGCCTCGTAATCACAATAATGCTGTGCTCCAAACTTCAAACCGTTCTCTATGCCAAATAAATGCTCTCTAGTTGCAAAATCAGTCCATAGCCGGCCCGTCGGTAACCTTCGTCATAGATTGACTGGATGCTTTCTCCGGATCGAACCGCCAAACCTGTGAGAAGTTGAGTAATACGCATTGCGAAAAACCTGACGCACAAGGACAGGCGAACTCACTTATAGAAGAGCATGGGAATCGGCGTCATGGCCAGCGCAATAATGGCTAGGACGGTGTTGCCAAGTCCGTAGTTCAGTGAGCTGTAAAGTGGCGGGCCCGCCAGCGGCAGAAAGGCGCCGACGATCGACAGCGACGTCCTGACCGCTGCCACTGCAGATGCCGAGTACGTTTGGAACGCGTCGACGAGGTATTGCTGTGTAGGAAGGAAAATGCCTAGCAGGCCGAAACCGAAGAGCGTGAGACCAAGAATGGGAACGATCCTGTGGACTCGTCAGCAAATGGGCATTCATGCGGAAGCGTTGCATGCGTACCAGTGCGTGTGCTTTTGAGTGGACCAGCCGTACCAGATGAGAGAGATGGGAACGAATGCGGCGTAGTATATCGTTGCAGGTAAGCGGAATTCAGGTTCGTATTGACCGTTGTTTCTTTTTGTGAGTTTGACCACTGTTGCGTCGTTGGTCTTCATGATCGAGAGCAACGATATCACCATGCCTAATCCACATCCTATGTACGCTAGGCCAGTGTCTCTTGATTCCCACCCGTAAACTTCTTCGAATACTGTTGGAATCGTAGTGAATAACAAGTATAGGAATCCGTAAATGGTCGCGACGTATGCACATATTAAGAAAGCGATGGGTGATCGCGTCAAAAGCTTGGTGGGTCGTACAATAGCGGTTAACAGCATTTCTTTCCTGGACATCTTGCGGATCAGCAGCGGTTCTAAGTCGTCTCTTCCTGTCTGTGCTCGCAGTCTTCTAGCTTTGCGTTGTAAGAGAACCGGCGTGTACGATTCTGGCATGAAGGCAGTCATGAGCGCAGTCACTAATCCACTTGCAATGAGCAAGATCCAGTAATCCTGAGTTTCGTCAGCTTGTGCTCTGCCGTGCACGATTCTGCTCTTACCCATCGCCAACCCAAATCTTCCGAGATGAAACTCCCGCATAGAGGGCCCACTGCGAAAACTCAGCACATAGGAACATTTTAAAGCCCCAAACGTACATACAAGCAGGTCCTAAGCATTGTGCAAGCGTAATAAGCGCTGTCGAAAACGCCCGCCTCTCTACCGGAAACATGTCTGCGCAAATCGCCGGCGAGATGGTCATCACCGCCGAGCCACCGATGCCCGCCAACAACCTGAATACGATCAACGCCGACATCGACGGAGCAAGAGCACTGCCCAATATCCACGCGTTCAGAAACCACGTCGACAGGATCACCACCGGATACCGGCCGAACATCTCTGAGAACGGACCGAGGAAGAGAGGGCCGATGCTGAACCCGAGGATGTAAATGGTCACCATGAGAGAGCCGATGATCTCGTTCGTCTCGTGGAAGTCACGCATGGTTTGGGCGATTCCAGGAGCAACCATCGACGACGCGAGGGGACTTGTGCAATGTCAGGAAAGACTTGGTGCCAGTGGATTTGCGGTATACACACCTGAGGGTTGAGATGACGGCCATGAAGACCATAAGGTAACTCTTCTTCCAGTTGGGCCAGTTCCTGAGGCTATGAGTTAGTTTGATCGCATATCGATTTTGAGCAGAGCTCTACTCACAAGGGATTTTCTGGGTCATCCAACGAGTCCCATCCCACCAGCCCTCTATCCCAATCCATAAGAGGCGGGCCATCTTGTGGAACGGGTTGAACCACTTCTGATGATTTTAATGACGCTGGAAGGCCTTCATCAATTGTAATAGGCAATGATCCTTCAATCTCTTTGTCTTTTTCCATAGTTTGCTGTAAATATACTTCACACCTTGCCACCGCTTCCGTTTACACAATGTCAGAGAAAGGCAACGACTATTCGGAAACAGAATAGAGGGATAGAAAGAAATTTTTGAGACGCACACGCACTGCACCATAGGAAAACGATTGAACTTCAATAAGCAAATGCTCATGACTTGTAACGTGCCGACCATCCGTGATTGCAGCATTTCGAAATGTGGTTTGGATGATCTGCGTGGCATGCTTTTGCGGATATCATATCCCGACAAAAGCAGTCACTTCCGTAGCTAGTTATCAGGTACCGACAGTCTTTTGAAGGATTGATTAGATCCTCTGTGCTCTTTGCAGGAAATGAGTTTTCCGCTTTCTGCTGCTAGTTACGTTGTTTGATGTATTCTGTAAATTCATTGCGTTGTGAAACAGCATTTGCATTACTGAGGATGTCGACAGGCTTCTTAGGTCAATCACAATAAAAGCCATACAGGAGCACAATAAGAAGCGCTTCAACAGCGTGTTAAATTCATTACTAGAAATACAAGGTCGTAGCAAGACTCGGCAGTCCGGGCCTGAGGTGAACACACGCGGCGAACCACCTTGATGGCAACATAAACCCTCCAGGCCATACCCTGTAACGCTCAGCTGGCCCTTTTGTAACGCCTGGGATCAACCCATTCGAAATTAACTTCGAGGGGAATAAATTGGGTATGATTTGTTGAAATCCGAAGAAAAATGATCAGAGATACCTGGCCCGTCAGGATTCTTCTCGAGGAAGCAAAGTGTAAGAAAATGGAGGATGCAGTGCAGCTTGCTATCTGCCCGTTCCGTTCGCAAATTTGGTGAGTTAACTACAAGGTATACACTATCGAAATTCCGTTCCGGACGTCAAAGCTGTTGATTGTGAAATGTAGACGGAAAAGTGAGGATGGAGGACGCTTAAGAGGCGAATATCGTCTTGCTGTTCTCGAGCAGCGACTGTACGGCGTTACGCTGGACTTGCATGTCGCTCATCTCGCGCTCGATGGACTGCGGACGCATGATTGTGGGCGCAAATACCACCGCAAGATTATGGGGAGTCATCTGTTCAATGTTAGTATGATGATTTCCAGCGCGATTTTGAAGATATAAACGTACCAAATTGATGCTCGACTTGTCCATAACTCTGCCGAGATGGAAGACCAAAAACTCCAGGCAGTCACGGTGGTGCTGAGGGAGTAGGTTGATGGCCTCCTTCATTTGCGTTGCCTTACGTGTTTCATCGGGAATTTTGCTTGCCTCCAAGAGTGGGTCGTAAATTTCGTAGGTAATCAACGGAGCGGGCAGACGTCGGAAGTATTGCTTCAGCGCAGATGTAATAGCGTGAACATCGAGATCTGGATCTGATATGTCGTAGTCATTGCTCTGCTCGAAGCCCATACGGACCTGATTGACTTGGCCACTGCCACCGGATTTGCGATAAATGCCTTCAACATCCATGCCTCGAAGTTCAATCTCTTCGATGCAACGAGTAACAATGCTCGGGATGACACGCTTCTCCATCTCACAACGAACAGTGAGATCTGTATTGAACAGGTTCGCTGCCGAAGCCGTTGCATCTTGATACAAGTTGGGATTGCTGTTGTTGTGACCGGATTTGAGATGCTGGAGCTTGCTGCCTTGTTTGTCACCGCCGAAGAAGAAGTTGCGACGCGGCGCCTCACGAGGCAAGTCGACAGTTTTTGGTGCAACACCATCATTCGGCATTTGATTGTAAGGCATTCCTTCGAGTTGGTTGAACTGTTGGCCACGCTCAGGCCTCTCCGCCGCGAGAGCGCCGCGAACGCCGCGCAAGCCCTTTGTCAAGCCTTGGGTGCCTTTCTTCCACATATTAGGCTTGCCTTTGTTGCTGCGAATCTGAACGACATGGCCAGTCACAATTGAAGCCTCATCGTCGCCTGCCATACCGTAGCCTCCAAGGGAGACGTCAGTATTCATTGATGGGCGGAAGTCGCCTGTCGAATCGTTCTTGTCTTTGGAAATTTGGATACCCAAGCCGTTGGTAAGTGACCGGCCAGCATCAACAGATTGCCCATTCGCACCTCTATTGGACTTGTACATATCCTGGATGGAGTGAATAAGTTCGTTATTGTGTTGCGTAAGCTGGGCATTGCGTGTGGACAAAGCTTCATACTCGGCAAATCCCTTGTCTTTCATCGCAATCAGCGTTGAACATTCGTTGGTGAGATCATTTCGCTTTTTGATGAGGTCCTCAATCTGGGGAGCGAAGGACTCCTTGAGTCGCATGAGAGAGGCTCCAAAGTCTTTGGTTATTTCTGACTTCAAAGACTCAATATCCAGTGGCTCGTTGGAGTCCTTTGCTCTCTTGAGATGATCCGTTAAGACTTCCAGCTCACGAACGACAATCTCTCGCTGGGTATCCAGGAACGCCATTGTGGATCGCTTCTCGCGAATCTCTGAGTTCATCTGGCTCATGTCGGTGGACTTGCGCATGATGTCATGTAGGCCGCTCTTCTCGGCTTCGAGTTCCGTCACGCGCTGCTGAGCACGGCGGAGTTGGTTCTTCAATAGAATGTTCTCTTCTCGAGACTCGGGTGAGGTTGTCGCGATAGGACTGCTAATATCCATGGAGCCGTTGATTGTCGAGGACTTGGCTGACCATTTACCAGAGCCTGAGATGGATCTGGTACCGCGGTCGCTGAAGCTGCGTCCATGTTTGACGGCATTGGACACCTTGCGCAGAACTCCAGGCTCGGGTTGCGATGTATCTTCACCTTTCATGATGCGTGCCATATCCTCGTCCATCGAGAACTCAGCACCAGTGCTATACCGCGGAAGACCGACAGGCGATACTTGCAACGATAGCTCCGTATGGGCAGTGCTTGATGACTCGGTAGGTTTGTGTGATGGAGTTGGAGGCGGCTGTGGTGCGGTACGCGGTGAGGTGAAGGATTCTGTAGGTGCAATTCCTGGCGAAATCTTGCTTGAGGATCGTGCAGGAGGACCAGAAGGTATATCGAGGATACTTCTAGATGTAGGGGATTCAATCGGCTTCGATATGCTTCGACCATGCACCGTTGGGCCGCCTGTATCATTTTCACGAGTGGATACGGAAGACGCAGATCGATCGTGCCCTGTTCCAGAGGTTGGAGTTGGCGTCGATGGCCGAGAGCTTTGTGCCGAAGATCCGTCCTTCCTTGACAGCACCACTTTCACCGAGTTTTGGAGCGAGTCTCCTCTCTTAGGCCGTTCCATCGAAGGCCGCGAACTGGAGTCTCGGGTAGGCGGGAACAGACTGGGCACATCATCCTGCCGCTTGACATCTTTCACCGACGACTGATTGTTCTCCACCGGCTGCGGCGATGAGCTTCTGGGGATTTCGGTCAACGGTTGATGGCTTACAGCAGGAGAATTAGATGATGAGGACTTTGACTGCGAGCTTCGCCGAGAGCCAGCTCTCTTCGATTTTGGAACTTCTTGCAGCTTGAAGTCGGATTGAACCGAAGGAGGGGAAGTAAGTGAGGGAGAAGCGTTGTTCGTGTCGACTGCACGACCAGGTACAGGCGATGCATCACTTGCTATATCCTTCTTCTTGCGCTGTGAATCTCCAAGATGATCAGACATTTGCCGTCCTTTCTCCTGGTATGCTATGTGCGGGCTAGATGGTTGCTTGCGCTCGGTGGAAGAGGATCTGGAGCCATGCTGAAGGCTTTCTTGAATGATTTCGCGTCCTGTCGATGGTGCTGATTTTCGAGCGAAGTAATCCTTGGCTTGAGGGAGTCTGGAGTCCGTAGGTAGTTGCGATGGAGCATCCGCGCCGAACTCACGGTTCTTGCCAGCGATGAGAGAGGATGCAGGAGGCGGGTTAGTATCCAGGACTAGCGGCACAAACAATCCTTCATCGGCGTTGGGGCTATCGTAGAAGCTAGATACGGCTGAGTTCTTCGACGATTGATTGCCGCCGTACGTGCTTGCGGGTAGAGTAAGGTTTTCTATGCTCATTAGTAATCTCTTCGAACGCTCGTATCTTTCTTGCAGTGACCAACCTTTCTCTCTCTGTCTCTCGTCAACCGAGCTCGGTGAGTCTTCTCTTTTGTTTGGATTCTCCTTGCGAAGTCGGCCATGCCGCGACCGAGAGGTCATGTCGGCTACAGGGTCCGAATGCTTCTCCGGCGGCGTGTCCAGCTCGGATCCTGTAGTGAAAAGGTTTTGCGAGGGATGGTCGCGTGGTAGATCGGGTAATGATTTGTTCAAGCTGTTGGATGCCGCTTGTTTCTGTGCTGCCTTCCTGTTCTTTCGCCGCTTGGCCATCAAGGTTTCATGACAAGACATGCAAAAGATGCCTTGAGACGTCCTCGCATACCGCAGGTTCTCAATCTTGCGTTTGCAGTTCCTGCAGCGGAAACAACTCGCGCAGAAAGCCTGATCGCCAGTCAAAATGGCGAGATCTTCGATCTTGTTACCGCAGGCGCTGCAGCTGTATGTGCAATTGTTGCAGATGAGTGAGCCGTCACCGAGCAGTAGGAGGTTGGCATCGGAATCGAGAAGGGTACCGCAAGTATTGCAACGGAAGCAGTCGATATGCCATCTGTTACCCGCTGTTGATGATGTTAGCTGGTTGAAAGCATAGTTCGGTCGCGAAGATATTGCTCACCTAACTCGAAGGCTTTGCCCTCTTCGAGGATCTGATATTTTCAGTCAGCTCGACCATTGTCAGCATGTCAAGACAAAGAGTGCCAGCTTACCTCGCCGCATCCTTTGCACGGATAGACGACGTCGTCCTGGTCCAAGGGCGACTCAGGGAAAGCGGCGGGAGACTCCATAGCGAGAGCCATCACGCACGAACGGTGCAGCAGCGCACAAAAGTCGTAAGGTGGTGGGACGGCCTCGGTGGATGGGCGTTGGTGAGGGCTCGACACAGGATTTGTGACGGGACTTGAGACAGTCCAGTCGATCAGGTCGGGCTGAGCGCCCAACGGGAGGCGCAGTAGGAATGGGTGGCAGCAACGAATGGGTGGCCACGAAGGGCAAAAAGGGCCCTAGGGCTGAGGGCGGCTGTCGATGAGGCAGTGGGTGGTTCGGTGAGGGAGGAGAGATGTTGTTGGATGCGGTGGTGGAATGGTGGATGTGTGGAGGGAGCAGGAACGAGGTGGTGTGCGAGTTAGTGCAGCACTTTTCCAACTTCGCGGACGCCGCAGGTCCAGTGGATTGTAAGGTACGCAGCGGGTAAAGGCTCAATGATCAGCGGCCCTGAACTAGGCCGTGATTGGAAGGGTTCAGCAGCGAGTCCCGTTGTTGAAAATGGTTTGGCCTCTGCTTGGTCAACGCCGAACAAGCTCAGTCTCGCTTAGCCAGCCGACACCGTGGCGGGCCGTACACACGGAATGCCGATGCGGTGTTGGAGTGGGAGTGCGAGTGCGAGTGCGAGTGGATGTGGGAGCGTTTTGGTGGGATAACGCAATGAAGGGGAATGGGATTAATGATTCGCGGTAACGGCAAGAGGCTCGGCGGGCATCAACGCTCCAGTCTCACATTTCGAATCCACGGCCATGGAACTCCAGTGGTTGCGACGCACGCACTCTGCTACCTTAGCCACGGAGCACAGTTACAGTATCGCGCTCCGCTACACAAAATCTAATGCAAAGTCACTTCCAGGGGCTTCATCAAACCGCAGCGCCGTTGCTGTGCGCGCGCGCCCAGAGTGCCAGTCGCCATGGCGGCGTCGGCTGTTCCTTTCGTTCGGCTCATGGCAATACACAATGTATGTGAGACTCGGTCTCCTCACCTGTGTGACTCGCTCCGAATGAGGGAAATCCACAATCAATCTGCCATCGGTATCGCCATCTCTGTCATTCATTTGTTCATTCATTGCTTCTCAGCCTCGCGGAAGAAATAACTTGCTCTTAGCATGCGTTGAATTGTCATTCTTCGATTTTTGGAATTTCCACTGCCCCTCTGGCTCCACGCAATCTCGCCCATTGACCCCCGAAACCCCCAATCACCACTTGCTAGCTTGCCCTTCCAAGCATAGCTTTGGCACCTTTGCAGCTCGCCATTCGCCGACGTGAAATCTCGTTCTCGTGTCTTTTCTACGACCACGGTCTTGATGTGCTCGTCACCGCTTGCCGGACCCAGGGAGTGGCCAGCCGCATGTCGTCCAGTCACACAGCCTGTCCGACTGTTCTCTGTGGCCATTCCCGCGCCAGCCGTCTTGTTTCCTGGCCTTTTGTACTCGTGTTTGCTGCCGTTCGCGGTTAAGCTGCTCGAGCGCTGTGGGTGGCGTTCATCAGTGCCGCGATCGCCCCTCTTTGCTGCAGCGCTACTGCCCACTGCGCAAAAAGGCTGACCATTCCAGGATGAGCCGTCCTTCAAGGAGGCGGCAGAAACCCTCCCGAATGCAAATCCACACTCGACAAATCCTGCATGCACCGCAGAAATTGAAAGGTCCGGCGTGCACATGTCGGTCATCACGTTTACTGAACTCTTTTGCCCCCTGGCCTATTTTGAGCTACTTACTCTGCGTCATGACCATGTGAATGAATGGACCGGGCGACGTACCACACCACCATGTCAGCCGCCGCCGGACCATTGCGATGGAAGAGAGAATTATGAGGTAGTCGGTCGTTCCACGTTTGAATCTCAAAGGCAAAAACCTTTGGCGTGAGAGCCGCTCCCAGTTCTAAATGGGCCTTCCGACGCGGTTTCAGATTATTCTGGGGGTTCCCTTCCCACAAGCACTCCAGCACCCACGTTATTGGTGATTCGGTGCCAACGAAGCCGGTACATACGAACCTCCGCCATGCTCTAATTCGGCCAGCTGTTCGATCTGCAAGAAAAAGAAGAACATGTGCCGAAACTTCTGTTTCTGCGTCTCTGCCTCTAAACTGTCGCGTGACGCCAAATGTTCAAGTTCCCTACGCCGAATTGCTATTATAATTTTCCGATGCATGTCTTTCGCTCCCCGTTCGGATACGAACAAGATCTGGCCAGGTCGAACCCTGACAATCAGATTGGATGGCTCATGCTTCGCTCCTCCTTGTCACCTTTCGCTGCGTCTTGCGACCGTGGTACGAGTACAGGCGGTCACGTCCGTGGTTGAAACTGTTTCAGCTCGTCGACACGCGTTTCTTCCGAGGAAATATCGTTGCCGGTGCCATTTGTCTCGTGGAGTATTTGCTTCCGTTGAACCGGGCTGGAACCTTCACTTGACCTCTTTGCGTAAATCCTTAGGATTAAGGCCCTCGGGAAGGTTCCTGGTCCGTTTTCTGGATCGCAGTCCGGCTGAATCAAACATAAGGCACTATACTGGCGCCAACGCGCTCCCCTGATTGCCAGGATGTCATGGCCCGATGACCGAGAAGTGAAGGAAACCGCAGTAACCGCTATTATGTCTCTCAGATTGAGAGCTTTTAGAGTATTACGGCCGACTTTCTAGCTTCTGTTTGCGACATGGGATCGCTGTCCAGTGCCCCTTTGATATTTCCGTTTTTCTCACTGTGCAATCGACTTTCATCTCACTTCTACAGGCAACTGCTTAGACTAGGTAGGTAAATGGAATTGACTATGGCAATCTGTACGCAATGGCCCTGGACGGTCAGCTAAGGATGAAACGCAGCAAACAAACAACCAGCTGTTCCCTTCAGCTTTCCGATGAGGCAACAATAGTGAGAGCAGTCTATTAAATTGTTTGAGCTAATTTAAGACGAAGATGGGATTGTTCTCCGCATGTAAGTCTAATATCGATAAGCATAACGAATCCTCGATGTCAATGAGATCGGGGAGCCTCAGGTCGATTCCGCCATCAGCTTCAAGCCATCGTCAGCCCAGTCATTTCTTCATCTGGCATCGCGGGAGAAGCAATTTCAGCAATGATCATAATACTACCAGTGCATAAACTACTTAAATACTCTGTAGTTGCTAGAAAATACAAGACAGAATGAACTAGCCTCGACAATGCCCCATCTAGCAGCAGATTTCAAAGCAGCAAGACTGATTCTGTGCCCGTACAATGCTGTTGATGGGAAACTTCCTAACTCCTAAAGCACAGCCATGCTCTCCACGTACATCCCACGCTAAGCCCGCCCTCTCCTCGCGAGGTAGTAAGTGATGAGGTTCAAGTGCATCTCCTTGAAGCCAACGACGGCCTTCCAGAAGCCCTCGCCGCCGAAGCGCTCATGCAGCGCAAGACAGAACTCCAAGTCGGCCCTGCGCACGTCCGCGTCGCCGTCCTGCAGAAACCGCACCGCGAGCTGGCCTAGCCGCTGCGTCATGCCGGGCGGCAGGTCGACGCCCTTCCGCTTCGCGTCGCGCAGCAGGCGGTCGAGCACCGCGAGGCCCAGCACAACGGTGCGGCCGATGCGCGCGCCGTCCTCGCTCGCCTCCTCGTCGTCGTCGTCGGCGTCGTCGGACCGCGGAGACCGCGGCCCCCCCGCCGCCTCCACGACCTCCAGCACCGCCGCCAGCCCCTCCGCCGGCTCCAGCGTCGCGGCAATGGCCTCGCTCGCGCGCTCCATCTCCTGACTCAAATGCTCTGAGTCGCGCTCCCAGCGGCGCGCAGCAAGCACGCTGGCGAGCGCACGGGCAGCATACGGCGCTGCCTCGCGGCGGTACAGCGCAAGCATAGCGCGGACGGTGGCGAGGACCTGCGTCTTGAGGGCGGCGGCGGCAGCGGGGCTGGCGGCGGCACCGGGCCGCGCGGCGGCGGCCAGTGCGCCATGGCCGCTCTCCAGGTAGCCCAGCAGCGCCAGCAGCAGGTCGGCGAAGCGGGCGCCGTCGTCGCCCCAGATGTCGCCGCCGGCCTTGACCAGGTCCTGCACGCGGCGGAAGCCGTGCGCGTCCAGCGTGCGCGCGCGGATGCGCTCGATGCCGCTCGCCAGCAGGCGGCGCGCGCGCAGCGTCTCGGCGTCGGGCCGCCCGGCCGCGTCGCCGCCGGCTTTGCGCGGCGTGCGCGACGGCGTCGTTGGCCCGTCGCCCCCCGCTGCGATGTTCTGCTCGTTGCTGCGCGTGCTGTGCGTGAGCGAGGGCGCGGCTGCGAGGTCTGGCGTGCTGGCGCGCTCGTTCGTCCGCTCGTTGATGGGGAGTTCTTCCAATACGGCTTTTGCGGGCCCGGCGGTGCATTCGTCGGTGGGTGCGTCCGAAAAGGGGTCTTCGTAGATTTGCACGGCTTCGGCTCCGGCTTGGGTCGCTGGTTCGGGAAGCCGGCTGATGGAGCCCTTTGGCGGGTGGATTTGAGGCTGGCGGAGACGCGATGATGATGGTGAGCCAAGAGCGCCCATTGCCGAAGGATATTTCACGGGTGACTGACGAGGCGTTATCGACGTCCGTGGGCCTTCGCTTGTTGCAGGACGTTGGTCGAATGGCTGGCTTCGCAAATTCGGAAGGACCATTGTGAAGTCTGCTCCGTCAGGGTCGAAGCTCTGTCTGCCTTCGTCCATCGAGAGCCTCTTATCCATCCGTGGAATTCTTCGAAGTGGAGCGGCGTGAGATTCATCATCATCCGGCGGTTGCGTGAACGGTACAACCATGGTAAGATTCTCGTCCTTGGATGGGCTAGACTGTGGACTCCCTAATCCAGTAGTACTTGCTCTACCTTTGGGAGAAGGACGCGGTAAGTGAGATTCTCCAAGTCGAGATTTGCTTCTAGCAGTTGAACCTGTAGCGGTTGCTTGACCTGTAGCCGCAGGAGTTCGCGGTTTCGTCCCTGTAGAAACCTTAGCTTTGGAAGGACTCGTGACCGGGCTCATCACTGGGGTTCCTTGCGCACCGGCCCTTCTACCCGCAGCATATGGATCCGCGGTGGCAGGTCGTGCTAGCTCAGGTCTTCGTGGACGTCGAACAGGTGCAGCCATCAAGCTCCCAGACGTTGAATTACTCGGTGCATGAGTTCGTGCTGGGCGATCGATGGCAGAGGATGCGGATGCGAGAGCTGCTTTGGATGTCACGGATCGCGATGCAACGACCGGTCGGCTCGAAGATGACTGAGACGGCATGGGAGAGAGGATGGATTGTGCCGATGTTGGTCGATCCGGCATTGCTTTCGCCGCGGCAGCCGCTCGTCGTTGAGCTGCGATTGCTTCTCTTACTGAGGCACGTCCATTGAACGCTGGTTTGGAACTGGCTATGCTCGACACTGATGATGCGAGAGATGTCGCATTTGGATTGTTCTTGTCGTTTTCAAGCAACTGCCTCGACTTTGCATCAAGCGTATCCATGATCCTGGAAGAAGTTAGTATGGTTCTCAGTTGATATGTAACAGTGAACTCACGCTTCAGCACGAGCAGGCCAGATCTGAGCAAACGCCCAATATGCGCTTCTGGTGCTTTCCCTGACTTTGGGATTGGCATCGGCCAAGCCTTTCTTCAGACACTTCTCTGCAAGTTCGGCACCACCCGAATGCTCAAAGTGTGATTTCTGCGGAGCATGCTTCTTAATCAAGGTCTTTAGCCAGTTGGCGGCATACGTTCTTGTTTGGACGTTCTTGTCTTGAAACGAGAACATCATGTGCTGCATAAGGCGCTCCTTGTACGAGACATTCGAAAGCAGCATCTCGACCGTGGTGTTGCCATTGTTTGATGCGATAGGCTTGGTGTTGGCGCTCATTTTCATAAATGATTGTAACAGTATTTCCACCATCGGGTCGAGGCTCGAACCAAGTGATCGAGCTAGCTCTTGAACGCACTGACACCCATTTGTAGAGACAGTTGTTCTCAAAGAATTGGCCACTTTGAGAATACCGTCCAGTAGGCTCTTCACACCGATGACAAAAGCGGCGTGGAACTCGGTGGGAGCATTACCTTTGTTGAGGCGTCGCAGTTTGAGAACATCTTTGTCCCTGAGCATCCAATTGTGCTCCGTCTCTTTTCCTTCGAAGTGTGGTGCCATGTCCTTGAAAATATCTTCCAGTTCGCGCTGGGTGTGGACATAGAGCGGATCCATTGGAACCGCCTCCTGTGGAGGTGGATGTTCGGACATAACACTTTCAGCTAGGGCTGAATCGGCAGAAGAGAAGCTCTCAGAAGGTATGGCTGGGAGTGAGATTGTTGAGGCAGCAAGGTCCATATCTCCGGAGTTCCGTATACCAAGCTGTGAGATGACGAAGGATTCGATTGTTTTACGCACTCCACGGCTCACCATTTGTTTTTTGAGGTCAGTTTTCGCATGTTCGGGGGCATTCCTTCACAGAAAAGTTAGCGACAAAGTTTGGCCATGAGGAAAAGCTTTGAACTTACCTAAAAAGTTCAACTATTACGCTCTTTGCGGTCTCTCGGACGGTGCCATCAGGATCTTCCAGGCATGCAACCAAGAATGGGACAAAGGTTCGGAACTGAAGGCCTTGGTCTTGATTCATCTGCGAAAAGCTCAGCATTAGCCGCCGCTGAGCAGGTTCATGGAAAGAGGAGCTCACCTTAACCACCCATAACATACCCATCTCCTTTGCGCGTGCATTGTGTCCGGCGATGGCTCCTTCGCGAATGCTTTTCTCTACATCTGCGGGAGAGTACGGCCAAAGGTCAGAGAAGGTCTGGGAGGCAGCATTCCGGTGACTCTCGCGAGCGTCACCGAGTCGTTCAAGAAGCATGGGAAGTAGTTTGTTGGCTTGGCTTGCGATGATGACGGTTTGCTCCTGTAGCGAAAGTCTCTTGATAAGATGCCCGAGAGTACCAAAGCCAGTTGCGACGAGGGTAGGCGAGGTCTGAGAGCTGATTGCGAGCTTTATGCATTCAAATATCGCAGCCTGAGATGGCTCGGGAACTCGGAGGTGCTTGATGCTGGATTTGAGGTTGTTGAAGGCGGTGAGCTTGGATTCAATTGGCACTGACGACTTTCGGAGGGTGGCCAGGAGTGTCTGAGCCTGCTCCTCCATTGCGCGCCGGGTTGTAGGTTGTGTGGGTTGAGATTGAATTCGAGTTGTGGTTGTAAACAAGAAATCGCGCTATAGCATGCAGTCGGGCATCACCACCACGGCCCGTGCACTCGCCCACCTCAGGGACTACTCGGTACTTGCTAGAGCTGAGATCTGACTTCGACTCACCTGAGAACCTCATTCGACAGCTCACTTGTGCCGGCTTGCTTTTAATTTACGCTGTCTTTAAGTCATATCTGCTTCATAAACTTTTGAGCTTGTATACCGGCATGCCTCCACCTACCCCCAAATACTTCCAAATTGCAACTACTCCGGCGCCAACGCTGAAGCCGAAGGAACACGTGCGACCAAAACGCAAGCCTCTGCTGCGACTGGAGTTTCGCGATCTTTCCGAAGAAGGCGCTCGTTCATTTTTGTCGCTTCTGGACTGCGGCACTGTTCTTCAAGATGCTGTCAATGGCGTCCTGGATCTTCTCTATACTCCACACTCACACATCCCACCAACTCGCTCCGTTACCTTGATCTTGAGATCCATGCCAGGTGTCGCATACACCACTGGCAGAGACTTGGACAGTGATCATAAGGAGATACACTTCTCCACCGACTACATTGCCGGCGTTCCCAACGACCGCCGAAAAAGCGAAATGCTGGGTGTGCTTCGCCATGAAATGGTCCATTGCTGGCAGTGGGCAGCAAAAGGTACATGTCCTTCTGGTCTGATCGAAGGCATTGCGGATTGGGTCCGTCTCAGAAGCAATCTGGTACCGCCGCATTGGAAACGTGAGTGGGATGGCGATTGGGATGCAGGCTATCAGCATACGGGTTACTTCCTTGACTACCTTGAGGACCGGTTCGGGGACGGAACGGTCATGAAAATCAATGAGCATTTGCGCGACAGGGAGTACAATGAAGACTCCTTTTGGATGGAATGCTGTCATCATCCCATCAAAACTCTGTGGAAAGACTATGGAAAGAAAATGGATAGTGAGCATGGAGTGAGAACCGACAAGAGCACTGGTGATACTGCCCACAAAGAACCTAAACACAACCCTCTCGAGAATGAGGCTCGAGAGCATCAGGTAAAGCACGTTCGTAGCAGCTCAGATGTTGTCTCTCCAGCTGAAGGAGTGAGGATTGGATCTCAAGTGAGCGACTGCGGGAAAACAGAGAATTGAACGAGCTCGGAATCATGTCTCCTGTTCATTTCTAAGCTCTATTAATACGCACCGCTGGTGATGATACCCTTACAGTGGATAACTCCAAGTTTTCTCTACGATGTACCTTCTAAATACAAAATCCGCTTACTCCACGTCCATGTCATTCTTAGTTTGAAACAACACCGTTGATCTGATGTTTGAAGAATTGGGGAAATATTTCGCGTAACTCAAACAAGCTTCTGACGGTGTATTTGCAGGCTGGTTCTGCAGGCAATGGCAGCGATGGTTCTACCAGATGAGCAACAGTCCAACCTAAAGCTTGAGCTCCTTTGCAGTTGTTATAAGAGTCATCTACGTAACCATCAGTTAAGCGCTTAATCTCTTCGGATGGCGGAGACAACTCACCAACGAAGTAACAATCCTTCACAGAATCGATGCCCACTTCCTTCATCGCCTTGAGATAGTATTCTTTGCGTGGTTTGGCAACGAATTCCTCGGCTCCGTAGTCACAATATGTGATGCCCTCGAATTGATCCTCGATTTGAAGCAGCTTGACAACTCGACTTCCGTGATTGATGTATGCGTTGGTGAGCAGCCATGGTTTCACCTTACTTCGGTCGATGTCCTGAAGAAACTTTCTCAGTTGAGGATCCGGCTTTAGAATTCTCTCCAACGGTAGCGCGTCATCCACTTTAGCATTAAAGTCTAGAGCGTCCACGGCATGATGGCGGACAAGGCCTTCTATAGCAAGGCCATACTGAGTGTGGTATTTGTTATGGAGATCATTCGCTTCCTTTTGTGTAAGTGAAAGATGAGTCTCGAAGTATGAGTCTGGCAATTTGTCAGGCGGTGGATCAAACATTGTTTGGAAGTACACAATACCTATGAGATTAGACATCAATTTATGGATTTCAGAACCTGCACTAGATTAATACAAGGAATATCACAATTTTAAATTCAAAGGTCGTACTTCTGGCGTAGAGCTGGAAGAATCAGTTCTGCTTGATTTGGTGCAGTCGGCGCAACTACTTACACAGTTGTCAATGTCGAAGAAGAGAACAACTCGCTTCTCGGTTGAAGTCGACATGGTGCCTGCTATAACTCCTGACCTGTCTATAGGAAACTTCTAGGAATAGGCTCGTCATCGCAAGAAAGAAGAGCGAGGAGTCATTTGGAAGACACTTGGAAAAACATTTCTGCATCCGGAAAGGTTTGGTGGCTTGGGGGTGAGGCTTTCAGGCACATACCAAGATTTCGGGCCGACATCGACCGACTTTGCATCTCCAACTCTTGCTCGCCATCGCAACTCTCAGTATCCAACTATCAACAATCACAATCGCACCCGCATATGTTGCGGGCGATTTTCGCCCTCCGCTCAAAGCTCACACTGGAGCTTGAGTGATAGATGACAACCTTGTCTCTCTGCTCTCGCTGTCCTTTGCGTGCTCCCTGCTGCAAATGTCACAAGGTGCAGTAACCGCCGTGCCGTTGACCAACGGCAACGGCTCGGAATCTCATTTTGGAAGCAGTAAGGAAAGCCTGCTGGAGAAGCTTGCTCCACTTCAGGACCTGCTTGTCTCTGGCAGACATCTCTCACTAGAAGATTTCTCTTCCTTCATTCGCGATGCATCTCGAATCTCCACTGCCAGCGCAACTCTGTCACCGCCAGCCGTGCGAAGTGGAGCCTCCTCTGGTGCACAGAAAGTCGGCCTATTACAGTCAACAACGAGTCTAACATCAGGATCGAATACCGGCTCTTTCGCTCCGCCGCCACTAGATGTACTTTCCGCATTTGCTGCTGTGAACTCAACCCAAGCCTTTCCAAAGCAAGACTCCTCTCATCCAACAGCGACCGCGCTGAATCAAATCCTGACAGAAGCGTCACACGATCTCGCTGAAGCTGAGGAAAGCTTCAGACGTCAAGATCTTCATCAGATGCAACCGATGAATGCCCAGCCAAGCAACGAAGAACCCGTTCCTCCCTACCTCGACGTCGCCAAGATCCTTGCAGAAGCACAACAGATAGTTCCACATTACTCCGCCTTCAATCCTCCAGAAGCCTCTTCCAAAGAAGTCAGCGATTCATTTGATGAAAACTCCCTATACTCGAGTCAAGGATGGTCGCCTCCAGGGGCGAACGGTGATTCTGGGAGCAGAGCACACAGCAATGGCTCAGATTTCATGGATATATCGGATGAAGGGGAAGTCTATGAACCCTCACACACTGTCCCTGCACTCGTGAATGATGCATATAACAGCGATCAGGTGTTCTACGGCAATGACGTGGCCGTGGATGCCGAGGAAGAGTATGAGCCGTATTTGTTGAATCAGCCACCACATACAGCCCATGACACAGATGTGCTAGAATACGCTGATGATGAAGGGGATGACTACTCTCCTCCGCCGCCTGATACTTATCCAGACACCGCACCGCAGAGCGCCAATGTCTCAAATCAATTCAGACCTCCCGTGCCACCACCGGGTTCAAGGACCACGTTTCCCAAACGCGCCAAAGCGATGGCGTATCAGCGTATGTCGCAAGACGATCAAGCAAAGCCAGGACCATCAGCAACATCAAGATCGAGGAGAGGCGCAGATACCAGAGATCGTGCGTCCGGTTGGCAGAAGCGGCACGGCCAAGATGAGTCTCGCCAAAATCTCCAAGTTTCGAAGAAACGTCGGAACGTCGCCGAACGCGATCCCACCAATCGTAGTGCTGGCAAACGTAGAGCTATTCCTTCTGCGAATGGATCCCCAGAGCCATACATCAAGCCCGAACCATTGTCTCCGCCTCCGTTTAGTTTGGAGGCTACGTCTAGAGGCTCCCGTAAGGTCCGTCGTGTCGCGCTAGACGATGTCGAAATCATTTCTCCGCAGGTCCGGCGTAGGAGGTCTGATCATCAAAGCGGATACGAATCGGCTTATGATGAGAATGGCAGCTCTTCGAATGATTACACTACAGTTGATTTACGCTCACCGACGGGTATCAGAAGATCACAAAGAGACGATCAAGATCTTAGGCGCGTTGCAAGTCTTCAACATGCTAGCCGATCCCGCACAGAAGATTCAAGTACATATCGTACTGGAGCATTCCCGCGAGTACTCCCTGGCAAGGTAGTTATCTCAAAGGTTTTCGGATTGCCATTTGCTTACTTTGTTACTCAGACAGCTCATCCAACTAATTGGGCAACCCTTGGGGAAACTGTCGTCGATGGGAAGCTAGTTCCAGTTGTACGATTGGTCGACGATATAATTCCTTCTCCTCGCAAGGTACTATTCGTGGATCAGCATGGCAACAAATACTACGACAAGCCGCCACCAAAGAAACCAGCTTTGATATCCACGTCCAGCCGACAGCCCATCTTCATCGACGATGATGGCAACCAATATTACCAGCCACCATCTGAAGCAGCGGTCTTACAGCCTCCCATTTCTTTCACAAGACGCATCGAACCTGAATCTTACTATCCGCGTTCGGCCACTCAACAATCTGGCTATGCGCAGTCACTTCGACCGGTTGACGCATACGAAGCAGTTGAAGACCACAGGCGAATGCCTCCACCTCAAGCACGGCCACCTACTTATCCAAATGCTGAGGTACGCGTGGAAGCTCGACAACGGGCATTTTCCATGCACCCTCTCCAGGCGGCTCCCTCGCGTGACAGAGAGGCGATTGTACCCCCAACACAACAATACGATCCTGCTCGCCCAGCAACATCGATGCGTGATGTGGCATACAATCAACGAAACACATCCGAATTCATACCGCGTTCGTACAGCGTACGACCAGAACCTTCTGTCCGCCAGGATGCAATGACCTATCAACCGAGCGCTCCTGCGCCGAACCAGCCTGTCGCTGTTTCTGTACCTCAACCTGAATATGTGGCGAGAGCGTATAGTGTACGTCCAGAGACAACCTCTTCGCGTGGTGTCGCAGCCCATCCTCCTGTTCAAGATCAACGGATCAGGTACATCCAGCAAGTGACTCCAGCCGTCTCAGCGCAGACACAACCCTCGCGTGCGTACAGCGTCATGCCGCAATACCAACCCAGAAACACAGCGTTAGATGAGCTAAGGACTCGGTACGATCCCGCTCCCGAACCGACATATCGTACAAGCGTTGGAACTCCGTCGTCGATGCATCAGCATGGCAGAACCTTCTCTGGGAATAATGGCACAGGCACGTCAAACGTTTATGGAGGTCGAGATAGTGGAGGATACGGCTATCACTGATCGAAATACGCCGGCAGTAGATCTTCGTGAGTATAAACAAGAGAGAGTCACTGGAAGGTAATTTCTATATATGCTTCAGGAATGGCCCACTAGCGGTTTCTGGTGGCGCATGCGTGGTGCGTCTCCTCGATGTAGCCGTCCGGATTGCCAGTAGGCTTTGTAAATTATTTGTTGGATAGCTGTAGCCAAGGTGACAGACGTCATGCTGGATGACTGCCGGCTATTGCGGCAAATTTGATCCTATATTCCACAAGAACTCGCAATAATAATCACATTCTCTCATTCTTTGAGTATTTTGCTGAAGTGTCTGCGAACCTTTGTATTTGCATCTATTGAGAGCGAACATCACTGACCGAACGGGCGATTTTGCAACGCTAGCCAGCTAAGCCCTCTTGTCTTCCCCAATCCACAGCAGTCCATAGGTTTAATCGCACAGCCTTGCGGTGGAGATGACAGGTATTGACATTGCGGCCCACAGAACACATTGGCACGAAAAGCTGCAAATTCAATTCAAAGCCATTCACATTTCCTCATGTAAAACGCATTTATGAATCTCACGTACACATCAGAGCAGACGTTACCGTACGGGTTTGAAACCGCCTCGGCCCTTATGCGACCAAGCGGGGATTAGGGACGGATCCTGGGCTCGCGGTGCCAAAAACCTTGCAGAAACAAAAGCACAGACGAGACCTGCGGGACTGAAGCAGGCCATGGTTGCCTTTTGCCGGGTTCTCAAGGAACCAAACATGAATCGAAATGGACATGTTTGGCCGGCGGCAGCACAGCCCCCAAGGACCGAACAACGGGGTGCGTGGGAGCAGCTGGCTCGTATCTAATTGCTTTTGCTCCCCAAATGAGAAACTTGGGTAGCAAAAGATGCTTGTGAAGATAAGAACGAATATCTAGATACATTTAGTGTTTGAATTTGACGGTGCCAACGGTGCAGTCTTGTTTTATGCTAGGCCTGCTGCAACCCGACTGGTGTCTGGAGCTTCCGAACTACGGACCATGTCGGTCAGTGCCCAACAACGGTGATGCGTGACGCTTATTAGTAAGAAGAGAGCAACGCCAGCGCAGATATGAGTGGAGGCTTTTCTACGGCAGGCCTCCGAGAGTGTCAGTGAGAGAGTGAGATTGCATGAAAGCTTCCTGCGAAGTCTGACAAATGGACACTGATGGGGCGACCGTGTTCGCAGCACAGCTCAGGCGATGGCCTTTTGCCTTTGCTGCGGCTGAAAGGGGAGTGGTGGAATTGGGATTGGCTCGGTGGTGGCTCGTGGGCTGTCATGGTCTCATGGACTCTCATGGCTCGCAATGGCATCCCGCATCGTGGCGTGGTGTGGCCTGAGGCGCAGATGGCTGTACGCAGCGGTAAAGTTCAGTTGGCGTATGACTAGTGGGTAGTTGGTTAGCGTTCGCTTCTCTCACCTTACACCAACGAGTCCAGCAGCCCATCCAGTCCTCGTCTTCGACTCTCCTTCCAACATCTCCAACCCACTGCGAGTCGCCCATCAACCCACCACGAGACTCGCCCAAATCCACCAGCTCTACTCCTGATCAGCTCTGCTTTGGCTTTATTGCACCATGCATAAAGTCACAAGCGCCGCTCGTTATGGCGTCGACAAGATGACGCCCTTTTCGCCATTTCGCTCCAACACTGCTGACATGGCCAACTACCACAAACGCCCGTCGATAGATCCTCCTACCACGGCAAATGCAAACGTCACCCTCTCCTTCAACGTGCCCTTCAACCATCGCCTCGCCGGCCCTAAGCCCGAGGATGTCGTCTTCTCAACCCCGGGCGCCTTCGCACGCTGGACGCACCCTCCTTGTGACAACCCAAACTACGTCGAAAATCCCGAGATTCACGATTTGCCCATCCATCGCCAAAATGTAGCTCAGCTGCAGACTCTGCTCCAGCAGATGGAGGTCCAGTCTGGCGTGTCGACCTTCCTGAAGAGCTCCATCACCGAACCGAACAACGACATCAATTCTCCTCTGCTATCAGGCCTCGTTGTGACCGTCAGCCTCCACGGAGACATCCACACTGTTAAGCTTCTTCGTGCGAGAATACTGAATGAGCTTCCAATCACACTGGTAAGATAGCCGCCCAAGTCCGCTGAGCATAGATTTGAGATTACTAACGACTTATACAGCGTTCCACAACCCTTCCGGTTGAGTTCGATCATGTGTTTGTCACCCGTGAAGATGGCACTCAGGCCGTGCGTGAGTGGGTTCCTGACCATATGGGCGAAGTTGCAAAGCACACAAAGGCCGACATCTTCCTCCTCTATCGAAAGCCCGCGGATGACCAAGCCAGCTCCGAGGGAGAAATCGAAGACAACCGCCCGCGATTCATCATCTTTGGTGATGCATCGACTGAAGAGCATGCACGAATCCGCACTCTGGTCATGATTGACAAATTAGTGAGTCTCTTGCTTCTTCATTCTAGCTGTAATTCATACTAACACGTTATAGCATGGTCGAATCGTAGACTCTCTGAATTTGGAGCTTTCGGTTCACGCACTCATCTGTGGCCGTACACGCAAACATGTGCAGCAGATCGAATCAATGACTGGAACTGCCATCTACTTCCCTCCCGTCCATCCTGGCGTTATGTCATACCAACCGAGAGGCGCTGTGAGGCGTAATGAAGATGAGATTGTCGTTAGTGGCAAAGATCCGCAGGCCATCAAGACAGCAATGTCTGCACTCGCCAACCTCGCTCAGACCGTGAAAGCGTACATGAAAGAAGTCCAAATCACTCCTACCAAAATCGATGCCATCATTCTCGAGCGTCTCGGCAAGGTCCAACAGATCATGGAGCAATATGGTTCGTATGTCTGTCTCCCACGAGTCGGCCGTCAAGAAGGCTATATCCGCGTCCAAGCTACCGAGGTTCTTAACGTTGAGCGGACGATCCGAGAACTGATGACTCTGGCCAGCCAATTCTACCATGCCGAGTGGAGAGTCATCACTCCATTCGAGAAGGCTAGACTGGAGCAGAAGCATCTCGACACGATGTTGGCCGATATCTGTCACTCGTCGGGAGCTGAGATGCTTGTTCAAGACGACCGCTTTTATGTCTATGGTTCTGACGACGCCGTCAAACATGCTCTCCACACCATGTCCGGTGTGCGATACCTTACCAACGCGCATCATACTCTGCGTGTGAAGCTTGAGCTAGCCAACGAGCATAAGGAATTCGTCAGCGGCAAGAAGAACGGCAAGATCAACAAGATTATGTCTCATGCCAATGTTCAGATCGTCTTCGATGGTTTCAATGACTACAACTTCTACATCGATGTTCGTGGCCCGTCTTACGACGCAACTAAAAACGGACTGGAGCTTGTTGAGGCTGAGATGCCAGCTGCTATTTCCTTCCACGTTCCAGACCAGTACCATAAGCGTATCATCGGCATCGGAGGCCAACACATTCAACGCATCATGAAGAAGTACTCTGTCTTCGTCAAGTTCTCTAATGCGATGGACCGTGGCTCCATGAACGGGCGCGATGACGAAGATCTCAAAGTCGACAACGTTATCTGCCGTACGCCCGCTCGTAACGCCGTCAACCTGGAACTGGTCAAGAACGAGATCATGGATTTGGTTGATAAGACGCATGCCGAGTTTGTCTCTGAGAAAGTCCGCGTTGACCGAATGTATCAACGAGAACTGATTTCCAACCACAAGCGCGAGATCGAAGAGCTTGAGAAAAAATGGAACTGCAAGGTCCAGTTCCCTGGTACTGAGCAAGCCAGTGACGTTGTTACGATCTCTGGGCCTGAGTATCAGATCCCGAACGCGGTCGACGAGTTTTTGGTGCGCATCCGCGAAGGACATTGGTCCTCTAGTTGAGAAGAGTACTAACTTTATGACAGGGCATGGTCCATGATTCTCATGAGCTCATCTTCGTTGCCTCTGACCAGCTGAAAGAATACCTAAATTCTGACGAATTCAAGACCGAAACCCTTGCCAAAATGAAGGAGCAATACTGTGTCGAAGTTGAGCATAAGCAAGACTATCAACCTCCGGCCGATGCTCCAGAAAGTCAGCTTCTTCTCCTCAAATACACCAGGAACAATCAAGGTGGCTTGAAAGACGCCATCGATTTCCTCATCGCGAATTTGGTTACCAAGGGCTTAGATGCCGCCAACGTCAAAGGTTCCATTCCACGTCCCAAGTCCGATACGTTCGAGGATTCGCTACCGTTCTTCGAGTCAAAGCTCCTCCATAGTGCCACTGGACTCGGAACGGACTCGCCAACGCGCTCTGTTTTCGAAGGTACGGAGGCTGATGGCAACGGTTTCTTCTCAAAGATTCGTCGCGGTCCAAGCATGTCTTCTTTCACGTCTCTGATCGATGGCCGTAAGAACAGGTCCAACTCACCTGGCTCGCTCTTCAAGCATGCATCTAGCAATGCATCAAAGGCTTCGCTCATCAGCCTTGAATCGCAAGGCAGCAGCTACCGCAATCCATGGAATGATAGCGGCATCAACCTTCCTGAGGAAGATCATGGCGGCCCTTCTCAGCCACTCAACGGTGGCGGATGGCCAACTCCCACACCTGCTCATTTTGTCAACCCCGTTCCACCCAAATTCCCTTTCCAGCCCGGTGCATCTGCGCCGCCAATGCCTGGCGACGCTACTCCCACGTCAAGATATGATCCCCGGGCATCCGTTGATAGCGGACGACCAAGCACTTCGCACTCTTTCTCATCCGGATACCCCGGGCCAATCGGCCCACCTGTACCTCGTTGAACATGCTTCCAGCAACGAGAACGACATAGATACCCACTGGAAAACGACGATATACCCATGTTACGGCAAAACGTCGGCCTGATATTCGCACGATATCCTCTATCCGTTCCTTGAACGGAACAAAAGCCTGTTTCACGGTTTTCTGACTTTGTTCACACGAGAATTTGCTTTTGACCGGCGCAAAAGAATATACACCATTTGCTTGTTAATTGTTTTAACGTTCGGAATGGCATACTGTTCGTCGACGGCGTTAATTCGGACTTCATCATACTCTCCCAACGCTTACTCGGTCACGACTGAGCTGCTTGCAGCAGACTGACTGCACCGAGTCCGATCGAGGCTCCATTTGGACAAGATACCCTTATACCCTCCTCGATCGTGGATACTCCCTTACCCTTTTCGTTCGATATCATATCGGCGCTTCCCAACCTTGGCTGAGAGGTCTGCCTTTTCCTCAAAATCTTTTCGTGACTGTTTTGATATAGCGGCAAGACCTTTCCCTTTACGACGGGTGCCAAAAAAAATATTCCTCAAATGTTTGCTATGCCAGAGGGTGAAGGTGCGCTGACATGACGGCTATGGACGAATGTAGCGGGCCGCAGGAAGAAAATAAAATATACCATAGATAGCACGTTATGCAATATGAGTACCGTCTCGCTTTGCTACCTATTCTTGCCATCCATACCCATACGGCTGGTCCCTCTTCTCATGCGTCCAAATGACCTCTCCAATCCATGAGCCTTTCTCATCACTCAGCACTTCCGCCCGTGTCTCCCTAACTCACGTACTTCTTTGGGTTATTTCCATCAGAGAGCAGTTAACAAGTCTGAGAGGAAGTGGGTTGTTGAGATGCATAAAGGACATGCACATTAGAAATTGGCTAATAGATTCGAGCTTCATTACACCCTTAAAATAGAGAAAAAGGCCATCAATGTCAGGTCCCGTTCTCCAGTCTATCAGACATCGCATGTAAGAATTCCACCAGTAGAGCGGCTAACATAGTAATGGCAAGTCCAGCGGCCAGAAAGAATCATCGTGGTTGCTCAAACATCGATTACGACTTGCTTGGAGGCTCAGGGTGAGCTTCGAGAACGGCGTACAATAGATCCTCAACCACCTTATTGCCCTTTTCTTTGCCTATCTTCTTTATCTCTTCCAGTTTTGAGTCCGTTTCCTTGTTAGCCTCTTCCTCCATCTTCTTGTTGCCGCTAGTGTGCTGTAGCATGGTTAGAATGCTGCGAGGGATACGTAAGGAAGGAGATTGCCGCATACTTCAGCCTCAAACTTCTTGAACTCATCCTCCTTCTGGCCCTTGTATTCTTCTATCTCCTTTTGCGCTTCAGATCTCGCATCTTTCACTCGCTTCGTCCGATCTGTCCTCAGTCAGATAAGCAATGACGGCGCTAGCAGCGGGTATAGTACATTCTCTAGCTACAAGACAGTTAGCAATCCAATCGAAACAGATGAATATCTACCTTCCAACCTTTTTGAACAATCTTTTGAGCCTCTCTTTCTGCCTACAGATGGGTGTGTAAGTAGTGTCTATCTCTGAGTACGGATCGAATGCTGCCTTACGTCGAGGAGCGTTTGGATGCCGGCCGAGTTGGACGCAGACTTCCACACGGATTAGCTTTACAGCCACACTAAAGGACGATCCTGTACTCACCATGACTTCTGATGTCTTTTCAGTGCGTGGGGTTGCTCGTCCTGAGTTGAGGTTATCGGAGAGGGACCAATGTCGAACTAGTTCTTGGCATGGCCCAAGCTCCACTCGAATTTCTTTTCTTTTGCTTTTGAAAGGGATCGAGAGCAAGAAAACAAGCTGCAATTACTCGTCTTGCAATGTCGACGGCATCCAAGGTCACACTCGCAGTGACCACACTAGGGGCGATCGGAATTGTTGTCTCAGTTCACTATGGACAGAAGGCAGAGCGCGCAGTAAGTCTAATCTGGTTTGGTTGTCGTACTGCTTCTCACCACTTCTAGGCAATGCATGCCGGTGTTATTCGGGATATGGAGCAACAGAAGCTGAAGAGGGAGCGCCAACTTGATTTTGACATGCAACGTGCGTTGGAGGAAGAGTATCGCAAAGTACAGACAGTGAAGGACACAACCAAAGATGCACCAGCACAAAATGTTAGATGAAAATGGCTACGGTCTCGGCTGGATGTAAGCGTACGCCAAAGCCATGAACATCAGGACTGAAGAAAACAAATGTCTGTTCATTGGCCAGTTCGATTGTAGTATCAAAACATGCGATTGATGTATCGGTTGCTATCAGCAAAGCTACTCTCGGCTTACACCCGGCTGCAAACACGCGAGGCTGTGCTACCAACACTTTCGCTTCGTTGTCTCAATTAGGCTTATTTCGCCGATGGACATAACATAGTGAGAGGGATTGGCCAAAGCCGACAGAAAAGCCCGCAGGATGGCCCCCAGAAGCTTGGCTCTGACACTATACGGCAATTCCGAGGGTCACAAAGATACATGTTCGTTGGATTCTCGCATCGCATTACCCCGATAGCAAACGGAATCATACCAAAGCTGTAGTCACGGCAGATGTGCCAGTAGAGATGAAGACAAACTGCCCATTCTGCACAGGATAAAGATTACAATCGGTGATGAGTTAGGGCCTTTGATCGTTAATCGGCTTTGGCACAATACGAGCATAGCCGTTTGGCATCCCTAGATCGGCGGCTATGTAAACCTCGCCGCAAAGACCGACATAGAGAGGAAAATCAATTGCATGATGACGTCTTTTAAGGGACTGGGAGCCTTGCCTTCACATCCGCAGTTCCTTCGTGTTAACTAGCCTAGCCACGAAAGTGACAAATGAACCAACGATCGTAGAATAATGGCGGTATCAAATCAGTTAAGGCCAAGTAAGGTAATCTTGCACGCTTGACCTGAACAACGCAAGGGGCCAGGATGTAAAGGGATATACGAGGGGTTGAACGCCACTCGTAGGACGGAGCCTTACGGAACGACTAAATGCTTCGCCACAAAACAATGGATTTTGCCCAGCACGCTAAATGTCATGAAATCATACCAACACATTTCAAAACACGGCGCAGTAATCATCTGCCACTTCAGCCACGGTAAGGATTAGTGACTATCCGTTAAGTCTTGGCTGGAACGGCGTTTGTAAGGTAGTACATATTTGGCCTCCACCGCGGCCATTTTTCGCGCCTTCAAATCTCACATCCCAAACATGAAGTTCTCATTACTTGTCGCGTTTACCCTTGGGAGCGCGCTAACCGTGAACTCTCTCATCATTCCAGAAAGTGTTCGCAGCGTGTCTTTACCCGAAGGCACATTTGGACGACGAGACGCGCTCTATGCCGACCTAGAAAGGAGAAAAGGCGGCGGCGGCGGCGGCGGCGGAGGCCACGGAGGAGGAGGTAGTAGTGGTGGTAAAGGAGGCAGTACGTTTTCCTCATCAAATATTCTAGCGACACAGAACTAATTGGTTTTCAGGTTCCGGAGGTTCCAGTGGCAGTTCCAGCAGTGGCTCCAAGGGCGGCTCCAGCTCTGGAGGAAGCTCATCCTCTTCCGACAATCGAGGTGGCACGTCAGGATCATCATCAGGGACCGGCGTGCGACCCTCGTACGGTGGTGGAGGATCATACTATGGCGGAGGTGCTACCACGCCGTACACATCCGGACTGCGGTCGCCCGGTGGTCTCATTGCTGGAGGTCTTCTTTCCGTGGTAGCCATAGGCATCCTCTTCCACGGCCTCTGGCTATACCCTGTCTACTACTATCCTTACACGGAGCCATACACCTTCTACAACGCCTCCACGGGAACAAACCAGACAAAACCCGTTCAATGCCTATGCGAGCAGTACCAGGAGTGCGGCTGCGAAGAGAACACCGATCCCACGTACATTAGTAGTGTGCTCGGCAATGGCACCATCAATGCATTAAATCAGACTCTCGTCCAGGTCAGCACCGTGAATGGGACTTCGACCATTCTCATAAACGGCACTCTCTCGAACGGTACAACTTCTGCTAGTTCTGCTAGTTCTACTACTTCTACGACTCCTACTACTTCTGCTGGAAGCAGCACCGGTGCGGCGGCGGGACGGGTTGGAGGCAAGGCTATGGGCGTAATTGGATGGGTCGTTGTCGGCGGCGCTATTGCTTGTTCGCTGATGGCACTTTGAAGACGATAAAGAGTGATCAAGCCGGTAACCCGTCAGGGCGAACATGGCTGTGTTTGAGATTGTCACTGTATTATTATGGCTGAGGCTTAGCTTTGCGGATTCCAAGAAATGGCGCATAGAAAAGGATACGGATACCCAATCATTATGTATTTGTAGTAAGGCGGACTATTGCAGACTATACATGTATGATAAAACCAATCCGAAAAGAATCTCCAAGCATAAGATACTCCGTATTCGACGCGCAATCTACGTCGGCTTCGCCAATAATCGGAAAGATAGTCGAAACAGCTGAAGCCGCGTGAAATACCGATATCTCCCCTGACATCAGGCAACTGCATTTCTAAGTGTTGAAACGGGATACAAGTACGTGTATTGCAGATGGGAGTGGCTGTGCAGCGGCCAATAACCCTAGAAAGCCGGCGTTGAGACTGGGCGAGACTGACGCAGGAGCTACCTTTCCTGTCGATTTCGTGGAGGGCAGTGCTAGCTTTTGGCCTTCAAGAATCATCAGATCCTTTCTTCCCCTGCAAGCCATAATCTCTCCAAGTACGAAGGGTGGCCGATAGAACGCTGTGATACTAACACTCTTTTTTCGCTCGTTTGCGTAGATAAAGCAACTGCTATGACATTTTACCACACCCTACAAACATGTTTGTCAGTTTAATTCTAGACAAACCGCATTGCCAATTCACAAACCTTGACATCGTGTCAGGGAGAGTACAATTGCGCCTGACCAGTCCAACGCAAATCACCACTATTACCGTCAAGCTCGAAGGCGAGAGCCGTACAAGGCTGTTATCGCCCGGAAGGCCAGAACTCAAAGAGAAGCCTCGTCCCGTTTTGGAGGTCCACAAGGTGAGTGTCAATCTGAAGAAAGAGGCACTTTTCACTAACCGCTCTAGCTACTCTACAAAGTCTTGACCGTGTATCCTCCGGATGGCGTGGAACCAGTCAACTTCAGCTTGATGCCTGGAGTGTATGAATATCCATTTCAATTCAAAGTTGGTTACGAAATCACTCGAAGAGAGAAATCACTTCCAAGCTAACGATTTACACGTAGATGCCGTTCAACAACCAATGCAGTGCAATCCAGAAAACCTCGACCAACCTTGGATTCTTGGGCCTTTCGTTGGAAGTTCCGAGTCTCCCGACGCAACATGTCAAAGCAACACTACCACCAACAATCTACTTCCCCGGGGAGGCTGAAATCCGTTACTACATTAAAACCACCGTCAATCGGCCAGGAATTTTAAGAGAGAATCCCCGCGAATTTGCGAATCTCAATTTCGTGCCGATCGAACCACCTCGGCCTGTCGCCGATGGCGAGGCGTACGCAAGACGGCAGCACCAATTCATTACTGATCAATATATTCCCCCACCGTGGGAGAGGAAGCCTAGCAACAGCTTCAGAGGACTTTTCCGCAGAGATTCTTCCACTCCAACCTCTCCACTTCCACCGCCATCCCCATCCGCACCATCCGCGCCAGCTAGATTTAGTGTCGACGCTCGTCTACCGAATCCTGCCATCTTGACTTGCGGTGAAGATATCCCATTAAGAATCATATTCAAGCAGTTGGGCGAGCGAAATGAACCGTTATACTTGCAAACACTGCAAGTTGAACTCATAGGGTACACCAAGGTTCGAGCGGAAGATGCGGTTAGAACGGAGACACATAGTTGGGTCATTACAAGCTTGAGCAACCTAGCTTATCCAATTGGTAGTCCAGCGGACCTCGAAGATACAGAAACCGACTTGACAAAAGAGTTCTGGGACGGAAAACCGCTCCCGAATACCGTTGCTCCTTCATTTGTGACTTGCAATATCCAGCGGTGGTACGAATTGGCTGTATCCGTCGGACTTTCTTACGGTAACAACAAGCAAAGAGTTTGTTTTCCGTTTCAAAAGCCACAAGTGCCTTGCTTACCGTTTCTACAGGATCAATTTGTAGTCCTTCCGCTCCGTTCCAAAGTCGAAGTCTACTCCGGCATCCGCCCTCCAGCCGCACTCCTGAAGCGTATGGCTCTTGCTCCAGGTCGTCCTGGCGCTGTTCAGAAACCTACCCAACCTCAACCAAGGCCTTCTCAACCAAGACCTCCTCGTCCAGTATCCGCCACTCCATCGTCCGTAGAGTCGGCGCAGCAAGATGAGCTACCTCCAATATATGATGAAGCTCCACCTAGCTATGAAGATGCCATTGCGAGCGACTTGCCACCTATTGATGGACCAAGACCCGATTATGCTCCTCCTGCCTTGCCACAGGGAGAATCGACGCTGAGACCAGAGAAGAGATAGCTATGTGCAATGAGCGTTCTTGCATATGCGGAGTTGGAACTGAACAACCAACTAGATTATAGCGACTTCTTTTCCGATTCGAGTTGTTGTTTTAGTAATAATTCACATAGCGTACAATGCAAGTAAACGCATCACGAGCCAAAAGCGGATCCATTCTAATACGTCGCATTCTTCCCGACTGGGTATCAAATAGTTCCACGATCGAATGCCTAATGATCTATCTTTACATAACTTAGCCATTATGCCCATTTATCATGTTTTCCCTTGACTTTGACGTCCAAGAGTTTCTCATGGAAGTTTCCATCTCTTCGAGCCTTTTTCAGCATCTTGACGTCGTCCTCATCCAACCTCCGCCCGACCATCTCTTCCAACTCCTTGCGGCTAATCTTCTCTCTGACCCGTTCCTCCTTCGCGACCTTCAACTTCGGCTTGAACCGCGCCTGCATGCGAATCCTGAACGTGCTGCTGAAGCCGATGGCGTCCGCGTCGCCGCGAACCCTCCTGTCAGCCGCCGTAGCCTCCTCATCGACCGCCAAAAACGCGTCCCGCGCCGTCTGGACGGCAAAGCACCCGGGGCTGTCGGGCACGGGCACGGCCAGAAACGACTCCTCCGGCGACACGGCCTCGCGGGTGGCGAACAGCAGGCCAGCCTTGTCGCAGCCCAGGTACCGGCGGTGGTGGCCCTTGAAGCTGAAGCTCTGCGAGCCGGCCACGCGGCTCGCGACCCACACCTGGCGCACGTCGTGCGGCTCCGCCGTCGCCGCGTTACCGTCGATGAGGTTTTCGACGGGCATCGCGAACACTTGGCCTTGCGCGTCGCACGACAGGCAGCTCGGTGCGTCCGTCGGCAGCACGATTATGATCGGCCCGGATATGTCTGTGGGCGCTTCGGCGCTCACCCACGAGTCGTCCTCCGCTGCGGCTTTTGTTCTTGGCTCGCTCGGTTTGGACGCGTCGTTGTTGGCATCGTCGTCGACGGCGGTACGTTTCCGTTTTTTGCTGGGCTTTTTGTCGCCTTTGAACACGAGAGGTTTCACCATATCGTAGGGGATGTCGAAATGCTCGATGGTTTGCGGGAGGTGAGGAGGGTAAACTGTGGGGACTAGGATGAATGTGGCAACTGCGGATGTGCTTCAAAAGCGCGTCGTTGCCCGGACTTCGACTTTGGGAGGCAAAAAAATTTCCTTTCGTTTCCCACAATTTGTGCTCTGATAGGATTTAGTCATGGCTACCAATGGCAATGTTAAAACTCACTCCGCAGTCACGGTTGGCTTGAAAGAGCTCATTGACGGTGCCGTTTCTTTCGACACGCTTGAGAAGGCATTTGGGCCGTCCTCTCTAGGCATAATCGTCGTGAAAGGACTCCCAGCAGAATTCCCAATTTTGCGTCATAATCTGCTGTCTTACGCTTCTTACCTGGCAAATCTACCTGAGGAAGAGCTCTTGAAGCTGGAAAAGCCGGAAGCCAAATGGCTTGTCGGATGGTCTTGCGGCAAGGAAACATTGCAAGATGGTAGATATGATACCCTCAAAGGGTCATACTACGTCAACTGCAGACAAGAGGTTGCAAACTTGTATGCAAATGTCGATGCGGAATTGGCGAGCAAATATCCATCGTTTCCGGAGTACACGGCATCCAACATCTGGCCCACAGATGAAGTCCTCCCAGGTTTTGAGGCGGCATTTCGAAAGCTCTGTGACTTGATCATCAGTGTGGCAAGACTCGTTGCACGGGCATGCGATCGGTATGCCGAAGCAAAGATCGATGGGTATCGAAAGGGCTATCTAGAGCACGTAGTAACCACCAGTCACGTTTCAAAGGCGCGGTTACTCCACTACTTCCCAATGACTGAGCAAGGCGATACAACGAATGGTTCGGCAGATGAGGATGATTGGTGCGGAACTCATCTAGATCATGACTGTCTTACTGGTCTAACATCAGCGATGTATGTGGACGAAGCAGCACACGTACCGAAACTTCACAGCTCTTTCGAAGCTCTTCCCGAACTTAACTCTGCACCAGATGCTAGAGCGGGTCTCTACATCCACTCCCGGTCCGGTGAGGTCGTGAAAGTCGGAATTCCTCGGGATTGCCTCGCTTTCCAAACAGGAGAAGCCCTCGAAATCATCACTAAAGGCAGGTTCAAGGCAGTTCCTCACTTTGTGCGTGGAGCTACTCCTGGCAAAGGCGGAGCTGTAGCAAGAAATACATTGGCTGTCTTCACGCAACCAAATCTATGGGAGAAGATAGATGAGAAACGTGATTTTGCAGCATTTGCAAAGGAAATTGTGGAACGTAATCACTGAAAGAGACATCTACACGAGACCAATCTATTCATCAGTCTCAATCCTCATCTGACTCTCCGTCTTTCTTTCTCTTCTCTGGAGGAGGTTTATGCGCAGCATCATACGCATACCGCTCATTAATTTCTCCATGGCTGAGCACGAAATCCTCAACATGTTCAGGCACATCCTTGATCCGATTGTACGGACCAGGCTGAGGATCACCGTACGTCTCGTATACCGGAATAACACCAGTCCACACCTGATCCAACACATCTTCCCTCTTCATGTCCTTCCTTTCATCAGTTGGAATTCCCTCACGAACCTTACCACTCGCCGCTGCAATTTTCACCTTCATGATACGAGTCGATTGCATCTCGGCTGAATCAGGCGGAACACGAGTGTGCTGCCAACGGTCTGGGATAACTGAGTTCGTGATCAGTTCCATGGCCCACAGCTTCTCTTTATCGTTGTCGACGATGCTGGAATGACCGTGCAAAACGGCAGAGCGATAGTTGTAGTTATGCGAGTTGGGAGTCAGAGTCAATACAAAGCCGTCCACTCTCGTCGCAGCAACGCAAATCGGCATTCCTGGTTCACCCCGCTTGACAGCATCGTCCGTCAGCTTCATGATCCGCGACGTAACGTAGCCGTGGAGATAGCAGCTCCATTCCGTAATGCCCTTTTCTTCATCGCCAGGAAACAACCCCATCTGCCCGATCAACGGGAGAATCACCGGCATTGCGGTGCTTGGATCTGGCACGAATGAAACATGGAGCACCGGCGTTGAATTGATGACTGAACGAACGAAGTCGACATCGTAATTTGCTTTTCCCAATCAGTTTTCGTTATCCGTTACCATCATTATCGACGAGTTTCACCTTGATGATTGTACCTCTTGATCTTGTTTATCGGCCCCTGCGGATATTCATCTGCTGTCATGGCTGCAACTACTTATTATGGTCCGTGAAATGTATTGTACGCACCAGTGAAGGATCGCATCATCTATATTCTGTACACCCGAAGTATCAACTAGTTGGCCAACAACCCAACTTCAACTAGCATTATCGCATCCACAGCGTCTCTAAACCCAATCCGGAAAGCCCAGCCGAAATCAAGCATCTGGATTGCCTGTACACAAGCGGCAATCCCTTTGGTACCCGAAATTTGATGCGATGGCCACTATGTCGTACGATTAGTGTCCTTATCATATGTAGATTAAATTCAAGCTAGTTTTAAGCGCGTTGCAGCGTAACGTCGACAGCTAAGTTGAAACTTCTGCATCAGTGAAGACTGAGGGACAGAGTGTAACAGCTCACCTGCAGACTTCTCGTTATGCACCATTTGCAGGAAGCGAGCGTGTCAGATTGACTACATTTCGAATAAATATTCTACCAACACAGAATCATTTGCAATGCTATCTTGGCAGTCTTTGCTGCAGCTTAGTGTTACAAGGGGTATCTATCCATCTTCAGTCTGCTATGCTCCGTTCCATGCGGCTAACTTTCTATCACGCCTCGTTACTTGAAGTTCAACGATAAATGCACAATTCCGAAGATTCAATACACCAATCCAAGCACGATAGCTTTTGTTGCCATTTCATTCGCAATTACCTTCACTTTACTCGACCCCTTCCTCTTCCTCTTCATCCTCAATTTCTCCATCCTCGTCATCTTCTTCACCTTCCTCGGTCTCACCTTCTTCTCCTTTCATTCGTCGCTGAGCAGTTTCACACTGCTCGGCAAAGTCTGCGGCGGCATCCACATTTGGGAATGCAAAGAGCCAAGTGCTCAAATCGGAGGCGTCAGCGGCAATGAACTTGACACGCTTGTCCTTCTTCGTTTTGTCTTTGTTGTCAAGATGATCATAAGTGACGTCGGTGAGGATGCGCGAGTTCAGGATATCGCGTCCGCCCGGAAAGCTCCTCATAAGGATGCTGATGTCTGGCTTGTCCGTCTTCAACGCATCGAGGACGAACACCACTCCGGTGCCTTTGCTGGCCCACTTTTTGCTGTCGGATTCGTACTTCCAGGCCTTCACGTTAGCCCATTCTGCCTCAATCGCGTAATCATTCATGAGTGATGATCGTCCAACGAGGTCTGCTTGATCATTGTCTGATTCTTGATCTTGGTCCTCCGAAGCCTGATCATGACTGTCAGAACCTGCGTGGCTCGGTGTTGTTGCACGGGATGTTGTGGCAGAAGGGAACGATGAGGAGAAGAGGGAGGCTGCACCGGACTGTGGAGGGATCAGACTCGAGGGTTTGTTGAAAGCTGAGGGCCCTTGACTGAAGGTAAATGGTGCGTTGGTCTTCTCACCATTAGCAGAGCTCGTAGATGCCGGCGCGGTAGTAGATGGACCAAATAATCCTTTGAAGGGTGTAGTGGTGGTAGAATCAGGCCCTTTGGAAGCGGTAGTCTGCCCAAATTTGATCGGCGAATCCGGCTTCCAAGTTTGGTCTCCTACGCCGTTTGTGGATTTGAATGACTCCGTGGCACGTGGTGTTTGAGATGCATCGCTGCTGGGTTCCCTCGAAATTCGATCGAAAAGGCTGCGCGAACTGGAGGAAGATGGGTTCGGTTTCTCCTTCTGCGGTTTCGGAGCCGTCGTTTCGGGAGCTTCATCGGCTTCATCGTCATCTTTCTCGCCGTCATCCTCGTCGATCGCCGGTTTATTTCTAGCAAGAAATCCGAAGATATTCGCCCTACTTATGGAATTGTCGTGTGCTTCGTCAAACACTGACGATGCTGGGCTTGGGGTGCGCGAAATAGTTGAGGCACCATTAATCGTGATGGAAGGAGGATTGGGGTTGGCTGCCGGAGTGTTCGTGCTCTGGAAAGAGGACATCGGTTTGTTAGGCGTCTCCACATTCTTAACCTTCTTACTTGGACGATTATGGTCGTTGTAGTTACTTTCATCCGTGCCAATTTCATCATTGGAGTCCTCGGGATCTTTGCGTTTAGGTTTCCACGTAGCAAACCCAACGTGCATGCTTTCTGAAGTTTTGGCTTTCTTCTCTACTTGGCTTTGCCAAGAGCCGGTGTCAGATTCCTCAGTACCAGAATCGTTAGGACTCGGTTTTCGTTTCTTAGCATTTTCTTCCTCGTCCCACTTCTTGTAAAATTCTTCCTGCGCAGCATCCTCATCCTCTGGATCCGAATCTAGATCATCAAGATGCTTGTACCATGCCTCTTCTCTGCGCTTTCGCCTCTCCTCTTTCTGAGCCTTTTCAGCTTTTGCACCAAAAGAAGCGAAGAAGTTGGTGGCTTGATTTGACTGGCTTGCTGGCAGCGTTGGCTTGAAACCACCAGAGGAACCGGTATTATGCGACGTTGAGCTTGCTGAAAAGACTGGCTTGAAGCCACCCGACGACGGCGCGTTCGTCTTATTTTCGTTTAGAGCGGCGCTGCTATTCTGCGTGTCGAGGAAAGATTTGATCTTGTTCGCAGTGCTGGACGCAGGAGCCTGTAGATTTGGTTGTGCGCCGGCAATAGCCTGTTTGGCTGCGTTGCTGCTTGTGGTAGAATCTTGGCCAAAAGCTGGAAGGCTGGAAGAGTTCCCAGCACCAAAGACTCTCTGGCCGAAAGCACCCATAGCCGTGTTGGATGAGGCTGAGCCAAGGTTCTGGGACAGACTGCTTCGGTCTTCCTTTGCATTAGATCCTTTGCCAGTGTCAGAGTCTTTCGAACCAAAGCCACTGCCTCCAAATGACTCCTGAAGATCTGTACCCCATTCCTGGATTGCGGCTCTTAATTTTGTGTAAGTCACGGACGGCGGGATGAAATTGGGTGTACAACCAAACTTCGTGGCCTTGATAAGCTTGTCTAAGGCTCTTAGGTAGGCGGCATTCAATTGCTGCAGACGGGCCTCCCTTATGGCAGAGGCATATTTATCGTCGCTCCAAGACTGCTCTCGTGGAATATGAGAAACGTCCATAGCTTCTGCCAACTCCTCTTGAGTCAAGACGTGTCCAGGTGTATCATAACGCTTATTGATATCTTCCCACAACTTCTGCAGTCGAGCGCTAATCTTAGTAGAATGAGATCGATGTTGTGTAGTGGCGGTAGAATCTGTTGAGATTGAGGAAGACTGTGGTGTTTGCACTCTTGATGATACTGGGGATGGAGCAGGTTTGGCTGGCTGTGATCCAAGTTGGAATGCGGGAAGTTGTTGTTGTTCTTTAGCAAGCTTGTTGATGCTGGTCGATTCAGTCGATCTGGTAGCTGAAGAATCCGTTTGACCGAAGTTGAAGATAGGTGAGGAGGAAGACTTTGTGAGGCCAGATGTTTGAGCAGTCGAGGTGCCGAAGGAAAAGGTCGGTTTCTGGACTGCTGATGTACCACCAATCGACGAGTCCGATCCTTTGGCTTGGGAAAAGCTAAACGTCGGCTTCGGAACGCTAGATGGTTCAGCAGATGGCAAGGATGTGGAGGTAGTCGAAGTCGGCGCAGCGCCCGTTTGGAAAGATGATGGAGGTTGAGTAGCGGCGGATGTTGGCCCGAAGGCAAACTTGAAGGGTGCAGAAGGCGCGTTGGAATCTGCCGTTGCTGTCGAGCTCGTCGACTGATTGATTGAGTTTGTAGACGGGCCGAAGCTGAACTTGAATGGGGAAGACGCTGCACTCTGTGTAGTTTTGGGTTCTTCAGAAGCCATCGGAGCGCTGGAACCGGCTACTGGTTGCCCAAAGCTAAATTTGAAGAGTGAATTGTTTGGAGTTTGTGAGGTAGCTGTTGAACTGGAGGGCGCCGTATTTGATGAGAACTGGAACGAGCTTTGCTGATTATTGTTGTTAAGATTGAAGAGATTCGGCGCGTTATTGTTGTTGAGTGATGATTGTGGCGGCTGATCGCCCGTTTTCGTTGAGCTTGTTTGTTGCTCAACTGCAGATGGTGTGGATGTTGCCCCAAACTGAAAGGCGGTGATGGGCTTGTCAACGGAGCTTGAATTGAAAGCAAACGGGTTGCTAGATATTGACGGTGTTGAGGTGGGCTGTGAGCTTGCTCCAAATTGAAACGGGGTTGATGTGCTGGCCATGCCAGGCGCAGATGGGGTCGAGCTGCCAAACACGAACGGGTTCGCTGTTGATTGCTGACCACCTGCAGAGAAACTGAATATCGGCCCTGCGCCCGAAGTTGGGCTCGAAATCGATGAAGTCGCTGGTGCAGAATCCGCAGCCGGAGCAGGATTCTGGGGGTTCCCAGAACCAAACGAGAAGATAGGTCCACTAGATGGATTTGAGGAAAAGGAGAATGGATTGCTTGCAGTTGTTCCAGGAACAGCGAACGGGTTGTTGACGTTCTGCCCGAAACTCGGCTGCACCGCGAATGAAGATTGTCGGGTTGTTGCTCCGTTCATATTGGGGGATGATGACCCCGAGGTGCTTCGAAATCGATTATTGGCGGCAGCTAAGGCGGTAACGCGGGCGCGGCCCCTCGGCTGTGCGATTCTAGAGTAAGAGTTAGCAGCTGTTGCAGCAACAATATAGTTACAGGATCAAAAGCTCGTGTCGAAATGGAACGACCGAGGCTTGAAGTGTGGACTTACTTTCTCTGTGCCATCTGCACCGCGGTCGCACGTCTAGAAGTCGACTCTTCTTCATTATTGGACGTGATTTCAAGATCTCCACTGGGCGACTTTGACATCTGAGTGTCAGACACTCGCTTCCCGAAGGCGTTCATGGTGAGGTTGAACTTCGCGTTCAGCCGGATGAATGGAGAGGAAGCAGTCTGTGCGGTGATTGTATCCTTCAATCCTGTAACGCGCTGGAGTCTTCTCGACTAGTCAAGAGTGTATTCTCCTCCGCCGAATCAGAAACTGAATCTGATTTCGGTCACTAGGTGAAGGGAGCAGGAGTGGGTAGAATGTTGACTGTGCGGCCTGTGAGGGATCGTTCTACGCGTCCGGGTCGCGGGAGGAAGAGGCAAGGCTCGCCTTTGGCGGTATCTCTGAAAAGATCGATGGCAAGAGGTGGGGACAAGTTCGTGAAAACGTTGTAGCCTCTGCGCTGCTCGACTTCTCTGGGAGGAAATTCTCAAGGCGCTGTGGTTTTCAAAGACGTGATGCAAGTTGGGCTGCGGCTGGTATCACGTGACATAAACGTTGCTTAGTCAACCACCCCTTTACTGTGCAGTTCCCGATTCTGCATACCTTAGGTTTTCAGGTTCCAGCTAGGAGTACCTTCGCCAAATTAAACACCAAAGTGAAGTCTCCTGCCTCTATGCCGGTCTTATTCAATCATTGTAAAACTTCAATGTCGCTACCAAATTATTTAAACATCTAGCTAGGCTAGTCCAAGCTTTGAATCTGTACTTTGATGGCGCCTGTTTTCGGATCCGCAGCGGTTTTGAACGCTTCTATCGCATCGTCCAGTGCATAGCGATGGGTGATAAGTTTCTTCAAATCAATCAACCCGCTTTTCAGCAGCCTGATGGCTCTTGGCCATGTGTTGCAGTATCGGTACTGAAACTTTAGGTCGATCTCGCGCGTACTGCACCGCATGAATGGCATCTTGATCTCGTTCTTGCCGACTCCGATGACGAAGACAATGCCACCGAATTTGATGCTCTGTATCGCACCCGCGATGCTAGATTCCACTCCAGTGCATTCCATTGCGACTCCTGGCTCTATGCCGTCCATCAATTCAGTCACTTTACTCGCAACTTGCTCTGGTGTTTGCCCGATCTCGATCTTCAGAGGTTTGACACCCTCAACCACGCTAGCCGCAAACTTCAATCTACCTTCGTCGATGTCTGTGATGACCAACGGCTCGCAACCAGCAGCCCTACAACACATTGCGGTGACTAATCCGATCGGGCCAGCACCGCAGATGAGTACCGCGTCTCCTAACCGCACGCCAGCTCTTTGAACTCCCGCAAGTGCCACGCTCAGTGGCTCTAACATGGCGCCATCCTCGTAGGATAGGTTATCAGGAAGTTTGTGGCACCAAACCGCAGGGTGATTCACGTACCGGCGCAGCAAACCAGGTACCGGAGGTGTGCTCAAGAATGCAACGTTCGGACAGCCATTGTATCTTCCGGTCAGACAAGGCTCGCATTCATGGCAGGGAATGTTTGGTTCGATTGCAACACGGTCGCCTGGCTTCAGGTCTTTTACAGAAGGATGCACCGCAATGACTTGGCCCGCGGACTCGTGTCCAAGGATGTGATCAGCCTCCACAATCATCGGTCCTATACAACCGGCATGCCAGAAGTGAATGTCAGATCTGAGGACGGAGTTAGTGTCATTGGCGCCTTGTTCCGCTACTGAACGTACCCGCATATTCCAGTGCTCTTGATCGCCACCGTGACTTCACCAGGCTTCAACGTGTCTCCTTTCTCCAGTGACTCTACGCTAGGCTCTGCAGGTGCTACCCAGAGGTCATGCTTCGGATTGGTGTAGACACCAATGTTGGACTTAGTCGGCTTTGTTCCTGTCGCCGTCGTGGACATGGCTCGAGAATGATTGTCTATGGAAGATATACAGTTGAAGAGTTTCTAGAATAGTTTGTCTCGTAGGACAGGTCAACAGAGCGGGATATCTGGTTCCACTCGCCACGATATTTCAATGTTCTGGAGCTTTTCTGGCGCCACGCCATGGTGGAGCAAAGGTCTATTAACAAGAGCATTGGAGTGACGTATGACTAGTGGAAATACTAGGGTTTCCCACCACTAGCATTGCAGGCTTGACTGCCAATGTGGCCTCCAATGAATTCCGCCGTGATTTTCCATCGGAGTGACTTCTACCGCGGGCGAGATTCGGTGCCGGCGTTTCTTCGCTCCGACGATTGACTCGATACGATATGTCAGGACTTTGCATGCATCCCTTTTCTCTCCTTTCTTCAGCGTCGTCCCCTCCATCGCCGCGCTTCTTTGCTCACAAACAGACTGCTTTGTCTTCCACTTAGCCGGTCGAAAACTTGCAAATGAGAAATTCGGAGTATTCTTCAAACCCCGCTACTCTCTACCTACCGCCCGGTGGGTAGAGCTCTGGCAGCTGCCTGTGAGGGCCTGGTGCGAATGCGCCTGTCTCCGGCACAAGAAACTCGGGGCCTGCAACTTCAATTCTTGCTGGGAACCCGGTGAGAGTTGCAAGAGGCTGCGCAACCATGGAAGCCGGGGCGAAGATTGTGTACGCTGCGGCGTGACACTTCAGTGCAATACGCGGCGTTCCGGCTCTGTGTCCTTTTGGGTGCAGAGTCTGGTTCAATTCGATTCCGATTATTCTGGTGGGGACGATGCTCCATTCTTTTTTCAAGGTACGAGATTCCCCCTTGCAGTGTTATCGAACGCCAGCGCTACCTTCTTGTCGCTTTGACTCGCTTCTGTGCTGTAAGAGTAACCAAGTCTTGAATGTTGGAAGCCTCGATTTTCACCTTCAAGAAAGCAAAGCTCACATTTACACCTCAGAAGGAGCAGCAGCGCTTCAAGAAGACGTGCTTAGTTTTCATGCTAGCAGACTGTATTGTTTGCTTTTGAATCAGGATACTACTAATTCATGTTCCATACCAGCTCCTCAATCCTTCATGGAACGACGCAGACACCATCCGGAGGAATAGTTTAGAGATGCTCCGTACCAGCAACAGCGGATATTGATACCTATGAGTTAGCTCATGCATACACCAAGGACTCCTCGTGAATGTTCATTATCTGGCGAGATGGTTTGGTCATGAACCTCGGCCGATGGAGAGCAAAATACATTTGGCGCTACGGCAGTGTACTTTTCGCGGTTGAGGTACGTTGAGTCTTAATTAGAACCAAATTGGGTCAATTTAGGGAGCGTTCAAAGCTTTTGCTGCCTTTCAATGTCCTTGAGGACGCCAAATGTCGATTAATGGAGGCATTTTGGTTGTTATTGCACTTCCTAAAGCGCCGGCAACTATAATGGATGACGAAAGAAATCGGAAACGTGGTAGATCATCATGGACAGCCCATGGTGAATGGTCGCAAGAATATTGAAACCGTGCGGGTTTACTTTGTCGGTGGCGTTTCATAGCCACTTGGCCAATCAAAGAGCTGAAGCAGACGGTTACAAGCTGGGGAAATGAGGTCTTCCAGGGGCTAAACCGAGCCTGGCTAGCGTCATAATCCCTTGTGTTTGGACGACGAACAGCAGAACGAGGGCGAGGTGAAGGAAGCCGTCCGGGCGCTGGGCCTTGGAAATTTGCCAGCTGCCGCAGCTTCGTACACCTCACTCCAGTCCTCAATCCATCCTCAAACATCATCCATCACCGTCTTCTTATCCCTCACCCGTGACCGAATCCATTGCTCGGCACGTCTCTCTGCCATCTCCTCTTCGACGTCGTGCCTGTTGACACTCTGCTCTGGCACACCCGCTGCTGAGTGTGGGTGCGCAGTCCGCCACGAAACAATCTCAGCAACAGCCGCTCACAACTTCACAAAGAAAACCTAGCCATAACGCTCTGCTGAAGCCTGTGGCCGTCGAGATTTCACTTTCGCTCACGCCGCTACCCTCAAATCGCACTAATTTGCCGGAAAACACCTGGCCTAGTCGAGTTGCCGCTATCAGATACGTTGTGCAAACCTTATCCGCCATAACTTCCGAAAACCACGCGAGTTTTGCATCAAGAAGACTCCGATACGTCATCAGTCACACATATCCTCATATCAAGCACCCGTCTAGAAGCATTGAGGCGACGCTTCCGACACGATGGGGTCGACTCCGTCGCCGACGTCGGATATGGCCCGCGATCGGCTTCCCACTCTCTACGAAGTTCTAAGCAGACGAACAACGGCGCCGGTGGATCTCTTCTCCTTCTACATATACATGCGAGACCAGCAGCGATCGGTAGACTACTTGGATTTCTGGTTGGACGTCTCACAGCACATGTCTTTGTGTCGACATTATGTTCGCGAATTACGACGATCCGTTCTCGTTGATACTCCCGAGCTAGAAAAGGCTCAAAGCAAGCGCTCCTCTGCCGTACTAGAAAATCTCGAGGGTGAACCAGGCCCATCAGAAAAGCGGACCGAGGAGCAACGACTCTCCGCATTCTTACGTGACAATGGCAGTAGACACTCCCCTCACAGTAGCCAGGGCAGCAATCACACCACTCCAAGTGGAGAGCGTCCACCTCGACCTGCCTTTGCAACATCGCCCCAAAATAATTCTCCTGCCACTGGTGACTCAACTTCTCCTGGCGCTCACTCAAGTCCACAGCACACAGTGTCGCGACAAGACATTCGCAATTCTGCTGTCAAGATACTGTACACCTATCTCCTACCTGGAGCTGAACGCGAAATTATCCTTCCAGCAGGTATTAACAACGCTGTAACTCACGCGATCGAGCAAGATGGACGTGATGATCCTGAAGTCTTCGACGCCGCCAAGGATTACGTCTTCCAAGCAATGGAACGTGATGCCTTCCCAGGTTTTCTGAAGAGTAAGGCGTATGGCAATCTTGTACCTCCTAGCATCATGCTACGCCTCATCCTCGGCTTGTTAAGTCTCTTCGCTGCTCTATGGACCGGCTTCATCTTGATATTCCTTAACTATTCTAGGAAAACACGCTGCTGGGTAAGTTGATCGCTAGCCCTGCTACTCTAGACATCGCGAATACTGACTATTGCCACAGCTCATTCTTCCTTTCACTCTAGGGATTTACTTCCTCGTCACTCACCAGTACATGGTTGATCCGATACTTGCACTCATCGGCCTCTCGGAATACACCTTCATGTCATTCAATCGCATCCGCGAACCCTTCATCCGCAGGTTCCTGGCCAGACGAGCTTGGATGTCACTGCTCTATATCATTTTAATCGATGCGGCACTTTGCGTTCTCTTCATCCTTGTCCCAGGCAAGAGACTTTAATGAATCATCCGGTGATACCTCTCAGCTGGACTACGGAAACCGGCCCTTTCCTTCGACTTTGACGACTGATGTAGAAGCTTTGATTTCACACCGATTTCTAGCGAGGCGTTTACGGTGTTGACACTTAATTTTGCGTGTCATGGCATGGGATATGCGATGACTTTTGTACTATATCTTCACGGGATGGCTTTCCCCACGTCTTCAAGCATTTACTTTTGTATCATACCTGCTACACTTCGGTGTACTTTCGTCACCGATTCGATTTACTGGTTCGAAGACTGATGACGTGCGCTAGATATTCGTTTTGTAAGTCGCTGACGGGAAATTTCTCTCTGATTTCGGCGACATCCCCTTCAAGCATGATTGCTCGCTTAGTTACCCGCCGCTTTTAATCAAACTTAAATTCTACGAGATCTCTTTAACCTCTATGTAAGGGCTATATATTGATGCTTATAGACGTGAAAGAGTACTGGTGCAAAAAGCTAATAGTTTCTGAATTGTTTAGATGATTTCAAAATCGGCTGCCCGTAATATTGATCTCTTTGAAATCTTCACTTCAGGACTGGAGTTTGTTGTTTCTCGCTGATATCGCACGTGTTCTCCGAGTTCGCCGCCTACGTACTCCGTAATCGTGTCTGTCACTCTTAATCTCGCCACGATCATCGCAATTGAATCTAACCGGTTCAGTGCTGGTCTATGTATTTCAACAGACTGTAAAGCCGCGCGCTGATCATGGATCCAACTCAATTATACTCGACTTTGCCCTCTGACAAATCCATCAGGCTTTTACGTCTACAATGCGGCGTCCACGAACAGCCTATTTCTTGCTCCCTCATCGTAACAGACGATTACATTTCAACACCCGAGTACTATGCGCTTAGCTATTGTTGGGGAGATGTGACCGACACTACAGAACTTATCTGCAATGGAAGGTCCATTCCAGTCACCAAAACTCTTTATGCTGCTCTTCATCGCCTTCGTGAAAAGATAGCATCACGCTTAGTCTGGGCCGATGCAGTTTGTATCAACCAGAAAAATACCGAAGAGCGCAATCAACAACTCTCAATAATGAAGCAGATTTATATCCATGCTTCAAGCGTTTTTATATGGGCTGGTCAGGGCGATGAGCACTCAGCGCCGTCGTTGGATCTAATTAGATCAATTAGTTATGGCTGCTGTAAGGAACTTTACGGACTTGATTCCTCCCCAGCTTCTTGGCCAGCAAGGTTACGTAAAGAAGCGGATAGAACACATATTGTCATGAATATCAACCTCGCCGAACTCGAGGAGGTATCTCGCACGATCTAGCAATCATTCTAGCATTTCTACCAATCCAATTGGTTCTTTAGAGTTTGGGTAATTCAGGAAGTTAGAGAGTCTACACATACCTGGTTACTTTGTGGGAAAGAGATTGCATGGGAATTCGTGGCTTTGGCGGCAAGCTGGGTCTGCCGTGCATTATTTCGGAACACCACAAGACATTGGAAAAAGGACCACTTCCCATCTTATAGTGGATTCTGTAATTCTTTCTTTATGTGGGAATCGTTCTCCACTCGCAGAGAAGCTCTGTTTCCCGCCTTGCTCAACCTCGTTAGGCGTTTCCGTTCTACAGATCCTAGAGACAAAGTATTCGCGCTATTACAGCATCCTATTCTACAGGTTCGCGAATCTGAACAAAGAGAAAGTATTGGAACTAGGCATCCTTCTGGTCTATCCAGTAATGTGAGTCTACTCCCAGATTATTGACGTTATATAATCCCACGTAGGATGAAATATTAGAACCACACTTATGAAAACATCAGGAGCGAGCCACCCACCTGAACTTTCGAGCGGATTACAACAAGACTACCTCTGAAGTCTACCGTCCAAGTGGCACTAGATTCTATTGGATACTATCGCAACCTCGAGGTGCTGTGCTATGCGTGGCAAACCAAGCATTTGGACTCCACTTATCCCTCGTGGATCCCAAGATGGGACATTTCTATCCATGATGACCTATCTCTGTTATCATTCCTTTACGATGCGGCGCAAGGGACTTTGCCAATACTCCAGCGTAGCTTTGAAGTAAATACGATAACCATACAGGGTCTTAATTTGGGGCCGATTGTGGAAACCGACGCTGTTTTGAGATTTGGAGACGGACGAGCTCCGGATCATGAGGCAGACGGCAAAGGCTCCACCAAAGACCAATTGATCGCCATATCAAGGATTATGGTTTCAGATCGATGGCAAAACGAATTTGCTTTCGAGAATGCAGCTGGACGTGCTCATATGAACCTTCACGCTCACTTCGCTGACTTCTCAGCACATCTCTTGCCTCTTCTCGAGACCAGTAAACAGGATAGCTACATTGCATCTATTCCGATTTGGTGCAATGTATGCTTGCAGTATATTTTTGAACAGCGTAAACCATCATCGACCCTTCCCAAGGGATACCATTGCAATATTTGCGACCATGACGATTACGATATCTGCGCCAGTTGTCATGACCTGGGAAAGAGATGTGACGATCCAAATCATGTACTCAAGAGTAGGGTGGCAGCGAGCTTCTGGATTCCATATACTGATGAGATAATCAATAGGTTTAAGGATCACGCAAGCACGTGGGATGGCAATTGCTTCTTCAATATCGCCGGAACCGCTTGTAGGAATCGAGTGTTCTTACGCGCTTCACAAGGATTGAAAGGTACCGGATCTCAGTTTGTCAAGCCTGGAGACATTTTGGTTATTTTATTCGGGTCCCCTGTACCGTTTATATTGAGAAGACATGGCACGTTCTATCATTTGATTAGCGACTGCTATATTCATGGCTTGATGGATGGAGAGGCAATTCAAATATGGGAAGACGGTGAGCTGAAGCTTGAAGACTTTGACATTCGATAATCTGTCAAATTTGGTTCCGTGGATAATCCATCTTGCCTTAGGACAATCTTGATGTTGATTCAATGTGCCAATTAAGGGACGCATTGTAGTGATATCGACGGCTAGCGCATGCGATGAAGTTGATCGGCTAGGCTAGATAAGTACGATACAATAGGCGTGAAACGATGCGGAGCTGGTTGGTCTACCTCTGGGCCGTGTCATGTTGGCATGCGGACGCCTGATCGGGTGTGCTCGACAAGGTACGATAATTCTCTTTTAGTGGCTGTGCTACGGAGTAGAGTACTCTAGTCTCAGCCCGCCATTAGAGTTTCACGTACAAAGCTCCCACTTTGCATGTTCGCAACTCCTTCACTCTAAGCCTGATATCATCCCCATCAACCCCAGAAAGCTGTCTCGAGAAGATAACGTCTCAAGCGAGGAAAGCTACTCAAGATTTCCGAAGCCTGATTCGTCCAACAAAGCTCTTTATTCTGTACGATACTCAGCCTCTCTTAGACCTGACTTCTAGATTTCGTGTCCTGATAGATCCAGCAAGCGCAATAGGCGTCGCAAGAAGCGCGATTGCTTTCTTGGAAATATCGTACAAGTTTGCTCGCACAGTTTATAACATCTACGATGACAACAAACCGTCTGCATATGACCAATTGGCCACAGTCACTCAAGAAATGGAGACTTTATCCGCAAAAATGATTGACCAGCTACAACCACCGCCCCAATCTCAGGAAGATCTCGCTCTCGCGACCCTAGTAAACAATGTCATCGGTTATCCAATACCCTACTTCTCAAGATTAAAAAGACTGATCCGGAACACCCCAAATTCAGACATGTCATAAGAGCCGCTGCGAGAACCATTTTCAAGGCAGAAGAAATTAGTCGATTGCAACATAACCTAGAAAATTGTAGAAGTCAACTCCATTTTCAAATACATCTCAAACACGGGTATGTTTCGCGTTCTGGGTCTGATTCTTGAAAACTCACATTACTGCAGCGCTCAAACTGCAGAATCGCTGGACAAATTGGAGCAAGGGTGGGGTTCTTTTCAACAATCTCTTCAATGCTTGCAGGAAACTGCGAATCAAAGGCACATTCTCCACTCACTGCGATTGGAAATGATGGACGATAGATATCAAAAGATATCAGACGCAGAAAAGAAGACTTTTGAGTGGATTTTCGAAGATTCCGAAAAGCAAACCTCTTCAAACCCTAAATTGCGGATTGCATTCAAAGAATGGCTTGCGTCTGGAGACGGTATCTTCCACATTTCTGGCAAACCTGGCTCTGGAAAATCTACGCTGATGAAGTATCTCTGTCGACATCCAGAAACCGAGACCCAATTGCAAGGTTGAGCAGGTGAGAAGCTGCTTGTTCTCGCTCGATTCTTCTTCGGAGACCTGGAAATAATCCTTTGCAAAAGAGTCTATTGGGCCTCATCCGATCGCTGTTATTCTACGCCCTTCGTGAAACGCCAGAGAAAATAAGCGATTGCTTCCCACGGCACTGGGATCCGTCGTTGTATGGACTGTGGGCACAACCTTCGGCGATTTGGCTGCAGAATGAGGAAATTTTAGACGCGTTGGATCTATTGATCAGTGATAAGTACATCTACGACAATCATCGGTTTTGCTTTTTCATTGATAGCCTGGACGAGTTTGAAGAAGACAACCTCACGTATGGACATCTGATCAAACAACTAAAGGCATGGTCGACCTCATTATCTGGCTCCATCAAACTTTGCGTGTCTAGCAGAGAGCTACCTGAATTTGAACACCTTTCAGACAATCAACGTCTCCGACTCCAGGACCTTACGGGCGAAGACATCAGAACTTTCGTGGACCGAAGACTGAATAACTGGGATGAATTCCAAAAACTAAGAGAAGATCATGCCGAAGACTGTGCCAAGTTACTAACTGAAATTGTTAATAAGGCTGATGGTGTGTTTCTTTGGGTTTCATTGACCATGAAACTACTTGCGGAAGGGGCGGTTAGTGGCGACGCTCCGTATCGACTAATTCACAAACTTTCGCTCTTTCCTCAAAGGTTGGAAGATTTCTTCGGACATATCCTCGAGTCTATTCCCAAAGCGGATCGCGAATGGCCATACTCTGCACTTCTCCTGACAAACAAGAAGCATGAAAGGCGCAGGCCCTATCAACTCGTTGATAATTACCTTTACTACGGCAACCCTCCCGATGTCACTTCGTACCTCTTTTGACTGAATCTCTTTTCCGTTACTCCTTTCTGGATGAATACCTGGACGATCGAAATTTGGCAAAGCGGAAGGGATACCAGTCATTGACTGTATCCCAAATCGAGGGCGATTGGATACTGCTACTGCTCAGGTAACTGGTCGCTGTAAAGGTCTTATCGAGTTACGGCAGGCCTGGAACCTCCCACAGACCATTCGGGGAAATTATACTCTTGCGTTCACACATCGATCTATTCCAGAATTTCTGACCGAAGCTCTCAAAAAAGAAGAATTTCAGGGATGCACTCAGAAATTTGATGTTTTAGACGCGGAACTGTAGAGTCTTCTCGCCACAGTTAAAATGTTGCCACTTTACCGTGAGCCAAAAAACTCGACCATGTATTGGAACGCCATTGGAGATCTTATTTCCCGAATTCGGGATGTAAAGGCTAGTCATCAGGTGTCTTATTTCAATTCTATGGATGTTCTAGACGATGCACTTCGACAAAAGCTGCTGGAGCTGTGGCCCGAGTTTGAGGCAGCCGGTTGATCAAAATTCACATCTGTTGCATGGACTTTAGGCTTCTATCACTCGCTCTTTATTTCTATCCCTTATTTGGCGGCGAGCATCTGCTTTCGCGAATATTTAACGTGGAGAATTCAATCCGGTCACAGGGAGGTAAAGGACATTGACAGGATTGAACTCCTTAGAGCTGTTGTTTAGGCAGTACTAGCAACAGACTCTACGATATCGATACTAAACGGATTGCGAAAACCTTGAGAGAGTTATTCATCATTGAACCATCTGGACAGCCATTTGACCTCATCAATCCTAACGAAAAGGATCTCGGAAAGTCCCTCTGGTTGCTGCTACTTTCAAAAATCGACGACTTGGCTATCTGGCAGCCCGGGTTTTGGAAGAAAGTTGAAGTCTTTCTTGAATACGGTGCAGATCCTCCCCAGTGGCAGCTGAGCCAACCAATTGACGAATCAGTCTCCAAAGACGAATCAGACTTGGAATATGAATTAGCCTACGAAGATAAGTCAGCCTCCAAACGCCCCGTTGTGACTCTAATTATTGGGGAGCACCAACAGATTATCTCAGTTACGTCCTCTGACCTCTATCTGCTGATACGGCATGGGAAACCGGTGACTTTGCGAATTACTGGATAAACAGAAACCGGACAACGCACGTATCGTTCGAGAATTACCTTGACCGGCGCGCTAAACCACCGGAATCGTCGCCTAGTGTGATCGAGGATGAGAACCCGTTGCCAGAATTAGACGAAATTGAGGCCAAGTCTGAGGAGGATATCTTGACGCCACCCGAGAGCGTTTTACTTTCAGGGCCAAGGACGTCGAAACCTCCAGGTTTTGCCTCTTGGCCCTATGTTCGAGATTATCTCTTCCATGCTATCAGAATCCCCATGCTTCCATGGGCTCTACTCGGTGAGTTTGCTCACTGTCTCGACATGTCATGAACCAATACTTACACTGCAAAGGACTGACATCCGCTCTATACTGGTTTGGACGGAATCGCGTGAACAATCAAAGTCTGAGCAATGACTAGGCGAAGCTGAATACGCCAAACCAGCTCGAATCTGGGGCTGTAAAGCAGACACTCGTTGGCCAACTGAACGCCAAGTGGCAGCGTACAGTCGCGGGTTCCTCGAACCGGAAGGCTTCAATAGGTTCTCAGCATTGACATCTTCAGTTGCCGTTTGGATCAAGCAACTCATACGCCTATCCATCACTGCGCGTTCGCTGAATGTCCTCGGAAAACTGATCAGACGAAGAACGTCAGTTCCCAATGCGACGTTTGTATAGGGATAGCAGTGGATCCCCGCAAGCCCCATTGCTGTCGTGATCATCTTCGAACCAGTTGGAAGAGATAGTCCAGTGCGCAATGATCAAATCCTGGCCTCGCGCGCATTCTTCTGGTTGAACGCCCTCGGGATAGAACAAGAATACTGCAGGCGAATGCGGGATGCCTATGTCATGTACATAAAGAGCGTTCAACGTTTTATACTATTGACAAAAGATTCGATAAACGACAGCCCCTGAGGCTTTTGCTGACTTTCCTCAGAGCATTGCGAATACCCTTAGGCAATCAATTTTGTATCCTCCTTTCCAAACGCAAATCTCTTTTCATTCCGCCAAACATTCCCAAACATTAGATCTTGAACCCAGCGCGGCCAGTTGCGAAGCCCAGTCTTGCTTTCTTCAGTTTTCGGAACAACAAGTCTCCCACTTCGACCTTTGAGAACCTGTTCAACGACCCGGTTGCTCACATTAATAGGAGGATCTGGATAGATGCCGTACTTGTTCAGTGTCTTTTCCGCGCCCTTGAGGATGCCAGTCGCATGCCAGGAAGGATGGACAGATGTGGTACAAATGCCTTCACCACCAGGATAGCGCGAGAGGCACTCGTTTCGTATACCTGAGTGATGTTAGAAATGTAACGACCAAGATCACTGCAAGCATAAGTGACCTACCTTCCGATACATATAGTGCTCCAACCTTTGAGCAACAGTAATCGAGCAATCCCGGAGCAGCTACGAAGGAAGCCATGGAAGCGATGGTGACGATATGGCCCTTTCTTTTGCGAAGCATGCCTGGCAAGAATTCGCGGATCAGAACAAAGTGCGAGATCAAATTTACTTTGAACAGCCTCTCGCACTCGGCGTTGCTTGTCTATGGCGCTGTCAGTCTTATAGCTAGTTCATAGTACGGGGAAGGTTGCAAACTACCTCGAGCACAGTCTTGCCAATGCCAATGCCAGCATTATTGATCAGAACAGTCGCTTCTCCATGCGTTTTGCGGATTTCCTCGCACCGCGATTCAACTGTTGGCGTATCGGTGATGTCGCATTTATAAAAGTGAACATCAGGCACTGTTGTTCCGTTAGCATGATTCCACCATGCACAATTTGCAGTCTACAGCAGACTGAACTCACATGACGCAAGCTCGGGTGGGAAATCTTGTATGTCAAGCACCACAACTCTGGCCAGCTTCGAGAAGGCCTTGACCATCTCATACCCAAAGCCAGAGCTTCCACCGGTGATGATTACTAGCTCTTCTTTGTTCGGACAGAACTTGAATGCGGCGCCAGACCTTCCAAGACTCCAATTGTTCCAAGCTAAGCTGTTCAAAACTTGATTGACCCTCTTCAGCACATTGACGCCTGTTAATATCTTCAGTGCCGTGATAAACGCAGCCAATCTTGCTACACCATTCTTTGCGAGAAGATTGTTTTGAAAAGGCGCTAGAAGGCGCGAGCGAATATTCTCCGGGCCTCGAGTAAGTACGTACAGAAGCGCGCCCGTCAGGAAAGGCTCTTCAGCCGCGATCTTGACGCCAGTGATGATTTTGGAGGTCATTTTGTGATGGGTTACGGGGAGAGAAAGGAGCACAGCTGTGACAGAAAGTAACGCCCGAACGCCAGTGGTTCTTGTAGCAATCGTCGGATATAGCCTGATACTTCGTTGCGTAGGAACTCTGGCCGAGGTGCACGTTAGTGAACCCCGCAGAACCCCATATACGCGCCCCACTCCCTCATTCTGGCGGCTTGAAGAGCGATTCTGGGCGGCAAACCACTGGCTCCTCCACCACTACCACTACTACCACCACTATCACCACAGTAGGCTAAGATGGACCGAGCGAGCCAGGTACTGGCGCAAGGCCTTCTTGGCAAACAATTTTCGTCTTTCGTTTAGCTTTCACATGTGTAGGGAACCTGATATCTTACTGTTCGGGTTCATCACAATGACATTCTTTGGCTCTTTTCTTCTCACGAAGAAAGAAAACGGAAGTGGCACCTCAACTTTTCCATCACTCAAAAAACGTTACGGACGGCTTCGTAGCAGCGGTAAAACTTAGGACTCCCGAATAAGGCAGCGCTTCCCTTTTGGTACCATAAGGAAGTAGATCTTAGGTTCCATATCTTCATCCCTCATATTCTCCAAGTTTGATATCTTTGCATTTGGAAAAGCTCGAAAGAAACTGGCAGCTGCACCACGAAGCTCCATATAAGCTAGGTTTATGCCTATGCAAGCTAATTGAATTATCAGCAAAAAAAATCCGAGACGGAGTCAGGAATGAGTACTTACTCCTAGAACCTCCACCGAATGGCATGAATGCATCTTTCATGGACTTCGTAGGAGCCACCCATCTCGAAGGGTCGAACTTTTCAGGTTGTGGGAAGATAACTGGATCTCTATGGAGAGTATAGGCTTGCGTCGCTACGGTAAGACCTTCTGGGATAAAGAAGCCAGCTAACTTGGCTCCACCTCTGGGAACTTCCCGGGGTAGAGCCGACGGTGCCGCAGCGTAGAGCCGCAAAGTTTCAGTTATAACCTGATTGAGATATGGCAGGTTTCGAAGGTCTTGGTCTCGAAGATCCTCACGGAGCGGCGTCAACTCTTCTACTAATCTCTGCCTGATCTCACTATTTCGACATACTGACCACACAAGGTATGTCAAAGTAATGGCAGTGGTATCACTACCGCCGATTATGAATGCCTGTCCGTCGGATTCGATTTCATCCTCTGACATACCTTCTTCGCCGGCCCGAAACAGCTGCGTAAAAAGGGTAGATTTAACGTTCGAAGGCTCAACGATGACATGTCTCTTATAACGTTCGATAGATTCCGCCGCGTAACCTACTATCCTCTCACCCGACGTGTAGACGTCACGGAAAAGCGGAATAGGGAAAAAGGAGGCGATTTTAACGAGGGTTGGAAACGCTGTTTTAATGCCTCCGAATACCGCCACCCTTTCCACGTCTATCATGTACTGGTTTTTCTGCAGACATTAGATAGAGTCTCAGCGTATTCCACAAGGCTTACCTTTCCCTGTTCAAGCATTCGGAATGAGTCACCGAAGGTTAGTTCAGCGATAATGTCGGTTACCATAAAAGACCACCACTTGAAGACGTCTGCGGCCCCGCGAGCCTTCATTTCCTCTTTCATTCTGTCTATCGCCAATGAGATCCTAGCAGCAATGATCGGCTCAAAGAGTCTTAGTGACGCGTCAGAGAGCGGAGGTGACAAAAGCCGGCGGTGTCTGCTGTGGAATTCGGGATCCGTCGCATTGAAAAGGTTCAAAACTTTCCCAGAATTCAAGTTTCTGTACCAGGCAGCTTTCATAAAGGGCCCTCCAACTCGGTGAATCTCTTTAACTGCTGCAATGTCGGAGATGTCTACCTCAGTAGGTGCGACGCGAACTACAGGGCCTAAAATTTCCTCGTTAGGAAAAGGATGCGGTCGAGATGCACCACCAACCATAGATCTGATGCAAACGGTCGACGTATTCGGGCCTACGTCCACTCAACCAGTAGTACTTCAGAACTAGATCTGTCCATCTCGAGATCCAAGGGCCTGGCAATGACCATAGCGGATTTCGGAGTGCTTGGATTACGATCTAGATCTAGTCATGATACTAGCCCGAAAATTAGAACCGAAAGGCTCGATACCATGAAAGATTTCCATAAAAATGGCAACAGAATGACAGCAAAGGCAATGTAAATCGAATTCTGCATTGTTCCAGACTGGTCTCTGAACTTGGCTCTTTCACAGGAGGAAACAAGATATCGGCAATTCCACGATATTATCGAAGCGAGAAATTTAAGGTTGTTATAGTATGAGACAAGTGCTTGATTGATGAGTACGTAGCTACGATGGAGATTATATATGAGACTGTGTACGGTGCGTAGTATGGTTCATCTGGTTCAACGAAAGTTTCGCCCCCAACTCGTGTTTTATTATCGTAGACTTCATCCACGAACCAAGTCCCCGGGATTTCCCAGAGGGGTAAACTTGGGGGCGAGATCAATTTGATTATGCGTGTACTAATGATAAATTGGTTACTAGTACCGTTTGCCTACTCCGTACTGGGACTTCCATGAGGTAACCTTCTTGTGTTGGGGCATCACCACGGTAAGGTTACGTTTATGGAGGTGAGTTAGGACTCGTATCTTAATAAGGGTAGTAGCAGCGTTCATCACAAGTACATGGACTTTATCTCCTTTAAACAACCCGATGGTAAGTTGACCTCTCTTTTGGGTAGTTTGTAGGGCGTTTTCTGCGGTAAATCTGTCAACCAAATACAACCCGGCTACGGTAATGAATGCCGTGCTGCCATTGATGCCCGGGATACGATATCTTGCACTGCTGTAGCCCCAGACGTCGTAGCTTGCCGCAAAGTTGTGGGAGTAGACGGAGGAACAGCTTTGCGCCTTTAGTTTGAGTCGTCATAGGTTACTCCCCGGAGCTTCATCTTCGTGAGGAACATGATCTACGACACTGATTAACTCCTATGCTTACAGTAGTGGCGATTTCCAGTCTTTGAGCCGATCGCTCGAGTACTTGTAGGGCTTCTCGTTGACTCCTCTTGGATTTCCGTGTCGATTCGGTGCATCTTGGAGTACGCAGATGCTCTCCAACCACCCTTTCATCTCCTCTTTCACCACAGATTCCCAGATTTCAAGAAATGCCTTTTCAAAGTACTCCATACAGAACGCAAAGCTCCGAAGCCACTCCAGTTCTTCACCATCCCATACTTCAAAGCGGCCTGGAATAGTCCGTGGTTGTCGAAACTTCCACGCCCCTCCCATGGTACAATTTGACTCACGCAAGGAGTCGAACTTTCCACAGCAATTGGCCAAAATCCGTGGTTTTGATTCTGATGTCTTCGGGTAACTTTCAAACAACCCTCGACGAACTGTTTCGATTGCCGAAAGCACTTCAGATGGATAGTTATGGACGGCAGGGCGATAGTCGGTCATGTCATCCTCCGAGTGACATTCACAATCGCATGAGTATTCGCGCATGGACTGGACTCTGTTATACACGCTGAAGTGGTCTGCTTTGTCGGAGGTCGTTAGCTCTGTCAATTTTAGGCCTGACAACCGGTTAAGGTCATGCCTCAGAAGGTTTATAACCGCCTCTTCTGACTCCTTGTCAAGGCTCTGAAGCCATCTGGTCCTCTCCTTCGCCAAGCTAAAGTTCTCGTATGGTGGATGCAGCCTGGTGACTTCTCGAAGCAGCGTTAGCCCGATTTGGAGGGGCATCAGAATGGGTACGTTTGATGAGAAAACTGTACTCCCAAAACGCTTCCCAAGAACCTTATTTGTTTGGACTTTCTTCGACAGCAGCTTGAGCGAGTCATATCTATGATTTGCATTGGGCCTTGGCACCTCGCTATAGTCGGAGGCGCGTTTCAGATACGTAGGATATCGTTCCAGAATATCAGCCAATTCGGAGAGTTGCTGCGACATGATCTTGTTGCTTCGGATTTGGCCTTCAATCACTGTCTCCAGTGCGGATTTTGCGTCTTCGAATAATTTCATCTCGGCATCACCAAGATGCCACCTATGGCTTGCGTGGTAGTTGAAAACAGCCGCTATATTATCGGGAACTTTGCCTTGAGGAAACCTGGCGTGGTTCGTTTGGCATGTATACTGAAGTTGCCGCGTTACGGAAGTGGCAAACCACCCGGTGAATTCGCGCGATATTGTGTCCAAATGCATCCGCGACAAGTGCTTCCAGGTTGCTGGAGTGCAGCCTAAGATTTTAGTTGATTCAAAACCTATGGCGTCCCGCAGCTTGGTGCTTTTCTTAGAATGTGGAAACGGGTCTCCGTAATGATAGAGGTCAAAGAGGAGTGCGCATATCTCGTAAAGGAGCACAAGCATCTGCCAGTTTGAACTGAAGATGGGCTTCCATGTCGGACTACTCCTCAGACATTCCATGATGCATGGAGGGACCTCAGGTTCGCCCACAGCGTCGGGTTCCAATGACTGTTGTCGGGCATCTGCTTTCTCGAGAGACAGAAGATGGAGGATAGCCGATAGAAGGAGATGTTTGATGACTTCTTCGACAAGCTCCGGGGGAATAGCGGCCAGTCTCCTTATTCGAGCTTCGAATTTGCCCATGTTTGAAGATGATTGATGAGCTTAAAGTGGAGTTGATAAGATGGACGCAAATTTAATAGCTAAAAGTGAAGTAGGCCTAGTCTGAAGCTTCCAGAAGCAAGTAAGATGTCAACAGCGTTCTTATGGATGACAAAAGGGCGTTTCGTTGTGACACATTCCCGCCTAGAGCGGAGAAGCAGACAGTGTGTTGTTGGTATTACGACTACCGCCTTTTCTTAGCCCTAGTCACACTTTCCTGCAAGTCAAAAAGTATTTTTTTAATTAGGAAAGTCGAAATATTCCGATCGACAAAGCGGTGTGATATGCATATGTATGTATTGAGAGAGTTGGCTTTATGCAAAAGGAGTTTCGAGGCTGAAACCACCATGGCCAAATACGATACAATACGATAACTGGCGCGTCCATCCATCACTTTTGCGCCCTTTCGAAGACAACTCCGCCAAAGCGTTTGACTCATCCATCTCCAAAGACATCAAATTCGAAGCGCGTGGAGTCTTCAGAATCATATTGGACCATTTAGTGTCTCCTCATTCGCGCAACAAGGGTGGGAATAGACACTGGCGACGGTACTTAAGGGCGCGACATTTTAGCTGTGACTCATCATGGCTGCATTTTCATAACATTCTAACATTATTCTACGTTCTCTGGAGTTTCATGTTTGGGATGACTGATATTTTCGATCCAGCGGCCGGATTTTGAGGTAAACGCAAGGAATCGGGCGTTCAAATGACTGTCCAGGCGTCGGTTCATGCTGTTGTTTTCCATCGTCAAAGAGCCCGCGAGATCTTTCAACATGCTTGCAACTCCAGAATCATGTCAAAACTTTGTCAATACTAGGTCTGCTGAGGAAATTGCTGAAGCGATTCAGCAGGACGAGATATCCATCAGGAATGGTGGACTGCCCTCTCTGATTGCCCGTTATCTCCCATCTCCGTCATTCCGAATGGCATTGGATATCGCAAAATATCTTTCAAGCTCCGAGATAACAGATCCAGAAGTCCTAAGACTCGTTTACGAATCTCGGCTAACGGCTATTTTGAACAATCTGGACAACTTTGACCTATATCAGTCGCGGAAACCGAAACCGTCCGAGCCATCATGGAAACCCACGAAGGTAGAATACGATACTACATTGAAAGTCTTGGAGTACTTTCAGAAGAAAAGCGTCGAGCCTGACAGCGATGTTTTAGGTCTGGCTCGGACGATATTGGAGGCTGACGCAAGAGTCCTGAATTCAAACAAACGATCAACACCAAATACATCTCCAATATTAGAATCTCAGCTAAGTGGCAACGAGGGATATGAGAATGTGCAACCGAGGTTCCGAAATGAGTATTGTTACATTTGTCGATTCTCCTTGCGCACTCATCATCCCCTCTATCGTTCGCTGTGCCGACAATGCGGCGACTTCAACATTGCCGAACGGAACTTTTCCCTCCCAGAAAATCTCAAAATCGAAGGATTTATCTCTCTTGTCACAGGGGCTAGAATCAATCTTGGGTTTCATACCGCCGTACGACTATTACGATGTGGTGCGAAAGTAATTGTCACCACGCGGTATCCGAGAGACGCAGAGCAGAAATACAAGCAGATGTCGGACTGGCATCTCTGGAAAGACCGGCTGCGTATTGTCGGTGCCGATTTCCGGACTTCAAGAGATGCCTTCAGCCTGATTGAGGTAGTCCGTTCGCAAGTTGAGCAATGGGGAGGAGTACTACACATTTTAATCAACAACGCGGCTCAGACGTTGACGGACAGCGAGGTCACCGAATCTCAAGCAATATTCAGAGAGCGACAGTTATTGCTTGAAATGGGCACCGAGGATGATACAGTTATTGAAGGCTCAGTACCATATCAACCGAGGGTTCGCGGCGTGGTCTCCAACCATCTGCTCGATGCAACCCCGATCGACGATGCTGCCGAACAATTCGCCATCAACCACAACTTCGGCTCAGGAAACCAACTCACAAACCACAGCAAATCATCTTGGATGCAATCTATGCACGAAATCCCCTACGAAGACCTCATGACTGCCCTCGCCGTCAACAGCATCGTTCCCGCCATCCTAATCCGCGAACTCACACCGCTCATGGGCAGCAAAGTCCGTACCCCATCCCCAGCGGGCGGCCAAACATCTCACCCACGGCGTCCTGTAGGCTATATCGTCAACGTGTCATCTCGCGAAGGCATCTTCGAGCAATCGCCCACCGCGTCCGCGAAGAACGGCAAGCACGTGCACATCAACATGTCGAAGGCGGCGATGAACATGATCACGGCGACGGAAGCAGCGCCATTATGGCAGCGGCGCGGCATTGCAATGAACTCGGTTGGTCCTGGGTACATGAGTGCAGCGCCGGAGATTCGGCAGGAATGTCCGATTACGTGGGAAGACGGGGCAGGGAGGGTGCTGTGGCCGGTGGCGATGGGGGAGAGGAAGCAGCCGAATGTAGTGTGGGGGAGGTTTTTGAAGCATTATGGGAAGGTCGACGTTAATATTGGTGACGGCTGACTGCAAAGCTCAGCTGGAAAGGTGTCGTTTCGCGGAACGTACCATTGATTGTGCCGGGTGCTAAATATGAATACGGACAACGAAGAATTCACAGCACATTGAGTGATTCCGAGCTTAATTACCTCTGGATTTTCAGCTTCAGGCTCACCATCTCATCTTCTAGGCCCATAGCCAGGGACCGTGAAGAGCAACTATTTACATAGCAAGGGGCGCTAGTATTCCCGACCTTCAATCCGTGGCGTGACCGCGAATAATCAACGTTATTTGGCCAATCGTGCCACAACGTGGGTCAATACATTGCTCGCCGTTCTTAACAGAGACAGCAACAATTCTTCGGATACGATATTAGAAGATTCAAAAAGACCAAAAAAGACAAAAGGGAAAAAGGAGAGGATCGACAGCGACTGGAAGGCGGGCTAGAAGTTGTGTTAAATCCGTCTACCTGTCAACATAGAGGGTCAGAGTGCCTGTTTCACTTGGCTTTTGGCCCGCGCCTGCATTTATGTGCTGCGAGCAATGCGAATAATTTTAAAGTCCAGCCGTAGACCTCGAAGCCGCACGCCACGGCTTTTCATGTACATGAATTCATCAACGATAGCATTCCCGCTTCGATTTCTATGGAGAATCCAAACAATGTGAGCTGCTCAAGCCCTTAAAGCAACTGTAGCTGGTCGCATCATCCAGAGCGCGTCTTCAAAGAAACGCGATTCGACAACAATTGGAAAGGCGAGGAAAGTTTATCGGCGCCAACACCTGAGCAATTGACAAGCGGTGTAAGTATCGCCTCGACCCAATAACAAGCTCGATCCGAAAGTTGTCAGCCCAACAAAAGCCCGCTTGAGTTGCGCTCTGCAACCCAGCTTAACTCCACCAACGACCACACACGAGACATCTAGGGGAAGATGAATTCGTCTGTAACGCTTAATTCACGGCTTCGACCGTTTCGCAAAGCTTGGCGATGGATATACGCTCATCTGCCAGAGCCCAACTTCATAACTTTGCATTATCTGTATTTCATCTTGACCACTCTCATTTGTGGCATTATTTTCTGGGGATCGTCGACACCACCTCGGAGCGTACGCTTCATCGACTCGCTCTTCCTTACCGTCTCTGCAATGACCGAAGCTGGTCTCAATACCGTCAACCTCTCGACTCTTAACACATGGCAGCAGTTCATACTCTTTTTATTGATAATGCTAGGCTCGGCGATCTGGGTTTCGGCCTTTGTCGTTCATGTCAGACGAAGAGCTTTCGAAAACAGATTCAAGGAAGAGATCGATAGACGCCGATTTCGGTTCCCACTAAGTAGGACAATCAGTCGTGGCGACTCACAATTCCCTCTTGCAGGCTCGAAGACACGGTCACTGCAAACTGCGAATGACTCAGATGGAGGTGCTCAAGCTCTGCCAAACAATGGCAAGTTCTCAACTCTCACCCAAAACGACGATAGCGAGAAGGTAGAGGTGCCTCATCGGAGAGTCTCGGATGTACCAGCGGGAGTCGATCCCCTTGACGAGGCTCCTGCAACTGCTAGCCAAGCTAACGGCAATTCTACATCAAACCCTGATACGACTGCTGACACGAAAGCCAACCAACCTGATCTCATGTCTGGACAAACGCGACCAGATCGCATCACTTTCGCCTCTGATACGCGATTCCGGCGACGAGACAGCCGTGGAAACGACGACCTCAACCGAGATGACTTCGTCCACCGTGTATTCAGCTTCCAAGGTGTCGGCGCACGGAATGATATGTCGATGCGACATATGTCCTTCCAAAGTCCTCGGCGTGGCTCAACTGATATATCACGACGTGCTAGCGAAGACAGAAATGACCCTGGGCGTCGATCGTATATGCCATCATCGGGAGTTTTATCTCGAAATTCCACCTTCCACAACCTTACCGAAGAAGATAGGAGACGTCTTGGTGGCACCGAGTACAAGGCAATTGTATTCCTTTCGTGGGTTGTCCCCGTCTACTTCGTTCTGTGGCAGTTTTTGGGCTGCCTTGCTTGCGGAGCATACGTCAAGAACTATTATGCAAGCACAACCAAGGAAAATGGAATAAATCCATTCTGGACTGGTGCTTTTAACGCCGTTTCTGCCTTCAACAACTCGGGAATGAGTCTTCTTGACGCTAATATGACGGCTTTCCAAAGAGCAATCTACCTTCTCCTCACAATGAGCCTTCTAATCTTGGCCGGAAACACTATGTATCCAATTTTCCTTCGATGGATTGTGCTCTCCATTCGCTATCTGCTACCGCGCAATGACGAATGGTCTGACGCACGGGAGACATTGCAGTTCCTGTTGGACCATCCAAGACGATGCTACACCAATCTGTTCCCGGCGAAGCACACCTGGTGGTTGCTTTGCAGCGTCTTCGTCTTGGATGGAGTAGACACCATCATGTTTGTCATATTAAATGTAAGGCACTAGGACTGCAATTCACTAATGCTGGGCTTACCAGAATCATAGATCGGAAATCGGGCGATCACTGCTCTTCCGAGCGGTATTGAGTTCATTGACGGCTTGTTCCAAGCCTTGGCCGTGCGCTGTGGTGGCTTCTACGTTGTAAACATCTCTTCAGTACGAGTCAGCCTCCAAGTACTATATGTGATCATGATGTACATCTCCGCCTTCCCAGTGGCGATAACCATCCGCAACTCGAACATATACGAGGAACGCAGTCTAGGTATCTACTCTGATGATCCGGACTACGATGAAGAACAGATGGGAAGCATGGGAATTCTCAAGAGGTTTCTACACATGCATCTGGGAAGACCGAACGCGACGAAGGAATACTTTGTCCAACAACAGCTGCGCGCCCAACTTGCTCACGATATCTGGTGGTTGGTGCTTGCTGTTTGGCTTATCGTGATCATAGAGAACCAGCAATTTGTTGAAAATCCTGCTGTATTTTCGGTTTTCAACGTCATCTTTGAGGTTGTTTCCGGTGAGCGTCCGACACGGTCTTCAGAGCAACTCTTGCTAACTACCAACAGCGTACGGCACTGTAGGGATATCCATCGGCGTCCCGTGGGCTGATTATTCGTTCTGCGGTGCGTGGCATACTCTGAGCAAATTGATCCTGTGCGCCGTCATGCTGCGCGGGCGACATCGTGGACTGCCAGTAGCCATCGACAAGGCGGTTTTGCTACCAAGGGATTACCTGTATGATTTCGAAGACGAGGACGCACAGTATCGTGCAGCGGAAAGGAGTAACAGTTTCGACATGACACGGCCTATACCACTTCCTATGACTGCTCCTTCTTGAGACGATATACCACAAGGCGTCCCATGCGGCGAAAAGACTTTAGGAAAAGTGCTGCGTAGTAGTTTTCATGATTGGCTAGAATTTGCGGTAGATGTCTTCACACGCGCATAAAAGCGCATATACACCAAGATATGCGACATCCAGTACTCTAATGTTCAAATTTGCTTCTCTTCCCAATGTATGCCAGAACCCTCAATGCAACAGCGCCCACCGCACCAACCTCACCCCTCAGCGCCATAAATCTTCGCCTTCATGCTCTGCAGCCGTCGATGCATGGTCCACAGCTCGCCCTCCTCAGCCTCGCCTACGACCTCGCCGGCGCGCGCGCGCGCACTCAGCTCCTCGTGCCGCGCCTTGTAGCGGCCGTAGTAGCGGCGGAAGTTCTGCGCCAGCTTGACCTTCTGGTGCCAGGTCAGCTCGACCGGCGACCCGGAGTCCGACGACGCCGAGCCCGACGGCGTGTCCATGCCGCTGGGTGCTCGCGCGCCCCCGTGGATGCCGTTTGCGCGCGCCCCGTTCACCGCCGCGCCGCTGCTGCCGCTGCCTTTGCTCTTCTTCGGCGGCGTCGACGCGGCCGAGCGGTCCGAGGAGGGGTCGGGCCCTTTCCGCTTCGGTTGCCCGGCTGAGCTCGGCATACTCTTCTCTGCGCTGCTGGGGTCCTGGCGGCTACGTTTGGGCGGCGTGTGGTCGGTTGGTGTGCCGTCGGCCTTGCGTTTGGCTGATGGTGGCGAGGCTGCGGCCTTTTTGTGTGCTGGGTGCTCCTTCTCCAAGTCCGTCGCGTTGAGCGGAGAAGATTTGCTTAGCGGTGATGGGTTCTTGGGCTTGGAGCTTGGCTGCGCTTTCATGGAGGCGCTGGGCTTTTGCTCTTTCTCGGCCTTCTTGGAGACGGGCTTCGAGCTTGGTGCCAGTTTCGGCGTGCCATTCGTTTTCTCTGCCTGGAAGCTCTTCGGCTTGTCCGACTTCTTGACTTCGTTCCTTTTCGGAAGTCCTGTCTTGGAGCTGAATGACACGGGCTTCATTGCAGGAGTGGTCGCTTTGATGTTATCGGTGTTGAGGTGATATTGTGAGAATGCTTTCCACCACTCCGCATTCTTGCGATCTTCGACAGGAAGCAATTTCTTCCATGCTAGGTTCTGTTGATCAAGCCGCAGTCGCCCAAAGGCCTTGGCAGCCTGCTTGACGATGGTGTCTCGATCTTCAATTGAAATCTTAAGGACAAAAGGATCTAACTCGGGAACGCGACTGAACTGTAGGTAACTGCGATCGCTCAACTTCCAAACGGCATCTTTCCCATCTCCCTCTTTCACGGCCATGCCAGAGATCGTGTCTCTTAAATGCTGGTTCAAAGGACAACGGATTCGGCGACTGATTTCACTGGAAGAGCAGCGGTCGAGTGCCAGAACAGTGATGACGGCTTGCTTCAAAGCGCGCTTGAAACTCATGTCGTCGTCTGATGCTTGTTGAGGTGCCGAGGTGGGTGCAGACGTTTGAACAGGACCTAATGCAGGGCTGGAAGGAAGGGAAGTATTTTTTGAGTTCGCTGGTGGTTTGAGGAGGGATGAATTCTTCACGTAGTGGGATTTCGGTTTCGTGGGCAGAAGATCTGGTGTGGCAAGAATGGCTCTATGTGCGAATTAATATCATGTACTATTGTTAGAGCGACGTGTGTTGTCAGAGCAATGTTGAGCATTCGAGTTGGGCACAAAGCCGAACTGCCCGGTCAAAGCGAAAGACGAGACGAGAACGTACGTTTGGGCTTCCCTTTCTCGCTTTATATTAGCCATTCTACTTTGGAAGACCTCCAACGCCCGGTCAACTACAGCTGTGGGTTCTTCATGTTTGCGGACGGATAATTTCTGGCTGACCAGACCCGCAAATTCCCACGCATCTTCACTGTCGCCGGCATCAGAGCGATATATCTCGTGTTGGAACTTTTCAGGATGTGTCTCGAGGCTGAGGGATTTCCCACGGTATCGCAGCATCTATGGCGAAGCTATCAGCACAGTTTGCACTCAAAGAGGCCATTGCAGACGGCTAAGGTGGGTAAGTTCAAGAGGTTGAAAACACGTACGGGACTATTTCCAAGAAGAATCTGAGGAGTTTTGCCACTCTTAATGCAATCCAAAAGCTCTTCGATCACGTCCGCGGTAAGGTCCAGCTGCATGGCCTGGAGGCCTTTGCCTTTGATCTGTGGCTGCCCGACTGCCGCATCCGGGGCACCGAGAAGGGAGACTTGACGATCTATCATGGTGAGGTGGTTGACTGTGGTGGTGGCAGAGCTGGAATGTCTTCCTGGATCGGTTTGTCGTCAAGCTCGCCAGCAATGGACCGTCGAGGCCGCCCGGTCGGGCGAACAGGAAGTTCTCGGTCAAGGCTGATTATGCCATGCGAGAGCAGTGGAGCAATTGACGGGCACGGATGGCAGACAAAAGACAGCCCACCAAGGCGGCGGGCAGAAGGGCAGGATGCTGGTGGAAGAAGAGGAAAATACCGGGCTATCATCAGCTGGAAGACGCAGGCGTGAGCGTGTGGGAGGTTCCGCTGGACTTGCTCTGGCCCTGGCCAAGCGGGAGGATGGACGGACACGCTGGGATGTGCGATGCAGCAACGCCAACGCCAAACGCCAACACGGCGCCACTTGCTTTGCTCTGCGGAACACGAGCCCAGTCCCAGATCTAGCTCTAGTCCGTTACGCTGGACTCTATTTTCTGCACGTCGAGACAGCCATCAGCATCAATCAGCAGCCGCAGCCGACGACTGTCACCGCCGCTGACGGCTTTTTATGTACCTCGCTGGCAGTCAGCCGTGGGCCGAATCGACGCAATATCCATGGCTGCTGGGTCGAGATGGGAATGTGGATGGCACGCCTTTACCATGCCAGGCTTACGAAGTTACGTCCTGGGTTTATGTTGGAGCCAATATCGTACGTGCGGTGCCGCAAAAAACGTCGAGCGACGCTTGTATCGTATCGTACCTGCACTCCAACCAATTTCGAATGGCCCCATGAACCTCAGCAAATACGGCCCGCTAGCTCGGAATACAACCCATCGAAACAATTTTTACCGTGACGCGCTGCTGCACCGCAAGCAGTAAGCATTCCCTGCTCACACGTACAAACCGAGTCGCGTTGTTTCGTATGTTCCACACTTATTCGCACATTTCGATGTGAGAACGCGCCCCTGTTTTGGTGCTACGCCGCTTTCACCTTTGTGTGTTCCTAAGTCAGCAATCCAGAAATATCTGCTGTAGCTGTCATTCGTACCTCACTGTCGTTTGTGCGGTACCGGGCCACCTTCTCCATTGGTACCACCTCTCCGCCGTTGAATGGCCAAAAGAAGCAGCAATTGAGACGTGGGTTGAGTTTTCAGCCTCTTCTTCCATCTGACTGGTCTCGGGAGTTCCCATGGTGTCCTGTGCTTGCAGCTTCGCCGCCCGACTCGATGCAGCTGTACACTGCCGTACCGTTGCGTGTTGGCGTCGAATCCTGATCAATCCCAAACCCCAGCCTCCGCTCCGTGCCATCAAAGGCGTTGTCCATGTCCAATTAAAAAGAAATCTGCAGGTACTTTGTGCTGAAAATTAAGCCTGTAGATGATGCTCTTCAACCCCGATCAAATTTAAAAGATGTTCGAGCTCATCTTAGAACGCACCATGAGCGCCGGCACGCTTTCCGGCGTAAATTCGGTGCGTGCATGCAGTGGCAGATGGCAAATGCTTTGCCCGAGCTCAAACCGCCACGAAACATAGCCGCATATATACATTGCCTGGGCCAAATATTCCAAATGCCAAGTAATCAAAGCAATCAATTACATCTTCGTTTGATCCGCATTGCGTTTGGCTGCTTGTTTTCCCCATATTCAAACGCCTTGCTAAACAGAAACGTGGAGTCGGCAGTTATATATTTGGGTCTCATCATGCGAGAATTGAGAACCTGAAGAGCCTGTCTCCATGACGCGTGGCCAAGGAGTGAATCTCTCTTGGTCATGGCTGTCCAAACCTTCCACGTCTTTTCTTTTCATATTAAATTTAAAGGCTATGAAATTCAAGGATATCCTTAGCCAGGTTCCACCGTTTCGTCCGTCTCAGAATATTGGAACAATATTGAGACGCATGGTTTACGAGAGACACGACACTGTATCATAGAGGTATGTTTACAGGAGGCATCGGATCAGATTCAAGGTTTTCCCTTCCCTATCAAGTTGATTCAACCAGCTCCAAAAGTTATGAGGAGAAATAACGACCCTCTTTCGCGAGCCATGCCGCTAGGGCAAATATTACGTCATCATAGCCATGTTGATTGGCTTGTGAATCGTGGATTTCAGACCTTCAACCAGTTCTCAACGTCTCAGAAGGAATAATTTGGATGAAGATAACAAGATGAAGCTGCAATGATTTTGGAACTCCTACGGCTTCCACCAGCCGTACGTGTGAGAGTATGTCGATCGCTCAGTACGACGTCAAGACTCCTTGAGGATCCTAGAGTGAAAGACTTGGGTAAAGTCATTAAAGATGAATATGCAGCCATACGAGAGAACTATGGTACGGTTTCCATTAGGCAGAGCGTTTTCCAGCTAGAGGTTAACTTGAAGCAGCCACGCCAAAATATCCAATCGTTCTCGCTCACGGCCTTTTCGGCTTTGACGAACTAAGACTCGCAGGTCAAAAATTTCCGGGTATCGAATACTGGCGTGGAATCCGCGAAGCTCTATCCAAGAAAAGCATCGAAGTCATTACCTGCAGCGTTCCGCCATCTGGATCTATTGAAACACGCGCCGCTAAGCTTGCAGAGGACATTGCGGCCAAAGCCGGCGGCAAGAGCGTCAACATCATCGGCCATAGCATGGGCGGCTTAGATGCACGATATATGATTAGCCGGCTGAAACCACCAAATGTCGATGTGAAATCTCTAACGACGATCGCGACTCCACATCGCGGTTCAGCTTTTGCAGACTACATGTTCACTCGTATTGGTCCCGTGTATGTGCCGAAGCTATATAAGACTCTGGAGTACTATGGGCTGGATACTGGCGCATTTGCGCAATTAACGCGCCAGTACATGAACGAAGTGTTCAATCCCGCGACGCCCGATCTGGATGGCGTCAAGTACTTTTCCTACGGTGCCAACCTCGCGCCCACCAAATGGAGCATATTCCTGTACAGTCATGCAGTCATCAAAGAGCTGGAGGGCGTCGAGAATGACGGCCTTGTGAGCGTGAGCAGTGCCAAATGGGGAGTTTACAAAGGTACACTCACAGGAGTTAGTCATTTGGATCTTATCAACTGGACTAATCGCGTGAAATGGATGTTCTGGCAATTGACTGGCACTACGAAGCAAGTTGCATCCAGATGAAGAACGATTGGATTTTGCTGACGATGCGCAGATATAATGCCGTTGCGTTCTATCTTGACATTGCTGATATGCTTGCCAAAGAAGGGCTATAGACGAATAGTTATTAATAATGTAACGTTTGATCCTTAGACTTCTATTAAATCCAAGCTTCAGGAGTGCGACTTTAGCAGAATTTGGGTATAACGGGTGGCTACGCACCGCACGCTTTGGGCACAACTGGCTTATCTACGCACCTGTATTACTCCAACTGCCCCCAAAACTTACCTGTGAAGCATATTGACATGGGCATCTACTTCCGGCCTCAATCAGTCTCTCTATACGATGAATCTATTCAGGAGCCTCACTCTCTACTTCGTCAACTAACCATTTAAGCAAAGTAGCTCGGGTCACAGAGCTGGTCCATCCACGAGCGCCGACTGCACCAACATGCACCTCAGTCCCACGGTCTGCCACTCAAGCCGCTGTGTCTTGCGAATGCGAACCCGTGAGGTTACTAAAATGATACACAGTCCAGTTAATATCGGATCTCTTTTCAAACATGCTTTGAATGGCTATGACGTTGTGGTAGGTACCGGACGTAAGAATCCATACGAGCCAGGTCAGAAACAACTGGACGATAGATCGGAGATCCTGTAGTTGATACTTGGCTATCGTGCCCATAATAAAGATGCGTTTCATACCGTAATCTTTCATGAACCAGATCATAGTATGGTAATAGTCCGCATACTCAGTGTTTTGGGGCTGCGACATGGTCGTTGGTCGAAGCAGAGAGATTATCGCTTTAGCTAGTAGCCCGCATCATCGAGTAGCTATCTGGCGACAGCAAGTTTAACGCAAGTCAAGGATATTGACTACTAAGGTTGTTTAAATCTTTCACGTTAATTAATTATGAGCCGCTAACCAAATTTCGAAGCCAAAATTCAAGTTGTGGTGCTCATTGCTCGATGTAGAAAATTTGGTTGCTGTGGCGACCTTCATCAACCACGTGTAAACAAACGTTACCAGTCAAGTCACGACAGCAAAAGAGACACATTTTTCATGGAATAAGGATAGAATGGCAAATCTAATGCAAGAAAACGTCGTATGGCGTCAACTGTGGCCGTAATAATGCGCCAAATGCCGCCGCATCAACACCCCGCTATGCAAGAGTAGACCACGGAGTCGCTATGCTGAAGACAAGGCCATCAAAAATCCATATCATCCTCGTCCTCCTCCTCTCTCAGCTTGTATCGCCTGTCTATTAACTTCTTCAGCTCTTCCTGATCCTTGTCCCACAAATCTGCTGCTTGGCCGTTCAGTGGTGAAGAACTGTAATTGTAGATTAGCCGTCATTCCGAGTTAAGCTATGAAGAGAATGCTAGAACAGGACAAAGAAGCTCACTTGTTCGGTTCTCCCAATAAGCTCTGTAAACTCAGTAGAATCGTCTCAACAGAGTAGACGCTGCTCCACTGATCCTTAAGGATATCGAGGCAAATGCGGCCTGAGAAGTCGATGTTTGGGTGGAAGATGGGCGTCGTGAATAGTACAGTGGGTGGCTTATTCGGGTACTCATTGGGGAATTCGAGCGTCAATTTATACCTTTGGCCGCTGTATGGTGTATTCTGTGGTCCCTCGATCGATGCACCCCAGAAAAGCATGTTTTCGCCTTCAGGGAAGGCTTGGATGCCCTCGACCGGCTTCGCCATGAGCGACATTAGGTCGTTTTGGAGTCTTTTGGTAGCCATAGCGAACAACTGAAAGACAGGAGAGGAGGAGATAAGGTAGTGATAATTGAAGGCGAGTGAGGAGAGCGTCGATGCTGAGTTTGTTGTGTTTTAATTAGAGAGTTGGTCGCGTGTCGTCAACGCGGAAGCAGAAATGCAACATGAAGCAAGAAACCCCGCCAATGATTTGCTTTGGATGAAAATTACAAAAATTACAACATTGAGCTAAACCAAAACCAACCAATTTTGTACCGCATAAACTCCAGTCAACTCCTCGCTATCAGTCAAATTCGAAACAATCTACTGCAGACGTCCATTTCAAAATACCACCTTGGCCCAGCCAACCTTCTCGTGTCTTGCGAGGAGAAAACTGACCAGGCTTAATACGTAGCAGCCGCCAGTAAACAAAATCACGCCTAGGTATCCTCCGGAGCAGGCCTGCAACAACGCGCCCGCGATTGGGATGCCCGTTAATGTGCCGAATGAGACGACTGTGTAGCAAGTCGCGTAGTAGCGTCCGTACTCCGTCGTCTTGCACAGTTGGCCTACGCAGACCGGCGTAAGGCTGATGTTGCTTCCCGACGCAAAGCCAAATAAGGCGGCGTACACGATAACGAGCGGCTTAATGGCTGACGATGATGAAGGCAGGAGAGCTGCCGGCAGCCAGAGCGATAGCGTGGTGAGTCCACACAGCAGTAGCGTGAGGATCATGGCGTTAAAGCGACCGACTATATCTGCGAAGATACCGGGCAGGTATCGGCCAAGGCTGGACCCTGCATTGAGGACTGCGAGGACAGTGTAAGGAAACGAAGAAGTTTTTGCAACGGCGCCGGTAGAGATGATGTATGAGACCATATAAGTGATCGGAATGAAGAGGCCCCATTCCATGAAGAAGACACCGGCTGTCGTCAAAGCGAACGCACGCTGTCGGAAAATTCGGAAGTCTGGAAGAACAGAAGAGCCTGCCTTTGGCGGGAGCCGCGAACGAACCAGCAGCACTGAAATGGTGCAGAGAACCAGAAAAATCAGCGCCAACGCTCTCGTCGACCATACCCATCCGATGCGCGGGAAGAGACGCTGTAGCATCAATGGGAAGGTGATGCCTCCGATAGAGCCGCCCGCGGCTGCCAAGCCCGTCGCGGAGCCTCTCTTCACCATGAAGAAGTGACCGATGCTGGAGACAGCAGGAGTAAAAATAAGCGACGTCCCTGCGCCGGCGAGGATGCCAATTGTAAGCATGAAGTGCCAGTACTGCGTGCAAACACTTGTGAGAGCTACTGCAACAACGAGCAGGATACTTCCGCTTAGTATGAGCATTACTGGACCTTTGGCGTCAAACACCGGTCCAATTTGAAGCCCTCCGAAGAAGGCAAGAAAAACTAATCTACGTTAACATAAGGTATTATGTAAGATGGATCCAAGAGGAAGCTTACCATATACGCTGAAGATCCAGCCGATTGTGCTTTCATTGTATTGTTTGAGCTGATGCTCTGTGAGGTAGTTCTGGAAAACGCCAACTATAACCAACCGTTAGGAATGCTCCTAATGGAACGATGCAAATTGGAACCTACTTGTGTTCATGAAGCCAAAAGATGCCAGCATGCCGCAAAACGACCCGAAGACGACGAGCCATCCCCGCAAACCACCCTCGGGATATGTTTCGTTATCGGTAATGATACGAGAGAGAGCCGCAGTCGGCCACGGAAGTTCGTCTTCGACATCGTCGGAAGAACAGTTGCCGTGTGTAGTAGGTGTAATGTTGTCGTTGGTCGACTTTTCAGAAAGACTATCTACCGTTGTGCGTGGTGACAACGCTTTCTCGAGAATTGATAGCGAGTTTTGAGAAGGAGCTGGTGCAATTGGTCCTGGCGTGCTGCCTTTGACGATAGTGCTCATCCGTACTAGTTGGTATTATGTGATTTTAACGATCGATGTCCGAATTCTGTTTTTCCTCCTTCCTCTGCCTTGGGTTCACACTGAAACTCTACATCAATTATACTTTGTAGGAAACGAGAGCGAGTGCGGAGTTGGAGCGTTCAAATAGCTCAAGCATGACTCTACGTTATTCTCTGCCATTCTTTATCGAGTAAAGCAAGCGAATTTGACGTGGTCATGCATTCAACGACGCTTGGTACTAGTATGCCGCTTTGCCGCAGTGTTTTGCCTCTCGAGAGAAGTCGGCAATGCCCGATACAGGAGCGGACATCGGCTTGCGTAGGGCGTCGGCGTGCCGCTAAACAGGCGAATAAGAGACGGTTCCAAGGCCGAAGACCGATTCCGTGTCTAGAAGAACATGACTAGTAACAAATTGAGCCTTAAGGTATGCTGTAAATAAGCTGTGCGGGACTCAATATATGCTGGCTGGGCAAATCATATTTTGGCATTGTGGTAGAAACGGTGATCTAGTATGTACGGCGCCATGTGTGAGTGAGGGTTGATTTATACGTAATGAAGAGGTATCGTAGCTAGGTATAGAAAGATACAAACGACAAGACGCATTTATGAAGTCAAATAGTTCGACAGCACGCAACTGGGTTTGGAAATCTGTCATGTTTCCCAGTACTCGATTAGTTACTCGAACGCATTGAAGTTGAAGAACCACCTAAGGATCCCCTCTTGCATTTATTAGGGCGCTCCCTTGCGCTGCTCCGTATTGAGCCGCCCTAGGCTTCGCTACGTCACGGAGCAACGAAGTTACGCCAAATCCGAGAAGAAACGGAAGAGCTGAGCGATCGTTCAGCATTCAAACTCTACTTTCCTGCCTCAATTCCATTAAAGGACCTTCTACTACCTCAATTCGTTCCTCGACATGTTTGCCAGACGGGTATTCCGTCCCGCAGCAGTTCTACGGACGGTATGTCGCCATTTTTAAGCTTCCATCGCGAGATTCATCATTCGCCTTTCACTTCATTGTATGAACATACCAACATTCAAGCTAACCGGTTCTTTCAGAATGTCCGTAGATATGCCTCCGAATCGAAAACCGGCAGCTCCAGCGGTTCCAATACTTTACTCTATGGCATTGGCGCATTGGCGTTGGCAGGAGGTGGCTATTACTACTACTCCAGCAGCACCAGTAAATCCGCGGCTACGAGTTCGAGCCCAGTAGCATCAACTACTCCTGCAAAGCCAACATTCACAGGTGGAGAGCAGGGGTTTGTGTCCCTGGTGCTGGACAACGTCGAAGTTGTCAATCACAATGTCAAGAAATTTCGGTTCAAACTTCCCGAAGATGACAACGTGTCGGGATTGAAAATCGCCTCGGCGCTCATCACAAAATACAAAGGTCCAGACATGGAAAAACCCGTCATCAGACCGTATACTCCCGTCAGTGACGAGGATGCACGCGGCTACCTTGACTTGGTTGTGAAGGTGTATCCGAACGGTCCGATGTCCCAGCACCTGCACAGCCTGAAACCAGGTCAGAGCCTTGACTTTAAAGGGCCGATTCCGAAATATCCATGGTCACCGAACAAGCATGAACACATTGTTCTCATCGCTGGTGGTTCGGGCATAACACCGATGTGGCAGTTGGCGCGGGCAATCTTTAAGAACCCAGAAGACAAGACAAAGGTGACACTCGTGTTCGGTAACATTGCTGAAGAGGATATTCTGTTGAAACGCGAGTGGGATGAGCTGGAAAACACGTACCCGCGCCGCTTCCGAGCGTTCTACACACTGGACAATCCACCTGATGGCTGGGCGCAAGGCAAAGGCTTCATTACGAAGGAGCTGCTGAAGACCGTGATGCCGGAGCCCAAGGAGGGTGACAAGGTTAAAGTTTTTGTGTGTGGCCCACCAGGAATGTATAAGGCCATCAGTGGGACCAAGAAAAGTCCCGCTGACCAAGGTGAACTCGAGGGCATTTTGAAGGATTTGGGATACTCAAAAGAACAAGTGTTCAAGTTTTAGAGCTTTGGCTTCTTCATTGTAGCCGGGCCGTCTATTAAGAACTAGATCTTGCAGTCTTACTTGCGATGTGATAGTATCGATAAATATCATTGCTCCTCGAAGTAGAATCATGAAACAGTATTCCAAGAGTTCAGACTTCGTCCTTCCGCTCAGACACTACACTGCTTTTGCCTATAATGGTCTTATGAATGAGGCTCTCGGTTTCAATCTACGCTGACGGCATTAATACAATGCAATGGAACATTTTGGCTATATACAGATGATGCTTAGTCTTTCGGCCCTTCTATCAGAATTTTGATGCCTTTCCCAGCTTTTACATCCTTAAACGCCTCCTCCGCTTCTTCAAATGAAACTTTCCTTGATATCAGGGACTTCACCTCCAACTTTCCGGAAGAAATAAGCTCAACAGCAAGTGCGTAGTCTCCAGCTCCATATCTGAAACTGCCCTTCATAGTCAGTTCTTTGACGCACATAGCGGTGATGGGAAATGTGATTTCCGGGGTACCCTACAACTCAATCATTAGCATGTCGAAGCACTATCAAGAACAAAGGAACTCAATCTTACCATCCCAGCCTGGCAATACGTCCCTCCCATCCGAAGGACATGTATACCGGCTTGTATGCATGGAGCAGCGCCAGTGGCATCAATACAGCAGTCCGCACCAGGACCTAAGCCGCACTCCTGGACCAACCTCTTCGCTCCTTCTTCCGCGCTCTCTTTCTTACTCCGAAAGATATGCGTAGCCGTATACTTGGCCGCAAACTCCAATCTTTCCTCATTGATATCAACGCACACGACCTTCGTCGCCCCAAACGCCTTGCTCACCGCACAGCACAGCAGTCCCACCGGCCCAGCCCCATACACAACGACACTCTTCCCCGGCGCCACGCCAACCTGCCTACAGACGTGCACCGCAACGCTCGCGGGCTCCACCAGCGCGCCCTCCTCAAGCGACACATGGCCGGGCAGCTTGTAGCAGAAGTCCTCGGGGAGGACGTAGAAGCGCGCGAGGGTGCCGTCATGCGGCGGCGTAGCAGCGAAGGCCATAGCCGGGCAGAGGTTGTAGCGGCCCTCTCTGCAGCGCTCGCAGCGGCGACACGGGATCCCCGGCTCCATGGCGACCTTGTCGCCGGGCCGCAGCGTCGTCACGGCACGCCCGACGCTGTGCACCACGCCCGCGCTCTCGTGGCCCAGCACCATCGGCGCCGCGACCACGAAGTCGCCGATGCGCCCCTCCGCCCAGTAGTGCACATCGCTGCCGCAGATGCCGGTGAATCTCACTTCGACGAGCACGTCGTGGTCGTCTTTGAGCTCGGGAACTGGTCGGTCCTCGAATTGGACTTTGTTCACTTCTTGGAGTACGAAAGACGGGTTCTATGAACGGTCAGATTCAGTTCAAAATGAAGCTTCAAGAGCTCCGGTGGGGCAATGTGGGGTGAAATGATTACCTGTCGGCCCATATTAAATGGCGGCTGTGAAGATACTTATTATTAGAACAGGTGTGTGAATAGGGAAAGGAAAGAAGAACGCTAGAGAAAGGAATTGGAGAAAAGAATGAATGGATGGCAAATTTGGATCGGGTTTAAATGCATGAGTTGTTACGCGGTATGAAGTCAACAATGACGGATGTTCTTCCGTATTCGGCAGTTCCTAACCCGAGACTTTTGCAGTGGGTCTAGGCCATCTTTATTGATAAATGATAGTCTTGTGAATCGAAACACAAATGGTAAAAATGACAATGTCTTCGTGGTGGTAGTCTGCTCCATGTCGAGGCTCAAGAAGCGGGAGTCATATGCATGAATTCCATTGCGGGACGTGCTGAGGAATTCTTTCGTTGGCGTTCAAAGGCAATTTACTCCGAAAATGTGTTCGAAGTTTTGCTGCTTTCGTTTAGGAGGACAGGTTGCGTCCAAGCCCAAGAGCTCCACCATATTGTTACTTCAGGTGGAGTCTCCTCTTCAGAGATCACCCAATCTTCATATCCAACGTCTTCTCCTTGCTGGACCTGTGTAAAACCATACTCCAACAAAGCCTGCGTGAACTTGTCCCAGTCTATCACGGAAGTAGGCCGCTTCGGAAGTGCAACGATGAACCTTGCATCCTCTGTGCGCTCTAGCCATTCAGATACCGCTTTTGCAATCTGCTGTGCATGCTGAGGGTCATAAAGGACGTCTGCTGCTAGAACGATTTGAAAGCGAACCCCAGGTTGTCGCACATTAATAGAAATATTCGTGCCCGGAACTTTAATAGATTCAGGATCGTTCCAATCAAGGACTCCGCAATATATGGCGCCTCTGCGCTGTCCCAGAAGCGGTTCATTGGATTTGGCGTTGCGTATGAGGTTCGGAATGATATTGGGCAGATCTGTGCACCATACAGTTGTCTGGTAATCCAACGCCGCAACTATTCCTGCAAGGCCAGTTCCTGCACCTAGCTCCAGGACATGTCCATAGGGTGTTGAAAGCACATACTCAAATATTGACTGTGATGTGAGCTCAGACATAGTCCCAGGATGCAAAGCAGCATTTCCGGCCATATCGTTCTTCAAACCCATCGCAGCGTTACTAACGTTCGAGCTCTGAGGAGAAATCGTTCTTTTCGCGCAGCGAATTGGAGGCGCCAAATGTGCCAGTCGTTGAGCCAGAACATATGAAGCGGTCCAAGTCTTTAGGCCAAGGTTGTCCTCCGTTAGTGTTGGTTCGTGCAGCTGAATCTCCCATCTCTTCTCGTTCGACCAAGTGCGATTTCTCCGGAGAATAGGATAACATCGCACCCTCTCGGGCATTGCTGTCCGACCTGCCCGCTCATTCAGCCGCTTGCTTGCCAAGTTCCATATCTGCTCCTTCTGTTCCTCGTTTTCAATCCACTTCAATCGACTCGAAATGATGGACGTCAAGTACTGCGCAATGTCTTTATTAGGAATCCGTATTACAGGACGCTGACCATCGCTGTCTTCGACAGTGGCAATTGGTGGAGCTCCGTCTACAGTAGCTGGCATTGCCGCAGGCTTTGCCTCGATCCATGAGAGAACGTTAATAAGAGTATCTGCAGGCGGTCCCTCATTCAGCCTTGGAAGATCGAAAACTGAGCAAAGACTTAGCATCTTTTGGCCAGGTGATTCGACTGCTACCAACTTGAAGTGTACTCCATCGGCATCCTGCAGTACTTCGGTGATGCAATACGGAGTCAAAAAGACTTGAATATGCTATTGACGTATTCCTACTCTTGCTTTGTTTGAAAACAGTGTTTCTGAATTCCGTGCAGTTTCCGAAGTTGACGGTATCAAATTTTGATAGCGATCAACCAAAGAATTTAGGCACTCATTTTGAGATCAAGAGGTCGGCTTCGTGACAAGCGCATGTTAAAGTGACAATTTCTCGAATCAAAGTCCAGGTTCATACCCCAGTAAGTTATAAAAGTGGTTGCTGTTGGAAATGACTGGTGATACTTTCCAACATATCCGTGCGGCTTTGCACGCACCCCCGAAGGGGGTGCGGGACAGCGTAACGTTCGCGACACCGTAACGTTCGTTTTGCCAAGCCTCACGGCTACCCAGTAACAAAGCACAATTACTCTGCCAACACTCGATAAATTAAGCCATAAAATCAGGAACACTATAATCTACTATCATACATTCATTTTGCCCATTTTGAGCATCAATGGATAACGTTTGGGTGGTGTCTTTCTCCGTTTCTTTGGCCCGAGTATTCTTTGCCTCCCTCTTCCTCTTCAACTCTTCAGAACGCGCCTTTTTTGCCGCATCTTTATCTTCACGTTCTTTGACTGCTTTACGTGCTTCAGAGACATAAAATGAACCGGGTTGACCGCTAATTTGATTGATACGGCGTTTGCTGCGATTGATTTCATCCTTATGGCGCTTAGCAGCTGTCATCTGAGCGACTTGTTGCTCAAGAAGTTTGATTCGATGAAAAGAGGCCAAAGCAGCCATTCCAAGCTTCTGGATACCCAAAGTTGGTGAAATACAACCTTCTGTTGCTCCCTGGATCATTGCAGCTGCTTTGCCAGTTCCGATACGGAAACCCGTCTCATCATAGTTCCAAATATCTGTTGCTTGAATCCCACAACGAGTAACAACGCCATGATATTCTTCATACCACTTCTTCAGCTCTTCTGGATCCTCTGCAACAGCTCGATCCAATTCCTTGATTGTATCGCGTTGTAGGCGTATTTTGTTGCAAGAATCGCGTCGTCCAGTGAGTCGGGACTGGCTTTCCACTCTCTCGCTGTGAAATGAGGTAATTAGCGTGGGTTTCGATCGTTTTTCGTGTTCCGTGGATTCCTAGATCAGCAAGCAGTCCCATGAACTCAATAATTGCTCGTTCTTCTGCAGGGAGCAGCCTACAGTTGACAGGACGTTTTTCTGTTCTTGGACGGCGTCCAGCAAGACGTGCTTTGAAGACGTGAACTTCAACACCGAATTTTGCCGCACACGCGGTCTTTGAGGGAAATTTACTGTGTATCCACGCATGAATAGCAAGGGAAATAGTTGTTTCATCAATTTCGGAAGGCATTTTATTCATATGGACTTAGAAATACGCATTGAATTCCTAGTGCTACTGGGTAGCTGTAAGGCTTGGCAAAACGAACGTTACGGTGTCGCGAACGTTACGCTGTCCCGCACCCCCTTCGGGGGTGCGTGCAAAGCCGCACGGATAGTCGACAGAATCTGACAATGAAGATGGAAAGCGCCGGAAGCTCCGAAGTTTGGCCGATATACGCCTGAGAGTTGCTGGAATATGCAAACATCTTGAAATCGCTTACGTCCTATCCCTTGTCACTGACTTTTAGCAGTCTACCGAGAAAGAGTAGCTTTGAAGCCATCGTAAGCTTGTTTCATATCGAATTGGAATTCCCTGGCTTGCTCCTCCGTCAACTTATCAGCAGCTCTCATCGGATTAAGAGTTATCAGCCATTGTACAATCTTGGACTTGTTCTCGAATTCTTCCTTGGTAACCTCATTCACAGAAAGGATTAAATCTTTCAGAAGTGGGTGAAGCGAGTCTTTTTCGAGCATGCCGATCTGAATGGCATCGAGAAGTGTAATGAAATTTTCAGTCGCCGTTGCTACACTTGTAGCATTGGTTTCCGTCCCAGAAGCTGCCGGTTTGTGTGAGGGATGTTCAACTGTCGCTGGTATGCCAACTCGTATGCGCTCTCTTGCCCGAGGACATTTCATCTTTGGCGGTTAGCAACTCTGCTCGGACCAAGGAACGGAGGTCCTTACATTCCACTCTCGCATAAACGACTCCAGATCTCCGAAAGTGCGAGCTACGCTCTCATCTTGAAGATTAGACTTGTACTGCTTCAGGAGTCTGTTGCATGTCTCCGTGTACTCCTTCTCCGTGACTGAGTCTTTGAGATAGGCCTTTTCAAGAGCGTCAAGCGTAATGATAATGCTATAGACCTCGGCCAGCGATTCATAAAGATCAGTCTCCGCACTTGTCGTAGCTAGCTTTACTTCCTACATTGAAGGCAATCAGCTAAGGCACGTGCAAGGGACGTTTGATGTCTGCGGACTGCGATACCTCGTCTAGTGGAATGTTTGCTGAGAGAGCTGATGTAGGAGGGTATGAGTAGGAAGTGGGCGCGTACGCCAATTGTCGCTGTCCATACATCTTTTAAATTTGAAGTTCGATTTGATTCTTGATGTATGCCTCCAGGCCAAAGGGAGAAAACGACGACAGCAGGCCAAGCCAACGCCACGCGAACTCCACCAATATTTAATAGCACTAGCCACATCTGCCAAATTTTTTGATATCCCACTTACAACTTTTCCTGCGCAACCAGCGAACCGGGCACTGCCACGTCCAGAATGGCTCAGACGAAAGCGACGAAGAAGTTCGAAAAGAAGCGCCTTAAGGATGTCATCGAGCGGCGGAAGAAGTTCGCCAAAGTCAAACAGAAGCATCAGATTAGAGAAAAGAAAAAGGCGAAGCGCACAGCCGAACGGGTAGATGAAGCCGATGAAGAGGATAGGCCCAGGCCAAGTAAGGCTAGCAATGGCAATTCTTTCCAAAAAATGAGCGTAGACGAATTCTTCCAGGGTGGATTCGAGATCCCAAAGGAATTGCAGAAGCCGTCGAAAAAGTCGAAGGACAAAGCAGCGGTGAAGACTGGGAAGAGAAAGAGGGATGCTGATGATGAGGATGAGGATGAAAATGAGTCAGATGATGAAGGCGAGATTATGGAGCAACCTGTGGAAGAATATGGCGAGTCAGATGCTGAATCTGAAGACGATGACGAAAATATGCAAGAGCAACTGGATGCCCTCGCGAAGAAAGACCCTGAGTTCTACAAGCATCTACAGGAAGAAGACCCAGAGCTTTTAGAATTCGATGCCGAAAAATACACCGAGATTGATGCGATCAGCGATGATGACGAACAACCAAAGAAGAAGCAAAAGAAAGATGCGGATGACGACTCGGAGGAAGAAGACGCGGCCGAGAATGCAGTCACAATGGCAATGTTAGATCGATGGGAGAAACATATGACAGAAACTCACGCTTTACGGCACACAAAGGAAGTTGTACGTGCCTTCAAAGCTGCTGCACAGCTGGGTGAAGAAGACAGCAAAAAGAGCAAATATACCATTCCGAGCTCTGAAGTCTACAACAAGGTTCTCACAATCACCTTGAAGCATCTACCGACGGTACTGGAACATCATCTCCCGGCGAAAGAATCTAAGCATGGCAAAATCAGTATCCCAACCGATTCCAAGACATTCCGCGTCATCTCACCAATGCTGAAGACGCATATTGTTTCTCTTCAGAAGCTCCTATCTACTCTTTCTGACGATCAGACGCAACGACTCACTTTAAATGCAATTCTACCATTGGTACCGTATTTGCTATCGTACAAAAAGGCCCTCCGCGAACTCGTCAAACAAGTAGTCACCGTCTGGTCCGCAAGTGCTCGCAGCGAAGCGACGCGAATCTCCGCCTTCCTGATCCTACGTCGGGTGGTCGTCCTAGGCGACGCAGGGCTGCAAGAATCGGCGCTGCGGACCACCTACCAAGGGCTGCTGGCAGGCGCGCGGACGACGACGGCGCACACGCTGACCGCCATCAACCTGATGAAGAACTCCGCGGCCGACCTGTGGGGCGTGGCCGCGCCCGCCGCCTACACCTCCGCCTTCGCCGCCATCCGCCAGCTGGCCATCCACCTGCGCGGCGCCGTCAAGGACGCCGCCCACGCCCCCGTCGCCAACTGGCAGTTCGCGCACGCGCTGGACTTCTGGTCGCGCGTGCTGGCCGCGCACTGCGGCGCCGCGCGTGCCGCCGAGACGGGCCAGCCGAGCCCGCTCGCCCCGCTCGTCTACCCGCTCGTGCAGGTGACGCTCGGCGCGGCGCGGCTCGCGCCCACGCCCACGCTCTTCCCGCTGCGGCTGCACCTGGTGCGCAGCGCGCTGCGGGTGGGCGGCGCGGCGGCCGCGTTCGTGCCGGTGGCGCCGCTGCTGCTGGCGGTGCTGGCGTCGCCTGCGCTGCGGCGGCGCGCCGCGCCCGCGTCGCTAGCGCCGCTGGACTTCGCGGTCGTGCTGCGCGCGCCAAAGACCTACCTTGGCTCCCGCGCGTACCAGGATGGCCTCGGCGCGCAGGTCGCTGAGCTGCTCGCCGAGTTCTTCGCGCTGTGGGCTAAGAGCGTCGCGTTTCCCGAGCTGGCGCTGCCGGTGGTCGTCGCGCTGAAGAGGTGGCTGCGCGATGTCGGCGACCGTGCTACCGGCAACCGCAATGCCAGGGTCAATGCTGCGATTGCGCTACTCGTGCAAAAGGTCGAGAGCAATGCGAGGTGGATCGAGGAGCGCCGCCGCAAGGTCGACTTTGCGCCCAACAATAGGAGCGCTGTGGAGGCCTTTTTGAAGGAGGAGGACTGGGAGAAGACGCCTCTCGGTGCTTTTGTTGTCGCGCAGAGGAAGACGAGAGAGGAAAGGAAGAAGGTTATGGAGGAAGGTAGGAGGGCAGATGAGAGAAAGCGGGCTGCGGAGAAAGACAGCGGGGAGTTGGACAATGATGAAGAAGATGAAGAGTGATTAAGGGAGACATAGAATTGGCAGTAGTTGAAGCCAAAGGCCTATAGTACTCATGGGATATCGAGGATCGTATCGCTGTAACTATTTCTTTACTCGTGACGCCTTCGTAACGCCTAAGCACCTGGCTTTCACATGTGTCCGAACACCGAAGTACGAGATCCAACAAGAAAGCTCAATTTCTCCTCCTACCTCCATTTCGAGCTCTCCAAACTCCCGATAAGGTAAATTGCTCACGCTAGAATGATTGCGCATATAACGACATATATAGGTAACCACGCAGGGCAGACACGACGCACCACGCTCGCCGCACTCTTAGTGGGACTCGGTGTGGGAGCACCGGTGCCGGACGAAGCCGCGCCGCCCGGCAGCGTGGCAGCTCTCCCAAGCAGCAGGAAGTCAATGCTATTCAGCGCAGCGAAGCTCTGGCTGAGGCCCATCTGGCCGTCCAGGGAACAGACGCCCTGGGTGGAGCACGCGCTCGCGACGTTGACCGCGTTGTCCAGCAGCAGCGCCTGAATCGCCGCCGTCGTGAACGGCGCGGTGTTGCCCGTGCGCGCCACCCACTGTACCGTCAGCGCCGCGAACATCACTTCCATGTCGTTGCAGCCGCCGCCGACGCACGCCGACTCGACGAGCGTGTTGGGCCCGTACTGCTGGAAGAAGGTGGCGTTCAGGGTCATGAGCAGGCCCTGCACCGCGTTGACCCAGCTTTGCGAGTTCGTGAAGTTGTACATGAGGCTGCTGCCGTAGAGGAAGGTGGCGCTGGCGGCGCTCAGCTGCGTCCGGTCGATCGAGGAGCTCGAGCAGTTGGTTGGAGCCGAGACGGATTTGTACACTGCCCAAGTTGCCGTGTTCACCAGGCCAACCGATGTCGCCCATGTCCAGGCGGTTTGAGCCCAGGAGGCGTAGGTGCTATTGTAGGTGTTCACGGCTAGCCGAGCCGCGAGCTGAAAGAAGAGACCTACATCGACCGAGTCTTTGAGCGAGTAGAGACTCTGATTGAAGGGTTGGATTACTTCACGGAGACCGCCTCCGCAAGTAATCATGTCGCTTTTCCACCGTTGGACTTGCTGGTTGAAGACATTGTCCGCGACTGTGATATATGGTGTGCCCGCAACGTCACCTGGGAAGGAGTTCTCGGCCGCGGACATGCAAGCAAGAGCCCAGAGAGCTTGGTCCGCGTTACTCTGGTGTGAAAATGTGAGTGATTGGAGTGTGAAGAGACAACAGAATCCATCATACTTCGGTAGTGCTTTGATTATCAGGCAAGAAGACAGACAGCGCATTTGGCAGACCAGATTGCGCGACAAGCGCAGCATTGACCTGATCGTTGAATTGGCTGTCTCCTGTTAAAGCCCAGTAATCAACCAAGCCGTACCATACTGCACCTGCCTCTCCCCAGGAATATGATGAACCAAATGTGCCTATCGTCTGCCCGAACGAAGAGGAGGATCCCAGTGGATAGTACGATAGGATGTTCTCGGCAATGAGTTGAGCGGACGACTTGACCGAAGCTGAACAAACATCAATTATTAGCATGCAGTCTGCGAAAGCTCAAAGGAGACGATATCTTTGTACCTGTATTGGAGATATTCAGACTCGCGAGGGAAAGGGGAGAGCAAAGGAGAAGGAGAATGGCGGGCGCAATTGCGCTCCTCATGCTGAGTAGTTCATGCGCAACGCCTCCACAGAAAGGTCGTCCTTTTGGCGAGCAGAAACGAAAGGCAAGCTCCCTCTGAGTTCAATGTTGTCAAGTCATGATGGTGGGAGCAAAAGGCTTCAAATCAAGCCGTACCACAGACTATCTAAGGGAGAAATGTGGGCTGAAGTTGTGTCGCGTTATATATTGATGGATGGTTCGAGAGCTCGACCGACTTGTTGTGGCATACAAAGCAACGGCGGAGCAATTGGCGCACGCAGTCAGGCGGTCGGACAGGCAGCGCAAAGCCCGGCAAGCTGGCACAGCTGCAGCATACCAATGCCGCGATGTCATGCGGGAAGCCAGCGGAGGCTGTCTGAATATGCACCACCACTTCGCTGGGCCAGGTGAAAATAAGCGACTGAGCAGGAGCCTTGACCCAGCATGTTGCGACCAAAGAGACGGCGCCGTGGCGCAAAGCCAGCGGCACAGCAAAAGACGGACAATCCCATCATGGCTTCCGCTGTGAATGCTCTCCGCCGGACGATTGTCACTTAAGACGACCCTGCCTTCCGATTTGAGGAAGCTTTGCCAACCGACATGAGATGCAGGGACGTTGAGATGCTGGTAGGATCAGCGTCAAAGCTGGAGATGCGAGTGTCACTCAACAGAGTCGTTGACGATCGACATTGCGTCCAAGCTGCAGCGAAGAACTATGTCCTTAGAAAGTAGCGAAATGCAAACAAACTATTGCTTGTATTGGCTAGGTCGTGTGGTATCACAATTGGTTCGCAGATAGTCACGATCATTTTTGATTTTTGTCTTCATTCCTTCCACGCTTTGCCTTTGCAAATTCTGGACTCTGCAATTCCTGCGGCAACAGATCTCGAGATTAGAGCGTATCTTGGACACAGTATTGACTGTTTTTGGCTCAATGCAATCAATGAAATGCATGTATGAACACTTCCTTCCATATACACGTTCAACTCTCCACTGCCGTCAAGTGGCATTTTTGAACCAGTCAGCGTTGACATCAAACATGAAATTTTGGATATTGAACTCGCCAACGCCTAAGCCATTGTTGCCATTGCCATTTTCTCCTCCGGAATTCCCGCTCATATCCGCCTGTTGCCCGCCATGCGAGCCATCGTGGTTGACGGCCGTTCCCACCGCGGGCGGTAACCGCGGCATGTTGAAGAAATCAAACACATCCAAGTACTCCAGATCCGTGGGCGCGGGAGTGCGCACAGGAGTGCGATGGTTGCTGTTTCCGCCAAAGGCAGCGTGCGGCGCGCCCTGCGCAGCCAGCGTGTTGTGGCGTGGCTGTCGCGAAATCAAGGCGTCGAGGTCGAAGGCGGTGCGGCGCATGTCGGCCAGGATCTTGACACTCGACGGCGTCTCCATTCCCGGCGCGCGCTCGCTCTCGTGGTACTCGTCCAGCACCCGCTGCAGCAGGCTCGCGTACCGGTCCGCCACCTTCCAGAACCGCCCCATTTCACGAAGCGTTTCTACCAGCGGCTGGATCGTGGGTGAGACGCGGTGGTCGACCGTGCTGCCGTGCACGAGGAGCACTCGCGCTGATACCCAGAGCGACCACGCGTATGGTGGGCCCAATTGATTGATCATGCCGTTGGCCCGTACGAAGCTGTTGAGAGCGGAGATGTTCTCGACAGCGGTTTGACAGTGCTGCGCCGCACTGTAGGACGGTGTGAAGATGGGTGAACGCGTTGTTGGATAGCCGGCTGAGGAGTGGAGGCGGATGATTGTACTTTGGAGAAGTTAGCGATCTATCACCGTAGCGAGAAAGTGATAGTGCAACTTACGTTTGGAACGTGGCGTGGAGCATTACCCAGCCGCAGTTTACGACCTTGTTTTTCGAGGTAGGATCAAAGACGCGAGACATGTTTCCATATTCGTTAGGAAGGTTATACTTCCAAGACTGGAGTTCTCGGTCGAGTTCACGATACTCTCTCTGCCAGTTCTCCACGTCTGAGAGCGCACCGATGTCGACAGGCTTCTTCAAGAACTTGTGTATCTTTGACAAGATGCCGATGATCTCGATGTAATACGAGAAGGAACCCAGATTTTCAGGCTTATCCAATATGCCAACATAATCATCTCTGTCCGCTGTTCGAAACCACCGAGTCTCCACGAGCTCATTCTTATTATACAAATCATCTCGACAAGGCAACTTTCGGTCGATATCTTTGTCATCAAGGGCATAGTCGAAGGCGGTTGCCGTGGTTGCGTATCGATCAAGCATATAGATAACCCAGAACAGTCTGCGTCTGCTCTCATCCTCGATAAAGTCTGTCGGCTCCGGAAGAATCATTGCGCGTAACGTGTAAATGGAAGGGAATATCGGAGAGACAGATAGTGAAGTGGATTCAACTGCCAGGCCGAGCTGTACCACCGATCTAGTCAAGACCGCAAGCATATTCCAACCCGGTGGTCCATTAGAGTCGCCGATAAGATCCAAACTCAAGATAACCAGAGCTTGGAGAGATTTAACGGAACTGTGTTTCATACCATAGAGGATGACTTTATCCTCAGAGATCTTATGTTGACGTTCTCTGAACTCATGGGTAAGACGATCATCATTGGCATATCGTAAGGTTGTTGCAACAATCGCATGTAGAAGTATCTTGTCCTCTTGTTCCAAGTTTGACTGAAATAGCCTATTTAACGTCGAGTGCCTGTGGAGAATCGGACACCAAGGGTTGATATGTTTGAAGAAGAGATCGGCGAGTTTGTAAAGAAGATCATACTGCGGAAATTCGTCAGAGCCCATGGATACACTCTGACTCTGAGGCCTGGCTTCTGGGATGTTCAAACTTGAAGACTCCAGCGTGGGATTCGGCTGTTCATAAATGTCTCGCGCCGTGGTAGGGATTCCGGTGTTATCTTGAAGTCCATCCGACGGAGTGACTGAGCCTCTCCCAGTAAAAGGAGGAAGGTTACCAGGGAATGAGTTTGCTGGATGGATATTTGGTGGGAAGGTTGCAGAATGTGGAGTCGAAATATTGGCTGTTCGAGGTGGTCCAAGGCCTCCCAGTTCAGATGGAAGGGGAGGCTGCAACGAAAAGCTAGACGGCTTCTGGATGTAACTGAAGAGAAGTTGTAAGCGAGGATTTGTGAGGGAAGTAAAGCAGTAAGCTCAAAAATTCAATAGCTGATAAATCCATTCATAGCCTCCAAAGTCTCAAATGCCACGTTCATTAGGTATGTTCCTCCTGCCTGTTTGCATTTCAATGCGATTGAATTCGATGCATACCCTTTAGGGACTGCTAATTGTTTGACAACATTGAAAATATATAGCTTGACTTATAGTCGCTGAAGATTTCATATGGAAGAAAAGACTGAAAGGGTAAAATAGAATTTGACTGAGACGGCATGACCCAGGAATAACCTGGTTACAAATTTGGAATGTCATTTGTAATGCCGTGATTGGGAAAGGTGAAAGATGTGACTTCAAGCTTTAATTGAAATATCGATCTCACTTACAGAGCTGTTTCTGGCCTTGCGATGTGCGGAACAGGGTGAGAAGGGGCCCCGAAGATTTCGGAGTGCGGTGATGACTGATTGCCATGAATTGTGTTCATCAATTGGGCGATGGCGGCTTCATGTCTTTGGATGATCTCTTGCTGCTTGTCTTTGCATGCATATAAGCTTCCTGTTATAACGTGGTGGGCCGGTCGATTACTACTAACCAAGGCGAGCTTCGAGCTCTCTACCGTAGCCTGCTCTCAGGCCCGGCTTCTTTCGTTCTTTGTATTCGCATACTTTGTTGTTTCGCAAGCACCAACCACAGTTGGGTTGTCCTCGATCGCATTTTACTTTCCGTTCTTTGCATTTCTCACATGAGACGCTCAGCGGCCTCTGGGAGTTCGGCTTTCTGCGTTTCCGGGAACCGACATCATCAGCGCCGTCGTCGTCCTGGTCGGAAGCTTCATCACTCCACTCCTCCTGTTCGGCACTGCCATTAGTATCTGGAGATCGCTTAGTACTCGCCAGCTGCGCATGCTCGTTGAAGGTGGTACCCATTTTGCACCGAACTTCGTGAAGAAATGCACCGGGACCGAGCGAGCGGCCGTTTTGGTTTTGTGCTTTTTCTCGGCTTCCTGCGGACGGCGGGGAAGCCAGCAAGGTTCCAAGCCATTGGAGGCTAGCGGAAAGGCCCCATCACAACATCCACCAAACAGTTTCCGAAGAATCATCTCGGCAGTACGGAGTAACTTCCGCTTCTTGCTTCTTCCACTTGGCGATGGGGTTTTCCCGCGTTGATGATTGTCAATCTGGCATGTATCCGAAGATCCTTGCTGTGCTTGAAGGTCTGCCTTACTGTCGACAGTCGGCTTCCGTTTTACGCCACTCAGCAATGGAAGGTACAAGTGCGAAGAAAGTTCGATGGCTCTGATCGGCCCATTGCCATCCGCCTCGCTCCAGAATCACCCGAGGGAAGATGTCTAGACACTGACGCAGAGAATGCCGATAGAAATATAAGGACCGAAAAACGACTTCGTCGTCTCTTTACCATCAAGTACCTCTTGTTGAAAACAAACTACACCATCATTTTCACCATTGCACACCGTGAGTCGCCAAAATGGTGCAAGCCGAGCGAGTGAAGTCATTCCCAAAGATTAAGGATGTGCGGACCTTCGTCATCCAAGGTGTTGGATCAGGAGGAGACTACCACAATGTCAAAGGAGGACACTGGCTAATCGATTCCAAAATATCAACTCCCATGTCGGGTTACGAGCAGTATACGAAATCCAGGACTTCATGGGGAATCAACGTTCTTGGGTCCTTCTGCGTGGAGATTGAGGCAACCGACGGCACCAAAGGGTTCGCAACCGGATTCGGCGGACCGCCTGCTTGCTGGCTGGCTGCAGAGCATTTCAATAGGTTTTTAATCGGTGCTGGTACGTGTGAAGTTGGCTGGAAATGTGCAATTGCAGGTCTAACATTAAACAGATCCACGTGATACCAACAATCTCTTTGAGCAAATGTATCGGGGTTCTATGTTCTACGGCCGAAAAGGTCTGCCAGTTGCCGTCATCTCAGTCATTGATCTGGCCATTTGGGATCTATTGGGCAAGATCAGAAATGAACCGGTGTACAAGCTGATTGGTGGAGCAACCAGAGACCGACTGAACTTCTACTGCACAGGTCCGGAGCCTGCCGCAGCGAAGGAGATGGGTTTCTCCGCAGGCAAGGTCGCTCTTCCATACAGTCCCGGTGAGGGTATCGAAGGCATGCGAAAGAACGTTGAGTACCTGCGGCAAAAGCGAGCGGAGGTTGGCCCAGACTTCCCACTGAGAGTCGATTGCTACATGAGCCTTAACGTTCCATATACGATTGAGCTGGTTGAACGGACCAAAGACCTCAAGATTGACTGGTTCGAAGAGTGCTTGTCGCCAGACGATTTCGATGGACAGGCACTACTAAAGCGTGCTCATCCCACCCAGAAATTCACGACTGGTGAGCACGAGTACTCTAGATATGGTTTCCGAAAGTTGATTGAGGGTCGCAACATCGACATTTTGCAGCCGGACGTTATGTGGGTTGGCGGATTGACAGAATTGCTGAAGATTTCTGCCATGGCTGCGGCGTACGATCTACCCGTCGTCCCACATGCCAGCGGACCGTACAGTTACCATTTTGTCGTTTCTCAAGCAAATTCTCCATTCCAGGAGTATCTTGCTAATTCACCGGACGGCAAGTCAGTTCTGCCAGTGTTTGGCAATCTGTTTACGAACGAGCCAATTCCAGTAAAAGGTTATCTGGAAGTCTCGGAGCTGGACAAGCCCGGTTTCGGTCTTGAGCTTAGTCCGTCGGCTCCACTGATAAACGCCGATAGCATCCTGAATCCAGCTCCGGCAAAAGCTTTGAAGCCCGCTCAGGTTGATAATCATGTCACCGGTGAACCTAGGATGGTCCCGTTGACGAATGGATCGAACGACACGAATGGAATTGTGGCTTGAATATGACTTCTTTTGCTGGAGGGCGTTGCATTAGCTGGCGTTTCAGATCACCTCGATTCATGAGGCATTGTAGTTATTGTAGTCTGTGGACCATCTCAACAACAAATAGTAAAGCTGATGTAAATGGGTTACGGTGTTGTAGGAAGCCATCCGATCGTTTGGTCTTCATTCTCCACGAAAGCATCGTCCTAGAAATGAAAGAAATGTTCGTCAATGGTAAATTGCCAGGAGTTGAAAATTGTATAATCAATGGCGGAGATGTCATGGTGTGACATGAGCGATGGAAATATGCTTGTTCTGAATGGTACGGTCGGCAATGCTATTGAAGCTTGCCGCTGCCAGCCTTGATTGAATTTGAAGCTGAGTGCCTTAGAGTATTATCCACCTGAAAACAAGGGCGCATAATGGAGGCTCCGCCTAGGGAACATGATGAGCCAGGGGCTCTTCGCCTTTGCTGAGGCTTACCGTATCAAATATTATTGAGAATTCCGTAAAAAAAAAAAATAGAGCGGCAAATTGGGAGAGTGATGATGGATGCCCTGCAAGCATTAGCGGGCGTACAGTATTGATTTGCGCCCCACCTAGGAGCTTGTGTACTAATTTAGGGGTCCATGTTCCAGGGCAGAGCTGCTAATTGGTCGCACTTTGAACCTACAAAATCACAGAGAGCTGCTGGGTGAGGCTGTGCTTCGAATGATTTAAATCAAGCTCGCTGACATTGTTCCCTACTCATCCTCTGCACACCTCAATTGCTATCTCGAGAAGCTCAATACACCAGTTTGAAACATCCGCAGCAATGGCTCAATTCGTTAAAGAAGCTATACATTCATTTGAGCAAAAGATTTTGGGCCATGAGGCTCCGGCAGCACCGCCGAAGGAACCTACGTCAGAGGAGCTGAAAGAGCTCCGACAGAAGTATGAAAAGGCTGGTCAGGGCCAGGTTTTTGCTTTCTACGATGATCTGGATATCGCTGGCAAGGCCCAGCTCTTTGAGCAACTATCCGGCTTCAATCCAGACTACATCAACGAGCTCGCCAACAAGGCGCTCCACCCTCCGAAGGACGAATCCACCGGTGCAGCGCCTCAGATCGAGCCTCTCCCGGCGTCCGCGACTTCGTCAGTGCTTGATTCAAAAGAGGAAGACCTAAAAGCATGGTACGAGCATGGACTTGACCTTGTGGCAGCGAACAAGGTTGCGGTGGTCCTGATGGCAGGTGGTCAAGGTACAAGGTTGGGGAGCTCGGCGCCTAAAGGATGCTACGACATTGGTCTGCCCAGTAAAAAATCACTTTTCGAATTACAGGCGGAGAGGATACGGAAGGTTGAGCAATTGGCAGCGAAGAAACATGGCAAGAGCGAGGTCACCGTGCCTTGGTACGTCATGACCAGCGGTCCAACTAGAGCACCTACGGAGAAGTACTTCAAGGAGCATAACTTCTTTGGGCTTAAGCCTGAGAACGTTTTTATCTTTGAACAGGGTGTTCTGCCATGCATCTCAAACGACGGCAAGATTCTCATGGACAGCAAATCCAAAGTTGCAGTGGCTCCTGATGGCAATGGCGGCATCTACCTGGCCATGATCAAATCTGGAGCCGTCTCTGACATGAAAAAGCGAGGTGTCGAGCACATTCACACTTACGGCGTCGACAACTGCCTTGTTAAAGTTGCTGATCCAACTTTCATCGGCTTTTCGGCATCGAAAAACGTCGAGATTGGAACCAAGGTCGTGCGAAAGCGAAACGCGAAGGAGTCGGTTGGACTGATCATCCAGAAGAATGGCAAACCCGATGTCATCGAATACTCCGAGATCGATGCGGCATCTGCTGAAGCCAAGGATCCTAAGAATCCAGAGATCCTTAAATTCAGAGCCGCTAACATCGTCAATCACTACTACGCGTACCGTTTCCTTGAAAATATCCCGCAATGGGCTCCCAAGCTTCCGCATCACGTCGCGAAGAAGAAGATTCCATGCATCAACACGGAGACGGGTGAATCAATCAAGCCAGAGAAGCCGAACGGGATCAAGCTGGAGCAGTTTGTCTTCGATTGCTTCCCGTTATTGAGCGTGGATGAGTTTGCGTGCATGGAGGTTAAGCGAGAAGATGAATTCTCGCCGCTAAAGAACGCACGTGGTAAGCAGCCCAAGCGGCAAGCCCTCCCTCGCCGTGATTTGACGGCGGCCAAAGCGCACTTCACTGATTGCTGTTCGTAGGAACCGGCGAGGATGACCCAGATACGAGCAAGCGCGACATCATGAGCCAGGGCCGGCGATGGGTTTCAGATGCGGGAGCGGTTGTCGAGGACGAGGGGGACGGCGCGGGTGTGGAGGTCTCACCGCTCATCAGCTACGCGGGCGAGGGGCTTGAGTTTCTGGCAGGCAAAGCAATCAAAGCACCAGCAGTGGTGGAGAAGGAGTAAAGTTGGCAAAGGCGTCAGGAAAACAGGCGAGGCGTGATAGACGGAACTTGAAGGAGAGCGGTATGCCATGCAGCAGCGGGAACGGAAGGTGAGCAGGATCAGTCAGATAGTAGCACAAAAGCAACCACGTGTTTCTACTGCGTGAGCCCACCCTGCCGGCTCGTCGTTATACGGGAGGCAGCAGATCTTTTTTCATCTTTCTGCATTGCACGAGGGGGTGCGGCGTGCAGAAGGTCGCGAATGGGTGGCAGGCGCAAAGGTGAGGCCCGCGCAGCTGGATTGGCCAGACCACGAGCGTCACTCTCAGGTGTGTCGGCCATAATCGGCCGCCTTTCCGATTCTGTGGAAAGATTCGACGAACGAACTAGACGAACTAGACAGGCTGCTACGCTGGCTGGACCGGCGACTGGGTAACTACGGGTCCCCTGCATCGCTCAACCTGACCCGTGCAGAAAAGCGAAAGGGCTCAAAAAACCGAACCCACCTAGCATTAGGGTGACGCTCCGCCTCCCTTGCCCGGAAGGACTTCTCAGGTTTTACCTCCATTTCGCGCCTCCACCCTTCTTCTCCCCAAATTCTCCCCCTTTTTTCCCATCATCGGTGTGTCTTTGGTGGCGGAGAGCTGTGTCGCTGAGGGACGGAAAGGCTTGGACTGGAAGACAGACGCAGAGAGTGTGAGTTCGTCTCTCCCTGGTCCCGACTCCCAAAATTTCTCCCGGCGCGCGTTTGCCGCTGACTATTGTCGCCTTGCAGGTGAAGGTCTTGAAGCTTTTGGACCAAGCAGAGGTACGACTTGATACGCTTTACCACTCCCAAATGCCCTCCAAATGCCTTCGCCGAGGCCCTCGCCCGCTTTTAAACCTCCATTACCCAGTTCGGTCTTGGATAAATGCAGCGCAACCACTTTCGACGGCGCGGCGCAGTGCAGGCGGCTGAATGTTCACTGCGCAAGACTTTCAAAATGGCGGAGCGTTTTTGCGGCGGCTGAGGCTGCCTCGACCGTTTAAAAAGAAAATCGAAACTCTGACACTGTTACCGTAGAATAATGTCTGGTTCTCTATCTCGTCGCGCCTGCTATAAATGCGGCAATGTAGGCCACTACGCCGGTACGACTGACGCACCTACTCGCTTGAAGAATGTTGGCTCACAGGTGACATCTAGAGGTCTGCTCTTCGTCAGAACGCCTCTGCTACAACTGTCAGTGCATAAGACAACCTTTACACTTCTTCTACTGTTGGCTAACGACTCTCAGGCAAGCAGCCAGGTATAAGCGATCTATCGATCCCAACATAGCACTTCCTAATCGACCTTCATAGGCCATGAGTCAAATAGCTGCCCTCATCCACGAACAACCGAGAGTAAGGCAACAGTTTACAACGGTGGAGTGGAGGAGATGCTGACAGACACTCCAGCGAAGCAATGTTACCACTGTCAAGGCCTCGGACATGTGCAAGCTGATTGCCCGACGCTGCGCCTGAGCGGTGGTGGCAACTCGCGCTGCTACACTTGCGGTCAGCTTGGTCACCTCGCTGTGAGTCCTCGATGGATATGTCTTCTCAACAGTTTTCGCTAATCAGGTACAAAGCGCAACTGTACGAGCGGCGGCTCTCCTCGCGGAGGCTTTGCAGGTGGCCGCGGTGGTGGTGGGATGCGCGGTGGCTTCAGTGGTGGCTATGCTCGCGCTGCTACGTGCTACAAATGCGGAGGACCGAATCACTTCGCTCGCGATTGCCAGGCTCAGGCCATGAAGTGTTACGCGTGCGGCAAACTTGGACACATCTCGCGCGATTGCACGGCTCCGAACGGCGGCGCCGTCAACAACGAAGGCGGCAAGACATGCTACAGATGTGGTGAGGTCGGTCACATTTCGAAGAACTGCCCGCAGGCAGGTGAGGTCAACGGTGTGACTCCTGCTGCTCCAGAGCCGACTGCTGTCGTCCCTGCCGCTCCCGCGGCCGCTTAACTGCATATCGATTCTCGATCTAGTTATGCTCTGAACGTCCGAACTCTCGTGCCACGATTAGGACTCTTATTTCCTTTCATACCTGTACTCACCTGTCGTCGTCGTCATTTTTGGCATATCCCCCGTTTGCATTTTTTCAACTCACGATCGTTTTTTATCATGCCCGCGGCTGCCCCTTTTCCCTATCCGGCACCGACACATGTTACGTTGCACGACCTAGCGAAGAAAAGTACACTTGGTTCACGAGATCCCGATACCCAGATTTTGCATCCTACATCGTTACCTTCGAACAACATCGACCGGTCGAATGCGGCATCGTCCAAACCTTCCTTCCATGGTCCTACGCGGAGGAAATCATTTTAGAGTCTGTGAGATGGGCAGCAGGAGGCTGGAAGAGAAGTGAGATCGGGTGGAAGAGTGGTACTGGGAGTGGATAAGAATGGCGGTGGTCTAGTTGTCGGTCGGAGATGGATCTGTGGCTTCACCTTACGGCTACACTTCCTGGCTTAGGATGTTACTTTGCTCTACCTTTTTTTTTGCGCGGATCGTCACCCCCTCTCCATCAATGCAGTTGGAAATCTTTCGCGCGCAATTATTTTCCTGTCTAGTCTCATGCCATTTATTTACCTTTCCAGCTTGGAAAAGACAAAGCTGTCTTGAAACGATGAGCCCGAAGCTTGACGTAGAAAGGCCATCGCCAAGCCTGAGGCCGTGATACCATTCTGCCGTTTGACGTTGGTAATCGCCCTGAAAGCCTTCTCTCTTCAACTTCTCATTCGACACCGCTTCACTTCCCTCGATTCAGTCTTGTTGGTTCATTTCAGCCTTCTCGACTTTGGTTTGTATCGTCCATCTCGACACCAATATCTCACGTATTCAGTATGGTTCGAGCCGTCTCTGAAGAGACTGATTGTATTGAAAGTGTGAGCATACAAGTATCTTCCAGCTCACCTCGGAAAGCCTTATCAGTCACAGGAATCAACGATTGTACAAATTGATACGCTTCAGAATCATGGTAGTTTAGGACAGGAACACTGCAGTCAATTGAGTCATTGACATTACCTCGTAGGCATTGGAGCTGTCGATATTGCAAAGCTGAAGGCTGCCGGTTTCTTTACGATTACGGTACTGCTTCATTTTCTCTATTGCGTAGCTGTTCAGTGTGACTTACCTACCTTTCCCAGTCGGTTCAATCGACAATGAGAAAGAACCTCGAGCAAATCAAAGGCTTCAGTGATGCGAAAGTTGACAAAATCAAAGATGCTATCAAGAAAACCCTCGTGAGTGACGCTTAGCAAAGCTCAAGATACCTACTGTCGTAATGATTCCTTTCTCGTGACTAACATACCTCCGTCAACCAGCCAAACCCGAGCCCTTTCATCACAGGTATTGAAGTTCTCGCCAGGCGCAGGCGAGTTATCAAATTGTCCACAGGCAGCAAGCAACTCGACAGGATACTCGGTGGTGGGTTCGAAAGCCAGAGCATTAGTGAAGTGTACGGCGAATTTCGGTGCGGCAAGACCCAGCTCTGCCACACCATGTGCGTTATCGCTCAGCTACCCAAAGATATGGGAGGAGCCGAAGGGAAAGCCGCATACATCGACACCGAAGGCACCTTTCGTCCGGAACGAATCATCCAGATCGCCGAGCGGTTCGGCATCGACGGCGACACTGCGCTGCAGAACATCGCATATGCGCGGTGCCCCAACAGCGAACATCAACTCGAGCTCTTGGACGCGCTTGGAGAACAATTCGTGACCGGCGACTTTCGATTGCTCATAATCGACAGCGTCATGGCGTGTTTCCGCGTCGACTTCCAGGGCCGACAGGAGCTTCCCGATAGACAGGGAAAGTTAAACCAGTTCTTGAAGGCCGTCAAGCATGTAGCCGAGGAGTACAACATCTGCGTCTTCATGGTGAGGGATAGAGAGTGACGTGTCGATGCTCCAGGCCAGAACTGACGTGTCCAGACGAATCAGGTCCAGAGCGATCCCGGTGCGAGCGCGCTGTTCGCCGGCGTTGACGGAAGGAAGCCCATCGGTGGCCACGTTCTTGCTCATGCTTCGACAACCCGACTTTTGTTGAGAAAGGGGCGGGGGGAAGAACGAGTTGCAAAGCTGGTGGATTCTCCGAGTACAGTCCTACTATGCTATATGCTATTGACTCCTACACCTAAGTGCTGATCGTTTCTAGGCATGCCTGAGGGTGAAGCGACTTACATCATCACAAACGGTGGTATCAGTGATCCAGATGGAGTGAAGCTGTAGTGCTTTGCTGAGTTCATCTTTCTCCTTCGTGAAACCTGCTACATCTATGCGAGCTCTACGTAGAACGCTTGCTATTGCTGATGATGAAGATTACGCATAATGGCTTATGTTAGCTTTGCTAACTTATCGCGTCGATGAGATGTTGCGATGGACTCCAGAGGAAGTGTGAAATATCTCTTTTTATCGCCACTGGCTGCATGTATGAGGATCTAAATCAATGCGACTGTCCGAACGCTGTCATTATATCACGCTAGATTTCTGCTCCATGTACGGAAGCTGTCTTTGAATCTCAAGCTCTATCCAGTGACTCTACTCCTCATCGTCCACGCTCCATGCAGTTCCAAGTTCACAAGCAATCGCATATCTCAGGATCCGCAAAACGTCCTCCGCCGACGCGTTCTGGCTTAGTCCCGCCCTCCAATCCCATCCCCTCCTCACATTCCCCTTCACCAGCACTCCGCTCCCCTCGCTAGTCCCGCCACTCTGCCCCGACTCCTGCGACCCCAGCACCCCGCTCCCCAACACACTAAACACCTCGCTACCAGAGAGCCCACTACTCTCCCTCTTCCTCAGCAGCGCCTTCGGACTCGGTGGCTCCGCACCCCGGGCGTTTGCGGCCGCCGCACGAAACAGATCGGCGCAAGCGGCGACCACGCGCGGCGACACGGTCTGGAGATCCTCAGCGGCGCGCAGCAGCGCGAGCAGCTGCGCGGTGGCGAGGATGCGGCGGCCCTGCGGCTGGCCCGGCCCGGCCACCAGCGGCAGCGCCTCGCCCAGCAGCAGCAGTAGCGCGTCGACGGGCAGCACGGGCGCCGCGGCCGCGTCGAACAGCCCGCCCGCGATGGGCTCGGCGGCGGACGCCACGGCTGCGAGGAGCGCGGGCGCGGCCGCGCGCTTGCGCTGCGCTACGGCCGCCGCCGGGGCCTGCGCGGGCAGGGCGTCGCGCGCAGCGTAGAACGCGCGCAGCGTCGCGTAGCCAGAGAGGTGGATGGAGAGGGTGCGCGCGGCTTCGGCGTCGACGGCGGCGAGCGCCGCGAGGGCCTCTTTTGGCGACGTCACAAAGGCGCGGAGGCGGTCGTCGAGCGCTTCGCTGGGCGGGTAGGCCGTGGATTGGATTAGCGACAGGGAGACTAGCACGTTGAGGATTTCTTTGACTTTCTTCGTGTTGCGCGCCCTGGCGTAGTAGAGGATTGCTGTTCCGTATTGCTTCGCGTCGGACGAGAGTTGGTCGGCGTATTTCTGTGGGTGTGAGTTAGCTTTTGGAGTATGTGAGGAATGGGAGGAAACCTACCTCGGCGATTTTGACGCTGTAGTTGTCGAATGATAGGCTGGTGCATAGATTCAAGACGGAGTCGACGCGATCACTAGAGTCCAATGGGATTCTGTCAAGGATTGTGTTGGCTTTGGAGTCGATCGAATCCACGTTATCCACTCGAGCTAGGACAGTGAGCGCAATATACCAGCCTTCGAATGTTTGGCCGAGTGAGGGAGCTTGGATCAGTGCTTTGGATGCCAACAAGTCCGCGTATTGGCCGAGCAATTCGTCCTTCTTGTTTATGCGCTTCTTAACATTGTCGTTCCCATAGCTTAGTACCATGAGATCGCTCTCATCGAGGCCTCGCATCGCATCTTTTGAGCCTGCACCTGAATCTGGGAGCCATCCAGCGGCATCAGCAAGTTCTGCCGTGGCGGTTGTCATGGTGATTGACCATCCTTTCGTTATCATCAGAGCCGCATCGACATTGCTCTGGAAGACAGCTGCCAGGGAGACCTGCAGCGCGTCTGAAGCGTCGAACGTTTCTTTTAGTTCTTCATCCTCTAAAGCCTGGGCCAGCGTGAATGCAAGTCTCTGTCGGTAGGCAAGCGCGGGAGTGACATCTACTGGCCTGCTGTGCTGAATGCGATTCACAGATCGACGGCTCATGGCAAGGCTGCCACGTGGAAGCTGCTCATCTTCACCATCCCACCAAGCTGCGAGTCCAATTGCTGCTTCCACCCAGTCAAAGGCAGACTTCATGAGATCGTCTGGGTCACCCAGAAGCAACTTGTATACCTCCTGCAGGGGTTCGTAGACTTCGTAAGGAACATGAGTTTCGGCGCGGCGGCTGGCTGTGCTGAGACCAAATTGGCTGCTGCGATCAGTTTGGCCAAAGGCGATATCATCTGATCCGGGTATATCTCCTTCAGCAAAGTCTCTCAAATCGTCCAAGCCTTCTTGAGCTTTACGTCGGAAGATGGCCCAATCAGGACCCTTCATATCCCAATCGTCATCCTTCACTGCTGGACAGTTGGCAAGCAATCTGCATGTTTGCTCCACGGCCTCTTCGATGTTATCGATTTGTCGATCGCTATAATTGCCTTCTGCTGCAAAATTCGCGCCTTGCAAAAGATCAATAACTTGGGCAAACCTGCCACGGAATAGGCAAGAGTAGACACAATCCCAAAAGTCTGGTGCCGCAGAGAAGCCACCTTTGTGCGCCAATACACCAGTAAGAACCTGGGCGGCTGGGTCATGATACTCGTCGAGCCAATTGAACAGCACCTTCGGCATGTGAATATTCCGCTGCTGGTCAAGTGGACGTAAACTTCTCAAAGAACGACCAAACTGTGACTGCCGTGCTTGCTGACTATCCAACGCGGAGGGATGATACAGCCGCAAAAGCAGACTTAAGACAAAATTAGCTTTGGCCAGCACGTTCTTGTAGCTGATTGGACCAAGACCGTCCCGTCCAACTTCTTCCTGCGTGAGTCTGCCGTACTTGATCCAAATTTTCTGTAAATCACTAGCGACGTCGTCGTATACCGTGTCTCTTCCAGGACCTGTGCCTTCCTTCGTCATGGGCTCGATTCCACGCTCCGTTTCTAGAATGAGGACATCTGGCTCCCAAAGCTTTATCGGTCGCTGTGAGGCAGCGATGCCCTTTGCAAGGCTAATGACATCCAGGCCGGCTGTTGGTATATGTCGTAGTAGCGACTCGCCGTTTCGACCTCTCTTTATTCCTCGTAGTCCGGTTGCAGCCTCGAACGCGAATTCAGGCGAAGCAAGGGTGTCTGCCACATCGTTTCCTTGCTCTTTAACATCTTCCATGGCATCAGCATCATCTTCCTCGTCATCTGATAACTGGATTGGCTGAGGCGGACTGCTTTGGAATCGGGAAGGTGCACCGAATTGGGGCTGGTTAGATCTTCCTTTTGGTGCATTTGCGAACGACAGTGGAGCTTTGGGAGCACCTGATCGCTGAGAAGAAGTCTGGAAGAGTGATCGCTTGGATATTCCCGTGCCGAGCTGTGAGCTTCCTAGCACAGAAGGCGGTGGAGGACCGATGGGCGTGAATGACGGCGGCTCTCTGTACGATGGAGGTGGACCGGCCGGAGTAGTCGAAGGATTTGATGCTAAAGAGCGCCGACTATCGGGCGTCGATGGAGGATCTGAAGAGCCTGGAGCGCGAAACATGACGAACTTGAAGCTGTTGTCGTGATGAATGAATTACACGAGGAATGAAATGCTAAACGCCGAATTGAATCTCTTGGTTGATATTAAGCAGATTCAGTGCATCGTAAGACTCATGTATGCATCGTTGAAGAAGTCTTAAAGGTGTGTTTGAGTGTTGAGCGGTTGCTGTCACCGTTGACTTCAAAATTGTAGCTCTGCTGCCAAACGCGTCGAATTCACGCTGAAGAGCAAACACGTGATCACAGCCTCACGGCCCAATTAACTGTACATTGATCCAAAAGAGCAAGCTTGTCACGGTGAAAACGACAATGCTTCATAAATTATTTACGTGGCAGACCTTGTTAACGATTTCAGGCAGATTCGTAAAATCATTATTTATGGAGGGTGGTTGTCTTCTCGAGTAGAGGCGGACATCTACTCTGGCTCTAATAGAGATGCAGAACCTGGAATATGTAGATGTTGAACAAGTAGCAATAAGTTATAGAATGTGTTCCAATAACTTTTCAAGCCTGAATCATCTCTTAGCTGCGGTGTCAACGGGCAACGAAGCCAAGGTTCACAAGTTCATCCATACTGACGGAGAACCAAAAGCAGCGCCTACCTACCAAGCGACCCGACCTTACTACGATAAAAGACTCATTGAACGAGAATGTGTTGAAGGGGTTGTGGATGTAGAACTGATATGCTCAGAACAAAAAGCGCACTCATTCTTAAAGGGTTGACTTGCATCCGTTTAGTGTTTCGCGAAGTTGCGTGCCCAAGAGCTGCACTGGGCAGTACTCTAGCAAAGACTGGGCAGTGAATTCTCGCATTGACATACTATCGTACAGTACCGCTTACAAAATCAGGCTCGAGCCGCCTCACGGGTAGAGGTAATTTGGATACCAATTCCCGAGATGCACCCGCAAGGTGACTGTCAGCCTGCTCATGAAAATTCGACTTCTTTGCCGTTTTGAACGAATTAAATATGACAAGTGCGCGCCAACTAATGTAGTGAAGTTTAAAGACTTCCGGTTGATTACAAAATACGAAAATTCCTTTCAAAACATCTTATCTTAAATAATTTTGAGGTTTTGGAGCCGGTTTGCAACCGACGCGCTCAGCGCTTCTCCATCCATCATGCCATCAACATAAGCCGCGCCAATTAGTTCAAACGCATCTTGATTCTCCACCTTTCGCAATATGTGCGGATTCTTCGCCTCGAGGAAGATGCAAACTGAATCGCCTGGTTTGCAGGACTGTGAGGCCAACCCAATTTTGCCTTCCCGAGTGACGATAAAGCGGCGGCCAACATTGATTTGACGTAAGTGGGTCATGTACGGTAGCAAATGTCGCTCGGCACTCTCTCGAGTCACCTCAATGTCGAGATTGCCTGTTTTCCTCCATTCAAGATACTTCAACACGAATAAGAAGTCTTCCCGAATGTCTCCTGTGTACTGTTGGAAGGACTCAGTCTCGGACCTGTACAACGCATTCATCTTCCATGCTCGAGCCAGACTGGCTGCCATTGCTTCCGATGACACCAGTGGCCAATATTGCTTGTACTTTGAAGAAGCGTCTTCGATCACCTTGAGGATGCGAGCCGCGTTGCCGTCTGGGCCGAAGTCATTGCTTGTACCATTTAACGCAGGAGTATAGCTCGGCAACGTATCCGCGATTTCTCCAACGAGAAGACCCCGTACACTGAGTGCTTCACCAACTATTGCCACGGACGATGGAAAGTCTTGGCTCGACTCCACAATTCCGGCTGTGAATATAAGCGGAAAACGCTCAGAGTTAGGATGTCTAGAATGCCAGTCCGGTACAAACGTGGGCAGCTGAGGCGGTCGATGCGTTGATTCAGCTTCATTCAATACATCTAAAGAGTTCTCCAAAAGAAGGGTTGCCACTTCGATATAAACTTTCCAGAAAGCTTTTCGACCATTAGCAGAATAGTCTACCGGAATACGTTGTATTGCGTCTTTCATGAGGCCGAAAGAGCCATAAACCCGGTCAACCGGCTCTGTGACTTCCAAAAACTGGCAAAGTTGTCAGTAAAGAAGCGAATTCATGTCCGCCAATTCCCGGAATTTGTTACTCAACCAGCGAAGGGGATGGTCATCGAGCCGCAAAGGAATATTAGCTCGTTCGCTAAGACGGCCTCTTGACGTACCCACAGCCTCCTGAACCAAGTCAAGCTCATAAATTCAGCCAAACTGCTCCAAAGTGGATCATATCTCTGAGGCAAGCCATAGGTTTCGAGTCTGTCTATAAATACATGTCCGTCGATGTGTTTGACCGTCTCAACCAAGCTAGGCAGCTCGTGGAGGAGACGATCGCTTCCATTAAACGCCGGTCCGAGCCATACAATAACTTTAGTTGCGTTGGAGTAAATTTTAGCCATTAGAGAAATTTGTCCTGCCTTCTCGATCTCATCGGCTTGATGAATGCAGATTGCATCAACCCATAACCATGACGGACGGACAACGTCACGAATGCTATGGAGACCTTTATGAGGTGAGGAGAGATGGTAATTTTTAGCAGAATCCGTTACCATAAACTCAGTGAGAGGCTCATTGCCCCAAGCGTAGGATAGGGCGATAAATGGAGGTGACTCTCCGATATTGTAGATGCGGATTGCCCCGTGAATATGTTCATGGTTCGCGCCTTGAAATATTTCGAGGAGGCGGATGCAAGCCTTTACATCTGGCAATGGAAAGTATCGGTATACCGGAAGGTTGGACATGTTAAATGGTCCAGCCTTGACACCGTCATTTACTTCCTAGCTCCTATCGTCCTGAGACTGTCGAGGATGATCCTTGGAGACTGATTTTAGTGATGGTTGCGAAGTGGACTCGCGTTCGCCGAGCGCAAGTGCCTTGAAGAAGGAAGAGGCGAAAGATCTAGAGTACCGTATGCCGCACCCCGAAACTTCTGTCACAGCCTGAGGTGTTGGCCACGGGAACTCACGTCAAGAACTGCAAAGCTGATCTGGCCGCTGGAGGATAGCGTATCACAAGTGTTACATGGTATATGGGAGATCAGTCGCGAGTGAGTCGCAGTAAAACCGGAAGCCGATGGTGCAAGCGCCTTTCCTCGCTGCACTGATTTTGAAAAGCTGAGGTGAAAATGGAGGGAGGCAGAAGCTCAGTGCGCCCCCAATGACCCCACTGATATTCCTCCTTTACCACCTATCTGCACACCGTTCTTGTATTTGATGTTCGAGAAAGACATTTGTTTCTCCAGGCTTATGATGCTGAAGGCTTTAGATGTTTCTCAAAACGTTCCGCTTAGATTGCAGATTTGTTTTTAATATCAATCGCTGTGCCGATCCATGCTCCAAACCAGCATACAAGGCGTCCTAAACGGCTTCGGAAGAGCGTTCCGGTCAGAATTGGCCTGCACAGGGTTCGGCGAGAGCTGAAAAGCAAAGCTGGGGCGATGACATGTCATCTTTGCAAAGCCAAAGAGAGGAAGTGACGCGCCAGTGGAAAAGCGGCGTCGCAATCCGCATCCGCCCAAGCCCGAGCGCCTGCTCGCATCCGCGGCCCTAATAACTAGCACTAAGGCGGGGAGCCTCAGCCAACCCACCCTCTCAGCTCTAAGAATACCAACGTTCCCTCCAGCCTTCACCTCCTCCATAACTTTGCGCTGAGTGCGCCTGTTTCAGCTGCATTTATTGCTTACACTGAAGTCCCTTCGAACAGCAATTGCCCGCTGCGGGTTGCCAATGCAACCCACCTTCCTCCGCACACCCAATGGCGTCCGGCCAGACACTGTGGCAGAAGACAAAGACCGGAGGCAAGGCCGGCTTCGATAAGCTCTGGGGATGGGCCGATAAATTGGGTGCGCCTGTGAATAGACTATCAAACAAACTTGGATCAGAGGCTTTCTGGCCAACCACCTTGGACAAAGAGTCTGACAAGGCTGCGCGTATCTTGCGCAGCTTCTGTAGTAGGCACCCGCACTTGCAGAGGTGACTCGAGTGGAAGTCATGCTAACCGCAATCCAGAGGATGGATTCTATGAGGAAGAATTACAGGATACCCCCGAAGGCCCTAAGAAGAAGCAGAGAGTCCTGAAAAAAATTCCGACCCATGTCATTAAAAATGCCAAAGGCCTTGCCATCTTCACGACCATGCGGACCGGCCTGTGGATATCCGGAGCAGGCGGAAGTGGTGTCCTCGTCGCCAAACTACCAGATGGAAGCTGGTCGCCACCTTCAGGCATTCTGTTACACACGGCCGGCCTTGGATTCCTGGTCGGAGTTGATATCTACGATTGCGTGGTCGTGATCAACACCAAAGAAGCGCTCGATGCGTTCTCAAAAATCAGATGCACACTTGGTGGTGAAATAAGTGCTACTGCTGGCCCTTTGGGCGTTGGTGGCGTCTTGGATTCAGAATTGCACAAGAGACGGGCACCGATTTTCACATACTTGAAGTCAAGAGGCTTCTACGCTGGTGTCCAGGTCGATGGCACCATTGTCATCGAGAGATCAGATGAAAACGAGAGATTCTATAACGACAAGATACCGGTTGCCGACATTTTGGCAGGCAAAGTCCGCCATCCACCGCCCGAAATCAATACGCTGATGCAGACGATCAAGGCCGCCCAAGGAGACACAGATGTTGACCCGGATTTGATCGCGACTGGACTAGCACCAGGAGACTACGAAATTGAGGAAGGGCCTGCATTTGGTGTCCCTGATAAAGATGATCCTGATCCATATGGTGTTCTGGCCTTGGAACGTGAAGGAATGCAGATTCGGGAGGCCGGATCCAAGATTCGACCGTCGATGGACCAGTTTCAATTCAACCCGACACCATCCAGTCCGGTTTTCAACACCTACCATCGCGATAGTCTAAGCTTGGACGGAAAGAATGGGAGTGCGCGGAATAGTTGGAGAATTAGCCAGCAAAGCAATCTGACAGACAGGTCAACCCAAACTATTGAAGCTGGAACTCAAACTGATTTCGATACACCTGCCACAGGCTCAGAAGGCTTTCCCGAGGAAACTTCAGCCGTGGGTGAGCCAAGATTACCACCGGCCCTTCCACCAAGACCCAAGGTAGCAACTATGGTGGAAGAACCTGTCGCAGAAGATGAACATCAGGCGGATGATGAGGATGACGAAGATGGAGAGGAGCCTGAGGTGGTTGAGCAACCAGTCGTCCACGCTGTGCGCCAGTTCGGCTCACCCCAACCCATTAGCAAAGCGCGTGTTGTCACGGTACAGAAGCGAGGCCCACCACCAGCGCTCCCGCCTAGAAACCCAATTCGCGACCGCAAGAAACCGCTGATCATCAATGCGGATCCGATTGAAAACGAAGACGGCACACATGAGCACGTCGTGTCGCCCTTAAGTGAGGCATCTAGCCACCTAGCCATGTCTTCAAGTGAGCGTATGGAATCGGAGCACATCGACTCGAACGGGTCCATCTCTTCAGTTGAACATATCAGCGCTGTAAACGACAAATTCACCGATATCGACCTGAACGAGAAAGTGGAGCGCCATGAGAAGGTAGAGAGCCCTGAGCAAGAGAAGGAAGACAACTTCCATTCCATCCCGACCACTCCAGCTGCCGAGCCATCAAGTCCGGTACATGCATAGAGGCGGTCCGTTAAACTCAATTCGCACCGAGTTTTATGCACATACAGTTTAGGACGCGTAGATGAAGCGCACGAGGAGCATTCGAATATTTCAAATTCCTGTTGGTATTTCCCGTGGCACGAAAAAGCGACGCGACCCTTAGATGGTCTCGATATCCCCTCGTTCTTTGCGCTGTTGAACTGATCTATGTCTGCATTTACTTGGGGGAATTAATCGCCTTCGCTACCGATACGTTTATATGTAGCGAAGGAATGAGGCCTGCTTCTAGGACTTTACAGCCGGCATAGACGATAATGAAAATCAGACATGCTAGTTTTCCGTACAGAGATATGAGCGTTTTGTGGACAGCTACATTTTCATGTTACAATCTCTATTTGATACTTCCAATTCAACCTTCTATGTTAGTCTTCCAGAGCACGCATTGCTGAGCACATCACTTCACCGCTCACATAAATTAGACCCCTTCCAACATTTTTCCGATCAGCTTTTAAATTGTCTCGATCGTGGGATATGAACTCATTTCTGTTCAAACTTTGGAGAGATTCAAAACCGGTCACCGTGGCCAACGAAACACTAACGAATGCAACGATGACTCCAACTACTTTGAAAGGTTACAATGCGCAACATGTGGACAAACACTTCACACGTACGGACATAGTCGGCATGTTCATCACTCTCCAACTTTGTCTACTCCGCAGCCTTACCAAATCCTCCTGCTCCACCGTACCCACACCTTCTTTGGCGCTGCAACCCCTTAGCATCCATGGTTGAAGCACTTATGATTCTCTAGCATCTTGGCGCAACATTTATCACATCTCAAGAGGTGATCCGGGCGTGCTCGTGCAGCTTGAAGCTTATGTCGCAATCTTCTTGTGCGGCAATGGATTACTGTATGCGATACTCTTTCTACCACTGGTTTACTTTAGGTGGACTCAAGGCTTCCGTACGATACGAGGTTTCACAGCCACGTGCACGCCACACCCTCTGTGCACCCTTCCGAAACGGGATATCAAGATAGAGCACTCTCCATAGATCACTCAATTACTCCACGAACTTTGCTTTAAATGGCTTCAAATCGAATCTGAGGCTAGCTAAGGTCAAAGCCAAGCTTCTGGCTAAGTTTCATAATCATCCAAGTGACGTGGCTTGCGTAATTGCCTTCCTGAGGAAGAGGTCTGCACCGGCGGAGCGGAAACCACTGGCTCCACGCGATGCTCAGTAAGATCACCACTTCTAGCTGTATGGTGTTGAGTTTTTCTCGGGGCCTTCTCTGGACTTTTGACTACCGTTTTGAGCTCGCTGGCGAGCTGTAAGCTGGCCAGCCGTTGTGCTAATGTATCCTCTTTCTGGGCCTGCCTGGAAGCCTTCTCTTGAGCTGTTTTTTCCCGCCGTTCACGCCTCGCTGCCGCAGCAGCAGCCTTCTCTTGTGCTTTTCGTTGTTTCTCCAGCTCTTTCTCCTTCCTAATCTGCGCTCTGGCGGCTTGAGCGAGCTCTTCCTCGCGCTCTCGCTCCGCCTGAAGCTCGCGAGCAGCCGCATACTTCGTCGGTGACAGGAAAAGCGCACCACCTTCCTCCTCATTGCATATTTCGTCTAATGGAGCCTTCTTGTCAGCCAATAACGTCTTGAGGCCCTGGATCTCCACGTCTTTGAGCGGGGACTCCGCCACAGTCTTCTGGTAGGCTCTGAGAAGCGCTCTGTATTCGAAGGTGTTCCTAGAGCTTCCTGGAGAGTTAGACCTTCGCGGAAGGCTTTCCGACGTCGCTGATAGGCTCATCGAATCGAGGTTTGAGGTCGTCGTCGTGCTGGAAGCCGCTGGTTTCGTGGAAAGCGTACGGAGGACTACTTCTGGGTCTAGAGGAAGGATGCCAGTTTTGCGAAAAGCCGATCGAATATTCGCTTCAGAGAAGGCTTGATCGTAAGCTGGTTTGAAGAGCTTGTAGAAGTGGTGACGGTCAATTTGAGCGAAGCCTCTGCCTGCCATCATCCAGTCGTCTAGTCTTTGCGAGTAGTAGGTAGATAATTGGCTGAATAAACTCACATCCAGCGCTTGAAGTCGATGAGTACTGTGCGGAGGATACGCACACACGAAGATATTGCGCTTATCGCACTCGTTAATGAACTCCATATTGATATGGGAGCCATGGCCGTCAACGAAGAGTAGCCGTGGATCACGGCCATGCCTGGCTTTGTGCTTTGAATGGGGATCAAAGAGCCTTACAAGCCATTTGAGAGCGATCTCGTTGCTGGTCCAGCCGCTCTCTGAAGCCGCGAAGTAGGTGCCGTCGCCTGGATCGTAGTCCTGGAGCAATGACTCCTGGAGGTCTCCAGATTGAGATGGGTAGATCAACACCGGCGGCAGCGAGGTACAGTCGGCACAGATCGTTGCAATCAAGCTGATCCAGGTCCTAGAACCGTCTTGAGTATGCCCTATGAGTTTCCCGCTCTCTTTCCACTTTTTCGTGAAGATACGCCTCGATTTCTGAGGGACTCCAACCAAGAAACCTTTTTCGTCCATATTGTATATGTTATGAGGCTCAAACCGGTACTTTTCCCACTTCTTTTGCAGCATATCGAAGTACTTCTGGATCTTGAGCCAGGAATCAGCACTGTTTCGACTCGAATCAAGAGGCTCAAGGAATTCTGAGACGATATCGTCAGCGTGGCGGCGCTTGAAGTTGGAGACCCAGTTTTTGCCTGGGATTTTACCGCTGATTTTCGAAGCCAGCGCTTTAATATGGCGTGGAGCTGGTGGGAAACCTCTCAAAGTAAGATCATTGATGTGTTCCAGCAGTACTTCCTCTTCTTGTTGCGTTAAAAGACCGCTTTTTTGTCGGTATTCTTCTCTGGTCATGATCTGGCCTTTTGCGCGTCGCGCAAGGGTTGTTCGGTGTAATTGACGCGTCAAAGTTGGATGGTCTGAAAGAGGAGGGCTTGCTGATTCCGAAAAATTAACTCCGGAGTCTCTACACGCCATGGTTGTGGAGTAATTGCGTTAAGAACTGGGAGGAGATCCATGGTGTTGTGTCTGTGCAGAGGGTATAGCGTGCACGTGACTGTGAAACTCTCTATCCTTTTGGTGTGCCGGAACAAAAAAAGCTGGGCTGAACCTGGGCCTTGATCGATGGTGAGAGCACGCCCGACCAGCGCCAATGTGTTCGGATAATGCTTGGAACAGCAATCTGAAGAGATACAGTATCTGGGTAATTATTGACGCTCTGAATGCAATGTCTGCCATCCGCAAACCTGCGAAAAAGCGTTGACTGAATCTCGCAGCAAAGTCTACGACCTTTTCAGCCCCGCCAGCACGCAGCATTGTTGTCTCCAACGACTCTATTTCCACCGAGCGCCCTCCTGCGACTCCTGAACGCGTACGGTCAACTGCAAGCGACTCGCAGTATACGATAGACCGTATTGACGCCCTCTCCGCGCTACTGACTGCGGCCGCCCTGAAGCCCGCCGCCGTCCTTCCTTTGCGCGAGCGTGCCACTCCTCCGTGCTGTGGAGCAACTTTATCATCCTTACCAGCCCTCGAACGGACATAACCTCGTAAACTGAGCTCCTTGTGCGGACAGGATGGCCGGCCGCGAAGCCAGTTCCCTGTTTTGCAAGCTCGCCGCACAAGCCACTTAGACCGTGGCTTCTTCCCTCGACCAAATTGGGCGCAATAACGCAAGCTCCATCGGCAATAGCTGCAGTGAAGAGATGAAGCGTGCGCGGAGCAAGTTCTGCAAATGATGCTGCAAAGCAGGAAATTGGACATATCGATGCAACGCCGATTATCTCCGCATGGTCAAGCCTCGCTTTTGGAGAGTCACACACCCCCGAGTATCAGGCGGAATCGAACAATTGCGGCGGCATTGTGGCCTCGAAAACAGCCGCGGACGTCCAGAGCAATCAGAACTTGAAGCTGGCCGTAGAGCGCCATCTGGATTGGCGATGCCGTATACCCAGTAGTTTCATATCTGTGTTTGATGACAGCGAGCATGCCATCAACTGGGCGATTAACGCGCGCAACTAGCAGGAGAAGCGTCGCGAATATAGTCCTGTTTACGTGCAGGAAATTAATACGGCACACTTAGATACTGATTTGAAGACAGCGTTCGAAGCACGTTTACAGGAAACCTGATGGAAAGATCCTAGTTACCACTGGGTTGGTCATCTACATGGATACTGCGACACGGACGAAGAGTGTGAAGAACGCAATACAATTGACGATATGATTAAAATGATCGAGGAGACTGGGATTAAGTGCTGGGGACGACGCTTGATCTGTCACAAGGCACGGCTTTGTTGTATGCAAAAGTAGTTGCGCAGAGGCCCGAGCGTTCCAGAAGAGAGATGTCGCAAAGCTACCCGCAATAATCAATGTTTCCGGCATCCTATCATAAATCTTCATGGAGGTGCCGCACGGTATGCCGCTGGATCACAAGATGCATTTACAGAATCATGCGCTTAGAATTCATGGAACTGTTTCGTGAAGATGTACTGTAGGGTAGAAGGCGCAAATTTAGAGGAGAATACATTGTAAGGTTGGAATGACTGTTCCTTTCCGACTCATAAGTGCTCACGACGTCCGCCTTCTTTTGCCAATTATTTTCCGACCCTCAATCGAAATCCGCGACCCGAGATACGAAACTCCTTTGCACTTCTAGCATTCCTTCTACAGTCTGCGTCTCCCTTCGCAGTGTTCTTTCTGGTGCATGGATCCTTGTTGACGCTCTCTGCGCCCGATAAGGACAGTACTGCTTTTGATGTCTACGAATTTAGTGATCTCCTAATTCTCTTCGGCCAGACTCACATGGTCAGGGAATCCTGTCTCATGAACGCTGAGAAACATTCACCACATTGAAATCGAGTCTTCTGACGATGTCTTTGGCAAGCTGAAGCTCTTGTATGAGTTTGTAAACAAAAGCTATAATGTAATTTCATCTCTCCGAGTCCGTGATTTTGCAAGTACACGACGTAGTGGCGAAAGTAGGACTCGGAGTATGAGAACACCATATGTACTGCAGCATATGCGCCAGCATGTTTCGCACCCGCCAGCATCTTTTGACCCGCCAGCAACTTTCAAAACTTATTCGGTTCCGTCACTGGTACGTACCAGAGTGTGGCACCAACTAGCCAAGTTGGTGCCAACTAGGGAGGTAGGGACTCCGATGTCTCTGTCTCCGTGTCTTCGATTTCTGGCCGCTTTCTCTTGGAAACACCATTCATCCCCCTCGTCACCCTCCTCGAGTTTCGGTTTCGGTGGGGTCGGCTTCACAGGGATCCGCGATGGTCCCTGCGCCCCGGCACCGCCACCAGGCATAAATGGCCAAAGCTTATCGATTGCAAAAGAAGATTTCAACACACGCTCGAAGCTAAATTTGCAGTGTGATTGCGGGCCAACATTGCATATCCCTTGATTGGGAGAGGTCAGGGTAAATGAAATCCACGTCCACGTCCACGTCCCACGAGTGTAACATACACGTGATTCCAAGCATTAAAGTTTCGAAGCAGGCGAGTATTCTGGTCAATCGCTCGGCAACCATCGCCTCATACCTCTCACTGCGGCCCGTGACAGCATCTGACCGTCCTGTCCCTTGAATCGGCGTCGACCTCGCTGGTGTCGAGCAGCCACCACCTGATGCCCGTTCCTAGCAGCCCACGAAAGCGCGTCCGCCCGTCCTCATCCTCCTTCGATTCTCATCGGCTCTCAACTACAACCACCGGGTGGCCTGCCATACCCGCTGTGCACCGATCGACAGACCTACTAGAATGACCGATCAAGCGCCACGAGTAAAGTCCGTTCGAGACCTTTCTCCACTTTACGAAGCATTCTCTGAGGAAGATGACGAACACGGCAATCCGGTCTTTTTATACTCATCGTTTGGCTTCATCACAGATGAATATATTGTTTATTTCGGCAAGTCCAAGCTCAGAAAATACAACTTAACTCCAAAGGATATCAAGGAAAGCTTGAAGCTTATACCAGAGGACGATGTCTACCCTGTGGCTCCTTCGAATATCACAACCGTTTCGACACCAATAGACAACAACGTCTTCTTGAAAGGTCCAAAGCTGAACGTGGCCTTTCTCGGCACAGGTCTGTTACCGAAGCTTCTTTTACAAGAGGCGGAGATAATGGAACGGCTAATGCGCAATCCACATCCGAATATCATCCGTTATCATGGCTGCTTAATCAAACGCGGTCGTATCGTCGGCTTGGTCTTAGATCGATACCATATGACGCTCAAGCAGCGACTCGTAGAGGATGGTACACGACATGTCAACATCAAGAATTGTATGAGCAAGATCACATCTGTAGTTCGCCATCTTCACTCACTTAGCCTGGCACACAACGACCTTACACCGATGAACATAGTGGTCGATGAATACGATTATGAATGCGATGAACCCGTCATTATCGACTATGGTTCTTGCCGGCCCTTTGGGGACACTCTTATCACAGGTGGCACACCAGGGTGGTTCGATGAGGACTTTACGATTTCAGCGCGCAGGCATGACGAAATTGCCTTAGGTAAAATTCGCACATGGCTTGAAACGCGAGCAACGGAAGCCGACGGATAATGAAACAAGAGGATTGCAAACTTTTGATACTGTCTGTCCTATTCCGCATGTAATCACACCACTTCATCTATGAGAACCTTCCGATAAGATTTCATCTCAGGCGTTGGTGACTAGGATGAGGTAGTTGGCGGCGTTGGTGGGGGCACATAAGCCGCAGACAATGGACAATTTGTGCGTTGGCAGTCTCTCCATTCTCTCACTCTTTGAGTTCGCGTGGTGTTGTCGGGGTTGACTGTGTATATTATCGTCGTGTGAAATTCGCACCTCATCCAATCTTAGACCTAACATATGAAGGATAACGGTTCGACTCACATAGTCAGATGGTACAGTAAGCTGAAGAGGATAAAGAAGTTTAACGTATCGAAGGACTCTGGACGCCGCTGTCAGGGGCGCGCTAAAGGGGCACGAGGCGGTCGTGAAGCTGCTCGACTCTTCTATAAGTTAGCTACGTAGCTTGTAACGTTTCGCAAGCAATCATACGCCTCAGGCGCCGCGGGAATCTGTTCAGCCGAGATACGCTGAAGCAGTTGGGTCTGGATGCGTTTCACCTCCTGAACGAGCTGGATACACGTATATGACTTACTCTGCACCTGCACTAGCTGTAGGGACCAGAAGACCTCAATTCCATACGTTTTGCACTTCTAGAAACTGACACCAATTAGTGCCCCAAGATCAGTGAGTGTCTCAATGAGCAGTCAAATTGGTTTGAGCCCATATCGTCGAACACTGTTGCGTAGATTTTGTACCAACCAGGAAGGCTGGGACAGCCTCCCTCCCTCCCTCCCGCAGTGCTACGATCCGAAGTACTACGATCCGAAGTACTACAAGTCTATACTTAGCAACGGCTGGTTTAGGTAATCCGCAGTACTACAATCCGAAGTACTCCGAGTCCTATACTTAGCAAACGGCTGGTTTAGGTAATCCGCAGTACTACAATCCGAAGTACTCCGAGTCCTATAATT